>Ga0265299_10001953_pt1 | contig 22094 bp, 18 predicted proteins | sample AusTroGonzalo_MG_4_FD_193485 | JGI IMG/M metagenome (GOLD analysis project Ga0265299, IMG submission 193485) | Bovine rumen microbial communities from tropical cattle in Woodstock, Queensland, Australia - Gonzalo_02 | ecosystem: Host-associated > Mammals > Digestive system > Stomach > Rumen ... | reverse complement strand
GATGCGGACGGACATCCGACAGAGGTTGACCAGGCATGTCAGAAATGACGGTTTCTTCTTGTACTTACTGTACTTCCCTGTACTACTTGTCTCGTTGTCAGTATTTCAAAGAACGACGTTCCTGCAACCGCAGGGCTCCCCGAGAGGAGCGAGCGTAGGCCACAGCCCCGACGGAGTCAGGGGTGCCTTTCTCGTTTGCGGCTGCAAAGGTACGGCGATTTTTCCGAACCGCCAAACGTTTTCGCAACTTTTTTACCAAAAAACCGCAAAAAAGCGCGAGAATGTTGACGCGCGTCAAATGCCTCGCGCGCGAACATTATTAATATAACGCGAGCGGGCGAAAGGTCACTTGTTTAGCCTTGCAAGGTTACTGAATTGATAAGCTGTTTTATAGCTTCAATGTCAAATTGATGAGCGATGTGTTACCCTGAAATGAATCGCCGTAAAAAACAAAGTATAGAGACTCGTGCAAGTAACTATAGTTTGTCGCATGAGTAACTATACTTTGTTGCACGAGTCTCTATACTTCGTTGCGTTTAGGAGGCACGGCCCGCTTGTCTGTACATCAGGGCGAAGATGTATATACGTGGAGACGGTTACGTATATACATAAAAGCGGATACGTATATACATGTAGCCCGTTGCGTCCTTTCGGGTAAGCTGTCACGTCTTATCGTGTAAACCGCTACGTCCTGTCGAATAGGCCGTTACGTCCTGTCGAGGAGCCGGCTAGGTCTTATCTAAGAGGACCTCAGTAGTTGAACTCTCCGAATTCGCTTCGGATGGTGAGGCTGCGAGGTCCTTCCTCGATGTGGCCTACGACTTGTGCGTCGATATTGAACGAACGGGAGATGTCGATGACCTGCTGGGCGTCCTCGGGGTTGACGTAGACTTCGAGACGATGGCCGCAGTTGAAGACCTTGTACATCTCGCTCCAGTCGGCTCCGCTCTCCTCTGCGATGATGCGGAAGAGGGGCGGGACGGGGAACATGTTGTCCTTGATGATGCGGCAGTTGTCGCCCACGAAGTGCAGGACCTTGGTCTGGGCTCCGCCCGTACAGTGCACCATTCCGTGGATGCGGGGCCTGAGTTCGTCGAGGAGACGGCGGACTACGGGGGCGTAGGTGCGGGTGGGCGAGAGGACGAGGCGGCCGACAGAGAGGGAAGTGGCATCGGTGGACGAATCGCTGACCGGGCTGTCGAGTTTGTAGTGGCCGCTATAAACCAGTTCCTCTGGAACGGCATGGTCGTAGGTCTCGGGGTACTTCTCGGCGAGGTATTTGCTGAAGACATCGTGGCGGGCGGAGGTGAGTCCGTTGCTTCCCATGCCGCCGTTGTATTCATGCTCGTAGGTGGCTTGTCCGAAGCTTGCGAGGCCGACGATGACATCGCCCGGGCGGATGTTGGCGTTGTCGATGACATCGGCGCGGCGCATGCGGCAGGTGACGGTACTATCGACAATGATGGTGCGCACGAGGTCACCCACGTCGGCTGTCTCGCCTCCTGTGGCATAGATGCCGATGCCCATATTTCGCAGTTCGGCGAGGAGTTCGTCGGTGCCGTTGATGATGGCAGAAATGACCTCGCCGGGAATGAGCATCTTGTTGCGGCCAATGGTGCTGCTGACAAGGATATTATCGACGGCTCCCACGCAGAGGAGATCATCGGTATTCATGATGAGGGCGTCCTGTGCAATGCCTTTCCAGACGCTGAGGTCACCTGTCTCGCGCCAATAAGCGTAGGCGAGGCTGGACTTGGTTCCGGCTCCGTCGGCGTGCATGATGTTGCAGTACTCGGGGTCGCCTCCAAGGATATCTGGGATGATCTTGCAGAAGGCCTGCGGGAAGATGCCCTTGTCGATGTTCTTAATGGCAGCGTGGACGTCCTCCTTTGCGGCAGAGACGCCACGCGCCATATAACGTTGCTTGCTGTCCATCAGAATTCTACGGTTGGTGCTTTCTCTGCGCCAGCGTCAGCCTTGAAGTTGCCCTTGACGCCGAAGCCGAAGAGGTTGGCGAAGATATTGTTGGGGAAACTGCGAACGGTGACATTATACTGCTGTGCGGCTTCGTTGAAGAGGCGACGGGACTCGGCAATGCGGTTCTCTGTGCCTTCGAGCTGAGCCTGGAGCTCGCTGAACTGTTCGTTGGCCTTGAGGTCGGGATAGTTCTCGGTGATGGCGAGCAGACGTCCGAGGGCCTGGCTTACTTCGCCTTGAGCAGCCTGGTATTCAGCCAGTTTCTCAGGGGTGAGGTTCTCGGGGTCTACAGTGATTTGCGTAGCCTTTGTGCGTGCCTCGACCACAGCTTGCAGGGTCTCGCTTTCGTGGGCTGCATAGCCTTTAACGGTGTTCACGAGGTTGGGAATCAGGTCAGCGCGACGCTGATACTGGGTTTCTACATCAGACCATGCACGTGAAACGTCCTCGTCTTGAGAGACCATGGAGTTGTACTGTTTGCAGCCGTAGAAGCCGAAGAGGACGACGACAGCAGCGATGATGAGGTAAATAGTTGATTTTTTCATTGTTGTTATGGTTTTGGGGTTATTGAATATTTTTTGGAACAAATAGGGCGAATGTATGGTTGATCAGAAGTGGCCGCCAGCACCTCCTCCTCCAAAGGAGCCTCCGCCGAAATGACCTCCTCCTCCGAAGCCTCCTCCGCGACCGAAGAAACTGCCTCCGAGGGCACCGCCTGCGGCAGCTCCACCGCTGCCGCTGTTGAGGTTCTCGTCCCAATGTATTTCCTTGGTGAAGAAACAGTGGGTGCAGCGGTAGGTATCGTGGTGCGAGCGTATGCCGAGAAGACTATTCTTGGTGGTATAGCCGCTGATTTTCTTCATCTTGTGCTGGTGGCAACTGGGGCAGTAGGACTTCTTGTAGTTGTCGTACCAAATACCAAAGACGATGAGCCCCAAACCGAGGAACATGCAGACGACGAAGGCGATGAGTGCGGCAATGTCATCGTCGTCATCGAAGTCCGAGGAACCTACGAGGGAATCGTCGCCATCGACATATTGAGTGATGGCGCGAACGGTATTAAGCATCGCCTCGTCCCATTCGCCTTCACGCAGGGAAGGTAGCATCTGCCGGTTCTCGATACGTTTGCAGATGGCATCGGGCAGGGTTCCTTCGAGGCCGCGGCCCGTAAGAATGTAGTATGCCCGGTCTTCTGTGGCGAGCACGATGATGAGTCCGCTGTTCTGCTCCTTTGAACCGATACCGTATTTGCGTCCGAGTGCCATACTGAAATCATAGGCCTCACCTCCTTCAATGCGCTCCACGACGGCGAGTACGGTCTGTACGCCATGTGATGCTTCCATCTGTCCGAGCCAGAGGTTCAGGGAATCCACTGTGGCTTGGGAGAGGATGCCATCGGGATTGGAGACGTATTGTGTCTTGTCCTGAAGGTAGGGAATGGGAAGGTTGTCGGGCGTGTAGGTGGCGGCAAGAGCTGTGAGGGCATAAATATGCGCGACACACATCATGAGCACCAGTGCCACGAGGCGTGTAGAGCTTATCAGGGTCTTTAGGCAGGAGAGGAATGTTCTCATTGGCTTGTTTTTTCCTTTTATGTCAGAAATGGGTGCAGGTGACCTTTGCTTCACATTATTTAATCTTTCCCGTTCCAGAACTCCCAGCTGGCTACGGCCTGGCGATGCAGCATTTCGAGTCCGCCTTTGACGGTGGCTCCGAAACGGCGCCCCTGGCGCATGAACTCTGTGACTTCGGGGTTGTAGACGAGATCGTAGAGCAGATGGCGGGGTGACAGGGCTGCGTATGGGAGGGGTGGTGCTGTGTCAACGTTTGGATGCATTCCGAGGGGGGTACAGTTGACGATGACGGTATATTCAGCAAGGAGGGAAGGGGTGACATCGGAGTAAGTGATGGGGGATTCGGCTGACACGTCTCCGAGCACAGTACCAGAGGGGCGTTCACTACCAGGGGAGAGTTGGCGTTGTCTTGAGACGTAACGCCATTCGAGCCCGAGTTTCTCGAGGCCTCGGCAGATGGCTTTCGAGGCACCACCGGTTCCGAGCACGAGGGCGCGTCGGTGGTATGGTTGAAGGAGGGGGCGGATGCTCTCCATGAAGCCGATGATGTCGGAGTTGAAGCCCTTGAGGTAGTGGCGGGGCGACTCGACGGACGAACTGCCGGGAACACAATCCACAGGCTCACGGGTGATGCGAATCACATTGACGGCTCCAATGGCGCGTGCCTCGTCAGAGAGTTCATCGAGAAGGGGGATAACAGCCTTCTTATGAGGAATGGTCACATTGAGGCCCTGGAGGTTTGGGTGCTCCTGGATAACTTGCAGCAACATCTCTGCCGAAGGCACCTCGAAGTTGAGGTAGTCGGCGTCGATTCCTTCGCGCGCGAATTTCTCTAAGAAGAACGCGCGTGAGAAGGAGTGGCCGAGAGGGTAGCCAAGAAGACCGTATTCTTTCATTTTGTTGCCAGATACATGGTTGAGAGTCCGAAGGTGAAGCGCTGGAACTGCACATCGCTGAAGCCGCAATGGCGCAGGAGAGGAACCAGAATCTCGGCTTGGGGGAAGGCAGCCATCGATTGAGGAAGATAGGTGTAGGCGCTGTCATCATGGCTGACGAGCCGTCCGATGAAGGGCATTACGGTGTGGGAGTAGAACCCGAACAGCTGCTTCATAGGGAAACGGGGAGGGGTGGTGAGTTCCACCAGCATTAAATGTCCGCCAGGAACGAGCACGCGGCACATCTCCTTGAGTCCCGCTTCGAGATTGTCGAAATTGCGGGCTCCGTAGGCGACTGTGACGGCATCGAACGTTTCTTTATCGAAGGAGAGGGCTGTGGAGTCGTCCTTCATGAAGTAGATGACGTTGTCCAATCCTGCCGTCTTCACCTTTTCGCGCCCCACGTCCATCATCCCTTCGCTGATGTCCACCCCGATGATGCGGTCGGGATCCAGCCGTTGGGCAGCGAGGATGGCGAAATCGCCCGTTCCTGTTGCGATATCAAGTATCGTCTGAGGGGCAAACGGTTTCAGCGCATCAATAGCTTTGCGGCGCCATCGACGGTCGATGCCGAGTGATAGCGAGTGGTTCAGGCGGTCGTAGGTGGGGGCGATGTTGTCGAACATCGTTTCCACCTGCTCGCGCTTGGGTCCGCTGGCTGTGGGGTAGGGGATGACGGATTCCTGGTGGTGCATTACTTCTTCAGCCAGGCAGTGATGTTCTTCTCGATGCGGGCTGCAACGTCCTCAGTTGTTTCTTCCTTGACGAATTTTTCGCCGACGATGTGCTCGTAGAGCTCGATGTATCGGTCGCTGATGCTGTCAACGAAGGCGTCGGTCAGTTCGGGCATCACGTCGCCAGGGCGGTTCATGAAGTTGTGGTCGATGAGCCACTGGCGCACAAACTCTTTCGAGAGCTGACGCTGGGGCTCGCCTTTCGCGAACTTCTCCTCGTAGCCTTCCGCATAGAAATAACGACTGCTGTCGGGTGTGTGGATTTCATCGATGAGGATTACTTTGCCGTCGCGCTTGCCGAATTCATACTTGGTATCGACGAGGATGAGTCCTTTCTTCGCAGCAATCTCTGTGCCACGCTGGAAGAGCGCACGTGTGTAGCGTTCCATTACCTCATAATCCTCGGCACTGACGATTCCCTGTGCGATGATTTCCTCCTTGGAGATGTTTTCGTCGTGACCCTCATCTGCCTTCGTTGTCGGAGTGATGATGGGTTCAGGGAAACGCTGGTTCTCGCGCATGCCGTCGGGCAACTTGACTCCGCAGAGTTCGCGACAGCCGTTTTTGTACTCGCGCCAGGCAGAGCCGGTAAGATAGCCGCGGATGATCATCTCCACACGGAAGCCTTCGGCCTTCAGACCAATGGTGACCATCGGGTCGGGAGTGGCAAGCTTCCAGTTAGGAACGATATCGGCTGTGGCGTCGAGGAAACTGGCGGCAATCTGGTTCAGTACTTGTCCCTTGAAGGGAATGCCTTTTGGCAGCACCACGTCGAATGCCGAGATGCGATCTGTGGCGACCATTACCATCAGGTCATCGTTGATGTTGTACACGTCGCGTACCTTCCCGTGGTACACGCTTTTCTGTCCAGGAAACTGGAATTCAGTCTTTGTTAGTGCTTTCATTGTTTTTGTATGTTTTATCGTATTCTTCGTATGCTTTCACGATGCGTGTGACAAGTTTATGTCGCACGATGTCTTTCTGGTTGAGTTGTATAACGGCTATTCCTTCCACGTCTTTCAGAACATGGAGGGAGTCGATGAGTCCGCTCTTCTGTGAGTGTGGCAGGTCTATCTGGGTGATGTCTCCGGTGACGATCATCTTGGTGTTCATACCCATTCGGGTGAGGAACATCTTGATTTGAGCTGGAGTGGTGTTCTGCGCCTCGTCGAGGATGACGATGGCATCGTTCAGCGTGCGTCCTCGCATGAAGGCGAGCGGAGCGATCTGAATAACGTTCTGCTCCATCATTTCGTTCAGCTTCTGTCGGGGAATCATGTCCTCAAGCGCATCGTAGAGCGGTTGCAGGTACGGGTCGATCTTATCCTTCATGTCGCCAGGAAGGAAGCCCAGTTTCTCGCCAGCCTCCACAGCCGGGCGGCTGAGGATGATGCGGCGCACTTCCTTATTCTTCAAAGCGCGCACGGCAAGAGCTATGCTCGTGTAGGTCTTGCCCGATCCGGCAGGTCCGATGGCGAACACCATATCATGTGTCTCGAAAGCATGCACCAGCCGCTGCTGGTTTTCGCTGCGGGCTGTGATGGGCTTGCCAGTGACGCTGAAGACGATAGCGCCGCTAATGCTCTCGCGCTTCGTTTTCTCGCCCTTGACGATATGGAGGATGTCCTCTTCTCCGAGGCTGTTGTACTTCGCACAATGCTTCTGCAATCGTTCTATGTTCTCTTCGAACGCACACAATTCTTCCTCGTCGCCCATCACCTTGATGACGTTTCCACGTGCCACGATGCGCAACTTCGGATAGAGCGCCTTGATCATTTGCATATTGGCATTGTTCACGCCATAGAAAATGAGGGGGTCTGCCTCTTCCAGAATGAGATGTTTTTCGGTCATTCGGACATTATTTGCTTAAATTCGCGGCAAAAATAGTGAAATTTATTGGAAAAGCATACTTTATTTGGAAAATTTGTGTTACTTTTGCGCCACAAATTGACAGAAGTGGCTTTTCGTAAACTCAAGAAGAAGGTTTTTCTGCAGCTGACGGTCATCATAGTGATGGTTTTGTTCTTTATCAGGCTGCTTTCGCCCGGCGTTAACAAACCCCGGTCAGGAGGTGTCGTTTCTGAGGAAGATTTACTGGAGATTTCCGAGGGTACGGACTCGCTGCCTCTTCCTCCCCAACCAGTACTCCGTCAGAATCCTCGCGACGGTGCCCTTTCAGAATATGTGGCTCTGCCGGACTTGGATTTCAGCTTCAAACATTCCATCCGCAGTGTGCCCTCGTACCACGACTGTTTTCCTGACGTTCAGGATGTTCAATATCCTGCCGCCCGGGCTCATGGCGTGCGACCTGTAGCCAATCGCCGGGAGGCAGAGGAGCGTAAGCGTGATTTACTTTACGTGGGCAATAATCCCTACTATGTCATCGACCCGGCCATGCGGAGCAGTATTCCTTATTTAGTTCCGCGCGCGAGCCGGCTTCTTCAACACATTGGTCGGCGTTTCCTCGATTCGCTGGCAGTGAAACAGGTTCCCCTGCACACCATTATCGTTACCAGCGTACTCAGAACCGAGGAGGATGTTGCACGCCTGCGCCGTATCAACGGCAATGCATCAGAACAGAGTTGCCATCGTTTTGGCACTACTTTCGATATCTCTTATAACCGTTACCACACTGTCACCCCTCCGGGAGAGGATGCGCGACGTGTTGTGAGGAACGATACCTTGAAATTCATACTTTCTGAAGTTCTTCGCGATGCCCGAGCCGAAGGACGTTGTTATGTGAAGTATGAAGTGAAGCAAGGTTGCTTCCACATAACTGTGAGGTAATCTGTTAATGAATCTAAAAAAATCGAAAGCGCTTAAACCATCTTATCATACGAGTGTCATAAGGATGTGATCACACAAAAAAAGATACACTCGTAACAAAAACTCATACTAAAATGAAAAAGACAATAATTCTTACAGCATTGGTTGCCTTCCTTTTTGGCACCATCAGTACTATCAATGCTCAGGACGACAGCCGTCGTCAGGAGTTCATGGCTCGCCAGACAGAGCGCCTTGTCAGGGATCTGAAACTTGATGGCGAGAAGAAGACGCAGTTTGAAGCCATCTACAAGAGATACCAGGATGAACTCGCTTCCACCCGTCAGCAACAGGCTCGTCAAAGAGACGACGATAACAGCAAGAACCTTTCTGACGAGGAGGCAACAGCCAAACTTACTGAAATCTTCGCTCGTCAGGCAGAGCAGATCCAGCAGCAGCAGCGTCGTCTGGACATCCAGCAGAAGTATTGCGCTGAGCTGTCAGCAATCCTCACCCCGCAGCAGTTACTGCAGGTCTTCCAGCCGCAAGGCCGACAGGGAGGTCGTCAGGGCCAAGGTGGTCGTGGAGGCTTCGGAGGTGGTCCTCGTGGTGGCGGCTTCGGCGGTGGCGGTGACTTCGGTGGCTCCGGCTTCTGATAATATACGCAAAACATATACATTGATATAATTTGAGATAACACCACAGCACAAACGCAGGTAAAACACGACAACATTAAAAAAAGCATTGCATAAATTAGATTAGTTTTAGATTGATTAGTTGATTGAGTGTGCAGCCTCGTGCTGCATGCAAAAAAGAAGGCCGCCGCCCGCGAGGGTAGCGGTCTTCTTCCTTCTTTTAGGTGCTTTTTTATCTCTTTTTCCCTCTTTTCAGAAAAAATATCCCTATAAGTTTTGCCATTCGGACAAAATGCAGTAACTTCGCGCCGTATTCACTTTAAACCATTATTATTTATATGAGAAAATTCTACTCTTTTTTGATTGCCGTACTGGCAGTTTGCGGTATGGCAAATGCACAGACAACTCTCACATGGGTTGCCCTAGACCAAGGCTATGCTAATGCTCAAGACTTCGATGGTGTATCTGTCCAGTTGGATGAGACCATTAGTGCTACATTCTCTAAAGGAACAGGTTCTACCACACCTAAGTACTATGACGCAGGAACCGGAATGCGTCTCTATGGAGGAAATACGATGATTATTTCGGGTTCCAACATCTTGAAGGTTGTTCTCACCTATTCCGGTGCTTCTAATGCAGGTGAAATATCGTCTTCTCCTGAAGGTTACGAATTGGACGGCGCAGTCGGAACATGGGAAGGAAGCGCAGAGTCAGTGACATTTACCCGTGGAGGCACCAGCGGTCATGTTCGTATTCAGAAGATTGAAGTGACTTACGGTTCAGTAGATCCCAACTATGTTGCCGCTCCTACTATCAAGCCCGCTACTGGCACGTATTATGAAGCTCAAGAGGTGACGATAACAGCAGGTGAAGGCTCATCGATTTTCTACACCCTCGATGGCTCCGAACCCACAGCCTCCAGCACCGCTTATACTGCTCCCTTCACAGTGGAGACAACCACGACCGTGAAGGCTATTGCCGTGAAAGGCGAAAACAAGAGCCAGGTGTCAGAGAGTGTTATCACTATTGAAACGGTACAGAAAAAGACCATAGCAGAAATCATCGCTACAGGCGCTCAGAATAGAGTAGAGACTTCAGCAACGGTACAGGCCGTATATTCCTCTGGTTTAATGCTTGGCGACGCAACGGGATATATCACTGCATTCCTCGGCGCTACTCCCAATGTCGCTATCGGTGATGTCGTGGATGTCGTCGGACCTACCGCAGAATATGGTGGTTGCATCCAGTTTGGACAAGGAACAGAAGTCACTAAGACCGGAACGGCAGAGGTTGTTTATCCTGATGCAGTAGAGTTGGATGGCAGCGCCTTTGATGCGTTGGTCGCTGAACCTGTTATTAAATATGTGAAGGTGAAAGGAACCCTCACCATTAGCGGAAACTATAAGAATCTCGAAATTGAAGGCGCAACGAACGTTGGTTCCATCCAGTGCACACAGGAGGTTCTTGGTACTGTCTTCTCTGGTCAGGAAGTGGAAGTGACGGGCTTCTTTGCCTACAAGAGTGGAACCTCTACCATCTACGGAAACATTATTGCAACGAGTATTACTGCTATAGGAGAAGTTCCCACCTATGCTACCATTGCAGAAGTCAAGGCAGCTGCCAAGGTGGACAAGGTAGGCGTTATCTATAATGCCCAGGAAGTTCTTGTTACTTACATCAATTCCAGCAATGTTTATGTTTACGATGGCACCGATGGCCTGATGCTGTATGGAAAGAACAGCGGCTTTAAGGTTGGTGACAAGATTTCTGTTACGGTTGCTGGTGAACTCTATTTATACAATGGTCTGACAGAGATTGCTGGTTGCACCTTTACAGATCTTACCGTTGTCAGCAGTGATAACGAAGTGACTCCTCAGAAGGCTACTGTCGCCGATGTCACCAACAACTATGCTCAGTTTGAGAGTGAACTGGTAACTATCGAAGGATTGACCACCGATTCTGTGGCCTGGGATGAGAACCGCGTCGTACCCTTCATGGATGACAGTGACAACGAAATCATGTTACGCGACAACTTCAAGGTTGCCACCAATCTGACCTTCGATCCTCAGAAGACCTACACCATCACAGGTTTCGTCGCAGCCTATGCTACCGAGGAAGGCACCACCTATCGCATCTATCCGCGTTCCGCAGCAGACATTGATGATGGTGATGAGCCCCAGCCTGGTCCAGAGCCTCGCGAGACATCGATGGAGAATCCTTATTCTGTGACTGAAGTGCTTGCATTCCAGATTGCAGCCAAGACCGATACCGTTCAGGTGGGCGCTTGGGTAGAGGGTTACATCATCGGCACCGTGAAGAACAGTAAGCTGGTTTTGGGCGTAAACGAAGCTGTCAATTCGAACATTGCTATTGCTGCTACTGCTGGCGAAGAGACGGTCTTCCTGCCTGTAGAGTTGCCGAAGGGAGATGCCCGCAATGCACTGAACATTGCTGATAACCCCGACCTGCTCGGCAAGAAAGTATGGATCTGTGGCACTATCACCCAGTACTTCAGCATGAATGGTCTGAAGGCAGTCTCTGATTTCAGCCTTGATGGCCAGACCCGTGTTGCCGACCTCAACACGACCGTTGGCAAGCAGGTCATCTACAACCTCGCCGGTCAGCGTATGCAGTCCCTCAGCCGCAGTGGCCTCTATATTATCGACGGCAAGAAGGTTGTTGTCAAGTAAACGATGATGAAAAGAGCCTCTCTTTATACAGTCTTTCTGACTGTTTTCCTCATGGCATGTACTGCCTGTGTACGGGCGCAGTCGTCTTCGGCGACTGTCGCTCCGTCCACAGGGCAAGTTACGTCTGTGAACCTTGCAACCTACTACTCCAACGCGAATGGCAAGAAGAAAGCTGAGTTGAAGACGGCGCTGTATAATATCATCAACAACCACACCACCATCAGCTACAACGGTCTGCTAGATGCCTACGCTACTTCGGACCGCCGTGCTGACGGCAAGTTACGCGACTGGTATTCCAATGTCACCAACTATGAAATAGGAGGTAGTGCTGAGGCTTCATCGTATAAGAAAGAAGGCGATAGCTACAATCGGGAACACAGCGTACCCCAGAGTTGGTTCGGTAAAGCCAGCCCTATGAGGAGCGACCTCGTTCATGTCATTCCTACAGACGGTTACGTCAACAACCGCCGTGGAAATATGCCTTTTGGTGAGAACCGGGGCGAGACCTATCAGTCCCTCAATGGCTACAGCAAGGTAGGCGCGTGCACCGTCAGTGGTTTCACAGGTCAGTGCTTTGAGCCGAATGACGAAATCAAGGGCGACATCGCGCGCATTTATTTCTATATGGTCACCTGCTACGAGAATCGCATTTCCGGTTGGAACGGTGGAACAGCCTCACAGGTCTTCGACGGCTCCACCTATCCAGGTTTGAAGGAGTGGACCCTGAAGATGATGCTCCGTTGGTCCAAGCAGGATCCTGTCGATGAAGTGGAACGTGCACGCAACGAGGCAGTTTATCAGTTGCAGCAGAACCGCAACCCCTTTGTGGATTATCCTTCGCTCTGTGAGTATGTATGGGGCGACAGCATCAGCTATGCCTTCGATGTCACCAAGGGGCATGAGGTTAATCCTGTCACTCCTGATGACCCAGATGATCCTGATAAACCAGACAATCCGGATAATCCCAACAACCCAGATGTGACTTCAGGCTCTATAGACCTGACTCAGCTGACCTGGACTGCTACCTTAGACGCCACTTATGGCTCTGGATTCACGGCTAAGGCAAATGGATTAACCATCAGCTACTATAAGGCATCCTCCTCTGTGGAGCCCATTATGGTGACTACGGAGCTACGCTTCTATGATCAGTCTGTCCTTGTTATCTCTGGTGCCACCATCAATAAGCTGGTGTTCTACGATGCTGGCGGCTCGAAGTCAGGTTCTTCGATTATGGTGAATGGTTCCAGCTATGCCTTTGAGGACGGTAAGATCACGTGGACGGGTTCCATGAATCCTTTCATCTGTCAGGCTAACAAACAGCTTCGTTTCAAATCGATAGATGTGACTATCGAACAGTCTGAGCCCGCATTGCCAGAACCGTATCTTCGTGGTAATCTGGAACCAGGTGCGTGGGGAACCATCTGCCTGCCCTATAATGCCGTTGTGGAAGGCGCTCTGCTCTACAGCCTCATGGGCGTGGACAATGAGCAGCAGCCCACGTCACTCCTCCTTGACGAGGAGAACGGACTTGATGCCGGTGTTCCTTACTTCTTTATCGCAACGGAGAATCAGCTCAAAGCCACCTTCACCAGTGCCGACGTCGTCCAACCGGTGAACAGATATGGATTCATTGGTTCCTACGAAGCGACAACGGTTCCTGCTGGATACTACGTTCTCAGTGATAACGCGCTTGTGAAGACGAGTGAAAACAGCTCCATAGGTGCTCATTGCGCTTATCTCGATCTGGACCAGCTGTCTCAGTACAATGGTGAGGCCGACATGAGGTTGAGCATCGAGATGGAAGATGGTATTGCCCGCGTCGCTTCGAACCGGATGCAGGCCGCTGACGTCTTCGACCTCACGGGTCGTCGTGTCAATCCCTCACAGCGCGGCATTTACATTGTCAATGGAAAGAAAATCGCACTTCGATGAAACGGTTTCTTGTTCTCATATATCTCTCCAACATTCTGGCGGCCTGCCTCTGGGCGCAGCCATTGTCTCTGGATTATGTCCGCTCTGTCCAAGGTCTGAACAAGGCGGAGCTGAAGAATGCGCTCCACGCTTTGGTGCAGCCACGTCAGGTGCTGTCTTATGGCGGCAAGGGCGAGGGCTATACGTGGGCCGGCTTCTTTGCTGCCGATACGTTGCCTGATGGCATCTCAGTTCGCGACCGCTACAGCAACGAGCAGCGTACATTCAGCGGATTGCAGGCGGTCAACGGTATGAATATCGAACATATCTGGGCGAATTCCTGGTGGGGACATACGGTGAACAATGCCTACTGCGACCTCTTTAACCTCTATCCAGCAGACGGACCTGCCAATCAGCGCAAGAGTAATAATCCCATAGGCGTTGTTGACGGCAACATCGCATTCGATAATGGCGTCATCAAGGTTGGCAAGAGCAGCAGCTATCGTGCCGACAGCCTTATCACAGCCTGGGAACCCGCCGATGAATGGAAGGGCGACTTCGCGCGTACCTATTTCTATATGGCCACCACCTATCAGCACATGACTGATGAGTGGCAGACAACTGAGGGACTGTTGACCGTTGATCCGTCTTCGTGGACAACCATGCGTCCCTGGGTGTATGAGCTGATGCTCGCTTGGGCAGAGGAGGATCCCGTTGATGACATCGAGCGTGCCCGCAACGAAGTCATTTACGACATTCAAGGCAACCGCAATCCTTATGTAGATGTGCCTGAATTGGCAGATTACGTTTGGGGTGCTTCCAGCGATCTCGTCTTCTATGTGGATCCGGCTTCCACAGAGCCGGAAGTCTTTGTACCTGTGCATGATGTTCCTCTGGACTTCGGCCTGCAGGCTCTGAGTCTTGGGATGACGCGTATGGTGCAGGTGCGTGGCCGCAATCTGCCTGCGGGTCTGAAAGCTTCTATCGAGGGCGAGGGCTTCGCGATGTCGGAAACAGAACTGACCGCAGAGGAACTGGTGAAGGGCAAGAACCTGACGCTCACCTCCAATGCAACATCTGGGGGTGTCTATGATGCCCTTCTCGTCCTGCGTGGAGAAGGTTCCTTCGAGCAGTCCACACCTCTGCACATGACGATGATAGATGGTGTTCCTGCCTATCCTGCCCAGAATATCGTGTGTTCTGTCAACAGCCGTTCGTTCACCGCATCGTGGATGAATATGCATCTGGCAGAGGGCGAACAATATACGCTTGAGGTCTATTCCAAGAATGCAGATGGCAGCCGCAAGGCGTTCTCGGGTTATCCTGTGGAGTTGGCAGACACCTTCTGCGTCGTGAAGAGTCCTGCGGCATCGACGACCTATTTCTATGAGGTGCGCACTCCTGCCGGCCTCGTCAGCAACGAGGTGCAGGTCGATATGCCCGCTATCACGCCAGTCTTCTCGACTTCTTCCTCAGAACTCTTCTTCGCTTGCGTACCTGGGCTGCCTTCGCAGCCACAGACGGTGAAGATTACGGTCCTGGGTATCAGCGGCTACGCTGTCAGCGTCTCGTGTCCAGAACCCTTCGAAGTCAGCACCGATGGCGAGACGTGGGTTCACGAGTTACAGCTGACCGCCTCGCAGACAGAGATGCAAGTGCGCTTTGGCGGCGCAGCCGACGAGGGCACTTATGAGGACGAGCTGACACTCTCGTTGCCCGACGTGAAGGATATCGTGCTGTCCCTGACGGCCTCTGTCGATGTCACCAAGTCCTTCTTCGAGAGCTTTGAGCTTGGATCCAAGGGCGGTTATGCAGAGGGTGTCGTGACCTGTAATGCAGCTTCCTGGCTGATGACCAATGCTCTCCTGGCATCGGGTGATGCTAATTGCAACGACAGCCGCAGTGTCCGTATGAAGATTGGAGGCTCCATTATCATGCAGGACGACAAGCTGGGTGGCTGCGATTCGCTGTGGTTCTATGCCGGTCTCTATAATAAGGATACGGGCGTGAAGCTCACGGTCAGCTACAGCCTCGACGGCGGCACCACTTGGATGCCTGTCGTCAGCGAACTGACGTTCACCGCAGGCGAATGGCGCCGCTTCGGTTATAAGATAGACCGCGAAGGCTTCGTTCGACTGAAGTTCGAGACCCAGGCCGGAAACCAGAACAAACGCATCAATATCGATGATATCCAGATGAGCGACTACGGCACCAGCGATGCCCTGCGTGAGCTGGAATGGGCCTTCAGCGAGGATCCTATCGTTGTCTACACCCTCGATGGACGCTATGTGGGAACCACCCTGCCTTCTCGTTCCGGAATCTATCTCGTCCGTCAGGGCGACCAGGTCCTGAAAGTGAAGAGGTAGTCATCTCTCTCATAATAACGAAATCCAGTAATAACGTAATCCAGAAACATTGCGCTACTTCATAGAATTATCCTACGACGGCACAGCCTATCACGGCTGGCAGATACAACCAAATGGCGAGAGCGTGCAGGGAGTACTCCAGCGCGCCCTCTCTACGTTGATGCGCCAAGAGGTTGCCGTCACAGGTGCTGGCCGCACCGATGCAGGAGTGCATGCTGCTATGATGGTGGCGCACGTGGATCTGACAGAACCGCTTCCGACCCCTCCAGCCAGAGAGGGTAAAGACGTGCAGTCGGCAGAAGACTACCTCGTCTATCGCCTCAATGGGATGCTGCCATCAGATATCGCCATTCATCGCATCTATCCAGTTGCAGACGATGCCCACGCCCGCTTCTCCGCTCGTGCGCGTACCTATTATTATTATGTCCACACCCGCAAGTCACCTTTCCTTCGTGACCGCTCCTGGCGGCTGGTCAGTACTCCCGATTTCGAGGCGATGAATCGTGCGGCAGAACTGCTCCTGGAGTACGAGGACTTCACCAGTTTCTCCAAACTGAATACCGACACGAAGACCAATATCTGTCACGTCAGCTCTGCTCGTTGGGTCCAACTCTCCGACCATGAGTGGCGTTTCGAGATTACGGCCGACCGCTTCCTTCGCAATATGGTGCGCGCCATCGTTGGAACCCTGATGGAGGTAGGTCGCGGGCAGCTCACCCTCGACGGCTTCCGCCAGGTAATCGAGCAGAAAGACCGCTGTGCGGCTGGCGACAGCGTGCCGGCAAGGGGATTGTTTCTCGTAAATATAAGATATGAAGACCCACCCCTCACCCTCCCTGTGAGGGAGGGAGTGGATACCTTCGATAGTAGTGAACCCATTCAAAATTAATTTTCAAATCATTCCACTCCCTCCTTCACAGGGAGGGTGAGGGGTGGGTCTATTATGTGGTTAGTCCTAGCCTTCACCTCTGCCGCACTCCTCGGCTTCTATGATGTCTTCAAGAAACAAGCCTTGAAGGCCAATGATGTCGTGGTGGTGCTGACGCTCAATACCCTCTTCGGCTCGCTCATCTTCCTGCCTTTCGTGGTTCTCTCGGCAATGGGACACCTGTCCCCCGATTCCCTCTTTTATGTTCCCGTTTGCGGTTGGGAAGTACACAAATATATCATCCTGAAGGCGGTCATCGTCCTTGCCTCATGGCTCTGTGGCTATTTCGCCTTGCAGAACCTGCCGCTGACCATCGTAGGTCCCATCAATGCCACCCGTCCAGTGATGGTGCTGCTGGGTGCCATCCTCGTCTTTGGCGAGCGGCTGAACCTCTATCAATGGGTGGTTGTGCTCTGTGCAGTCTTCGGCTTCTATCTCCTCAGCCGCAGCGGCAAGAAGGAGGGCATCGACTTCCGCCACAATCGATGGATTGTCCTCGCGGTGCTGGCATCAGCTCTTGGTGCCGTCAGCGCCCTCTTCGACAAGTTCCTGCTGGCACCTGTGGAGTCGGGTGGGAGAGGCATCGACCACATGGTCGTCCAGAGCTTCTTCATGTTCTATCAGTTTGTGATGATGGCTGTGGTGTTGTTTATTGGGAAGTATAGGGCCAATGGGACCAATGGGGCCAATGGGCACGTTTTCCATTGGAAATGGTCCATTCTGCTAATCTCCATCTTCCTCTGTGCTGCCGACTTCGTCTATTTCTACGCCCTGACTCTGCCCGAGGCGCTGATAGCTGTAGTCTCCATGATTCGTCGCGGCAGTGTCCTTGTCTCCTTTTTCGTGGGAGCCCTCGTTTTCCACGAGAAGAACCTACGCTACAAGGTTGTGGACCTCGCCCTCGTTCTCCTCAGTATGGTGTTCCTGTATCTGGGAAGTAGATGAGAATTGAGAATTGAAAGTTGAAAATTATAAATGATAAATAAGAAATAATAATTATGAGACTGACATTGTTGATTCAAATACACAATAGCAAGGAGCGGAGCTGCTTGCCTATCATTTATCATTTATTATTTATTATCTGTTATTTCCTGTTGTCTGCAGCTCCCATAGCGGCTCAGCCAATCATGATGCGCGATGTCTTTGCCTCGATGCCCGATTCCGTCCTTCCGATGGTGACGAAGAACAACAGGCTCGACTGCATTGACTATATCGATAATGATATGGAGGCGAAGGCGCGTAACATCCTTGGCGAGTACGTTACCCTCGAAGCACTTACAGCCGATTATGCCCGCTTCCGCACCAGCGCCGCTTCTCTTCTGGAGATGAAGCTCCTGCCGCTCTTGCCCTTGCAGCTTCCTTCCGACTCCACAGCCGCCGACACCACCTTCGTCCTTTGCCTCGTGAGAACTGCCCAGACAGGAGAGCCCGACACACCCCGTCGCCTCGAAGACTCCAATATCCGTTTCCTTCGACCCGACTGGTCGCCCCTCGACTCCCTCGCAGCCCCCTTCTCCCTTCCTCCTTTCACTTCTTTCATCGAGGGTGCAGCGCCCGACAGCCTAAGAGCCACCTACGACTCCGCCCTCCGCTCCCTCGACTCCTTCCATCCCGTCCGCCTCGCCCTCTCAGCAGACTCCGCCACTATGACCGCCACCCTTCAGCCCGCCTATCTCGCTAAGGATGAGCGCGATGTCATCACTCCCCACCTCCGTCCCCTCACCTTCCGTTGGAACGGCATCGGCTTCACGATGGTAGCGAAGGAATAGCGGGATGACTGCGCTCGAACTTGTTCGCTTCACACTTGAAGAATGTCATCATTCCCGAGCGACCGAGCCGTAACTCATACGGCGAGGACGGGGGACGCCCAACAGACGGCGAAATATAGTTAAATAGACAAATGAACGATGAACAATGCATATTTCAATACAGCCCTGCAAACCAATATGCAGGGCTTTTTAGTGCCTGAAAGTAAAAAAGTTGGGAATTTCTTTGGCTGAATCACAGAAACTAGTTATTCCAATTTGGAATTTCAAGATGGGGCGTCATTTTATCACGATGAAGCTATGTAAGAGTTATATGTAAACCATATAGTATAATCCGCAGTCGTAAGGCAAACGGGAAGGACACATCATAGAAACAACGTGTTTTCTTATTCGACCTTTCTCTGCGAGACTATGCTGATTAGTTCGTACTTGATGTTTGAGGAATCCTGTGGAGGATTGGCGAGCGTAGTCTTCTTCACCAATAGTTCGTACTCCTTTCCTTTCTCATAGGTAAAGCCCGTGATGGTTGCAAAGTGGACGCAACTCCAACGAGTATTTCCTTTTTCTTGAATCAGCATTCCCTCAACTGGTTCGTCGGAGAACAGCGGTGTGTAGGTTCCTGTCTCGGCAGACACATAAACCGTTACCTGTTCCACTTTGTCTTCGTTGTCATTGTCGCTGCTACAAGAGGCGAGGGAGAACGCAGCAAGCATCGCAAAAGCAAGGCTCCAAATTTTCATTGTTTCCATTGTTTTTTGTTTTTATTCGACCTCATATCCTTTCACGATAATCATCGGGCAACCTGGGATCTTCCGCATTTTACCTTTTACTTTGTGGCGGGCGTAACTGCTCTTGAAGTTAGCAGGGAAAGAAAGCCTGCCTTTACCCTTGATGTCGACGACGCTGATAGTGACGCAGTATTTCTTCTTGCCTTCCAATACGACAGACTCCGATGGACTGACGTAGAGCTGTTTCCCGTTGTCGGCAGGTGTGACACGTTGGTAGATTGGCTTGTTCAGTACGTTGATAAATTGCTTGTCCCTGACCTCATAGCAGTTGAAACTCAACAGGCATTCCTCGTACTCACACTTGTCGATGGGAACCATGATGTCGGTCAGTAGATAGTCTTTCCGGTTCTTGAAGATAGGCCCCCATTCAATCTCTCCTTTGCAATCGCCTTCAAAACCTGCCGTGCTTATCCTTATCCACGACTTGCCAGACAATGTATGCGGTTTGCTTTTCTTGCCAACCACGACTTCTGCCAGTTCGATTACCTTGTCTTTCAGTGTCACGGTCAGTTCATGTCCGTCGGCATACGTCGCGTAGGGAATTGTCGCCGTCTGGTAGGAAACGTGCGTGAAGGTCAGTTCGTCCTTGCGTCCTGCGGGTATCGTCAGCGTGAAGTGTCCCTGCGCGTCGGAGATCACACCCACGCTATCCTCCTCGATTCCGATGCTGACATACTCTACATTTTCGCCACGCTCATTGACGACGTGACCTGTGACCTTCGTCTGTCCCTGCCCCGCCATTGTGACGAGGGCGAGCAGTGCGGTGATGATAGTTTTCTTGTTCATTATTTGTCATTAAAGATTTCTTCGAGTTTCGCTTTCAGTTCCTTGCCCTCCAAATCTGTAGAAAGAACCTTGCCGTCGGGTGTAATGAGAATGATAGCCGGAATGCCTGTGATGCCATAAAGGTCGCAGGCATCGCCCTTGCGAGCAGGGCTGCGCAGGGCTGTCCAAGGCAGTTGATGCTTTTCAAGGGCTTTCAGCCATGCGTCGCGGTCTTTGTCGCACGAAACGCCAAGGAAGACGAGGCCCCGGTCTTTGTAGGTGGCATAGATTTCCTTCATGAACGGGAAGGAACCGATGCAGGGACCGCACCATGACGCCCAGAAGTCAATCAGCACGTATTGCCCACGCCCCGCGTATTCCGAAAGGTGGTGCATCGTGCCGTCGGGAGCCTCAGCCTCGAAGTCGGGAGCCGGCTTGTCCGTGATGCTCATCTGCTGAAGCATGCCCCAATAGACTTTCCACGGTCGCTCCATAGCCGGGTGATGGGCATAGGGCGCATCCTCGCGCATGAACTCCCGCCGCTGCTCATAGTTGAGGTTGGAGTGATGCACATAGAGATAATATGCTGGGATGATATTGTTCTTGTTCTCACGGATGTTCTGGCGGACGAGTGCATCGCGGTCACCCATGAAGTCCTCGTATTTCTGGAAGTTTGCGCTGTCCTTTGCTGTTGCGTTGGAGAGTCTGCCTCCCCTCATATCAATGATTCCGTCTTTTTCCTCGTCGCTAAGGCTATCCCACCATGGCTCTGCTACACGATCAATGTCGCGCTCACGCATCTGGCAGCGGATGAAGCGCTGCTGCAATTCACTACCTGATACCTCGCCCGTGACGAGATTGATGTTTGTCGGCGTTTCTTCCACGATGAAGCGGAGGTCGTTTTTAGCATTGTCACCAATCTGGATGAATGTGTGGCGAGGCAAACGGTCTGTTACCTTGAACTTCCCGTCAACGATGGGGAATTTCATTATATCGCCATGTGGTGCGCATGGAAACATTGCCACGCTATCATGCGAGCTGGTTGTCGTGCCTGTAATGACGAAATCGATGCTGTCCTCTACAACGGGAGTGAATGTCTGCGCTTGCCCCGCCATTGCGACGAGGGCGAGCAGTGTGGTGATGATGATTTGCTTGTTCATTGTACGTTTCTCTTATTTGTTTTCTTTAAAAATCTTCTGCAACTGCTGTTCGAGTTCTTCTACACTGTTGGGTACGGCGATGATGGTGCCGCCGCAGTCGATGAGGAACAGGGCGCTGTTGGCGGTGCCGTGCTTCTTGAACACGCCGAATTCGTCGTCGAGGTCAACGAGACAGGGCCAGGGGAAGGCGTGACGCTCGACGGCCTTACGCATGGCATCGGTGGACTTGAATTCGTGGGCAAGGCTGAACACGTTCAGACCACGATTGCGGTACTCGTTGTAGATGGGGATGATGTCGCAGGCGTCGCGGATGCAGGGCGAGCACCACGAGGCCCAGCAGATGACGAGCGTCAACTTATCCTTGTAGTATTCAAAGGCGCGGACTTGCTGCCCGTCTATTGTGCGCACATCGTAGTCGTTGTACTTTCGTCCGCAAATCTGATAACCCACAGCCTCTTGCTCGGCGATACGCTGATGCACGGGGTGGTCAGGATAGAGCGTGGTGTATTGGCGGTGGTAAATGTCAAGCATAGCGGCAAGGCCCGTGTCATTGAAATGAAAGCCCTTGAGCCGCCCGTCGAGTTCGAACAGGAAACCGAGCATCGGGTGGGCTTTGTAGTAGTCAAACGTCCATTGGTGGTATTCGTTCTCCAGTTCCGCCATCTTCTGCTTGTCGTTCTCGTCCAGTTTCTCATAGGCAAGACGAAACTTTGCTTCGGCGGCTTGCTCCATAGCGTGCCACGCGTGATACTCCTTGCCTGTGGATTGGATGTCGAACTTGTCGCCGTCGAGCCGGATGGTAATGGTTGCGCCGTCCTCCACGAAGAATTCTCCTGTTCGGAGGGTCATACCCTTCTCCATCACCTCGCCGAAGTCCACGATGTGCCAACGCTCTATCTGCGCATCCTCCACGTCGCACTCAAAGCGTCCGTCCTTCAACACGGGTCGCAGTGTGCTGTTCTTCGGGTCTTCGCCGTCGCGGTATATCCTCAGTTCAATGGGCGTTGTTCCTTCTGCCACCGTGCCAATGACGTAACACCTCACTTGCCCCTGCCCTGCCACTGCGACGAGGGCGAGCAGGATGGTGATGATTGTTTGTTTG
>Ga0265299_10001952_pt1 | contig 22099 bp, 18 predicted proteins | sample AusTroGonzalo_MG_4_FD_193485 | JGI IMG/M metagenome (GOLD analysis project Ga0265299, IMG submission 193485) | Bovine rumen microbial communities from tropical cattle in Woodstock, Queensland, Australia - Gonzalo_02 | ecosystem: Host-associated > Mammals > Digestive system > Stomach > Rumen ... | reverse complement strand
GGAACCGATGACCTTATACATATCGTAGGCCTCGTTGGGGTTCTCGGGAATAATCTCGTTGAGCGAGTCCTCCATGCGGTTGATGGGGTCGTCGCACTTCTTGCGGGGAGCCACCTCCATGTTGTTCGAGGGGATGTAGCTCAGCAGCGTCTTAATCATCTGCAGGCCTTCCTCCTCAGTCTTAGCGGTGAAGTGTGTAACACCCGACTTGGTTGAGTGCACTGATGCACCACCGAGATGCTCCTGGTCGATGTCCTCGCCCGTAACGGTCTTCACCACCTTCGGGCCTGTGAGGAACATATAGGAGGTGCCCTCCATCATCAGCGTGAAGTCAGTCAGTGCGGGGCTGTAAACAGAGCCACCGGCGCAGGGACCGAAGATACCGCTAATCTGGGGAATAACGCCCGATGCCAGGATGTTACGCTCGAAAATCTCAGCGAATCCTGCCAGCGAGTTGATACCCTCCTGAATACGTGCGCCGCCTGAGTCGTTGATACCGATGACGGGAGCGCCCATCTTCATGGCCATATCCATAACCTTGCAGATCTTCTGGCTCATGGTCTCGCTCAGCGAACCGGCGTGAACCGTGAAGTCCTGTGCAAAGACGAATACCAGACGGCCCTCGATGGTACCGCTACCGGCAACAACACCGTCGCCGGGGAACTGCTTCTTCTCCATGCCGAAGTTGTGACAACGATGCTCTTTGAACATGTCGTACTCTTCGAACGAGCCTTCATCCAGCAGCATGTCAATACGCTCGCGGGCTGTGTACTTGCCGCGGTCGTGCTGCTTCTGTATGGCTTTCTCACCACCACCGAGACGTGCCTGTTCACGCTTCTCGATGAGTTGTTTAATTTTTTCTAACTGCTTGCTCATTGTTTTTTATTTCAATTATCAATTATCAATTGTCAATTATCAATTGTATTTACTCTGGGTGCTCACAAAGTTCTGTCAAGACGCCGCATGTCGACTTGGGATGCAGGAAGGCAATGTTCAGACCCTCAGCGCCCTTACGGGGTTTCTCGTCAATGAGGCGAACGCCCTTCTCTGAAACCTCGGCCAGTGCGTTAGCCACACCGTCCTCAATGCAGAAAGCCACGTGGTGTACACCCTTGTTACCTTTGTCGAGCCACTTCTGGATGGTGCTCTCAGGTGATGTGGGCTCCAGGAGTTCCAGCTTCACTTCACCACACTTCAGGAAAGCGGTCTTCACCTTCTGGTCTTCCACTACCTCAGTTGCGTAACACTCCAGTCCCAGCACGTCCTTGAAGAACGGCAGGCTCTCTTCGATACTCTGGACAGCAATGCCCAGATGCTCAATGTGTGAAATCTTCATATCGTTAATACGTTAGTAAATGATATTCCCTGCAAAGGTACTTAAATAAAAATGAACACAAGCCCTTTGCGTTTAACATTATCATTTTTTAACGCAGTTTCAATTGTGAATTGTATAATTATAAATTGATTAATTGTGAATTGCCAATTATCAATTGTCCACTACTACAGCTCTCCCACATCCACCAGGCCATTCACTACCACATGGATAATGATATCGACCATCGAGCGGGCACGCAGTTTCTCCATAATATTCTTGCGATGGGTAATTACCGTTGTTGTGCTGATGTTCAGGCGGTCGGCGATTTCCTTGTTTATCAGGCCCTTGGCCAGCATGATGGCCACCTCCTGCTCACGAGGCGACAGCAGAGGCGTCGGCATCTGAATTTGTGTCATGACGGCCGGATTGCCGTGAGGCATCTCTAAGGGCATTCCCGGATGGTGTGGTGAGTGGCCCTGATGGTGCAGACGCATAATGGACTTCACCAGACTCTTCTGGTCCTGGCAGACGTTGAGCGTAGGCACGCCCTGTACCTGTAGGTCACCGTTTACCAGTACTATCGAGCGGCTGGCATTGTTGCGGAAGAAGAGGGCATGCTCGAAGTAGATGCGCGAGGCCACGAAATAGTGCACGAACGTCTGTTCGCTGCAGGCCTGCAGTTCGTCGAATGACAAAAACGTGCAGATCTCCACCTTTGGCATCATGTCAGACAGAATCTGCTGCAGTCCCAGTCCCGACAGCACGTTCGGGTCGATAATGGCTATTGAGAAATCCCTCTGTGGTATCATCCTTTAATTCTTTCGCTTAGGTACATACTGGCTGGCTATGCGGCTCATCATGCTCTGCTTCTCTGTGACCCGTTCCAGAATCTTCCAGTCTATGCGGTAATCGATTTTCTCCTCAATGGCAATGCGGTTCTTCGACAGCCATTTAATACGCGGAACACCCTTGGGCAGCTTATAGCTGTTCTTGTCAATGTACGATATCTGATTGACAATGCCGCCATCCTTTTTTATAATAATGGCAAGACTCTGGGGCGTATACAGATAATATACATTGTTGTATTTGCTGGTTTCGTAGTTCTGAAGCATCTCCGGCAGTGCTTTCTTTACGTCGCGCAGTTCGTCAACATCGCCCAGCACGCGCCATGTGCCTAGCAGCGGATTCTTGCTATCGGCGGCGGTAGGAACGAAGTTCAGCGCGTCGAAGGCCAGACGTCCCTCCGGTGAGTACTGATTAGCCTCGTATTTCTCTATGCACCAATCGTTCTTGGGAAAATGAACGTGATTAGAGGTCGTACTCCACCATTTCAGTGTGAAGTGGTTAGCATCGCTGTCATAGATCAGCGATTTTCTGTCGTATTCAGACTTAGGCTGGTCGCCGGTATATTCGAATACGCATCGGTCGGTATTTGCAACTTGGAATACCTCTTTCTGCACGCTGATCGTCAGTGTCACGCTGTCGGAGCAGAATTTGTACTGGTCGTAGGGGGCCTTCACTTCTCCCAACTTCCCCGTAAGCGTAATCATCTTATAGATGCCTCGTGGGTTCTCCGTCTGTGCTGATGCCCCTATAGTCAGGACAGCCAGCATGATAGTATATACGATTCTCTTGTTCATTGTTTATGAGTAGGGGCTTAATTGGTCTGTTACTTTGATATATTGGAATATATACGGTCGAAATGCTGACGGAGCAGAGTGGGCTGGGCAATGATATTGCGCAGTTCATTGAGCCGACGCTCATTGGGGGAGCCCGGAATCCAGAGACGGATGTAGCCGTTGACAGAGTATTTCTCGTCCATGTGCTGGCGGAAGCGCTGCCATTGTTGCTCGTCATCGAGTTCAGGGTAGTTGGCCAGTCCAAACTCTATGGCACGACGGAATACTGTGTCGATGTCGATGTCGCGGTCGGCTTCGGCAATAATCTTGCCGTAGAGGGAACGTGGCGCATGGCTGGCAGAAGCGCGATGGTCTTCAACGGCCTCGCGCATAATCCTGATTTGTTCTGGTGAGAACCAGCGACGCAGTCGGGCATCGGCAGCAAGAATCTTGCCTCCGGTGATGTGGTGAACAGCCCGGGGACCTGACATGCCAAGGTCGTGATAGGCGGCAATGGCATAGACCATATTGATGTCGGCACCAGTGGGTCTTACGAGGTCAAGGGAGTTGCGTATGACGCGTGTGACATGCTCCAGGTTATGGGCACGGTCGAAATCGGCATACTTGGGGAGTATCTGTGTTTCGACAAATTCGACGAGATCAAGACTGGGCGTATTCATAGTTCAAGTAAATGGTGAGACATTGACCTTTCATCAGAGGAGCAGAAGTCCGAGGGCGAAGGTGAGGCCATAGATAAAAATATTGCGTGCCGTCTGTCCAAGACAACGGTTAAGCTCCTTGCCTCGGTCAATACGCTTAATATTCAGATAGGTGAGAATGTGAAGCAGCAAGTAAATGACTGGCAACAAGGTGGCCAGAGGATGGCCGGCTATCCAGGCTGCACCACCGAGGATGCAGGCGGTGATGCCCGTCGCCAGATAAGCAGCACGGCTGTTCTCATCGCCAATCTTCACAACCAGCGTCATCTTTCCTGCATCACGGTCAGTATCGCGGTCGCGATAGTTGTTGACCAGCAGCAGGGCATCGATAACGAGACCGCAGGCTACAGAGGATACAAAGACGAACCACGTACACGTGTGCAATTGTATATAATAGGTGACACAGACCGGCACTATACCAAAGAACAGGAGCACGAGCAGATCGCCCATGCCAAGGTAGGAGAGATGGGTGGTGTAAAGGAAGCAGAAGACGATGCAGAGCACGCCAACGAGCACCATCTCAAGACCACCGAACCAGATAAGCGGCAAGCCGACGATAGCGGCCAGACAAGTGGTGAAGGCAATGGCCCGCTTCATGCTGTCGAGCTTCACCCAGCCTTGCGCGCAAGCACGTGGCGGTCCGAGTCGTGTCTCGCGGTCGTCGGTGCCTTTGACGAAATCAAAAAAGTCATTGATCAGGTTTGCATCTATCTGCATGATAAATGCAAACAGGAAACACAACACCAATGGCAGCCACTGGAATGGTGCACCCTCATACTGTTGTGCATCTACCCACGCCCATGCTCCGCCAATCATGACGGGAACGGCAGCTCCGGTGAGTGTCTTGGGACGAGTGGCAAGCAGCCATGCTTTTAATGAGTTCGTTTTAACCATTGACCATTGAACATTGACGATTGACCATTAACCATTGAACATTAACCTTTAACCAATAACCCTTAACCCTTATCCATGAACCCTTAATTGAAGAAGTTCCATGATATGCCGAAGCGAAGGATGGAGCCATTGGTAGGATAGTGAGGGGCAGTGAACGCCATGCGATTGGCGCTGCCGTTAGCAACATTGCTCATCATGATGAAGAAGCGGGCGTGCTTCAAGTGCATGTTAGCATAGACGTTGACGAAAGGATATCCGCCAAGTTTCACACGACTTTCTTCGTTCTGCTGGATGGCAAACTGGTTGATCATCGGACAGAAGTCGGGGGCATAGTACTTGGTGAAGTAGGTGCAGTCGGCTCCCAGATCAACGGTCAGCACACCAGCCACGAGGAAGTGTAGGTAGAGATTGGAATAGACATTGAGTGTGGGGAGCGGCAATACGTTCTTGTCGCTGCTGTTCTGATAGGTTACAACGTTATCCCAATGCAAGGGGCCGAGCTTCAGATCCTGCTGCAGTTGTGCGGTGAGCAGATTGATGTTGCCGCTCTTTTGGAATACGCCTGCAGAGTAGTTACTGACCATATCGACAAGACGGTCGTACGTCATGCCGTAGTAGGTGTAGTTCTGTATCTCCTCAATGGCAACACGCAGTTGTGTGTGCGTCTTGCGGTAGGAGAATCGGCCTTCGATGCGTGTACGTGTCTCCTTGTCCAGATTGTCGTTGTCCCACCAGAAGTTACGGGCGTGGTAGTGGCGCTGGTAGAATAGGGGATTCAGACGATGAAAGAAGGCTGATGCGGCCAACTGGACGGTATCGCCCAGGAAGCGGAAATTCAAGTCGGTGTCAAAGTCGGCCTTCAACTGTCCGGCATCCTCACCGGCCACCCACAACTCGGCTGTGGCATTGTAGTGCAGCGTCTGGCCCTCGGTCTTCGACAGCTTGCCGCCGATGCTGACATTATGCTCGGTTACCTTTGAGTTGATGGGAGTATTGACGTCACCATCGGCTGACTTGCGATGGACGATGGTATCGGGCAGTTGGAAACTGCGTACCTCGTGGGCTATGAAGGCTTTCAGGCCTGCCTTGGCGTATTTGTTAAAACCTTCGACAAGAGCCAGTGCAAAGGTATTCTTCAGTCGGAAGTGCTTAGTGTCGTCACCGATGCTGTCGCCAGGCAGATAGGTGTTGGCATAGAAGTCCGACGGACTACTGTAGGCGATATAGCTGCGGCGATAGTTATCAAGCTCAAGGGTGTGAATGAAACTGGTGACGGGCACAAACTCACGCTGCGGAACGGTGTCGGTCTGTGCTCCATCGTTGCCGTTCTTGACAGACGTAGTGTCTTTCGGCAGAATGCGGTAGAAGCCCAGGTTGTAGCGGTGCGTCAGAAAGACGTGCTCGTTGTCGTTGCGGTTCCAGTTGTATGAGAGTATGGTCGGAATCTCGTTCTCCGAATAGCTGTCGCTGAATGACTCGGGGTGTGTGATGTAGTCGTCGCGGCCTATGCCTCCGTTCTCGGCTGTCTTCTGATGACGTTTCGTGAGCAGCAGGTGCATCTGGTAATTGTCGCCCAGGTAAGAGGTGAAGAGGGTGGCATTGAAGTGTGACGTGCTCTGGTTGCTGAAGTAGCCACGGGCATAGGCGTAGTTCAAGTCGAAGCCACCTCCCAGTCGTTTGTTAGCGTTGACGGCAAAAAGTGCATCGATACGATCCTCGCCATTGGTTTTGTCGCCGCAGCTGTAGTAGCTCATGTTGGTGATGGGCGACAGGGTATTGGTGAAACGGAATTCGTCGGGCTCGCGGTTCACATAGCTGTAGGGCTGTGTGAAGATAAACTGACGCGACTCCTTGCGGTCGATGAAGATGCGGTTCTGGCGAGCCGTGTAGTTGTTGCCGGTAGTGTTGTATTCGCCGAACTGCCCCTCATTGAAGGTAGTACGCATAAAAAGGTGGGGAAGCGTATCGACCTCAACAGGACGGATGTCGCCAAAACGGCGGTCAACGGTCCAGGCACTGATACCGATGGGTATGGGCTTCGTCGTTGACGTGTCGTTGCTGTTGGGATTGAAGTTCTGGCTGCGCTGGCTGTCCTGACTTTGCAACTTGCCGTCGATGGTCTGCGGAACGTCGGTCAAACGGTCGTTAAAGCGGCTCTCGTTGATTTGTGCAAAGAGCGTCAGAGGGGTGGCTGCCAGACAGAGCAGTAAGATCCTGAACGGTTGTTTCATGTCAGATTTTCATGAGTCGTAGTGTGACCTCTGCAAACTTCAGAACGCAGGAGGCAATGAGCAGATAAGTACCAACATCCTTGCCGGCCTTGAAATAGAACACCATACCGACAATGGCTGTTAGTATAAACAGCGTGTTGAGCACCTGACGCAACAAGAAGAAGCGTCCGCGCTCCTCTCCAATACGATCCATCATTTCAGCAGGCTCTCCAATTTGTTGAACAGATAGTCCTTGCGGTCGATAGTCTTCCGACGGAACTTGCCACTGACGCGCGACAGCTTATTCTGCTTCTTGTTCAGACCCCACTTGTCTGTAATCCATTCCTCTGCCTTGTAGTTCATGGCCGTACGCTCTTCCTCATAGAGATAGAAGATGTTGGTCATCGACACTTCGGCACGACCGTCAAAGCAGTCAACGGCCAGTGAGTAGAACAGACGGGTGCGGTCAAGCACGAGCGCTGTTGACTTGAACACAAGCCACTCCTGATAAGTGCCGATAAGCTGGTGCTGGGCAGGATCGGCTACCGTTACACGGCTCTGGTCAGACTGGTTGGCCTCCTTGGTCATCTTCTGCAGGTAGCTCTCAACGATAGCATAAACCTGGTCAGCACTCTTACCGGGAGCCTGGATGGTAGTGCGGAATACAACCTTGCCGTTCTCCTCGGGTACTGCACCGACGAGGTATTTGGCATCCGGATTCTGATTTTTCACTGCACTGGGTTCGGGCATCTCCCAAGTGTTCTGTGCGGCTGCACAAAGGGGCATGCAGAGCGCAAAAGCTAATATAATTTTCTTCATGATAATGTTGCTTTATTGTTGATTTGTCGTGCAAAATTACGAATAATCTTTGGGAAAAACGGCATTAATTACATTTTTTTATTAAAAAATAGGCAAAAAATTTGGAATGTGTCAAACTTTTGCGTATATTTGCCACGGAAAACTTTTTACTATTTCAATAGTTGTAGGATATGGCAAAATACAACATTACTGAAAAAAAAGAGAAAGAGGCCGTCTATCGTAGCCTTGTTAGTCCTGGTCTAATGGATGAGTTAAAGGAGAAGATTCTTAACATCATCGTGATGCAGAAGAAGTATAAGGACAAGAACTATTCTGCAAAGCGACTTGCTGAGGACCTTGGAACGAACACACGTTACATCTCTGCAGTTGTCAACGTGCGTTTTCACATGAATTACACATCGTTTATTAACAAGTATCGTATTGAGGAGGCCATGTCGATTTTGGTTGACAGACGCTACCAGGACCTGAAAATGGAAGATGTCAGCGACATGGTGGGCTTCGCCAACAGGCAGTCGTTCTATGCGTCGTTCTACAAGATTATGAACATGACGCCGCGTGAGTACCGTCTGCAGCACTTGGCACAGCATCCCTCACAAAAAGCAAAGAAGCCAAAGAACTGAACAACATTTTTTGATGACAACATTCAATTATCGTGATGAGCGGTTCGCTGATGTGCAACTGCTCAGGTATAGGCTTGAGGCTTTCGATAAGCTGTCTTTACAGCAGAAAAGCCTCATTTTTTATCTCTCACAAGCCACCCTTTACGGTCGCGACATCACCTTCGACCAGTATGGAAAGTACAACCTCCGCATCCGGAAGATGCTGGAGGTCGTTTATTCTGACCTCACCGTCAGTCACGACACCGACGACTTCCGCGCTTTGGAAGTCTATCTGAAGCGTCTCTGGTTCTCAAGCGGCATCTACCACCACTATGGCTGCGAGAAATTTGTGCCAGGCTTCACTGCCGACTACCTACGACGTGTACTTCATCAGGTTGATGAGCGTCGGCTGCCGCTTGCCGAAGGGCAGACCGTTGACGAGTTCCTTGACGAACTGGAACCCGTCATCTTCGATTCCTCGGTGCTTCCGAAACGTGTGAACAAGGCCGATGGCGAAGACCTGGTGCAGACCTCTGCCTGCAACTTCTACGATGGTGTGACACAGCAGGAGGCCGAGCAGTTCTATGCCGCCAAAAAAGCCGGTAACGACGAGGAACCGCCGTCTTACGGACTCAACACCACGCTGGTGAAACGCGACGGACAGCTTTGTGAAGAAGTGTGGAAGGCCGATGGCCGCTATGGTCGTGCCATTCGCCACATTATATATTGGTTAAAGCAGGCGGCTGGCGTTGCTGAGAATGACCGCCAGCGCGAAGTCATTGAGACGCTTATTCAGTTCTATGAGACCGGCGACCTGCGCCTGTTCGACCGTTACAGCATCCAGTGGCTGCAATGCCTGGAGGGTAGGGTGGACTTCATCAATGGCTTCATCGAGCTCTATGGTGACCCGCTTGGCTTGAAAGGTTCGTGGGAAGGACTCGTTGAGTATATTGATGAGGAAGCCACCCATCGCACGCGTACCATCGCCAAGAATGCCCAGTGGTTTGAGGACCATTCGCCCGTTGATCCGCGTTTCCGCAAACCGGTGGTCAAGGGTGTCTCAGCCAACGTTATCTGTGCGGCTATGCTGGGTGGCGAGGAGTATCCCTCAACGGCTATTGGCATCAATCTGCCCAATGCCGACTGGATTCGTGCACGTTATGGTTCCAAGAGCATTACCATCTCGAATATCACCGATGCCTACAACAAAGCGGCTCACGGAAACGGCTTCAAGGAAGAGTTTGTTGATGATGCTGCAACGCTCTCGCTTATTGAACGTTATGGTGACGTATGCGACGACCTGCACACCGACCTCCACGAGTGTCTGGGACACGGCAGCGGACAGCTGCTGCCGGGTGTCGATCCCGATGCCTTGAAGGCCTATGGCAACACCATCGAAGAGGCTCGTGCCGATCTCTTCGGACTCTATTACATGGCCGATCCAAAGCTGGTGGAGCTGGGCTTGTTGCCCGATGGCGAGGCCTACAAGGCTCAGTACTACTCATACATGATGAACGGCCTGATGACACAGCTCATCCGCATTACGCCCGGCAATCAGATTGAGGAAGCCCACATGCGCAACCGTGCCCTCATTGCCCATTGGTGTGCTGGTCAGGGCGATGTGGTTACGCTGACGAAGCGCAATGGTAAGACCTACGTCCACATCAGCGACTATGAGGCACTGCGCCAGCTTATAGCTACGCTGTTGGCTGAGATTCAGCGCATTAAGAGCGAAGGAGACTATGAAGCAGCCCGTCAGCTGGTGGAGCAGTATGCCGTCAAGGTCGATCCCGTACTGCATGAAGAAGTGCTGGAACGCTACCGTCAACTTGACCTCGCCCCCTACAAGGGCTTCATCAATCCGCAGCTACTGCCGCTCTATGATGACAACGGACAGATAACCGACATCAAGGTCTATTACGGTGAGAGCTACGCCCACCAGATGCTGCGCTACAGCAGCGAATATGCCACCCTTATATAATATCCATCACCGATTATGACATCTACAACCACCGATAAGCTCAAGGAAATCAAACAGTCGTTCCGTCAGATGATGGACGGTGTCGTTGCACAGTCGATGCGCGACAAAGGTCTTAACTATCATCTTAATTGGGGTGCCACACTGCCCCGACTGCGTGAGATGGCCGACGAGTACGGCCAAGACTACGACCTGGCATTGGCACTCTGGAAAGAGAATATCCGTGAGTGTAAGATACTGGCCACCATGATGATGCCGCCCGACAAGATACTGCCCGAGGTTATTGACATCTGGATGGAACAGACTGAGACACAGGAGATTGCCGAGCAGGCTGCCATGAATCTCTACCGTCATCTGCCCTTTGCTGCTGAGAAAGCCTATCAGTGGATAGCCAGCGACCGTCCCCTGTATCAGCTCTGCGGTTTCCACGTGCTGAGCCGTCTCTTCATGAATGGTCAGGAACCCAACGAACGAGGCATTAACGAGTTCATTGACCAGGCACAAGCCGCTCTTAACGGCTCAGACTTGGTAGTGCGCAAAGCCGCCTATAACTGCATCCAGCGCTTTGCCGAACTCGGGCTCGTCTATGAACGCATTGCGCAGAGTGCCCTTCGGCAATGCAAGCTTTAATTTCTTAATTAAAGGTCAAGTTGACGTGTGCCGGCTTCAGGCCTTTTCCTTGCACGGTTACCGTTGCACGGCCTTTCTTTCCTGTGCTCCTGACAACGAGTAGGGCACGCCCTTTCCAAGCTTTGTGGGTGTTGTCTGTGTAGCGGTCGCAATCTTTGATGTCGGCATTACCGAAGCCGATGAGCGTAGCAGGACCACTAACACTGGCTGTCAACTCGTTGTTGGCGGTGAGGTTCACGGTACCTTTGTCATCTGTCATCTCAACCGTAATGAAAGCGAGATCCTGACCGTCGGCCTTGAAAATTGTGTGGTCAGTTAAGAGGCGTATGTTTTTTGCTTCATCGGCTGTACTGAGTGTTTTGATGCGTCCCCAACAAGTCTGAGCACGTAGTGTGCCCGCTTCATAAGGCACGGTAAAGACAGCTTTGAACTCTGTGTCTTGACTGACATTCTTGGTATCGATGAGCTTGTCATTGAGGAAGAGCTTAACTTGTGGATCTTTCGTGTAGACTTCCACTTCGATGTTCTTACCCTCATGTCCAGGCCATGTCCAGCTCTCATAGGTAGGCCATACGCTCCACATCGTGGTGTGTATCTTTCCGTAATAGCCATCGGGCTCCTTCACAGCCATGTATAGACCATTATCGTCTTTTGGCGTGGTACTCATCTGGCCATCCTTCCATTCATGCTCCGGCATGTCTATGGCTTTTCTCCACAACATCTCGCGGTAGTGGCTGATGGGCTTGCGCTGACCTATGAGGTCGATGTCGCCACAGTAAGCTGCATGGTTGGGGAACATCGGCCCCTCCCACGGTTCTTTGGCAGGCTCGCCTTCATAGTACCAGCGTCCGATGCCCGACTCTCCCAGATAGTCGATGGCAGTCCACACAAAGTCGCCAATGACCCATGGCTCGTCCTGCACCTTTCGATAGTTGCGCCAGGTGTCGCGCGAATAGCTCTCCGTCTGCACCATCACACGGCTGGGCACGCGCTCGTGGTCGCTCAACGACTTGTGAATCATGTAGTTGTAGCCCACGATGTCGTGCTCGGCTGCCAGTGGATCGTAGATATCCCACTCGGGGTCCCATGCGCAGAGTGCGGAGGTGACGGGACGCTTCTGAGGGTCGAGCTGACGGCAGAGTGTGTTCAGGTTGTGGGCGGTCTTCACCACCTCAATCTTCTTGCGCTCGATGACCTCATTGCCCGTTGACCAGCAGAACACGCAGGGGTGGTTGCGGTCGCGCAAAACCATCGCCTTGATGTCCTCCTGCCACCACTTGTCGATGAGTGTGGAGTAGTCGTAATCGTTCTTTTTGTCGCGCCAGCCGTCGAAAGCCTCGTCGATGACCAGCAGTCCCAGTTCGTCACAAGCCCTGAGGAATGTCTCTGATGGCGGATTGTGTGACGTGCGAATGGCATTGAAGCCAGCCTCCTTCAGCAGACGTACACGGCGGTATTCGGCAGCATCGAAGGCACAGGCGCCCAGAATGCCGTTGTCGTGGTGCACGCAGCCACCATTGAGCACGATAGGCTTGCCGTTCAGCAACAGTCCTTTCTCAGCGGAATATTCGATGGTGCGGATACCATACGTGACGGGCACGACATCGCCCTCGGCCTCGATTGTCGTATGGTAGAGATAAGGATCGTCGGGCGACCACAGATGGGGATTCTCCACATGAATGGTCTTTTCTATGGGTTTGCGTGAGCCATCCTCCATCACCACCTCAGCCTTTATTTCCACCGTATGGATGTCGGGAGTAGCCACGTTCACGCTCCATTCGTCGATGTATCGCTTACCTGTCGTCAGCAGCCACACATGGCGGTAGATGCCCGAACCGCTGTACCAGCGGCAGTTCTTCTGCTGCGAGTTGTCCACCTTGACGACAATCTCATTCAGTGCTTCATTTTTTAATTCTTTAATTTTTGAATTTTTAAATTTTAAATAGGGCGTGATGTCCACATAGAACGAAGAGTATCCGTAAGGATGACCACCAGCCCGCTGTCCGTTCACATAGACCTCAGCATTCATATATACCCCCTCAAAATACAGGCGCACCTTCTTTTCTCTCAACTCTAAACTCTCCGCTCGACCCGAAGGGGCGCTTTCCTCAGAAAGAACTTTAAACTGTTTCCTGTACCATCCCTTTCCCGTCGGCAGAAAGGCACCATCGTGTCCTGCAGGCGCATCCTTGTCGAAGTCGCCCTCAATGCTCCAGTCGTGTGGCAGGTTGACTGTCCGCCACGTTGTGCTGTCCTTGGAGAACTGCCAGTTGGCATCGAATAAATTCTTACGAGCAATGCCTTGGTGGGCACCGTAGGTTGTAGCAGCCATCAGTAAAGCTGCAAAGAGTGCTGCAATCTGTTTCATTTTAACGGTTAGTGTAACTTCATTTTTGCGGGCATAAAAGTACAAAATTAAAATGGATAATACGCAATTCCTTAACTATTTATAAGATTTTTCTTATAGAAACGCAAATCTCACTGGATTATTAAAAAAGAGAAAAGGGGAAGATCCGACAGAGATATTTATGTAAACATTTTGTCATGCACGCGATATTGATAGTACGAGATAGAGCCGTACGCTGAAACCCCGATAAACACTGGTGCTGCGAGAGGGGCCGATTTTTGCGCGAAACTCATGGAGTATTTCGAAATACTCATGGAGTATTTTTCAAAACTCGTGCCCTTTTGAAAATTTCTCGTGGTCCCTATGAAGAACGGCGTAGGTCTTGTAAATAATTTTCCAATTTCTCTTATAAGAAACTCCATGAGATACGTTTCTATCTCATTAAGATACGCGGCTATCTCATTGAGATACGATTGAAATTCGTGGCATAGCCCTGGAAAACGTTGAATTAAAATTGTTGCATTGTTGCACTGCAACAATACAACATTTCAGATGGCATAAAATTGTTGCAGTAAAGACAAGCAAAAAAAACGTATAACACTAAGAATCAATAACTTAATATTTTTGGTAGTATTGTTGCAGTGAAACAATACAACAAATAAACGACTGTCAACCACATCAGGAAAAGACATTTCTTTTGAGCATGTGGTGGGGTTAATCTGAAAAACGGGAGGTTGACGGGACGTGTCGTCACCACACCTCCCGTGCCTCAAACCATCTGTGCATCGATGTTTCAGGGCTGTCATAGGTGTATGTGAGGTATGTTTGCGAATAAACTGTTTTTGATGCCATCGTCGCTGCTGTCACCTCGAATCTCTATATTTTCTTTGTAATTTATTTGGTACATTCGAAATTAATCAATAACTTTGCACCTAATCGCTGGCACATGGCTTCAGAGGAGGTCGCCAGTGAGACTTTTGAGGAAATATAATAACAGCATTAGCTGATTATTCGGTACATCATGAAACGTAGGAAATTTCAATGATTGAATTGCCGTAGATAGTCACTGATGTCTGCACCTTAGGGTGTGGACATGGCTTATCTGGCAATTCGGGCAATCCTACGGCCTCATGATGTAGATAAGGCGGTTCACGCCTTTTCTATGTCCTGAGGTCTTGTAGTGTTAGCCCGTCACAAATCCCGATAAGTCAGCGGTGCCTAAAACTGAATATTGCTAATGGCTAATCAGAACCTATCGAGTGCAAAGACGGCTAAGAACGATGAGTTCTATACGCAATTGCACGACATCCAGGTAGAAGTGAATGCCTACTTGGAGTATGACCCAAACGTTTTTCGTGGCAAGACAGTGCTTTTGCCTTGCGATGATCCTGAGTGGAGCAACTTTACGAAGTTCTTCGCCCAGAAGTTTCAGACGTTTGGTCTGAAGAAACTCATATCAACCAGCTATGCACCTGAGTCGAAGAAGTACAAGTATGGGTATCAGCCCTCACTCTTCGAAACCAACGATCCTCAGTATGATGCAGGGAAGACACAGACTCACGGAAAGATTTTTGTGCTCGAAAAGGACAAAACGGGCGATGGCCGAATAGACTATCAAGACCTTGAGTGGACGTATCTAGAAGGAGATGGAGATTTTCGAAGCAAGGAGGTCTGCAAGCTCAGAGACGAAGCCGATGTAATCATCACTAATCCACCTTTCTCACTTTTTCGAGAGTTTTACAATTGGGTAATGGAGGCGAATAAGAAGTTCTTGGCAGTTTGCAATAAAAACTGTATTACCTACAAAGAGGTTTTTCCCGATGTAAGAGACAACAAAGTATGGTCAGGAAAAACAGAGTGGGCTGGTGGAATGTGGTTTGAAACAAAGAACGAAGAAGATGTAGATAGAGTCATCAATGGAATAATGATGAAGAATACTCCTTCTATTTGGATTACTAACATAGAACATGGTCGTCGTCATCAACCATTGCCCTTAATGACAAAGGCAGAAAATCTAAAGTTCAGCAAACACAAGGAGCTGAAAGGAAGAGAAGACTACATCCATTACACAAACTATAATGCGATAGAAGTTCCCTATACCGACGCTATTCCATCCGATTATGATGGTCTTATGGGTGTACCTATTTCTTTCCTTGACAAATACTGTCCTGAACAGTTTGAAATTATAGGACAGACACAAGGAGATTCAGGTAAAGAATTGGGCTTAAAGCCTTTCGACAGAGAACTGAAGAGACTGAATCCAAGTCTGCGAGATGGTCAACTTTATTACATGGAGAATGGTATCCCACAGAAACCATACGCTAGAATACTAATCCGTAAAAAGCAACAACAATGAATACAGAACTACGAACAGACATTACGGTAGAGGAAATCTGCAAGGGGTTTCACTATAACGAATTAGAAGGCAAGGCGCTTTGTGGTCTTTCGGGACGATTGATAATACAGCCAGAATATCAGCGTAACTATATCTATGCGGATGGCAAGAAGGATGTGGCAGTAATTGATTCTGTACTTAAAGGTTATCCTATCGGCTTGCTTTACTTTAATAAGGTGGGCGAAGATAAGTACGAAGTACTGGACGGACAGCAGCGTATCACTTCGTTGGGTCGTTTCGTTGAAGGTGTTTTAAGTATTGTCGACGAGAACGATATACCACAGGATATCAACAGTATAGCCAAAGACAAGCGAGAGAAGGTACTGAATACTCATCTTCTTGTTTATATATGTGAGGGTACGGAAACGGAAATCAAAGAGTGGTTCCGTACTATCAATATTGCTGGTGTTCCTCTGAAGCAACAAGAGTTGCTGAATGCAGTATTTAGCGGACCTTTCGTCACTAAAGCGAAAGAGGAATTCAGCAATTCGCAAAACGCTCATGTCCAGATGTGGAGCCATTTCATCAACGGCACAGCCAATCGTCAGGACTTTCTTGAAAGGGCACTCGACTGGGTGAGCCGAGGCCATATCAGCGACTATATGAAACAGCATCGTCGCGACGATAACATTGCAGAACTGAAAACCTACTTCAATGCTGTTCTTGGATGGGTTAATAGTGTGTTCCCCATTACCTACGACAAGATGAAGGGCTTGGAATGGGGGCGCCTTTATGAAACCTACCACAAACAACCCTACGACCCTGCAAAAGTAGATGAACGTGTGGCAGCGCTCATGGATGATCCGCAAGTGGAGAATAAGAGTGGTATCTTCGAATATGTGCTTGGTGGAGAGCAGGACACCAAACTTCTGAATGTGCGTGTGTTTGATGAGAAAATCAAACGTCAGGTATATAAACTCCAGACAGAGGCGGCAGAAGCGAAAGGTGTATCAAACTGTCCTTATTGTGCAATTGGGCATGAGGCTTCCAAAACTCGAATCTGGAAACTCACAGAAATGGATGCTGACCATGTGTCGGCTTGGAGCAAAGGGGGAAGTACGGACATCGCTAACTGCCAGATGTTATGCAAGACACATAACAGGGCAAAAGGAAATAGATAAAAACTTAACGATATGGCAAAAGACAAATTCAGCAGAACAACAGCCTGTGCCGCCAAGACGCTGTACGCAGTGATGAAGGAAATGAGTCGCCGAGGCGGTAGTATGCCAGCTAAGGAACTATATCCGTTTGTAAATGAAAACGTGGAACTGACGGAATGGGAGAAAGAACCAGCAGGAAAAATGAAATATATCCGCTGGACGAACAGTTTCCAGTTCTATTCTATAGACTATCAGAAAGCAGGATTCATCGTGAAGAAAAGCGGCAACTGGTATCTGACGCCGGAAGGAGAGATAGCTTTGAAGAAGACTCCAGAGGAGGTGATGAATATTGCTAATGATGCTTATCATGAATGGAGACGACTGAATCCCAAAGAAGAGAAACCTGAAACGGAACCAGATGATGAGACTGCCGAAAAAGACAATGCCATGAATCTTGATTTGCTGGAGTCGGATGCCCGTGAAGGAATCAGACAGTTTCTTGTGTCAAAGAGTCCGTATGAATTTCAAGATATGGTGGCGGCATTGCTTAGGGCGATGAAATACTACACACCATTCATTGCGCCAAAAGGAAAAGACGGAGGTATTGACATCATTGCCTACTTAGATCCACTGGGCGCACAGACACCACGTATCAAAGTACAAGTAAAGCATAAGCCCGATACGGCTATTGGCGCATCAGACATTCGAGCCTTGTCTGGTGTTCTAAAGGCTGGCGATATTGCTTTGTTTGTTACAAGTGGTACTTATTCGGCAGATGCACGTAATGCAGCATCCGGAAGTGACAAGTTCCTACGACTCATTGATGGAGACGAATTTATTGAAATGTGGCAGGAATACTACGATAAGATGAGCGATGAGGATAAGAATATGCTGCCCTTAAAGCGGATATCTTTCCTTGGAAATAACGAATAAATTCTCTATTCAGTTGGTTGTATCAGAATTAATCCGTATTTTCGCCGTCAAACGGAAGTCCTCGTGATAATGGTAACACGTTTACGGCTCTGAGTGAGGTGGTAAACCTGAGTTGGAAAGTCATATAAGAACAAGTAAAGAGTAAAATCCCCAAGACACAGATGAATCTTGGGGATTTTGTTATCTCAGTTTCTGAATTACTTGTTCTTCACAATCTGTGCGGTGAAGGTGGCTTCGGCTACGACGTGGTCGCCAACAAAGATGTAGCCCTTCATAGAGGAGATGCCGTGACGCAGGGGAGCCAATAAATCGACCTTGAAGATGAGCGTGTCGCCAGGTACTACCTTCTGGCGGAACTTCACCTCGTCAATCTTCATGAAGTAGGTGGACCAGCGCTCGGGCTCCTCGAGGGTGTTCAGCACGAGCAGTCCGCCACACTGTGCCATAGCCTCAATCATCAGCACGCCAGGCATGACGGGCTCCTGTGGGAAGTGTCCCTGGAAGAACGGCTCATTGGAGGTGATGTTCTTGATGCCGACGATGCTGGTGGCGCCAAGCTGTGTCACCTTATCGACAAGCTGCATGGGGTAACGATGGGGCAGGAGCTCGCGGATGCGGTTGACATCCATGATGGGTGCCTCATTGGGATCGTAGATAGGAGCCTGAACCTCGTGCTTACGAATCTCACGACGCATCTGGCGGGCAAACTTGTTGTTGATGGTATGGCCAGGGCGTGTAGCAATGATACGTCCCTTGATGGGCTTGCCGATGAGGGCCATATCGCCGATGATGTCGAGCAGCTTGTGGCGTGTACACTCGTTGTCCCACATCAGCGGCTTGTGCTGGATGTAGCCGAGGTCGGTAGCATCGCGATGCTCGACGTGAAGCATGTCGGCCAGCATGTCGAGACGCTCCTGAGTGGTCTGACGCTCGTAGATGACGATGGCGTTGTCGAGGTCGCCACCCTTGATGAGATTGGCCTGGAGCAGGGGCTCGATGTCGCGTACAAAGACGAAGGTACGGGCGCTGGCAATCTCGGTGGGGAAAGACTGCATGTTGTCGAGTGTGGCAAACTGCGAGTGGATGAACTTCGACTCGAAGGAGCACATAGCTGTGATGGAGAAGTCCTCATCGGGCAGGATGGTGATGACAGAGCCTGTCTTCTCGTCCTTGACCTCAATCTTGTGACGGATGATGTAGTAGTCCTTGGGGGCGTTCTGCTCCTCAATGCCCACCTCCTGAATCTTCTGCACATACTGTATGGCAGAGCCGTCGAGGATGGGGAACTCGGGGCCGTTGACCTGGATAAGACAGTTGTCGATGCCTAAGGCGTAGAGTGCCGACAGACCATGCTCAACGGTAGAAACGCGGAAGTCGTCGCCACGTCCCACCACGGTGCCGCGCTGCGTGTCGATGACATTCTCGGCGATGGCATCGATGGTAGGCATACCGTCGAGGTCTATACGCTGAATCTTATATCCGTGGTTCTCGGGTGCAGGGTTGAATGTCACCGTGAGGCTGAGACCTGTGTGCAGGCCCTTGCCGCAGAGTGAGAAACTGCCTTTGAGTGTCTTCTGTTTCATATCTTCAATTTTTCAATTCTTGAATTCTTTATTTATTCTTCAGTTCGTCCAGCTCCTTACGAAGGGCATTGAGCTCGCGGTACATGTCGGGCAGATGCTTCATGACGGCCATTGACTTGAAGAAAGCCTTTGGCTCCATAGCCGGTGAGCCGATGAGCTGTTCGTTGCCCTTGGTGTTGCTGATAACACCACACTGTGCGCCGACGAATGTCTTGTCGGCTACCTGTATGTGTCCGGCGAAACCTGCCTGTCCACCAACCATACACCAAGAACCGATCTTCGTGGAGCCGGCCATACCCACTTGTGCTGACATGACGGTGTTCTCGCCGATTTCGCAGTTGTGGGCCACCTGGATGAGGTTGTCGAGTTTCACACCCTTGTGGATGATGGTCTGTCCCATCGTAGAGCGATCCACACAGGTGTTGGCACCAATCTCAACATTGTCTTCGATGACGACGATGCCAATCTGGGGAATCTTGTCGTAGCCTTCCTGGTTGGGAGCGAAGCCGAAGCCGTCGGCACCGATGACGGCACCTGCATGGATGGTGACGTTCTTACCAATGCGACATCCCTCGTAGATGGTAACATGCGGGAAGATGCGGCTACCGTCGCCGATCGTGACGTTATCGCCGATGTAGGCAAAGGGTGCGATATAAACGTCCTGACCAATCTTGGCTGATGCCGAGACGAAAGCCAGCGGATCGACACCGGTCTTCTTAGGCCTCATCGACTCGTAGAGCTGCAGCAGCTTGGCCACGCTCTCGTAGGCGTTCTTCACGCGGATAAGTGTAGCGCTGACGGGGTGCTCCAGTTCCACATCCTCGTTGACGAGGACAATCGTGGACTTTGTGTCGTAGAGATAGTGTGTATATTTGGGATTCGAGAGGAAGGAGATAGCTCCTTCTCGTCCTTCTTCAATCTTAGCAAAAGTGTTGACGGCGGCCTGCTCGTTGCCTTCCACGCGTCCTTGTACGAATTCTGCGATTTGTTTAGCTGTAAATTCCATATTTTGTTGTATTTGGCTGCAAAGATAGTTAAAAATCTTCTAATCGCTGATAACAGAGGTAATATTTTCTTATTTTTTTAGAAAGCAACTGAACATTTAGCAGTTCGGAAGCTTCAGCTACATCCTTGACGGTACCGTCCTTGCAGAGTACGCCGATGCTGTCGTCATCAACATTATACATATCCTTCTGGATGGTATTGATGCTGATCATGTACTGGCGGGCATCGTCGGCGCTGATGCCCATTTTGTCGGCAATGGTCTGTGCCAACGTGTTGATGCACTCCTCGGTGACAGGCTCTTCGCTGACCTCGACCTTGAAGATACGGCGGTCGAGCATGTCGGTGGCGAGTGTAGCCAGAATCTTGTCGTCAGCATGCTTCCAGGCCTTCATGGCACTCCACAGATCGCTGTCGTCGAGTTCCTCGTAGCGGTGCAAGGCTTCCTCATGATTCTCAAACCACTGGGCATCGATGTCGTTGTAGAGGAAATAGGCGAGGGCAGGGGAGGCAAAGACCTCCTGTCCCTCCCGGGCCAGTTGCTTGGCACGGCGCAGCAGATTGACCAACACCTTCTCGCAGGCAACGGCCGTCTTGTGCAGATAGACCTGCCAGTACATGAGCCGTCGCGTTGTCAGGTAGTTCTCCAGCGAGTAGATTCCCTTTTGCTCGACAACGAGCTGGTCGTCGACGACATTGAGCATCTTGATGATACGTGCCGAACCGATGTTGCCTTCGGTGACACCCGTAAAGAAGGAGTCGCGACGCAGATAGTCCAAGCGGTCCATGTCAAGCTGACTAGAGATGAGCTGATGGAGGAAACGCTTGGGATACTGGTCCTTGAAGATGCTGATGGCGAGGTTCAGCTGGCCGTTCATGTCACGATTAATCTGCTCCATCATCATCAGCGAGATGTCCTCATGCGAGATGCCACTGATAAGGGTGTTCTCAAGCACATGCGAGAACGGGCCGTGGCCGATGTCGTGCATGAGGATAGCGGCCTGAACGGCTTCGGCCTCGGAGTCGAAAATGAACTGGCCTTTCTGCTGTAGCGACAAGATAGCCTCCGACATCAGATGGAAGGCTCCCAGTGAGTGCTGGAAGCGCGTGTGACGGGCACCAGGATAGACCACCGAGGCCAGTCCCAACTGATTGATGCGGTTCAAACGTTGCATCAGCGGGTGCTTCACAACATCAAGAAGCAGACCGCGCGGAATCTTGATAAACCCGAAGACCGGGTCGTTGATGATTTTCGGTTCGTTCACCTTCAGCCTATGTTTATGAGTGAGCGTAGGCTACTTAGAAGCCGATTTTTGCCAGTTCGTCAGCCATCTGCTGCTGCAACTCACGGGCTTTGTTGCCAGCAACTTCGGCGAAGTGGTCATCGTCGCAGGCATAGATGATGCCGCGGCTGGAGTTCACCAGCAGACCGCAGTCCTTGGTCATGCCATACTGGCAGACTTCCTGCAGAGAGCCGCCTTGGGCGCCCACGCCGGGTACCAGCAGGAAATGGTTGGGAACGACCTTACGGATATCCTCAAACATACGGCCCTGGGTAGCACCGACAACATACATCATATTCTCGTCGTTGCCCCACTCCTGGCTCTTCTTGAGTACCTTCTCAAAGAGTCGCTCGCCTTGGGCATTTTCCATCAGCTGGAAGTCATGCGAACCTTTGTTGGAGGTCAGCGCCAGCAGCACAACCCACTTGCCTTCGTACTGGAGGAAGGGAGTTACGGAGTCCTCGCCCATGTAGGGAGCCACCGTGAGTGCATCGATGTCGTATTCCTCGAAGAAGGTACGGGCATACATCTGGCTGGTGTTACCGATATCGCCGCGCTTGGCATCGGCAATAATCAGGTGGTGGGGATGGTTCTTTTTTAGATATTCGCAGGTCTTGGCAAAAGCCTCCATGCCCTTAATTCCGTAAGCCTCATAGAAGGCGAGGTTGGGCTT
>Ga0265299_10001949_pt1 | contig 22123 bp, 15 predicted proteins | sample AusTroGonzalo_MG_4_FD_193485 | JGI IMG/M metagenome (GOLD analysis project Ga0265299, IMG submission 193485) | Bovine rumen microbial communities from tropical cattle in Woodstock, Queensland, Australia - Gonzalo_02 | ecosystem: Host-associated > Mammals > Digestive system > Stomach > Rumen ... | reverse complement strand
TCATTCAACCAATGCCGTTTGTTGCGATATAGCAGAAGTTCGGGGAAGCCTCCCCATTTCAGGTATTGGGTGAATTGTTGTTGCACAACAGATTTAGTCTTTCCATATTGCCATTCTTTTTCCAGATGGATGTTCTGCGCTTCCAAGAACTCCAAAAATGAGTACGGATAAATCGTTGCTCCTGCAAATCGCCCTCCAAGTGTGGTTTGGATGTCCCGGCTGAGCATTTTGGCATTACTGCCTGTAATAAAGACCTGATACTTCTGGTTGGCCAAACGTCGCGCAAAGTGTTCCCAACCTTCCACATTCTGAATTTCATCAAAGAAGAGAATCGGTTTATGGGCGTATGCGGATGCGTAAGCCTGAAGTATCAAGTCGAATTCGTTGGCGGTCATACCCAGAAGACGTTCGTCATCAAAATCAATATAGACGATTTCTTCCAACAGATGACTTTCGTCTATCAAATGTTTGGCGCGTTTGTATAGCATGTAGGATTTCCCCGCCTGACGTATGCCTACCAGCACGTACCTGCCGTTTTCTTCAAATTCAAACGGACGGTCATAGAGTTCAACCTCTTTTAGTGTTTCTTGTCCTTCCTTGATTAGGGTACGGAATGTTTCTCTTGTGACAGCCATGACTTAATATTTTTCGGCAAAAATACACTTTTATTCAACACTGTCGAATAAAATCATTGTTTTTTATTTAGCCTCGGTAAACAAAACGGCTGTACTTTTTCTCTGCTTGCCTACTCCCGCATAAGGTATTCCACCACGGCATCCCAATCGGGGAATTCGGGTGTCCCAAAATGGATCAATTTTCCAGCTTCCTTGTACTTTTCCGTTCCGTTCTTATCGGCGCGGTCGTCAATAAGGTAGTCGCCATGGCACAGGCAGAGTTCCTTATGGTGCGAGAGGATGAGCCGTTTGTAGAACACATCGCCATCTTCACCGCCAAAGTAACGCTTCACCCATTGCAGTTTGTCGTACCATGCCGTCGGGTTGTTCCAAGGGGCGGTGGAAAGGATGTAGAGTTCGTAACGCTCTTGGAGTTTCCGAACAGCATCAACGGCACCTGGCATCGGATCCATCAGGGCGAAGATTCCGGGCACATCGTCGAAATGGTCCTCGTAGGCCTGCTTGGTCGCTTCGTCCAGTTTGTCAATGCCAGACTGGAAATCGACGAGGACGTTGTCCATGTCTATAAAGAGGGTTTTCTTGGGCATAGAATTATTCATCATCTTTACACCTATCATAAATTGTCATAAGGTTGTACTTTGCTTGGATTATTTGCTCTAATTCGGGAGTGAACAAACACGTTTCTAACTGCTTGATGCTTATGTCTTTCAATGATATTTTTGCGCCGCTGATATCCGCACCATACAAATTGACACTTTCTAAATTTCTGACACCTAACAGATTGGCATTTCGAAGGTTCGTATAGGTAAAATTAGCATGGTCTAAATCAGCTCCCTCGAAATCGGCTTCGGATAAATCGGCATGTGTAAAATCGGCATTGCAAAGTGTTGCCCCCGTGAAGTTTGCATTTTGAAGGATGGCATCAATAAAATAAGCATAATCACACTCATCGGAATTGAAATCGGCATTTTTGCCTTGGACACCATTAAGATTGGCTTTGGTAAGTATAGCATCAATGTATGCGCCTTCCAAATTGCAGTTAGACAAGCACGCTTCTTTGAAAGAGCCACAATATATTTTGGCTCCGCTTAAATTGGCTTTTCTCAATTCCGCTTTGTCAAAGTTGAAGCGGGTTAGCTTAATTTTGCTTAAGTCCTTGCCGCGCAGATCCATTTTACAACCTTCCGCGCCTTCTGATTCAACCCATTCCTCATGCGAAAGTATCGCAATACGTTCCATTTCGGGCAACACGCTCAATTGTTGCTCTTTTTCGGCTTTTTGTTGTTCTTTTTGTTGCTTAAGCAACTCTTCTTTAAAATTTTCGCCCATAATTTGTTGTTTTTGTAATAATGTTAAACGTTGATTCTTTTGGTTAATTATGTTTGAATTTGACGCCGCAAAGGTCGGAAATCAACGAACAGGGGGTTGATTTCTGCTAATAGCAAATGAAAGAAGAGGCGGATGTCGTAAAATAAAACGGAATTATCCCTTTTAGTCTTGTAAAGTAACAACTGCGATTTTTCGTGTCGTTTATTGAACATTAGTCTGCTCAATAGACTACCGTTCCATCGCCATATAATTTACATTCCCGTTTGTTTAATACAGCATTTGCCACATAAGCGGTTTTGCGTTTTCCATTCTTGTCCTTAATTGTCGTTCTGTGAAATTCATCAATCTCATCAAACCACTCCTTTGTTACAAGAATATCTTCTTTATTTTTCACGCCAAACTTCCCCTTGTTTTCCTTTACATTCTCAACGATTGTAAAACCAAATTTTCCATCCTTTGTGTTGACATATTCAATATCGCCAATACTTTCAGCATCTGGATTCACTTTTTTATCTACTTTGATGAGTCTTTCAACGAGTTCCTTGTACCCAATTCTTTGATTTGCGAAATCATACAACACCTCTTTATTAAACATAGAAAACCTTTTTGCTGCAAATTCCTCTTTGCTTGAAAGGTCATATTCGCCACGTTCATTTTCAATTTTCAAATCGGGTATGCTTATAGATGCCCATTCCTTTGACTTGTCACTTGACTTTGGCGTTTGGATTTTAATACGCAAGTAATGACGTGATTTGTCATACGGACCTGCCCAAATGTACCGAGTTAATCCAGTGTCAAGTCCGCTGATTTTGTTTCTGTTTTCACTTTCGTTGACTTGACTATAATCTATATGCTTAAACAAGTCTTTTGTCGCTATTTGGTCATTAGCACGTTTCAACAACACAAGATGGTGCTGTCTGACAAATTCATAAGTCCATAGAAGTTCATCATCCGTTATGTTCTGAACAAACGGGTATGGAATATATGGTTTACTACATATAATCATTGGCAAGAAATCCATATCTCCACTCCCGTTTCTGAAATATATGCAAGGTTCGTGCTTATTTGCCTTATATTCCATTGTTCCGTCAATCATCAAATCTACTTTGAATCCGAAATCATCCTTTGATAGAAGCGGTATATCGTTAAATTCTCTTTCTTTTATGCTCTCCCATTGCAAACCTTTGTTTGCGCCATCTTCAAAAATAGAATAAATTTCATCGCTGCTTAATTCGCTTGTGTCAAGCGTATCACCCGCAAATTCGCATAATCGCTTAATATGTACCATAGTTGTTAAGTTTCATTATAGTATTTATAATATGATAAAATTCCGTATCTAAACCCAGGCAAAAATACGAAATTTATTAAAACTAAAGCACATACGAGAAAGTTTTTGATTTTTTTAAGGTTCTTGTTATGCGGATGCAAATCCGTATAAATATCTAAAAATCTAATATTATGCCAATTCGTCACCATTGCCCCCCCCCCCAATCCGTTCCTATCTTTCTTGAAAAGAAATGATTGCATATTATATTCCCCCTTGTCACAAACTGACACTACCGATTGGATTTCTGGCAACCAAATCGTTCCTTATGGTAATGGTTCAATGACGTGGGACTCGGCAAGAAGTATTTGGAAATTTCAAAAAGTTGGCAGTCAATATGGGGTATCATCATATTTCGCAATGTGGGAATTGAAAACCACATTGGTACAACAACCATTGGAATTTACAGCAATCTGTCAATTTTACGCATATTATGATTATTCGGGTAATGGTCTTAATAATGTATATGATTTTTATCCTAATAGACTTGGATTGTCGTTTGTTGGTACGAGAAATTATGAAAGAGAGTGTGCGCAAGTATTTCCGATTATAAACAACCATTCAAGGCAACTTCAATATAGGAATGGTGTGCAAGTATCATTAACTGATTACCAATCAATTTTGAATGTACCACAAACAACACACATACGGATTGGACAACCACAATACAATGGGAATTTTAATGGCACAAGTACTGGACCGTATGGTGTGCGTAATTTTGCCGCATTCTTGAAAGCATTTTCTTTGAATGAAGTGAACGAATACTTTGCTTTATTGCCGTCTTAATCAGCAAATTATGCAGCAATTCCAAGTCCGAGCAAATGCGCCAATGCCTCATCTGCATCTCTATGGTTCAACCGATAGCAGAACTCATCAACATATTCTTGTAAATGTTTGACTGAAACGTGATGGTATATCCCATACACACCACGTTTTAGTATCGCCCAACAACTCTCAATGGTGTTGGTGTGTTTGCCATCTCCCAATGAATAAACTGCGCTATGGTCAATCTTAATGTGGTAGAAGTTCTTGTCGGTCTTGCCATCCAATATGCCATAACTACTTAATTGGTCGGTCATTACAGTAGTATTTTTCTTGCACACTTCATTAAGAACTGACAATAATTGTTTGCCGCTTAACTTCTTACCTTCTTTGTTTGGGAAAGCGACCTTTGCGTGGATTCTTCCGCTACTACGTTCCACAACCCCGACAACGGGTGTCTTATTCGTTCCACGACCTCTTTTTGCTTTCTTTGTTGCCTTGCCTTTATGGGTGTTTTCTTTGCGTGGTTTACCTCCAACATAGGTTTCATCTATCTCAACGATTGCATCAAAAGTATCTTTGTGAGATTCCGTACCCATTGCCCGCCTAATGAGGTTCAGCATACGAAATGCGCCCTTATAGGACTTCATACCAAGTTCTCTTTGCAGTTGTAGTCCGCTTATGCCTTTACGGGCAATAAGCACCAAATTTAAGGCAAACAACCACATTCTTAAATCAAGGTGGGTGTGTTCAAATATCGTTCCCGTTAAAGCGGAAAATTCGCTCTTGCAGTTGTTGCAATAAAGGTATCGGTGGTTGTACTTCTGATGATAGATTTTGTGATGTATGCACCCGCACTTTGGGCATACATACCCATTCTTGTACTTGGTTTCAACGATGAAATCAATGGCATCGTTCTCGGTTGGGAATCTTTTGAAAAATTCAATATGGTTCATAGTTCGTATCTCTTTTACGCTACAAAGGTACGAACTATTTGGGTGCGACTATGGTTTTTGCTATTAGCAGAAATCCGCTACAAGACTAAAAGGGATAATTCCGAAATAAAAATGAAAAAAATTGCTTTTATCCATTGTTTTTTTGCTAATTTTGCCGCGTTTTTTGCAACAAGCTAGAATTGTGTCAAAAACAGCGAAAAAAGTGCAATTAATTGATTAGAAATATAAAAGAAAGGTAAAAACAATAGAATTATAAACATTTGAGCTTTACGCTCTTATTCTCAACTCAGTAAAATCGCCAAATTATACGAACACGAGAATAGGTAAGCGAAGGTTCACGCCAACGGGCGTGAGTTGTTTCGTGCTTATTAGTGTTCAAGGCGTTTGGCGATGCCTTCTGAGTTTAATGGGCAAACAAAAGGAACGGCGAACGCCTTTTTCTTTTGGTGCTTATGGAGTACGGGGCGAAGGCAAAAGAATAAAACTTTTGACAATATGGCAAAACGAACTGTACAATCCGTAGAACCGAACATTGCCGACCTCGCAAACGGCTGGCTCAAATCTTACAATCTCGACTATAAACTGGAACAAGAATCGCTTAACGATTCAATAGACAAAGCCCTAAATGAATATTTTTCAAAACAAGGCAAATCTGGTGGGAATCGCCCTGATTGCAAATTGCTGCTGCAAGACGACAATCTGAAATACTATCCGATTCTAATTGAGTACAAAGGATATAAAGACCGCCTTGTAAAAACAAATAATGACGGGCAAGTCGCAAACAAGACTGCTAAAAACGAGCCTGATTTTAAAAATATCAATTCTTTCGCAGTAAATGGTGCCGTGCACTATGCTAATGCACTTTTGCAATACACCGACTACACGGATATCATCGCAATTGGAATGACCGGGTACAAAGACGACAACGATAATCTACGGTATGAAATAGGTGTGTATTATGTATCGAAAGAGAACTATGGCGTTGGACAAAAAGTAGATGACTATACAGATTTTTCCTTTCTCCGAAGGGAGAACTTCAATGCGTTCATTCAAAAGATAAAACAGTTACACCTATCTAATGATGAAATTGAGAAACTGAAAGAGCGAAGAGAACAAGAAATTAGTGCAAGCCTTGTAAAGCTCAACAATGACATATATCAGAACGAAAAAGGCTTGGGGGAAAACGACCGTGTTTATATTGTTGCTGCTTCGATTATTGCAACAATCGGAATACCAGGCGAAGTCGCGACACTCGAAAAATCGGAACTGAAATCCTCTATAGAGGAGGGAAACCGAGATGGCGACATAATTATCCGCAAAATCAAAGCATTCTTGAGCAAGAAGAACCTTCCACCTGACAAGATGGATTTGATAGTGCGCACGCTGCAAAACACACTCACTACAGACAACATAAACAAGCCAGAGAACGGCGAGAGCCAGCTGAAGCGTGTGTTTGGCAAAATCGTAGATGATTTGGGCATCTACTACAAGACTGGTTTAACGACAGACTTCACTGGAAAGCTATTCAACGAAATGTACAGTTGGCTTGGATTTACTCAAGACAAGCTGAACGATGTAGTACTTACTCCGTCATACGTGGCAACATTTCTCGCGCGGCTTGCGCGTGTGAACAAAGATTCTTATGTGTGGGATTTTGCAACTGGTTCGGCAGGCCTTTTGGTCGCAGCAATGAACGAAATGCTAAAGGATGCCAAAGACAAAATCCAATCACCTGACGAATTGGCGCGGAAGACTGCTGAAATAAAAGCAACCCAACTTTTAGGCTTGGAAATTCTGCCTAGCATTTATATGCTTGCTATCCTCAACATGATTCTTATGGGAGATGGTTCAAGCAACATCTTGAACAAAGATTCTATTAAAGATTTTTCAGGAAACTACGGATTTGGAAAAACCAATGAAAAATACCCTGCCGATGCTTTTGTGTTGAATCCGCCCTATTCTGCAAGCGGCAACGGAATGGTTTTCGTAGAAAAGGCCCTTTCCTTGATGGAAAAAGGTTATGCCGCCATCATCATACAGAACAGCGCCGGAAGTGGCCAGGCGAAGGAGTACAATAAGCGTATTTTGGAACATTCAACGCTATTGGCGTCTATCAAAATGCCTAATGACTTATTCGTAGGCAAATCAAGTGTCCAGACAAATGTGTATGTGTTCCGAGTCGGCGAAACGCACCAGAAGGACGATGTGGTGAAATTCATTGATTTCAGTAATGACGGATTCAAACGAGCAAATCGAAAAAAAGCGAAAAAAAATCTGTTTAATGTTGACCATGCAAAAGAACGCTATCAAGAGATTGTTGACCTTGTAAGGTTCGGGAAGTCAAAACTCAACCTGTACAGCGAAAAAGAATACTATGAAGGACATATTGACCCCAAAGATGGTTCAGACTGGAATCAGAGTGCACCTGTTGATACGAGACCAACCCTCGCAGATTTCAAAATGACAGTGGCGGATTATCTTGCTTGGGAAGTGAAAACCATTTTAAATAATCAAGAGGAGAATGGCTTGGGAAAATAGATTCCCCACTTGGCAAAAAATGGCAGGCTGTCAAGTGGGGAGAATACAAGCTGGGAGATTTGTTTGAAGTTCGTTCTTATAAACAGCGTTTTGACGCAAACAAAGTTACTCTCGTAAAAACGGGAGGACACCCGTATGTTGTTCGGCAAGGTTCAGACAATGGACAAAAGGGATTTATTGATGAAGATGAAGTTTATCTGAATGAGGGAAACACGATTTCTTTTGGACAAGATACGGCGACCATGTTTTATCAAGAACAGCCATATTTTACAGGCGACAAAATAAAAATTCTCAAGCCGAAATTAGCGCGTTTTGGAAAAAATAACGCCCAGTTTTTCTTGGCGACAATGCGACTATCGTTCAGTAGTTTTGCTTGGGGAAATTCTAGTTTCAGCATTAAGATAATACAGAACCAAAAAATCCATCTTCCTGTTACAGCCAACGATGACATTGACTTTGATTTTATGGAGTCGTATATACGCGAACTCGAAGTGGAGCGTGTACGCGAACTTCAATCCTACCTCTCTGCAACAGGGTTGTCTGACTGTACACTGACAGAGAGAGAAGAGACCGCACTGAATGCATTTGATAGTCTTGAGTGGCAGGAATTCAATGTCAAATCTCTTTTTGGAAAATCTACGCGCGGAAAACGGCTCAAAGGAGACGACCGAATTGTAGGCGATTTGCCATTTGTCACTGCTGGCGAAACAAATACTGGCATTTCGGCATTTATCTCGAATGATGTCGAAATATTCTCTGCAAATACAACTACAATAGACATGTTTGGTTCTGCAAAGTACCGTAATTACAATTACGGTGCAGACGACCATGTGGCTGTTGTTCATACGGAACATCTAAACAAATACGCCGCAATTTTTGTGACCACATCTTGTCATAAATCCGCTCACAACGGGCAATTTAATTACGGACATAATTTCTATGCAAAGGATGCAGACGAACTAAACATCATGCTCCCTGCCTGCGATGGTGCACCCAATTACTCTGTGATGCAGGATGTTATCAGCGCGATGCATAAATTGGTCATCAAAGATGTTGTACAGTATGCGGAGACGAAGATTTAGGAGATAAAGGTAATTGGCAATGGATGGAGGACAACATCATAGGCCTGCCCTTTTCGGGATGCTTGTAAGCTATCCATTGTCGAAATACGCACCTGCTCTGTAAAGCGGGATATTCGTCACCCGCTTCTGTTCGTCATATGGACTCATGGGGAACCGTATGCCTTGTGCGTTGTCGTTCAGCCCTAAGAATGCACTCAACGAATTTGATTTCAATTCTTTTCGGACTTCAACGCCGCAAAAGTCGGAAATCAACAAGCAGGGGTTTGATTCCTGCTAATAACAAGGGCTGCTGTCTGTAGCCTTAATACACAAAACCGAACATCCATATCGGTATGGAGTTCCCCACAGCATATTCAACATTATCCTTTACTATATAAGCATTATCCAAATCTTTTATCTGGTGCCCTCTTTTGTTTTTCCCGCCAACCTCAAATGTGATTCCATCAATTTCAAAGTCAGAAACTTTTGAGGCAGTCACGCTAAATGATTCTCGCATCCACGTCAGGAACATCGTCTCTCTAACAGTGCCTGAGTCTGGTTTTATGTCGGATATCGCATACGCAATGTTGCTGTTGTTAAGGTATAGTTTCTCGACTTTTCTGAGCAAGGAGTCTCCTGCTCCATTTTCCTTCAATGCATTGAACAATCTTGATTTTTCAAGATATTCTATATAATCCGGCAGCTGGTTTCGGCCTATCTCAAGTTCCTGTGCCAGTTTGCTGTAGTTGGGTTTGAACGGCACACTGTTGGATAGAACATACATCAATTTTTTCAATTTGACGGCTGACGCAACAGGCATATCGGCGTAATTTGGAATGTCGTGCTCAACCGTCTCAACAATCGCCTGTTTGAGCCTAATAGAATAATCTTCCTCTTTGAAAAAAGGATAATAGCCTTTTCGGCAATACTCTTCGAAATACTTTAGAGGTCGATGCTCTCCATACGGAAAATCTACTTTTCCATGCAAAATATCGTCAAGAGAGGACGTTTTCAGATTCCAACCGCAGGCAATATTCAAAAATTCTCTGAAAGATAATCCAGGCATGGAGTACTCAATAGCTCTACGGCTCAGATCAGCAGAAGTCCCCTTTTTCAAGGCCAAAAGCGAACTTCCTGAATAAACAACAGACATCTTCGGCAACTTGTCGTAAATCATTTTTATTTCAGTTGACCAACCTTTGTATTTATGGATCTCATCGATATACAAACGCTTTCCGCCGCGCTTATAGAAATCGTACGCCGTTTCGTACAGCCCATGTCCTGAAAAATACATGTCATCAGCCTGAACATAAAGTGTTTCTTCAATGTTATCATATTTCTTGATATGCTGCAACAAAAGCGTTGATTTACCCACTCCTTTTTGGCCAACCAACCCAATTAACCGGTTTCCCCAATTGATTTTGTTGTGAAAACTCCGGACATAATCCGTTGGGGTAATCTCAAGCAACAATCTGTACGATTCAAACAGTGTCTCCATAATGATTTTTTTTCTGCAAAAATAATAAAATTTTCAATACTGCACTTTTTGAAGTGAAAAAACAAAAAAAAGTGCACTTTTTGAAGTGCAATCTAGATTTTGTATCAAGTCAGAATGATTCTTGTTGTGTGTCTTCAACACGCTGGAAAATGAGATGTGCGCCGCCATAACCCCACACTGCGGCTGACGCCTTATGTGGGGTTATTAAGGTTGCGTGCGTGCCGCACGCGGCGGCAAACGGATTTTCAGCACGCAAACCCAATCGCGTTCCCGCCCTTCCTGGTCAACTTCTCGCCGCGGCACCAGGCCTCTAACATCGCCACGTCGGGACGGTTGCCGGTGAGCACCTCCTCCATCATGCTCTTGCGCACGATGTTGTCGATCTCGCCGCCCGAAAGGTCGAACTTCGCCGCCAACTGTCCGCACTCTTCATCGGTGAGCCACGAAAGTTTGCTTTTCCATATCGCTTTCTTCGCCTCCGTATTAGGCTGCCCGAATTGCACCTTGAAAAGGAAACGGCGCTCGAAGGCGGCATCGAAGTTGTCGCACATGTTGGTGGTGGCGATGAGGATGCCGTCCAACGTTTCCAACTCCTCCAACAGGATGTTCTGGAGAGCGTTCTCGGTCTGGGCGCAGTTGCCGGAGCCCACGTCGCGGCGCTTGCTGAACAAAGCGTCGGCTTCGTTGAACAAAAGGATAGGCTTGCGTTCCTCGGTTTCGCACATTTTGCGGTAGTCGGTGAAGATCTTCTTAAACAGTTTCTCGCTTTCGCCGAACCAGCAGGTCTTGGATGCGGCTATATCAACGTGATAGACGCTGCGCCCAGTCGCCTTGGCGATCATATCCACAGCGGCGGTCTTGCCGGTGCCCGGTAATCCATGGAATAGTATGGCTACGCCCTTGGACAGCGAGTTTTCCTCCAACCGTTTCTGCAACTCCGCGAAGGCGGTTTCTTCCAAACTGCTTTGCACAAAGTTGATGTCCGCCGCCAGTTCCTCGTTGAAAAAGAGCTCGCGGGCGGGAATCTTGTCAGGTGCGGTCAGCCGCTTGTCGGAGCCGCCTTTGCTGGCGAAAAGGTCGAAATCCTCTTCCAGAAACAGTCGTCTGCCTTTCTCGGTGAGGCTGATTTCGGCACCTGCAAGAAACTGTGCGGGGAGGAGTTCAATGAGGTCGTTGGTCTGCAGGTTGTGCTCTTTGCCCATGATGCTTTTTGCGACTATAAAACAATAACGCATGCTGTCGTAGATGTCGCTCAACGTTACCTCGACGCTGGTAAGGCGTGGACGTTCGGTCACAAAATCGTCGCAGATTTCGTAAAAAAGAGTGCGGTCGGCTACCTCCGGCAGCAGTTTCCGCATCTCCTGAACCAGTGTAAGGTGCTCCTGCCGATCCTCCTCTTCTTCCACCAGTTTGAAGAGTTCCCGGGTGTCGATGTGCTGCTGTTTTCTGTCCTCAATTAGGGACGAAATGGTATTGCAGAACTTGTATCGATCCATCGGCGGGGCTTTCGTCACCTTATAGGGCTTGTTGTCGAACAACGCCCGCTCTGCCTCGCTGGAGATCCGATACTCCTCATCACGATGATGACGCTCTACCTGGCGTAAAAGTCCCTTTTCCAACAGGCTGTAAAGACACTTTCTCAGCACCAAGAAATCGATGTTCGAGATGCCGAAAAACTTGGTGATATCGCGCGTATCCACAGAACAGAGGCGGACGGTCTCCACCGAGTAAATGGCGATAAAGAGCATGGTCTCCAGCGGCGTGGTCTTCAGAAATGCGCCCATGTCCTGGATTTTGGTCTGAACCAGGCTCATCATCTCGGGGGAGGTGAGTTTCATTCGGAAATTCTTGCTGTCGTATGGGATTCGTGCGAATTCCTCGGAATAGAGGCGCAAAACCTCGTTGTTGGTGTCCTCCAAAATCTTGGACAGTTCCATGAAGGTGCCGACGGCATTGAAATTTGATTTGGTTTTTCTCATTTTTGCTGATTATTGGTTATTCATAGAATCAAAACACGGATTCCCGGACCGGAATCACGCGGCAAAAATGAGAATTATACGGATGTGGGTTGGAATCCTGCTAATAGCACGTGCGAGATGCCACGTGGTGTTCTGTTGTAGAGACGTGCCGTGGCACGTCTCTACAAAGCCAATTCACGTAACTTTGCCAGCACCTTTACCATCGCGTAAGTGTCGAGTTCGCAATACCGCAACAGGGATTCCCGAGTCGCTGCCTGCTCGTCAGGTGACATATTCGCCATCCTGGGGTAGATGTCCATAGCCTCACTGCCATTGTGCACCGAACCTTGCAGATTGTGGTAATCCAAACTGGGGTCATCGGGAAATAGGGCGGGCAGCACCACTTTGATGGAGAACCCGCCGCCCATGGCAGGGTAGTAGCAATATCCTTTCTGGAATGGAACAAGCAAGTCAACAATGTGGTCGTGGATGTTCATTAGGTGATTGCCCAAATCAGGGAACGCCGCCGCCAATTCCTTAATGCGGTTACACTCGAAACTTTTGTTGTAGGCGGTTACGCAAGCATCTACAGGAATGTCCTTGCATAATTGTTCGGCCAAACCCCGACGAGGGTCATTGACCCCATCGCCCAAATACTCCTTGTGTTCCAAAGTGCCGTCCTTATGCTCAATGTGGAGTGAGTATTGGAAAGGAATCTGCTGGTAAGGCTTCGTGTTGTCGAACGGAGGAACCACAGGCTGCATGGTTTCAAAATCCAAGTGGTAAACGGGGTAGTGTATGAGATTCAGAAAGTTGCGCAGTTCTGCCTTGTTGATATTGTTTCTGTTCCCAATCGTACAGGAAACTTGTATCTGCTGGGTGTCGGTAAGCGGGATATTGTTGTCCACAATGTCGGGGAAAGTAACTATCCCCTGTTCCCAATAATCCAACTCTTTGGAAAAATTCATTCGATAGAGGTCGAACACAGTGGGTTGGTTCTGCGGGACACCCGCTTGTTTCATGCAATACCCCATAAACCCGCAATCGTATGGTTTTTTGCAATACAAACCCAATGTGTCGTTTGGTTCCGTAGGATTGTCAAGCACGGCAATGGCTTCTTTGCATTTTTCCGCCACTTTGGGGTACTCAACATCCACCAATATTGACAGGTCGTTGATGCTGAAAAATTGGTGGATATCCAAAGCCCCCTTTCGCACATATTCGTTGTTTATGCAGACAAGGTATGTGCCTGTAATGTTGACACCGCACTGCGTGAGCACCCACTTTTGGTAGGCCACATCCTGCGCATACACCAACTCGAACGGCTTGGTGCTGCTTTTAACCTCGTATATGGCGTAACCGCCGTCTTGCTTATGGAGAATATCCACGGCGCAGTAGCAGCCGTAGTGCGAGAAGGCGGCCTCGCAAATGTTATCGGCACCTTCGACCAAACACTGTTGTGTACGATCAAGCATCGCCTTGATATCGAGATGGCCGTCGTCGGTCAAAGTGGTGACATCGGTATAGGGGCCGAACAGCCCTTTGGCGAGTTCGCCCACGCGGGTACCTGCATCGAAGCGACCCTGCGTGGAAGGGTCAACTTGTTGTTCTTCGGGTTTATACACGCCCAGCCAAAGGCATTTGGGACATTTGCAGAAATTGGTGTATTTGGATTTTGAGAGACCTGACATGATTTACGAATTATATGAATAAACTGCTGATGATTTGATGTTACAGATTATGTTCGAGCCGCCTTTTCCCCAGTCTGTGAATGCTGTAGTATTTCAAGTCGAAGTCCTTGACGTCCAGCCCCACTTCGAGGAGGACTTGGTCGTCACTGTTTTTGCCAACGGGCTCAATGGAGTAGTGCTTGGGATGCAGGCTGGAGTAGTCGAACTTGTCGTAGAAATAGGTGTTGATGTGTGAACGTTCGTTGCCGGGATTCTGAATCAATTTTCTGACCCGCTCCGCCCAGTCAGCCTTTCCCCCAGAGGGGCACATCTCCTCGTAGATGGCCATCAGCTCGCCATAATGCAGTGGCAGCAAATTAGGGCAGATATAACGCGGTGTCTCCCCGGTTTTATCCGCATCAGCCCGTTCGATCTGCCGCAAGAAAAGGATATATAAAGCATTGCCTATCAGCCCTCTTTCGAATTTGCACTGTTCCGTTTTGCCGGAAGGCAGATCATACAGGATTTCCCCTTTGTCGTTGACATAAAGCGGGTATATCTCCTTCAGCTTGCCCTTGTTCATGATATTGTTCTTGGCCCGCTCCAGCACCCTGAGCATACGTTTGTCATCCAAATCCCAATGTTCCATGAACTCTTCCAGCATGGCCGCATGAAATAACACCAGTTTGTCGCGATCGTCCAAATCCGGCTTCCGCAACACCATCTTCATCGTGTCGGAAGGCAAGCTATCATCGAAGAAACCAGAATAGTCCTCGTCGGGGTCATAGCCGCAACTCAGCCGATTGGCGTTGAAATGTGCCACCTCCTGCAACAGGAACTCTAATGCGTCCGTCGCATCTTCTATGTTTTCGCAGTCGAAGTTTTGGACGCGCAAAAAATCACCGAGACGTTCCATGTGGTCAGGTATAGCATAGCAATAAGGTACCAACCTCATGACCAGAAAGCCGCCGTCGATTTCACCTGTGACACTAAAATAAAGATATTCTGCCATCCTTTTTACCTCATCTTCTGGGACATCATGCTTCCTCAAATATTTAATAATGTCCGCGGGGGTGATTAAGGCGCGTGGGATATAGCAGAACTTGATGGGGAAAATGTCGGGCGTGGTATAGTATTGGGTATGGCGGAGCAACATGTCCAATGCCCGCATCATTTCATCACGTCTCGAAGGTTCCTTGCTTTCGATGTAGAAGGCGATTTTATATGATACGGGAACATCTCCTGAATATTCGTGCATCATCGTGTTTTTCCGTGTCAAAGTTGCCATACGCTTGAACATTAATAGGTGACGCGGCAAAATTATTAATATATTGAACCTCCTTTGCCGGTGTAGGAAAAATGTTTTCCACAGAGTTTTCAACTAGTTTCACAAGACTTGCGCTTCAGACGTCGCGCTACTGTTGCCGGCTTGCCTTCGATATGCAGTTCAGCCATCGCGGCCGGCGAGCGTCTTCACTGTAATCTTTTGGCCTTTTGTCTTGATGTTGTCAAGCCGTCGCTTGTCATTATCGTCTCGGCGGATTGTGGTTTCTTCTTTTCACCCAAGATTGAGAGCGCAGGGTCATGTGACATGTTGGTTATAATTGTTTTTACACTAATCGAGCTTTACTTCCAGAATGCTGTCCTTGCGGAACGCAGGGGAGACAAAAAAATCAGTTTTTTATTATATAAATTTCCGAGGAGAGTAATTAATTTCCTTGTCGGGAGTGGCGGTTATAGTGGGTGTCCCCCCTCCATCACGGTATCGACACCCGCATAATGAAAAAATAGCTAAAATGCTAATAACTAGAAATTTAACCCCTTATGGAGAAACACGACTCAAGGCGTTTAGAATACAACTGCCTGAATCCGAGTATGTTAAGAAAGAGAAATGGTCGAGAGGGAAACCCTTCGATTTGGAGAGAGATCTGGCGACCCTGTTTGCCATCCTTCCTAAATACCATGGGGTGGTGTATGGGGAGGATGGAAAGAAAACTGCTGAATACCAGAATTTTAAGGAAAGAAATGTGCAAGGGCTGTGGTTCGTCTCGAACCAGCACTATCGTGCCTTGCGGGGCGATTACCCCCGATGGGATGGGCATATCCTCTTGGATCTCGATAGCAAGCCTGACCCCATCTACAGCACCATTTATAAGTTGTTGGCGGAGAGCCGCCCACCTTGGATGCGCATGGTGAAGTGGAGCGGCAGCGGATCTTTGCACATTCTCTGCCATACTGAAGTGGCTGACAATCAGAAAACTAAGATATTTTTTCAGTCGGCCTTCGACACCTTCGTTACTTTGATGAAAAATTTCCTCCGCTCCCACCACATCATCCTTGGCGACGATATCAAAATAGACACTGCTTGCCGTCAAATTTCTCAAGGCATGGCGTTGTGGAACGCGGAATATGTTCTGAATCAGAATAACAAGGATTACAACGTCTTCAGAACGACCGAATTCGCCGAGGCATTGCAGAGGAATCTGTCGGCAGAGCGACATGTAAGGGAGTCCAATTCTATCCGCAAATCTCATAAAGCAATCGCCGCCGTCACTTCATCACGGAAATACGAATTCGCCTACGATACCACGGATGCCGTCGGAGCAATCTGGAAAACGACGTCTGAAAAAGAACATGCTCCCTACAGCGACAGGTTGGCCGTCGTCATGGCGTTGCACCACATGGGTGTGAGAGAGGACGAGGTGTATGACATCTGCTCTTGGGGGTTTCCTGAAAACCATCTGGAGAGTGTCCGAGGGTGGTACCGATCAGCGAGCACGAGCAGCGAGGTATATACGGAAAGGAATATAAACATGTTGCGGCAGTACCTCGATGCCTGTCATATCAAATACACCATCCGCCCGTTGATTGCCCTTGACAAAGGTATCAGGAGGCTGTTCAACGTTAAGTATGAAACCTATGTGAAACTTGCCTCGGGCGAATACTTAACAGGCTCACTCATAAAGGAACGCCAGACACTACTGCAAATACTGGAAACAAAAAAAGACATCATCTACATAGATGCGGCTCCCGGCTCCGGCAAGACCGAATTCGCAAAATTCTTGATGCGTACAGGTAGACGAGTCTGCTATGCTTGCGGCCGGAATACCGTGTTAATCAGCAAATTCCAAAGATTGGATGTAATCCGATGTTATGGGACGTACGCAAAAGAGGCGGATACCTCCGACAAGAGGAGGTCGGTGTGTTGCTCGCTTAACTGGCTGGCACAGAACTTCAAACAGACGGATGGAGCCTTCGATTTCATTATCATCGATGAGATACACTTGACCGATGAGACGTTTCGAAAAGAATTGATGTTGAAGTTGCTGGAACATATCAGCAACTATCATAACAACGGACGCAGCAAGACGAAAATGATCCTGATGACGGCAACGCCGTCCATAGAGGTCAACTATCTTGATCAGAACAAAACGCATTATGTCAAGGTTGTCAAGCCGCTCCGATTTGCAAAAACCATAACCCCATGCATATCCAAGGATTACCCGTCGGCTGTGGGTGCCATGATAAAGGATATTCAGAGTGTGGTAGCGGCTGGACGAAAGGTGCTGGTCTGTGAAAACAATATAAAGAGAAATTCAATACTGGCGGACTATCTCGCCAATAGTGGTATTCATTTGGTGGATTTCAACAGGAAACAAAGGCACAGTGAGGAAGTTAGGTATGTGCTGGAGCACGCAACCGTCCCTTCAGGATTCGACGGCATCTTGGTTACAAGTTACTTCGGGGTGGGGTGCGAAATCAAGGACAGCAACGAGTGGGAGGTGTTCTTCTTGCCGTTGCGGGAGTGTGGTTTCAGAGCGAATGACATAGAGCAATTCGCCAATCGAATTCGGAACAGGAGAATTACCGCTCGCATCTACTACCATGGAATGGTCAACATAAGTGTCGTCGACGGTAACAGTGTAAAGGTGCTGGACGCCCTGTCGCGACAGAAATACAAGGAGTATCTACAGATTTTCGAAAGCGAGCAACATTCTCAGGGGGTGGATATGAAGGTGGTCACCAAGGCATTGGTTCGCTACATCGATTCTGAAGAGGTCAAATACGACACTTTCACATTTCAAGCAGCCATGTATGAGGGGGGAGTAGGAACAACGATGTCACTTCTCACGAACGAATACAAATGGATTGTCGAGGATACAGTCTATATAGGTGATTCAACCGCTGTAGATTTGTCAGACAGCCGTGAACGGATGAACGATGATAACATCCGTAAGTATCGCGAAGCTTATAAGGACATGTGTCGGGAGTATTCAGTTCCGCTGGCGGGGCATGATGAGGGAAAAGTTTTTAAAAAATTAGAAAACATCGAAAAAGGTGTTCGTGAGTATGAACGCGAATGGGTCATCCGTGGCGAAAGTATATTCGACCTGGAGTTGGTGAAAAATTATAAGTTCTACACCGATTACCATAGAGAAATCGCTTCCTCCCTTCTGAAATACGGACGCGGTTACCTTATGTGCGAGGAATATGTCTATGAGGGTGTGATAACCCGGGGAGACCTCCGACGCATCATCGCCCGCCGCAACCTCATCGCGATGTTGGACGGGCGTGGCATGGACTTCTTCGCTCACATGGCAGATTTCATCAACACTTCCGCATTACCGTTCAACCGTAACGCCTTGTCGAAGGGCAACTTCGCCATCCTGACCGAACACATCGCGAGCATGTTCCGGGATCGTCCTCTCACGGTGGCGGAGGAGATAGCGAGGCGGGTGGTCGCATTGTGCAGGAAGGACAGGAACGGCCTGTTGCGGCTCGATCTGGATGACTTCGATCCCGGCATCAACATCATCGAGGAGGTCAAGCGGCTGGTGGAGGAGAAGGCTGAGCGGAAGAGGATGCAGAACAGGGGGGCGAACCGGAAGTACAGGGCGAAGATGAAATCCGGTGCGAGCATGGTGTGAATGGGTCATTGCGTGTGCGTGATAAAATGAAGTGCAATATACTATAGATATTTTGCACTTCATTCCCTCACGCATGACCAAGCCGCACCACCCTTCAGCGTGTTCCTATATATTGCCTATATATAGCCCATATATGGGATACCGTCACCGGAATGTTGTATTTCATGCACATAACTGTTGCACGTTACCCTGGGTGGCGGGGATGTGGTACAAGTTGGGGTTATTTCAGCAATGAGGGAAGCTATGGTTTTATCGTTCTTTTTCATTTTTTCGACAATTTTTATGTTAAATTTATGTTAAATTTTATGGCTATTGCAGCACGTAGGTCTCGCCGCCGTCCCAGGTTCCCACTGTTAACATTGTCTCCGATTGTATGTGAACACTCTGTCTATTAGTAATTGATGTAGTCCAGTTGGTCGTTCCAGCCGATCCAGAACATCGCTATGTCGTTCTCGCGGCAGTCGTCCACGATTCCCGTGCTCTCGATAGAGTCGAATTCATCGACGAACAGGTCGGTGTCTATGCACAGCATCTCGTTCCCCTCGACGTCCTTGTACAGTTTGGCGATTCCCGTGGCGGTTAGTGCCTCGATTCTGCCGCGTGAGGTTCCCGTGTCCGCGCAGATGTCGGCGGTGTATTTGGTGTCCATAATCTTCGCCAGCGCGTCTTTGCCGAGGTTGTACCATTCCACTACGTCGAAGCCGGTCAGCCTGTTTCTCTCGACCGCGTTCAATCCGGTCGTGCCGAGCAGGTGTCTGAACAGTTCGCCGTTGTCTCCGAGCGGTAGGCCGGACGGCTTCAAGAACCCTTCCGTCGCCGTGACGAGAACCATGCTGTAAGCGTCGTTGACCGCGCATTCAAGGACGCAGTACACGTTGTCGCTTTCGTTCGTCTTGCCTTCCGCGACATCCTTATGGTATTTCGCGAAATCCCACATTCTCCAGAGGAAGTTCTTGGCGGCTTCGTTCTTCGCCATGCTGTTGTTGCTGTCGGCGGCGCTGTTCGTGTTCATGTTCATTCCGTTGTTTTTCTCGTTCTTTTCCATTTTGATAATTTTTAATGTAACTTTTTTGATTTGACTTTTATTCAACTTTTATGCAGCGTTTAGGTTGACCTCAACTCTGCACCGCAAAAATAACACCTGAAAACACGCTTGCAACTGCCTACAGGAAAAAGATATAAACAAAGTTGTCAACAATGAAAAGTTCATAAAAGCCGCGTAATTTTCAAATTTATAGTAAGTTATCGGTCAAAATAAATTTATTTGTTGATGTTGTCAACGGCTGATTTTATGAATTTGCAAAAATTTTTTCGCGCAAATTTGCGGATCGAGCGCAAAAACCGCGTTCCGGCCTGCTAGAAATACCTTGAAAAACATCAATCAAAACAAGGCTTTTGCGGCCAAAACAACCTTTTTGTCGCGCAAAACAACACATGGCGCATCTTTCTGACGCAGACAACCTTGTTCAGAAAACGTTGCCTTTATAAGAAGTCTGCGTTAAGACAACTTACACCTCTTGATTCTGTGGAACAAAAAAAGAAGGTGTGCCTCTCTTTTTGACACACCCTCCTCATAATTCCTACCATATAGATGTATGTATAACATCATCATTATATAGCGTCAACCGAAGTTCGATTGCCCGACAGCAACAATTTCATCACCTCTTTTTCATCAATTTGCGGGTCTTCAAATAGCAAATCGCTGTACTTCCTTTGCCATATATCCATCACCGCCTCTCGCTCCTGTTCCCCCGTGTTGCACAAGTAAGCATGGAAAGCGCTCACACTGTGATGTCCCGACATCGCCATAATGGTTCGGTCCGGAACTTTGCCCGCCAATGAGGAGCAAAGGTAACGGCGACCCATCTTGGAGGATGCAACCTCGTATAGTTTGTAATCCGAAACCACCCGCTTCTTGCCCACTACACGGGAAATCTGAACGTTCCTGTCCAATCCGATTTCCTTGAACAACTCCTTCAGATATCGGTTGAAATCTTGATTGCTGATGGGCCTTGGCAGCACATAGTGGTTCACTTCCAACATCTTCACCAGCAATGGGTTCAATGCTATATTCACAGATTGGTTGGTTTTACGCTGAATCCGCTGAATCGTCCCCTCGGAATAGTTGAAATGGTTGTTTTGCAACGTCTCCAAATCAGAGTACCGAAGCCCCGTGGTGCAGGCGATAATGAACAACTGCCGTACATTCTCCAGCCGTTCATTGCTCGCCTTGTGACGGTAAATCCGCTCAAACTCCTCATCGGTGATTGTAACGTTCTGTGGCTTGGTCTTGCTGTTGTCGTAATCTTGGAAATCCCTGCAAATCTCAATGCCTTTCCGCTCCGCCTCACAGAAGAAGTGGAACAGTATCTCAAGGTATCGCACCACCGTGTTGTGCGCCCGTGGTTTCACGCCTTGCTTGGTGTCAGCCTTGTCCTTACCCTCCGATAGATACCAGTCGAACTCCTTTATCAACTTGCTATCGAAAGTCTTGAAGTCCAACTTAAATCCTTTGTAAACCTTACGCTTGTCCTCCTCGAATTTATGCAGGGCCTCCGACACCAACTTGTATTTCTTCATACTCTTATCCGTAATGAGCTCGTGGTTACGGTTCTCACGGGTGGGCAGGTTCAGCAGCACATCCTCAACGACGGCGAAGAAGGTTTTGCCCTCCTCAATCAGCTTGAGTTTTAGCCAAAAGAAATTCTTAAAACTCTCTTGGGCTGGCTTCTCGGTCAAGGGTAGCTTGTCCTCATACTCCCGTGCTATGGAGGCGAGGTCGGCAAGTTTGCCGTTTAGAACATTCTTGTCCTTGTGGTTCACCACTCTCATTCTGTTAGCATCCCATTGTGCTGCCAGCAGGTGGATGCCTGTGTTGTAGCGCAGCAACTTCCCTTTCAGGTAACACACCAAATACAGGCTGCGCGAGGTGGTTGCGGACTTTTTTGTATCATACAAATAAAAGTTTGTGTTCATATTCCAAAAAAATTAAGTCTCATTGAGAATATAATAAAAAAAATCACATTAGACATAAGGTAATCTAAAACATTTTTAATCAATAAAATACAATCAATACCATTCAAGATTCACAGGCAAAGTGCTGAATGGATTTCACCTGTTTTGGACAAAAATTTCGAAAATTTTGGCGGATTTGTGAATTTCGCGGGAAAATCCCGAAGGGCATTTACCGCTCGAACTTACCCCCTTGAATGGATTCTTGAATGGTTTTGGGAAAAAATTGAGAAGAGGGCGGGGAACGCCCGAAAAATACGCTCTTGATTTTCAGCAATTTAAAATGAAAAAGCCCAACCTTTCGATTGGGCTTTTTGCTGAAGAAGAGCGGAAAACGAGACTCGAACTCGCGATTTTAACGCCAGCTTTCAAAGCCTCCACATGTTTCCCTAATTTGCTGATTGTTAATACTATATGAATTTCAATTCAAGGGATTTTCATCGGTTTTTGTC
>Ga0265299_10001946_pt1 | contig 22138 bp, 38 predicted proteins | sample AusTroGonzalo_MG_4_FD_193485 | JGI IMG/M metagenome (GOLD analysis project Ga0265299, IMG submission 193485) | Bovine rumen microbial communities from tropical cattle in Woodstock, Queensland, Australia - Gonzalo_02 | ecosystem: Host-associated > Mammals > Digestive system > Stomach > Rumen ... | reverse complement strand
TATGCCAATGACTATTCCTCCCTTCTTCTGGACTCATCGGGATATCCAACAAAGAAAAAGTCACTTACGCTTGATTGTTCATAGTTCTTTCCTAATCTCATTGATAAACTTGAAGATAATTTAATTTTTGGCATCTCCAATATCGCAGTGGTCACTTCGCCACTTTTTTCATCCTTTACACTCATTTTCCCCGTTAAACGAAGAAAACCATTTAAAAGTCTATTTCCGACTTCTATCGTCCTAATCTTATCTTCATAATTAAAAGTATAATCTATTTCAACCCTTCTGATATTTTCTTTGAAATAAATTCTATTTCGATAAATTTCAAAATCTCTTATCCGTTTACCTGTTTCTATATCATATATAAAAATCCACTTAGTTTTTGAGGGCGGCAAAGGTTTCAGCATTAATTCTGGCCGTCTCCCCATTGGCATTGGTTCAAGTTCCGGATTTGGTTGGATACCCATTAATTGATTGCAACTATTCGGATAATACTTTAAATCCACATAACAGTATTCTCCTTCCTCAATCACATGTAGCTCTTCATTATACTAAACGGATTTAATAACAGGTTCTTTTAATTTAGAATTGCTTAATAATGACCAACTAGTAGGAGATAATACTCCATTAGATATAGCGAAATTCATTTCTTTATCTATTTCCCAATTTACCAAAGGATTATTGTGATAACCGCCGCGAGCCTAAACATTTTTCTTAGTCTCATCTATCTAAGCTATCTCTGCTGTCTTAAAATTAAGAATTGATTCATTTATATCATATTTTTTATTTCCAATTTCTAAAGGAGCGTTTAATCTCAAAGAAACGTCATACAATTCTTTCATACCAGAGAATCTATCCATTCCACCGGCACCTCCTTATTATCTTTTCTCATATAAAGTAGATTTTTTTACTCATAGCTATAAAGAAAAGAGACGACAAGCGTCGTCTCTTAATATTAGTATATTTCTGGATTGGTAAAATCTGTTGTCTTTTTCTCTACTATATCTGTAGGAGTATAAGTATAATGAGACTTTTGTGGAACAATTCTTGTGCCGCCATGGATAAAGTCCTCATCAACATCAATCTACTTAAGCTCCATTTGAATATCATTAGGAGGAGTAAGAACATCTATTGCCATTTCAAATGTTGTTGGATCGCCTTCGGCTTCAAGAGTAATACTTGTATCAGAAGAAACCTGGGCACGATGAATAACGAACTAATATCTCTAATCTTTACCAGTCTTCTATTCACGAATATAGGTTTCACCAACAATTTTGTAAGTCTCTGGAAAAGTATCAGCATCAATTACAAAAGTCTTGCCAAGAATGCCATCATCTTCTCCATTCTTTCTTTTTACTGTGCGACTCCACTTATAATAAACAGTTCCCTATTTAAGCTTAAACGTATCTTGGTCAGTAATTCGGTCAAAGTCTTTATCATAATGACCAGAGGCCGGCACATCCCAACCGCTAATAAGACCACTATCAGTAACTCTAAGTAAAGGAAGCATTGTTTTAGCATCATAGTAAATTACATAGCTTGAAGACTCATCATTACGATAATATCTAAGCAAATTCTTCTTCTACTCTGCGGTGCTAATTGTTAAACCATAACGATCTTTAACAATACACTTTTCCATTCTGTCAACAACTTCAGTATCATAAATCTGAGTTTCGATAGTACCAAGTTTCTTTAACTCATCTATATAGCCAAATATCTTAGTAAGGATTATTTCTGGCATCGCAGCCTAAGATTTGAACCACTAATCCTAATCATCTGTTTGTCTAAAGCTCTTGGTCGCGGCAAAAGTATCGTCATCAAAAGGTGTCTAATGATCGCCAGGAGTAATAGAACCTATTTTATATTTACCTTCAAAAATATACTCGGAAACCCAAGTTCTATTGAAATAACGCTTTCTTAATTGAGTTCTATTCTCTTCAACATTTTCTGCTCCAGCAGGATTATATACAGTCTAATCTGCGGCATCAGAACCAGATGGAACATCGGCCTCTTCCGCGGCTTTAAAAATCAATTCCCACTCTTCATCGCTTAAAGCAGGAGAAGGGTATGCTTTAGTTGAATAATTAAGCATTCCATACTTATTAGCCATATTACATTTAACTATTGTAGAGGTGTAATCAGTAAGTTTAGCATTTAACTTACCGCCCCAGACTAAACTCATTGAGGCTGGACTGAATAAAGCATCGGTAAGATTTAAAGTCAACTCTTTACCAAAATTCCAAGTAATTAACTTCTTATTTCCTTTACCACCATTTGCAGTTACCTTTTCAGCAGACTTCTCAATAGTAGAAACTTTTAATGTGTCAAGAACAAGGACAGGAGTGTAGAACTCTTCATCACCAACTCTTGTAATACTATAAAATACTACGTCAGCAACTTCTTTTATACCATATTTTTCAAAAAGATTCATTCACCCACCTCCTCATCTGTATTTTTAACACTAACTTCTAAATCTTCACTATTTAAAGGCTCTAGTGTTGAGGTCTCTACTACTTCTTCATCAATTACATTTAAAGTATTTGTACTGTAAGTAGTTTTACCAGATCTAGTATTAATATTAAGTCCAGCACTAACATTAAGTGAATTTGTGCCGCCGGCCTCATTTCCAGTAATTGGAATATTTAAAGATCTAGGACTATTTATAGTTAAATTGGCAGTTTGAATGCTCTCATAAATTATATCTTTAGTATTGTCTTCGATAGTATCCATGGGAACTACTTTTGTACTACCGCTTGAATAACCATCGTAAGCATCGCAATCAACATTATACTGAGTAAGTTTCATCATAACACCATCATCACGACGCAATACTTTGAAGTTCATATTAAATGTCGTTGGATCGCCATCTGCCTAAAGAGTAAGATTTGTTTCAGCAGAGAGCTTAGCGAGAGGAATTTCAAACTAATATCTCTAATCCTTGCCATCTTCTCTTGAACGAGCATAAGTTTCGCCGACAATTCTATAAACACCAGGAAAATGCTTTGCATCAACAATAATGCGATGACCTAAAGTAGTATATTCTGGAGCAATAGAACGTGTCCATTTATAATAAATTTCATGCTACTTAATAACACGAAGATTTCCAACTACAACGTCTCCATTTTGACGAGTAAAGCTTCCAGTATTTGCTTCATAAGGCTTCATTGTCTTAGGATCAATAAATACTGTTAACGGAGTTTCTGAATATTCTTGCATATAACGATAGTTCGCCATTGCAAGATTCTTATTAGTATCAATAGCAAAAGTCTAAGTCGCTTTACACTTCTCCATTCTATCAAGTACATGAACATTTTCAATGCCGCTATTAATAGGATTCATTAAATCTTGCGCTGTACTGCCGCCAAAATTCCAATCTGCAACGATGTAAAAACGTCCAAGAGGAACTCGAATATAACGCTTTGTTGCTTCAGTGCCGCTAGGAAGATTAATTGAAATATTCATATAGAAATCAATAATAGAATCGTATGGATTAACTTCATAACCATAACTTGTTTCATCTTCATTCTGTCTTGTTAATTCTATCATATCAATTATCTCTTCACCAACAGTATCCCACTAGGGGTCGTTCGCCGCATTATACACTGTATCATAAAAACCTTCACGAGCAATCATAATTTCTTTCTAAGTGCTAGTACGAGGAATACGATAACGGAGATTTGCATTTTCAAGATAATAAATATCCTAATTACCTTCCAATGAGGTCATCTTCATATCAGATTTCTTCCATTCATAACCATAGGCAGCGACCTCTCCAGTGCCGCATACCGTTGAACCATCACCAAGAACTTCATCACATTTATTAATTGGTGTATAAATACAGAATTGATCTGTTGAAGTATGTTCATCTTGAACAGGATCGATAGTAATAGTTCCATCACTATTTGTACCATAAAGAACAGTCATGTCATAAATAGTAAAATCAAAATTACCATAATTATCAATAGCTATTTCAGCTCTTTCTGGGCGAATCTCTGTAGGATGATTCTAGAAATAGTTATAAATAGTATCTGAACCAAAATTCCAATAATACGATTTTACTAAACTTGCTGTTAAAGCTTCAGCATTAGCTCTTTCACCAGTATCATAACCCTTTGGACACTTATAACCAACAGCCAAATCACTAATATCATGATACTTGTAAGTACCTTCAGTTGGAACAAAACGAACGAGTTTATCACTACTATCACAAGGACAGGTTATCTGGATAAAACTATTAATAAAAGCTTTTTGCGCCGGAGTACAATTGGAATCTCCTTCCCACTTTCCACCAGCAGAACTCTTTATTAATGTATAAGTTACATTGTCAATAGTTACCGTTCCATGATAAGGAAGAGTTGTACCCTATGTTACTACAACTGTATATGCTTCTTTCTTTAAATAAATTGTCCTACCATATTCATCTTTAGGATAAACAATAGGATTCCATAAGCCCTATACTTTAGGCTTCTTTATTCCGAACTTTCCGCCCCACATTAGGCTTTGACTTGCAGGAGTATAAAGGGCATCCTCGAGACTAAGGGAAATTTCTTTCCCATAGTCCCAGGTGATTAATTCAGGATTGCCCTGGCCGCCTCTGGCGGATGTCTATTCTGCTGTCTGTTCTAATGTAGAGACCTTTAAGGTGTCAAGATACATTACCGGAATGTAAATTTCATTATCATATTTGTCAAGCTCAATGGCATAAATAGTTACATCGGCAACTTCTTTAATACCATATTGTTCAAATATATTAGCCACCTGTCTCGCCTCCTTTTATTACTCACTCAACACTTCAGTTGAGCCATCTACTGCATAGAAGCAACCATTATCTCCTTCGAGCATTTTTTCAGCTATTTCATAAGATGTAAGTTCCATCATTACTCCATTTTTCGGCTTTGCTACTTCAAGATTAAGATTGAAAGTAGTTGGATCACCATCTGCCTATAAAGTTAAAGTGTGATCCGAACGAACCTTACATAATGGGAACTTAATCTACATACGCTCGTCTTCACCTGTATCGCGAGAGCGGATATAAGTTTCTCCTACCATCATATACATACCTGGCCACTGGTCAGCACGTACTGTAATTTTATTGCCTTTAATTCTCTTTCCTTTTGGTGCTATTGTAAGAGATTTAACATAGAAAGGCTCTCCCTGGTGGAACCAATAATCATCAGTATAAGGCTGCATAGTTCTTGGATTAATATATGCCCAGAGTTTTCCTTCTAATTTCTTCGCCGCACCGTCGCTGTCTTCAGTAACTTCTGTAATATTCTAATTAATTGACCAAGTTTCATTTCTAGAATCCAAACTTGGATATTCTACTGTTGTAGGATTTATATCTACTGGAGTTATCTTTGCAATATCTTCAGAATATTTAGTAATTAAGAAGTAAGATAGGGCATTAATACTATCAAATCTTAACCACATATCTATATTTTTAAACTGAGAAACATTAATGGGAGTTTTTGGTTCATGCCATGTTATTGTAGCAGAACTTGTTGTTGAAGTATCTTCAACATCTCCATATTCATCTACAACATTGGTGTCAATACCAATTAAAGCATAATAATTATCATTATTATCTACAATAATTGCTAAATACTAAGCTTCACAAATCTCCTTATGAGTACCATTTATATTACAAATAGTTCCAAGCTAATCAGCCTGCTATCTATCCTCTGTCTAAGTATAAAATAGAGACTTAAATGTTCTATTCTACTGATAACTAACTATAGTATTCTCTTCTCCTGATTCAGTGGTTGCTGTAGTAGAACTTGAATTTGTATCTGCAGTGACTCCACCTTCCATAGCATCATCAAAAATGATTTTTGCATCTGGGGCAGCAAGTGGAGTTAAATTATTAATTCTATATATTACAGCATCTTTAAAATTTACATATGTAGGTAAACTAGATACTGAAACTTTTCTAGCCTAATCAATAGGATAAGATTTTCCTTTCACATCAAAAAATCTGTCGGGAATAACAGCAATAGATTTTACTTCTGATTCAATTGCCATTTTCCAACCGTAAGAATGTCCATATACAATTCCATGTCCTTTTATTTCTGTGCCATCAATTACTGAAGACTTTAATAACAAATCTAAACCGTCATCAATATCGTCTTCTGGCAATTTCGGAAGTAAATGAGAAATTGTGTTTCTTTCACTATTCTAATTAGGGAAAATGCACTTTTCCATTCTTGAGATTCTTGTTAATGGATTTCTACAATAGCAAACATCAGTATTGTATTGAAGTTGAGCATCATTCCAATCTGCGCTCAAAATACCATTCCAACATAAACTTAATGATGCAGGAGTGCATAGAGCATCCTCAAGAGTAACATTAATCTGCTTGCCAAAATCCCAATTTATCAAGCGAGCATTTCCTTGACCTCCCTGTGCCCATACATTGTCTGCTGACTTTTCTGCTGTAGAAATCTTCAAAGTATCAAGATAGAGTGCTGGCACATAATAAACGTCACCACTGCCATCTTTCTTTCTATGAATACTATATAAGGTAACATCGGCGACTTCCTTTATACCATACTGGTCAAATATATTCACACATATTCACCTCGCTTATTATCTTAATAAAAATTGGCTATTGGACTATTATATCCAATAGCCAATTACTTAGCTTAGTACGAATTAATATTCAGTAGCACCAATTGCGTCTTCTTCAACAACACCATCTGCACTAGCTTCGAAAAGTTCAGCATTATCAAGAAGGTTGAGATTTTCTGTATCCTTAACCATAGTAGAGCCATCATTTTCTTCTTCATTTTCAACAACGTCATACTGAACAAACTTAACCATTACGCCATCATCTGGACGAAGAACTTTTAAGCTCATTTCAAATACAGTTGGGTCACCATCAGCCTCAAGAGTAATTGTATGCTCAGAATTCATCTTAGCCATAGGAATTATGAACTGGAATCTTTCATCTGCACCGCTTTCTTTAGTTCTTGCATATGTGTCACCAACAACCTTGTAAGTGCCGGGGAACTTATCAGCAGAAATTTCAATTGTTCTACCAAGGCTCTGTCCTTCATAAGCAACAGAACGTGTCCACTTGTAAAAGATTTCGCCTTCAGCAATTGGAGTACCATCTGCATAAGGTTCCATTGTATTTGGATCGTAATATACTGCCTAAGCACTATTTTCAGCTTCTGTAGGAGTACCATTCATATTACCAGCGGGTACGATGAAGTTTCTCTTAGCAGTACATTTCTCAAATCTATCAATCTTTTTTGTCTCCTTAACGCCCTTACGGAAATCATTTCCTTCATAACTACCAAAGATTGCAGCCATAGAAGCAGGAGTGAAGAGAGCGTCTGTAATATTAAGAGTAATTTCTTTTCCATAGTCCCAACCGATGAGGTTTGCGTTTCCGTGACCACCAGTTGCATAAACTTCTTCAGCAGTCTGCTCGATAGTAGATACCTTTAAAGTATCAAGGAAAAGAACTGGAGTATAGCGATTAGCTTTCTTTACTGTCTTATGAACTTTTAATCCATTAACTGCACAAGTTGCTTCAAAGGATTCGTTATTAACAGTAATTGTAGTAGTATGAATTAAACCATTCTTTGTAAGAATAGCAGCCTATCTATCGTCTACATATCCATTTTCATTAACCATCCAAGCAATTCTTGAATTGTTCTTAGAACCGTTGCGATTTGCTATAAAGATAAGTCCCTTATCTCCAATAATTACTAATGCGAGCCACTCTACGCCCTTAAAGATTGGGTCTTGATAGTAAAGTGTGTTGCCCTTCTTATCAGAGAACTTGAAGATACCCTCTTCATCAAGAGCAAGTCTATTTGAGTTCTTATTGTGAAGTAAGTAAATATATGCACCAGCGGCAGTATCCATAGTTCCATCAATCTTTACATAGATAGCTCTATTAGAAGTGTTACCTGTAGCATCTATACGGATTTCTTTACCTACGGCTTCCTCAATAGTTCCAATTTCATTAAGAGCATTAAGAACCTATTCAAGAGGATACTTTGTCTTTATTTCCTCATCATTATAAGAGTGAGTTGCTGGAGTTAACGTACCTTCGTCATCGTAAGAGTAAGCATATAAGCCAGTGTCTGCTGTATCTTCTGTTCCTGGAGTGGGCTTAACATCATTTACTTTATATCCACCAAATGCTCCAGCAAGTCCAGCTCTACCATTAGCTTCACCAGCGTCAATAGTCATTCTCTTCTGACGGAGAGCATCTATCGCATCATTAATGCTATAATGAGTATCTTTACCCCACATTGTTGCAAAAGCAATAGCTGGGTCATATTTTCCTTCACTATCTGGGTCTACTCTATCAATGTAGTCTTCAGCATCTGTATAGAAAGTAATTTCGCCCTTGCCGTTTACTCTCTGATAATCGTAACCTAAATATTTGTTGTTGTAATAACCCATTTCATCTTCAACAACAAGCTCAGCATAGTCGCCATAACTTACGTCATAAGCTTTAGCCTGGATTGAATCAGTAAGAGTTGCAAAAGCTTCATTAATTTCATCTAAATCATAAGAACCTTCATCAAACTTGCCAGCAAGACCAACAACAACAACTTTCTCTGCTGACTTTGGAGCAGAAGCAAATTCGTCATTAAAAGTGAATTCGCCAAATAATGTATCTGCATCAGCAAAGACATATCTAGTTCCAGTCTTAGCAATTAAGTTCTGATTTCTTGCGAATAACATGCATACCTGTTGTGGATATGAGAATTCATGAGTACCAACTGTAAGTGTTGCATCTGAAGTAGTTGCAGTAGCACTACTATAAACTCCAGTTGCTAATTCACTAGCATCGTCTCCATCATCACAGTCGTAGTTAGCTCCTTTAATAAGGTCTGCATTAACAAACACATATGCCTGGAAGCCATCTTCTTCTCCAACCCCACTATTATTTAAAGGATAAACAGTGCGAAGTTCAAGAGCTCCTTTTAAAACAGAAGCGGCTGTAATAGTTCTCTGAGACTCAAATGTCTTTTCTTTCTTTTCAATACGATAAAAAGTTACATCTGCAACTTCTTTTATACCATACTTTTCAAAAAGGTTTTGAGTATTAGCCATTCTTTAACCTCCTTAATCTTCGGGTTTTTCTCCCCAATATTTTGTGTCTAGCTTTTTGCTATCTGCGCCCGCGCAAAGCATTTGTATGTCTGCTTCCCATTTTTCTTTCATCTAATGGCGACGTATCTAAGCATAAAAAGCATATAGAGATTCATTTCTATCAATTCCGAAAACGCTTGCTATTTCCATAGACTCCCATAAAGTTTGCCCTTCACCTTTTTTCTGAGCCTATTTCTTTTTTACAGCAGCGACTTGCTCTCTTAATAAGCGCATTTTACGCTATCCGGGCGTCTCATTTTCTGGTGGTGGCGGCACGACCTCTTTACGATTCTAAATTCTTAATATATCTTGAAAATCCCTAAAATTCTGTGGAGTAATCAAGCGTTTTCCCTATATAGCAACAGCAGAGTCTCCGCCCACTAACACTGAATTGATTTTCGGAAGTAGTAAGACTTCCTCCTTTATAAAAGTAGAAAAAGCACATTTAAGTTCTAATAAAAACTTATCATCATATGAGGCACTCTACAATAAATATGACAGAGGTTCTATCGACTCAATTTGTGGAGCTTTTCCAGTCTTTTTTTTGATCGTTTCACTAATTTCAGTTTCAGTCAATAATAATAAAGCCAATTGAGAATCATATCGGTATGAAGGCATAGAAACAATTTCATTTATTGAGTAAGGATAAACATTACAAATAAATTTTTCACTAACAAATGGAGTTGGAATTTTACAATACGCCTATTCCTTAATCATGTCTATTTGCTTAGCTGAAAACATTTATTGAAAACCTCATACTATAACATCCCATTTCTTCTGTTAAAGAATTGATTGAAAAATTTAAGTATCGTATTTCTCCTAAACCATTAATGCGCCTATCCTAAATCGTTTCTCTAATTTCACTCATTATTGCGAAAGGCCTTAAATCCTCTCCTGTTATTAGCCATTCATTAAAAGGACAATAAACATTTATTAATAAAGATAAATTTTCATTATCTGAATTTGATTCATTTATTTCCCCGTCCTCAAAAAACAAAACTATTTTTGAAGTCTCTTTCTGCTCATCAGCAGTTAATAAAGGAATAAATTTAATATTTTTATTTAATAATGATAAACCATCAATTTCCTCAGGATATACTTTTTCATTTAGCGGATCCTTTCCGGTATTCACTAAAAGTTTTAATAGCTTTTGGTTCTTAGCCAATTTCTATCCAATTTTTCTTAAATTTCGTCCAATTTCTTTGCCATATTTAACTTTAGATACTTCCATTATATCACACTCCATTTAAGAAAAAATTGTCTTCTTCTCCTACTAGTATATCTTCTGAAGATAACGGTTCATTTTCTCTTAACAACTTCTCTGTAATATATAAATATGCGACACCAGGAACACTGATATTATCAATACCAACTATTTCCCAACCTCTATCCTTATAATTAAAATACTTACCTTTTTTAATGTCGTCACTATCCTAAGTAATAATAATACGAGTAGTAAAAGGTTCTCTATATCCGAGTTCTTTCGCATTTCTTATAATAGTATCTTGCATAAAGGACTGAGAGGCATTAATAAACTTTGCTGGCGCGGCATGAATAGAATTTCCATATTCATCTATTAAATTAATTTCAGTATCTAGACAAATTATTTTATATAATTGATGTCCTTTAGTTAGATTATCATCTTTATAGATAATAATCCAATATTTTTCAATTATGCGCTTTTTTATGGTTTGTTTAATGTATAAAACATCACCGGTTTTTAGCGGTGCGGCAGAAGTTGACATTAAAAGATTTCCAATTAAGCTATTTTCATTCCATTTATTGGGCTGTAAAGAACCTTTTACATTAACTTTTTCATCATTTACTTCCAGTAAATTAACCAAATACTCGGTATTTTTTAAGAATAATCTATCAAATTCTATTTCTTTTCTTGACTTAATTCTATCTTGTCTATTTGTGCCGCCATGATTGATTCGTTTTAAATATACATCTTTAAAATAGTTTTCACTCATTCCACATCAATCCTATCAAAAAGATTCATACATTCAAACAATGTCTTTCGATAATACTCAAAAGACAAATATCTGCAAGCAGATAATTTCGCATATAACGTATAATAATCAATTGTCTTATTACAATCTTCATAGCCCATTAACTCAATAAGTATACTATCTAAAAATTTTCTCCATTCCCCATTTTTCTCTCTTTCACGAAGAAGCCCATAGAGTTTTTTCTTCATTTTATCTCTATAGGCTTCCCTTACATCTTCTATATTACTCACGACGTTTCCTCTTTCCGCCACCTGAACCCGTACCCGCGAGTTGTCTAAACTTATAAGGAGATTTATTAGGTGCGCGGTAATAGATAGCCTCAGCCTCTTTTGCTTCAGTGGCTGTCTAATCTTTTAATTTGATAAACTAATTTAATAAATGGGCTTGAGAAAATTCATGTTCTTCATATTGAGTTTTTATGTTCTCCCAGGTGTCAATAGAACGCTTTACCCACTATTGTTTCATATAAATAGCAAGTATTGCAATTTCATCATCTGACATTTTGGGATCAACAAAAGTTTGAGTTATATCGTCTATTAATAGACTACAACGGGGGAATTTAAAATATGGAATAGCCTAATTTAAAATGGCGCGCCAGTCTTTAATCATCCACTCTAAATCCTCTTCCGTAACATTGCAGTCTGACCACTCATCATCACTTATACGAGATAAAAATGCGTCATAGACGTCCTATAATGTTACCATTTGCATCACCTTTTAAATTAGATTCTTCTTCCCTCTGCTGCACGATTCTTTTCAGCAGCTTCTTCGGCGGCAATATCTGCTTTGCGTTTAATCATTGCAATGATATCCCTATTAGTAACCTCTTTTAAAATAGCGCACTTTTCAGCATTAACAATATTCTTCTCTACTGCATAGTCAATTAAATTATCAATCTATGCATCAGGAAGCTTAGATAATTCTCTTTTAAATACTGCTATAGGTTTTACAGTAAGCATTTCTTCCATCTGTTTAGGACTTAATGCTATAATATTTGTTGGTTCTGTTGCTTCAAGGGGTTCAAGACCTAAATCTTGTTTATCTTTCATATTATCTATATAAAGAAGCCCTTGTTTAAACATATTGGCTACGCCATCAGAGTATAAAAGCTATTCTAAAACATCAAAAGGTATCGGAATACTTTGTCCTCTTCTCTGCCAACGACGCTTAATACCATAAGACGCATCTGTAATACCTAACTGAGCATCTACCATACTAGTTACTTTTACCATTCTTTCCATTATTAAATTCCTCCTTTAAACTCAAAAACGGCGAGTGAGCCAAACTCACTCACCGTTCTCATGGTATAATGATTTACCTTAATATTATATTTTTAATTAGCCACCTACGTATGTTCCATCGTCAGCGCCTGTTGCAGCAGTTGTGCTGAAGTCGATTTCATACTTTGTAGGATACTTTGTAGGATCAGCAAGATCCATATTAACATATACACACCAGTTGTAGTTGGTAAGGATAGCAACTCCGACTCTCTGGTAAACTTCAATCTCGAAGCTTCTATCTCTGTGCTGCCAATCATCAAGCTGAGTATTACCTTCAAATACAACCTTAACAGGCTTTGTATCTCCGACAGGGAAGATATAAGCTGTTGATGGGTTAGCAATTGTAACTTCATTTGTTTCATCAGTATAAGACTGAGGAATTTCAATGATTGGATTACCACGGAAGGTCTTAATTCTACCATATGTAGCAATCTCTTCAATGTTACGTGGGTTATAAACAGGTGTTGCATATCCGCCATATGTACCAGCAGCAGTAATGTTCTGAGCAGCATTACCATAAACAGGCATACCGATTGCATCAGGACCCATAGCAGCAACGAATTCTGGTGTAGCATAAATTACTACGCCGCCGCTTGTGCTATATGCTGAAGCTACTGCACAAAGCTGAGCCATTGCATCGCCGTCAAAACCGGCACCAATATATCTATTCTTAGCAGGTCTATTATCAGCATTTACTGAAGCAAGAAGAGCCTTCTGAATTTCACCATAAACAGCTTCCTAAAGACCTTCAAAGAGAATCTGAGTAGACTCTGCGATGTCTTCATCGCCACAAAGATAACGCTCAAAATCAATGTAAGCAGCACCACCAATTGCACGTCCACCAAGTTCGAATGTATTCTTATCAAGTCTAAAGCTCTCATAAACACCAGAAAGAGCAACTGCAGTGATGAACTGCTTAGCACGTCTACGACCAGTATTTATAACGAATACAGCCTTCTGGTTAAGAGGAACAGTCTTGATTTCAGCAAATGAGCCAATAAATTGCTCAACTTGCTTAGGAAGAATCTCTGTATAAGCCTCAGACATAATCTCAAAGAGGTCATACTTGTTTCTTCTATATGAATTGTAATCATTAGCTATTGCGTGAATCTCATCACGAAGAGTGTCTTTTACATCGCTAGAGCTAAATTTAGTAGGGTCTGGAGTAGTTCCGTAGAAAGAGTGAACAACCAAATCCTTAATTGCTTTTAAGTCAGCCATTCTTTATCCCTCCCTCTATTATGATAATGCAGGCTGATTTACAAACTTAAGCTTAAAGCTAAGTGTTGTATCAGCGTTTGTGTATGCTTCTGTTACGATAGCGTAAACGCCACCAATTGCGTCTGCAGGGTCTGCACCAATAACGAGCTTGCCTCTATTAACAATACCATTGTTTGAAGCAGTATAATCAGCATCGTCAAGAAGAACTGCGTAAAGAGGAGCAATATTTGCGCCAGAACCAGCTCTACCATTCTCAGCATCTCTTATTGTAGCGAGATATGCCTTAACGCAATTATAAAAATACTTAGAATCTGCCTTATCATCTGCAGTAGCTCCTGCTGGCCAGAATGTAGCATTATTTGACATTGCATCATCCCAGCATACGCTATTTGTGCAGATTCTCATACCAGGATCAACAAATCCAATTCTTGGTAAATACTCACCAGCAACCATGCAGAAGTTTCTACGACCAGGAGTGAACTGATTATAAATCTTTTCTGTTGAATAATTAATACCAGCAACATAACCCCAATCAGCAAGCTTCTTTGAAGGGATGCAAGCAAGCTTTCTTTCTTTATCACACATTAAGAATGCACCATTCTCAGCAACAATCTTTCCGTCTGCTGCTTCTGAAGGAAGTACAGGGAAGTGTGAAGCAAACTAAGTAGGATCAAGTTCGCACTGAGCTTCTACCATACCAGCACGTGTAAACCATACCTATGATGGCTCAATTTGGCCGTAGCCTTTGCAATCAAATTCATGAAGTGCCATTACTTATTACCTCCATTCTTTCTTTTATTTAATAATGCGAGAGCACCAGTCTCTACGTTTTTACCACTTGCATTGTCTCCCTTATAGAACTTGTCTGGCTCACCTTTTCTATTAGAGAAAATTGAAGGGTCGTTCTCGACAGCGGCGGTGCATACATTCTTTTTAAAGTCTTCAACAGAAGTGTCTTCCATTGAGTTCTTAAATGTTGTTATAGCTTCGTCGGTAAGATACTCTTCATACTTAGCAAGAATAGCGGTCTTCTGGTCTGTTTCAACATTCTTCTTGAATTCGACCAAAGCTGTGTTCTCATTTGTAATGTCGTCAATCTTAGTATTTAATTCAACTTTTTCAGCCTCCAAAGTCTCAATCTTAGTATTATACTCTGCAATAGTAGAGTCCTTTTCAGTGATTGAAGCTTCAAGCTCTGTCTTAGTTGTATCAAACTCTGAGGCCGCGGCCTCAAGACTTTCAACCTTAGCATTTAAATCTGCCTTTTCTGTTTCAAATTCTGCAGCGGCAGTCTCAAGTTCTGTAATCTTAGCAGTAGCATCATTATAAGCAGTTTGTGCAGCTTCGAAAGAACCATTGCCCATAGCTTTCATAGCTTCAAGTGCAGTAAATTCAGCTTCTGTTACATCAGTAATCTTAACAGATACTGTATCACCAAGAGTTACATTATCTCCATCCTTAGTGTAATATGCTCTCATAAAACCGTCCTTAGTGCGGCAAAGAGCATAATCATCATAAACATCAAGAATAAAAGCATCAATTTCCCAATTGCCTTCTTCATTGAAGTTTGGATTTAAAAGGTCAAACAAAACGTCTGCCTTTTCATGATCAGATAATCTGAAAAGTGATTTATCCATTCCCATTTTCTTACTCTCCTCCTTCTTCGTAAAGTTTCCAACGTAAGCCATTATCATCTTTATTAGTTCGGATTCAGACTTTTTAGAATAAAATGCAGAACCTTCAAAACATGGCTCCGTATCGTCTCCTAATGCCTATAAACCAACAAGAACACCAGAAATAAAATAATAATAAGGCTTAGCGTCTTCTTCACTTAGTCTCCATTCACCCTTTAAAGTTTTTCGGAAAATTTCCATAGATTGAGATTTTCCTGGAACCAAAGAAGCTTCAGGATAAAGACCAGTAAATAAATAAACGTCACAAGTTGCATATGTACGTATAACCCCGTCATCATCTTCGTGGTCTTCCCAAGCAAAGTTCGGATTTTCTGGAACAATACCATAAATACGTCCATCAGTATTATCTTCACCATGATCCTCGAAGTCAAGGGAATCCTTATCAAAGATTCCCTTAACCGGAGTATATGGTAAAGATGCAATAAGCTAATTCGAAAAATCCTCTGATATAAAAGTACGATTTCTATTCATACCTTTATAAAAAATTCGTACTCTACTTTTTGATAGTACATCTGAAACTTTTTCTGCATTACCATAAACAGTAACGTCTAAAGTATAAGGTGGATTTGAGAAGTCATAATGATTTAAGTTTTCACTCATTTTTCATCGTCCTCCTCTTTTTTATTATCATCCTCTTTTTTCTCTTCCTAACTATCAGTTGTGTCTGATGCCGTTATTGAGGAAACTGGCTCTTTCCCATCACTAACAGGCTCTCCCTATGCCTTACCAGACTATGTATAAGAAGATTGAAGAGGTTTAAGAATCACATCAAGATCTAGCAAATCATTTTCTAATGCCTTAAGGGCAACAAGATTTGTCTAATCTAGACCAGTAGAAAGGATTGGCGGTAAGAAAGCGTAACCAAATGCAGCAAGCTCTTTAGCATGCTATGTATAATCCTCACTATTATAATAACTTAATGGTAAAATAATTAATTTAAACTTTACTCTTTTATTTTCGAATTTATAATTTAAAAGCACAGTAAAGAAATGAGCAAATCGTTGTCCTAAAATCATTACCATTGCTAAGTCATTATTAATTGAATATTTCAATCCAGCTTCTGTGGTTGCGAAGAATAATTCTTTTGATAGGCCGGCAGAAGAATAAATTAAATTTTGAACATCTGTAATCTCAGTTTTCTCATCATCTGTAGCACTCATATCTAATAATGAAACTTTATTATATGTAGTCAAAACATCAACATCTTCATTATTGACCATCATATCAAGTACACCCTCATGCATTTCCTAAGCTTCTTCGGGTTCAAAAACTAACTTCATACCGTCAAGTGGTACCTGCTATACAAGTATACGTTTTAATGCCTATGTATTTCTTTCTTTGTCTATTTCTTTGTAATCATCTAAATCATTGAGTAAAGGGATTAAATCCAGGAAGAAAGGCCTTTCTTCAAAATAACAGAAATAAATACCCATTTCTGCTGGAAGAAAAATCCATTTCTCTCCATTATGATGTTTATACTTTTTATAGGCTTTCATAATAAAACGCGGATAAGTATTGAGAATTTCATCTCTTAATTTATCATCACGAATATTATCGAAAAATTCCATACTGAACTCAACAATATCTACATCTTGCGCATTCTTAAAACGACTACGACAATAATCAAATGGCAAATCCTAAATAACAACATTATTGCTCTCGTCATGAATTAATCCATAATAGCCACCTTTCACTAATATATCTCTTGCAAATAAAGCACATTTTCTATCTATCTAGAAAGTCGTACAAAAATCTGCTGCGTCATAATAAGTCTATGCAACTTTCTTTTCAGTAATGTCAACTTTCCCACTTTTATTCTTAGGATATGGTACTAAAATCCAAGAATACGTCAAAAAAGTCGCGTAATGAAGAATAATACGTTTATAAAGACCATTAGTAGCAAAAAAATATTCTGACAATGCAGCGCGCTCAATAGGATTACCTTCTTGAACGATTCTCCTAATCTCATCTTCAGAATAAACCTTCTGTCTTTTACTTCTGACATATTTACCATTAGATTTCTAATACGCCGCATCTGATGTGGCAATCATGTTTTTAAAAGCCTTTTTGAAAGTATCTAAACGTTCAGCCTAAGCTTTCTTTAAAGCGTCTTCTGTTGTAAATTGTATACTCAACGTTTTCCACCTCCAGATCTATAGAATGTAAGTTTTCGTCCAAGACCGCGATTGCGGCGATGGGAAATTTCTTCATTCTCTATTTCAACCATACGATAAATTCCCATTTCTAAAGCAGAAAATTTATCTTTAGTCATACGCTAATTAATAAGCTCTACTTTTATCTAATTATTAATACCAGTAGGCTTTGTCCTTAAATTAACAATTTCATCTATTAACTAAGAAGTCATTTCATGCGGCATTAAACGAGCAATTTTCTATTCTGGAGTCATCTTCTTACCAACTTTTGTTGCATTAATTTTATCTCTTGCTTTTCGTTCCGAAATTAAAAAATTAACACAACCGGAATAAATTTTAGAATATAATGCTGTGTGCATATCACTATTTAACTATCCATTTGCTTTAACGCCATAAATAATCTTTTGACAATTACGAGGCTACACTTCTTCATAACCATAACCATGATCATCAATAAATCCATAAGCTGGAAGGACTTGACCTGTAATTGGATCTAAAGATTCCTTAATCATAAAATCAGCAAAACCTACTCCAAGACCATTAATATCTAAAACGACTTCTCTTGGATTAAAACGTTTAATTAATCGCTTTAATTCCACTACTTGACGATCAAATACCTTTTCATCTTCAGTTTTTCCTAAGACATAAACATTAACAACACTGCAAGTATATTTTTCTCCGCCAGGATAGACTTTAATGACCGTACAAGCAGTTTGACAACCTCTTCTTGCTACGTCTACTGATAATATGTAGAAACTTTCAACATCGCTTCTAATAATTTCATGTGTTTCTGGGTTTATTATCTTTCTATGAGCTAATAATTTCTCATAATCAAACCAGGCATCACTTGAACTTCCAACAAAACGACTCATATATTCTTTCGCAAAGCCTTGCTCGCTAAAAGTAGACGACATTTTCATTTCATTCAAGAAATCTTTTGATAAAAGACCTGTAAATACAGGAACTCGATAATCAAATCCCCAGCAAAAAACCTTGCTTGGATTAATAATTGCTAGTTCCATTAATTCAATTGTTTTATCATAACAAAAAGTATTTTTATCAGATGCGGATGTAATCCACATTTGTACTTGCTAAGGCTCATATGGGTTTTTATCCTAATTCGCCATAGGGCGGTCAATATTCAATAGCGGCAAGATAATTTCATTAATATCGTTCGCATCGTGGTCCCTTAATACCCTCGGTTTCCCGATATTTATCAGGGGAGTAGACTATACAATCAAAGTGGGATTATAGTCGTTGAACGTTCTCCACCGTCTTTACGCTGAGGAGATTTCGCTGCGTCTGAGAGACTTGCACTCTCGGTTCTCCAATCCAATACATTTTTATGGTTTCACTTCTACGTCACCGCTTTCACGCTTGTCTTTTCAAACTACGTTGTAGCTGTATTGGCTCTAAGGATAGGTTCCCGCAATTTAACCCATTTTAGTTCCGCCACCGACCTTGATGCTCGATATTTAATTTACTTTTTGACATTTCTTGTAAATGCCATTCGTTAAACTTCTATTCACCTATTTGCCATACTTCTTCTAAATCAGTATGTAAATACTTTTGTAATGCTTCGTATGCCTTGCCTTTAGTTTTGCCTTTAATACCATTAGATAAAAATGATTTATGCTTATTAAAATAATTAGCTAATGCCTGCTCTATACCACGACCATATGTCGTTGCAATACATAAGCAATAAAAATATTCTTCTGATGTTAAATGAGTAGGCACTCTATTTTCATCAGGGGCTTTTGTTATTGCAAACATAGAGCGAAATATGTCTTGATAATATTTTTTACTATCATCTGGAAGTTTATCTGCCAGCTATTTATAATTTATATAGGCTTTTTCTCTAAAAATTGCTGAAACGGTTGAAGCATCAATATTGAACATACGACCTATTTTTTCTGTCATGCCTTTCCATTGACACCCTAAATAAATTATACAGTAATCTTCATAAGACAGTTTTCCTCTTGTATTTCCGCCGTCACCGCCATTGGTTAAATTGTAGCCGTTGGTGTATGAGTCATATTCCTTAATAGTATTTATCTCTAAATCATTTAATTCATCTTCATCTTCAATTTCATATTTTTTGTACACAAAACTAAAAGCATCTTCGCCATACACATTCCAAGCATTTTGGAGCTTCTTATTTATATGATTATTTTGCCTCAATTTATTTAAATGTTCTGTTTTTCTTCTCTATATATCAATTGTCTTACCGATATATCTCTATTCTGTTTCATTATTTATGATTTGATAAATATATCCAATCATTATTATCACCTCTCATTAATAAGGTGAATTTTTATAATGCGAAATTCAACTTTTTCAGAATTGTCGACTTTAAATTTTGACGGAACTCATCGACAATTCCCGCTGTCGCACGGTTACCACGAGTAGAATTTAATGGAGACATAATGTCCATTAATGATCCATTACGAAAAGTTAATTTAACATAATCATTACCAAAGTTTCCTTCTCCAACTATCTCTTCTTTTAATAAGGGAAGTAAATCCCATAATTGATGAATCTTCTAATTTGCAATCTTGGCGCCTTGTGCCTTACCAGGAGCGCAATTAAATACGTGGCTGCCCGGACGGAATATACAAATTAAGTATAATGCTAATATACAGATAAAACTCTTGCCGGCGGCACGAGGTGCTATTGTTAATACTCGTCCATATCGTAGACAAGCTCGTAGAAATATAATCTAAAAGAATTTTAATCTAAATTTCGAAGTAGTTGGAGTAATTAATTTAATAAATAAATCCGGATAAACACTCCACATACTCACATATTTTTCATATAAATCTCTATTATTATCAATGCGTCGTTCTGTTAATATAGCGCCTTTCTCCAAAGCAATTCCATCTCGCATAAACTCAGAAGAGACTTTTCCTGCAACATAATGAATTGTGTTCAAAATAACAGAAGGTAATGGCAAATTTAGATGATTCTCTCTCTAATCTATTTCCATTCTTATCCCTCCAAATCTAACTTAAAGTCCTCTTCTTCAATCTTAGAAAGTCCTTCATGTTGAATATAGTCTCTAAGTTCTTTTTCATTGAATGAACTTCCAGTTAATTCGGCGGCAATCTTTAAATTAGCAATTCTTTGTTCTATTTCTTCTGCAATACCAGTCTCATTAACATATAAAGACTGTAGCCAATACTTAATATCTTTAGCTGTAAAATCAGCTTCATCTCTTACTGTTTCATCATAATATTTATTAACAAATCCTTTCTTTTCTAAATAAGCACAAAGCTCTCCAATTGAATTAAATTCATGTGCATCTTTAACTACTTTTGGAGTTAAATTAGCTAACTTAGACAACGAGTCATATGCTTTCAAATCTTTATCAAAGTCTTCTCCAGCCCGAATCTTATTTTCAATAATAAGAGAAATCTTACAAAGTTTTAATGCCTAGTCTTCATTTAGAGCTCCAACAATATTCTAAGAACCAAGTAATCCTTGATGTAAATTTTCTAGATACTCTAAAGATTCATCGTCATACTACTAACCCCATTTCTAAGCAAGTCGTCTTCTCAAACCTTCTCTTACTTTAGGAAGAGCATCTTCAACTCTATCTTCGTCTCTAATCTACAAATATACATCATTATACTTTTTCCAGTCTAGCTTATCGTAAGGCTTACCTCTAAAAGTCGAAATATAAACTCCAATGGCGTCGCGACCATGTCCTTCATACATCTACTCCCAATATTCCGGGATAAAAGGAATATCAGCCCATTGGCAGATCTTATCAACAATATTCCATCCTTCTCCATCTGAATATGCCTTATCTATCTACTTAGCTAAGCAATATCTACAAATAGGGAGACTACCACCATGTATTACTGAATTAACAGCAATATAAGCGGCAGTGCCCTATTCTTCACCACATCGCTAACATTTTTTATTAGCCATATAGCTCACCTCCTAAAAATTTGTGGCCGCGGCGTCAAAAATTTATACAAAAATAAGATACCCTATCTAAAATATAGGGTACCTTATATATATTTTATCGCCTTATACCCCGGGGTGCTTCTATATTTTCTCCATAAAACTGGAATCTTCAACTCTTTTCTCATGGTAGTTCTTAGTTGATTCAACAATTTGTTTAGCTAATTCCTCTGGCGGCACCTTATAGAAATTTGGGTCAGCAATCATTTCTTTATTCGCTTTGACTAAATCTTTCGAAAGCTTAAGTATAGCCTTTCTCTTACTTTTCGGCATCTCCATATAAGTACCAATTATCGACGTAATATAATCATCAAAATCATCTTCTTCCTTAACTCCAATAATATTTCCAATTCCAATTATATCTGTATACTAGCATCCTCGAAAATTCTTTAATAATTCTTCGCTATATTTATCTAAAGAAGCACCTTCTTTCTTTTTTCCGAACATTTTTATTTCACCTCTATAAAATACTAGACGGGCGGCACCCGTAATCATTTATTCATTTGTCTTAATTCTTTATCACAACATTTACATCTTCCAGTTAACCCATCCGATGCTTTAGCCTTCTTAACGAAATTCCTGGAATCTCGCAAAAGTTCTTTTTTACAACGAGAACAAGTTTTCCAAGCTTTATCATAATTTCTACATAAATACTCATCATAATTTAGCTCAACTGCTCCAGCAATTAACTA
>Ga0265299_10001945_pt1 | contig 22140 bp, 17 predicted proteins | sample AusTroGonzalo_MG_4_FD_193485 | JGI IMG/M metagenome (GOLD analysis project Ga0265299, IMG submission 193485) | Bovine rumen microbial communities from tropical cattle in Woodstock, Queensland, Australia - Gonzalo_02 | ecosystem: Host-associated > Mammals > Digestive system > Stomach > Rumen ... | reverse complement strand
TTGTCACTATATACGTACAATCCGGGCTCTGGGATACGTAACGTTTGGGGAAGCTGTTGTACTTTCTGCTTGACAATCAACCGACCACGATCAACAAGTAATTCGTAGCTTTCTGTTTGGAACACACGTCCAGTTGGGATGCTAAGATTTGCTGCAATATGCTCGATGGAATCGGGTGAAAAGCCTAAAGGTGACAGCAATTCAAAAAGCACATACTCTGGGGACGGCTCTTGCAGAAGTGTCTGGATATCAATAATTCCACCTCGTTCTGTATCAAAGGCACCTTCCTGACATACACGTTTTTTTGCCGATTCCATCGCCACATTAAAAACGTGTTCTGCTTCCGCCATGCGCTGTGCTGTACGACAGATGTTCTCAGTAGCTTTGGGATTGATTTTTTTTAACAAAGGCAATATGTCGAGACGTAATTTGTTACGTATCACATCGTTAACAAGGTTTGAAGAGTCTGTGACGTATTCCTGTCCGATAGAATCGAGATATTCTACGATTTCCTGACGGCTGACATCTAACAAGGGACGAACAATATGACCATTTCGTGGACGAATGCCTGTAAGACCATGTATACCTGTACCACGCAGCAGATTCATCAGTAACGTCTCGACAGCATCATCCCGATGATGTGCCACACAGACATCGGCAGCACCGACATCTTGCCTAAGTTGCTTAAAATAACGGTAGCGCAGTTCGCGTGCTGCCATCTCAATGCTTACTTGATGCAATTCTGCGTAAATCTTTGTGTCAAAATGAATTATATGAAGTGGTATATTTTTAATTTGACACAATTTCTTAACGAACAACTCATCGCGAAGACTCTCTTTGCCGCGCAACTGGAAATTGCAATGGACAGCCTCTACACGGTAGCCCATACTCTGTAGCACAATCAATAAAGCCACGCTGTCGGCGCCGCCACTGACTGCCACCAAGTGAAGGTCATCCTTCGACAGCAATCCATGCTTGTCTATATACCGTTCAACCCTCCTTATCATTTCACTTTTTCTAATTACGCTACGCTCTTTATGCCTTACTCCACATACAACACCAATCCCTTCAAATACTCGCCTTCTGGGTGATAAATATTTACCGGATGGTCAGCCGGTTGATGCAACTGGTGCAGGATACGCACCTTACGACGGGCTAATGCTGCAGCAGTAAACACCGCATTACGGAAATGTTCTTTTGTAACCACCTGCGAACAACTGAAAGTAAAGAGAATACTTCCGGACGGCATTTTCTCCATCGCTTTCTGATTCAGACGCATATAGCCTTTCAGCGCATTATGCAAGGCTGCGCGGTGTTTGGCGAAGGCGGGAGGATCAAGGATGACAAGATCGTATTCTCCCATGTCATCGAGATATTTAAAGGCATCCTCACAGAAGGCTTGATGACGTTTGTCGCCTGGGAAATTCAGTTCTACATTGCGATTGGTAAGCTCTATGGCCTTAGCGCTGGAGTCAACACTATGAACGAGTTGGGCACCGCCTCTCATGGCATAAAACGAGAAGCCTCCTGTATAACAAAACATATTGAGAACACGCTTGTTATGAGAATACTGTTCAAGTAACGCTCTATTCTCACGCTGGTCTACAAAAAAGCCTGTCTTCTGTCCGCGAAGCCAGTCGACATAAAAGCGCAAACCGTTTTCCATGGCAATATTCTCATCGCTGCCGCCATATAGGAAACCGTTCTCCGGCTCCATAAACGGCAGTGTCGTCTCACTCTTGTAGTAGACGTTCTCTATACGTCCATCCATGACATCCATCAGCTGACGGGCAATATCATGGCGCTGGAGATGCATGCCTATGCTGTGAGCCTGCATGACTGCCGTCTTATTGTAAACATCAACAATCAGTCCTGGCAGGTTGTCGCCCTCTCCATGCACGAGTCGGTAGGCATTCTGGTTCTTAGCATCGGCAAGGCCGATGGAACGGCGCATTTCAAGTGCTGAAGACAGACGGGCATTCCAAAATGCATCGTCAATAACAATATCTCGGAACGACAGCACGCGAACGGCAATAGAGCCTTGTTGGAAATGTCCGACAGCGATAAAATCGCCCTTTTCAGTGACGACACGTACCACTTCGCCTTCCTCAATACCTTTGTCAGCACGCAGGATGGCACCTGAGAACACCCACGGGTGGAAACGGCGGAGACTTTCCTCCTTACCACGTTTTAGTTGTATGGTCTTATAACTCATAATTCATGTTTTAACTTGCTGTTGGTGAAAGTTCAGCACTTTTTACCAACACATAGTCCCCACTCTCTTTCAGGCGTACAAGCTCATCATAAAGCATAATGCACGACCACGCATCAGTAGCGGCATAGCCTTTCTGCTTTTCGTCAAGCACATCGCGTTCCCAGTTGCTAAGTTGCTGGCGCTTACTGATTTTCTGTCCAAAGAAGTTGGCGTAAAGCTTTTGTAGGCTAAGATCTTCGACCCCAATCTCACGCACATGGTCTTGCAAGTCAATAAACGAGCCAGGCGTGAAATCTCCCAATTTGTGCAACGCATTCATATCGTCAGAAAGTGACAAGCCAATCTTCGGTACCGTCGTATCCTCAAGCAGTCGCACAATGTCAGGCGTTAGCCCCGTGTGGTTCAGACGGAAAAGAAAACAGATGTCGCGTGTAGACACTTGAAGCAATGCCACCCGATGAATATCTCCGCGTCTGAAGGAGGGGCGCGTTTCTGTATCGATGCCCAAAATCTCCTGCGATAACAGAAAACGCACGGCCCGCGCAGCCTCTGAAGCCGACACGACCACTTCTATGCGTCCACCAAAGAGTACTGGCGGCAAAGCAGCTATTTTTGACTTGTCAAATTTGTCGTATAGGGTCTTTTTCATCTATCGAATCGTTTACGGAGTGCAAAATTACAAAAAAAATTGGTATTTATGGTAGATTCTTAACTTTTTCCGCTAATTTTGCACAGAAATACAGAAAGTCACACACAAATGGCAAAGAAAAGAAAAAAATCAGAGCAGACTGCGCACTCTTTTACAGAGGCGTTAGGCATCAATCATATTTTCCATAACGAGCGTTTGAACTTCTTTTTAGGGCTCCTCGTCATCATCGTCGCGGTATATCTGATACTGGCGTTCCTCTCGTTCTTCACAACAGGAGCTGCCGACCAAAGCATGATTGAGGAGTTGCGGTCTGGCGAGATGCAGAATCAGCAGCATGAGTTCGCAAATTCATGTGGTTCTATCGGTGCCTATGCGGGTTCCTTCTTCGTTAAGGACTGTTTTGGTTTAGCGGCATTTTTCATCCCGGCATTCATGCTCTTGACAGGACTCCGTCTGATGCGTGTATATAAGATTAAACTGCTGAAATGGTTCATGTCGCTGATGATTCTGATGTTCTGGGCATCCATCACCTTCGCCAAGTTCTTGTCACCGCTGTTTATTGACAGCCACTTCAACCCCGGCGGCGATCATGGCCTGTACATTTGTCAGCAGATTGAAGGCTTTGTCGGAGCACCCGGTCTGACTGCGTTATTGGCTTTGATAGCCATTGCTTTCCTGACTTATCTGAGCGCTGAGACCATCTATTTCATCCGTAAGATACTGAACCCGATGCCGCTATTCCGCAAAATCCCGTTCCAGATAACAAACACCGCTGAAGACGAAGAGCCACAAGGTACCTATGTCATTGGGCAGCATGAAGACCCTGAGGTATATGACGACCCACAGACGGAAGAGATAGAATTCCCCATTGACGAAAAGGAGCCTATTCTGTCCCAACAACCCATCACCCCCATTCAGCCCATCTCTCAGCCGGCAACGAACGATCTTGACCTGACCATTGAGGCCGGCAAGCAGGAAGAGACGGCCGAAGGCAAGAACCTCGTTACTGTCGGTGACAAGGAATTGGAGCCCTACGACCCGAAGCGTGATTTAGAGAACTACCACTACCCCACACTCGACCTGCTGAAAGAGTATGACGACGACGGCAAGCCTTATATCGATATGGCTGAGCAGACAGCCAATAAGAACCGCATTGTTGACGTGCTGCGTAATTTCGGCGTTGAAATCAGCAGCATTAAGGCGACAGTCGGCCCTACCATCACTCTTTATGAGATTACCCCTGCACAGGGCGTGCGTATCTCAAAAATCCGCAATTTGGAAGATGATATAGCCCTGAGCCTCTCAGCCCTTGGTATCCGTATCATTGCGCCTATTCCTGGTAAGGGAACCATCGGTATTGAGGTTCCTAATGCCAAGCCATCTATCGTCTCGATGGAATCGATACTTAATTCCAAGAAGTTCCAGGATTCGAAGATGGAGCTCCCCTGTGCTATGGGTAAAACCATCACCAACGAGGTCTTCATGTTCGACCTCGCAAAGATGCCTCACCTGCTTGTGGCTGGTGCCACCGGTCAGGGTAAGTCTGTCGGCCTGAATGCCATCCTCACCTCTTTATTATATAAGAAGCACCCGGCTGAGATGAAGATTGTGCTCGTTGACCCGAAGATGGTGGAATTCTCCATCTATTCGAACATCGACAAGCACTTCCTCGCCAAGGTGCCCGACGACGACGCTTCGCCCATTATCACCGACACCAGCAAGGTGGTACGCACGTTGCAGTCGCTCTGCGTTGAGATGGATGCCCGCTACGAATTGCTGATGGCAGCTGGCGAGCGTAACATCAAGGATTATAACAAGAAGTTTATCGAGCGTCGTCTGAACCCCGAAAATGGACATCGCTACATGCCTTATATCGTTGTTGTCATCGACGAGTACGGCGACCTCATCATGACTGCCGGCAAGGAGATAGAGCTCCCCATTGCCCGTATCGCCCAGAAGGCCCGCGCCGTCGGCATCCACATGATTATCGCCACACAGCGCCCGACGACCAACATTATCACCGGTACCATCAAGGCCAACTTCCCAGCCCGCATCGCCTTCAAAGTGTCGCAGGGTATCGACTCGAAGACCATCCTCGACCGTATGGGTGCCAACCAGCTCATCGGCCGCGGCGATATGCTTTTCCTGCAAGGTAACGACCCCATCCGCGTTCAGTGTGCTTTTGTCGATACGCCCGAGGTGGCCGCTATCAACAAGTTCATCTCGCAGCAACAGGGCTATCCCTGCACCTACGAGCTGCCTGAGCCCATGACCGACGACGGCATGGACGGCGGTAGCGGTGGCGGCGGCGAGTTCGACGTACAGCACATCGATCCGTTGTTCGAGGATGCCGCCCGTCTCATTGTCATGTCGCAGAGCGGCTCTACATCGCTTATCCAGCGCAAGTATGCCATCGGCTACAACCGCGCAGGCCGTCTGATGGACCAATTGGAGAAGGCAGGCGTCGTAGGACAGGCCCACGGTTCTAAGCCCCGCGAGGTACTCATTCAGGACGAGGTTAGCCTCGATAACCTGCTCAGCACATTCCGCAACCGATAATCATTTGATACAAGACATCTGAATACTAATTAATCACATGCATAAAATGAAAAAGATTGTTTTTGCAATGACACTCCTGCTGGCTTCAGCCGCAGGCTACGCACAGACAGCTACGCAAGTACTGGACAAGGCTGCACAGAAACTGACAGCCAAGAGCGGCGTCAAGGCCGACTTTAAGGCCAGCACGCCGCAGGGCACCATCACAGGTACCATCGCCGTCAAAGGCAACAAGTTCGTGGCAACCACCCAGCATACCAAGGTGTGGTTCGATGGCAAGACCCAATGGACCTACATGTCGCGTAACGACGAAGTAAACGTCAGCAACCCCAAAGACAGTGAGCTGCAGTCGCTCAACCCCTACAACTTTATAAATATGTATAAGAAGGGGTACAAGAGCACCATGCGCAAGGAGGGTGGCAACTACGTCATCCACCTGACCGCCGAGTCAAAGGCAAAGAAGGTGCAAGAGCTCTTCGTCACAGTCGACAGCAAGACCAACAACCCCACTCAGGTGAAGATGCTGCAGGGCAAGAAATGGACCACCTTCGATGTGTCCAACCTGAAGCAGGAGTCGCTTCCCGACGCTTATTTCCGTTTTAACGCCAAGGATTTCCCATCGGCAGAAGTGATTGACCTGCGATGAACCGACTGCAACTGTTCCGTCTGATACGGAAGAACCTGCGACTGGGAGACCGTCGCAGTCCCGCCTTCGACCAAAGCATGATTGCCAAGGTCATGATGTTCCTCGGTGGCCTGATGTTCGTAGGCTATCTGATATTCTTCGGCATCATGCTAGGTCTCGCCGCTAAGAAGGACGGCGCGGGATTCCTCATTGCCATGCTGCCTGTCGTTTTGACCATCGACTTTTTCCTGCGCTTCATGGTTCAGCAGACACCGCTCATGCTTATCAAGCCCTACATTCTGCTGCCCATCTCGAAGTACACCGTCATCGAGAACTTTCTGCTCTCGTCGCTCACCAGCGCCTACAACTTCCTGTGGCTCGCCCTCTTCCTGCCCTACGCCATTATCGCGTGGTCAGGCGGTTGCGGCTTTGGCGAATCGCTGATGGTTGTCATCATCGGGCTCTTCGCCATTATGATGAACAGCCAGTTCTACCTCTGCATGCGCACCCTGCTGAACCGCAACCAACTGTGGTGGTTTGCCGCATTGGGCATACTCGTCCTACCCTGGCTGCCCCTGCTGATATGGTCGCCCGACGTGCTCGACATCTACACCGAGTATGGCAATACTTTACCTACCTTGCTGGGCATCCTCGTTGTGACGGCGCTGCTTGTCATGCTGAACCGCAAGTTGCAGTTCCGTTTCGTCTATGAGGAAATATCCAAGGCCGAGAAGACCACCGTCAAGCACGTTCGCGAGTTTTCGTTCCTGAACCGCTTTGGCGAGTCGGGCGAGTACCTGAAGCTCGAGGTCAAGAGCGTCATGCGCAACAAGGTCATGCGTGCCCGCTTCTGGTCCAGCCTCATACTCATCATCGTCTTCAGCGCCATGATAGCCTATACGCCCGTCTATGACGGCCGTTTCTCTGTCAACTTCTGGTGTTTCTATTGCTTCGGTCTCTACGGTGTCACGTCGCTCGTCAAAGTAATGTGTCCTGAGGGCAACTACATCGACCTGCTGATGACACACAGGGAGAACATCTTGTCGCTGCTGCGTGCCAAGTACTATTTCCACTGCATCATCCTCGTTGTGCCGTTCATTGTGCTGCTGCCCGCCGCCTTTGCCGGCAAATTCACGCTACTCATGATGCTGGCCTACATGTTCATCTGTACCGGTCCCCTCTACCTCATTCTCTTCCAACTGGCCATCTACAACAACCAGACGCTGCCCCTGCAGCAGAAAATTACGGGTAAGGCCAACTTCGAGAACGGTCGCCAGCTCATCATCGAACTCGTTGGCTTCATCGCCCCCATCGCATTGGTGAGCATCACGCTTTACCTCTTCCCAGAGAACATTGCCTACACCATTCTCATCGTCATCGGCCTGCTCATTACAGCAGCCCATCCATGGTGGTTGCGCCGCGTTTACACCAGCATGATGCGTCGTCGTTACGCCAACTTGGAAGGCTTCCACGCCAGCCGATAAGGAAAAAAGAGCGATAGAATCAATTTTTTTGAAAGAAAATCGGCAAAAAGTTTGGTGGAATGAAATAAAGTGAGTACCTTTGCACCCGCAAAACGAAAAACGTTGCACCCGTAGCTCAGTTGGTAGAGCACCTGACTCTTAATCAGGGTGTCCAGGGTTCGAGCCCCTGCGGGTGTACAAAGGAGGTCAGAGTTCCTCCTTGTTTTTTGAAATATTGTTGCACCCGTAGCTCAGTTGGTAGAGCACCTGACTCTTAATCAGGGTGTCCAGGGTTCGAGCCCCTGCGGGTGTACTTTCCGTTCACAGGATTGCCGATATGGCTCAGTTGGTAGAGCAACGCATTCGTAATGCGTGGGTCCCCGGTTCGAGTCCGGGTATCGGCTCAAAGCAAAAATCAAGAATCTTATTCATAAGCGGGATTAGCACATCGGTAGTGCACGGGCTTCCCAAGCCTGGGAGGCGGGTTCGATTCCCGTATCCCGCTCCATTTTTGTGTTATTATTTTGTATATTAATTCTTTTTAACATTATTTCTTGTCAATTATACACTTAATATAATTACCTTTGCAGCAGATAATTATTTATTAACCCAAACAACCCACTAAAAATCATGAGACGTAAACTAATCTACGCAATGATGCTGATGCTCAGCATGACCGCTGTTTTAAGCAGCTGTAGTAATGACACCGATCTTTTCGATCCTACAGCTGCAGACAAAGTTCAACACAACAAATTCAAGGAGGCTTTTGAGAAGACCTTCGGTAAAGTTGCTCCCGATGTTGACTGGGGCTTCAACGACACCGAAGCTACCGCTGAGACGCGTGGCGTCTCTAGAATAGTGGTAATGAATCCCCAGAAGATTTGCGCACTTACCCCATCTCAAATAGAAGAATTACCTGAGGAGAACAAGCGCGCCTGTCTGAGAATGCTTATTGATTATAATGTTAATATCGGTACAGATCTTACTATTGAGCAGTTAGCCGCCTTTGGTTTCAAGCGTATTATCTGCGAAGACCTAAATGTTTCAGAAAACAGCGACTTCGACTATAACGACGCCGTGTTCGATGCTAAGCGCATGGAAGAAGCCGGCGATGGTCAGTATGCTACGTTCTACACCGTTCTCCGCGCCGAGGGTGCTCATAAGAGTATTCAGATTGGTAAGGCCGAAGGCAAGTACGAGGTTCATGAAGCCTTTGAGGTGAGCAAGCAGACATTTATCAACACCGTAAACAAGGACAGGCCTGTGAATCGCGGTGCTTATTGGATTAAGGAAAAGAACCCCGTTGTCAAGATTATCGAGGTTGCCAAGAGGGATGACGGCAAGGAGCCTACGCTTATTGACATCCCCGTACTCGTTGAAGGCAACAAACTAGAATTGACAGCCATTCAAGGCCAGCCCGCTGAGAAAATATGTGTTGACCTTGACTACAGCTGGCTTGAGGAGCGCGTGCGCATGAAAGAATGGTATCCCGAGTTCAGCCACTATGCTACAGGTACTGCCTACTCTAACACATATGACGCCTTTGGTGGTGGAACTGCGTGGTGGCGCGCTACCGATTGGTATGGAAATTATACACCGGAACCCATTCCCACAACCATTATTGATGATGAAGATGATCCGACCCCGCCGACTCCTGTAAGCAACCCATACCCCAAAGTGATATACAACGACAACTATGATTTGAATATTGGTGAAAAGTTCGGAGCAGAAGTCGAAAGCCAAACACGTAACGGAAGCTATGTTACCGTTGCATTCAAGTCTGCCCCAACTGCTGTTGCTGACAGAGCATTCTATAACGAGCTGTATTTATGGGGAATGACAATACCGAGTATGAATATTGGAGAAAATGCTTTCGCATATTGCACAAGTATGTCGACTTTCTCTATGAACGGTTCGGGCTCATCAAGTGCTACTGTTGTCATAGGTAAAGAAGCATTCAAAAATTGTACTGCACTCGAGAACTTCGTATTCTCTTCTACTCTTTGTGATATTGGAAAGAATGCTTTCGAGAACTGTAATAAGCTGACAACGGTAGATATTCCGAGTAGTATTCTGAAAATTGACGATTATGCTTTCAAAAATTGTGAAAAACTGGAACACCTACGTATAGGCCAGGGTTTAATTGATAACAATAGTTATACAATTACAATTGGAAAGAACGCATTCCAGGGCTGTACATCATTGAAAACAGTAACTTGTTTGGCACTTGAGCCACCCGTAATCTTTACAGAATGGCCCTTCGATAATACGGTCACTAGAATAGAAGTTCCGGCTCAGAGTCTTCTTAAGTATAAGACAACATGGACCCAATATGCCGACATCATTGTTGGCCTGTACCAATAAGCTGTCAATTTAAGACTGAATCAAAAAGTTTTGAATATGCGAATCGCCGTCGGGCCAAGTGCCTTGACGGCGATTTTTAATAGGGGCCGAGTTTTGAAAAATACTCCATGAGTATTGCGCGAAACTCATGGAGTATTTTCAAAAAGTCGTAGAGTATTGCCTGAATTCTCTCGAAAATTCAGAGGAAAGTCGTGGAGTATTTTTCAAAACTCGTAGCGTATTACCTGACAGGCGTAGCGTATTGTCTGATAGTCGTGGACTATGCTTCAGACTAAGTCGAAGATGCCCATCGGAACGTTGCGCTTCAGGATATCCAGTTGGAAATCCTTGCCGGCGATGATGCCATACTGACGCAGAATGGTCTCAACTGTTTTGCGTGCCAGTTCCGGATGGTTGTTCTCCTCGCTGAGATGACAGAGCCACACGTGCTTCAGCCGTTCGCTCATGTTCTCGGCTATGGCCTGGGCGCAGTCGGCGTTGCAGAGGTGGCCGTTCTGACTCAGGATGCGGCTTTTGAGATAGGCGGGGTACGGTCCGTTCTTCAGCATCTCGACGTCGTGGTTGGACTCGATGACCAAGTAGTCGGCCTGCGTGATGAAGGGCTTCATCTCGTCGGTAACGGCTCCAGCATCGGTGATGATGCAGAAGTTCACGCCGTCGGCCTCAATCATATAGCCAATGTTCTCGCTGGCATCGTGAGGCACGGAGAACGGTGTGATGTGGAAGCACCCCAGCGTGAAGGGTTCGCCGGCCACAATCTTCTTCTTCATCGACGGGTCGAGCTTGCGCTGCACGCAATAGTTACGGTCTATGCCCTTGTGGACAAGTTCGGTGGCGTAAACGGGAAGATGATATTCGTGGCTGATGCTGCCCACCGACTTGATGTGGTCGGCGTGGTCGTGAGTGATCAGGACATAGCAAACCTTACTAAGGCTGAGACCATAGTCGGTAAACTGTTTCTTCAGTGTTCTGAGGCCTACTCCAATGTCTATTATCAGTCCATCCGTTTCGGTGAACAGGTAGTAGCAATTTCCGCTGCTACCGCTCCCAAAGGATATAAATCTAAGCATTTTGTCGTTAATTTTCTGCAAAAGTAACAAAAAATGACGGGATAACCAAAGGAAATCACTACCTTTGTACTTTATTAAGATTTTAACCATGAAAAGAATCGCTCTCATCATGACTGCTGTCGCTGCTCTGACGGCTTGCACCGACGGCGTCGACTCCCAGCAAGAGAAGGCCGGCCGTGCCGCTACAGCCTTCTCCGAGGCTTACTTTAACTATGACTTCAAGCGTGCCCTTGAGCTGACGACACCGGAGTCGGCAAAGTGGATTAGCTTTGTCGCATCGAACATCACGCAGGAGGACGTTGACCTGCTGAACACCCGTGACGGCGGCGTTGTGGTTGACCTGGACGAGTGCAAGATGGTGAACGACACGACCTATGAGGCTGTGTTGACGGTAGACAACTACATGGCGGCCGACAGTATCGGACGGCCCGGGGAATTCCGTAATGGTGGGGAGTTTCGCCTGAAGGTTGTTCTTCGCGACAACAAGTGGCAGGTCAAAATGGAAGGCCTACCGCAAAATGAAAAGCGTAGTCGCGACTGAACCGCGGGTGCAGCAGCGGGTAGTGCTCTGAGTCGTCTTCCTCGTAGGCGGGGTTGATGGCTTTCATTCCGAGGTCGAAGCGCACGATGAAATAATCGAAGTTGATGCGCAGGCCCATACCATAGCCGACGGCAATCTGACTGGGAAAGTCTTTCAGCGTGAACTGTCCGCCCGGCTGTTCCTTATATTCGCGGAGCGTCCAGATGTTACCCGCATCAACGAAGAGCGCGCCGCCAAGTTTCCAGAACAGATGTGTGCGATACTCGGCATTGAGGTCGAGCTTCATGTCGCCCGTCTGGTTGATGAAGTCGATTCGTCCGTCCCTACCCTTGTATTTTCCCGGTCCCAGTCGGCGTACACTCCATCCGCGCACGCTGTTGGCGCCTCCCGAGAAGTAGCGCTTCTCAAACGGCAGCACCGACGAGTTTCCGTAGGGATAAGCCACGCCGAGTCCCAGGTGGAACACCAATTGGTTGTTATAGTCCAGCTGCAGGCTGCGCGTCAGGTCGATATCGGCCTTCACATACTGGGCATAGGCAATGTTGAAGACGTTATACTGCCCGCGGCTGTCCTTCTCGGCACCGAAGATTCGTGAACCGAGGCCAAGCAGATTGCCCGACGTCTCCAGATTCGTCTTCAGAGCCGTCTGTCCGTTGTTATAACCGTAGCCGAAGCCGATTTTCGTGATGAACAAGTCCTCATAGTTATAGCGCAGGATGGCATTGCGACTGGTTACGTCGTCAAGATAAAGCTTGCGGAAAGTTTCGCTAATCCAAGGCATGAACACGTAGTTCAGATCGAGCATGTCGAGCTGATACTGGTGGCGTTTGTTCTGCTGCTGCCACTTGTATCGCCAGGTTGTGGAGACAACGCGGCGGTGGAACTCCGGACGGTTCTGCAAGTCGTAGAGCAGCGACACCTCGCTGGTGGCATTGGAATTGCGGCGCACCTGCTTGCTCAGGAAAGGCACGATGAAACGCGGGAACTGCAGTCGTGTCTCCAGACTATACTCCACAAAGTCCTGATTGCTGTAACCCTCAAGGCCGCGAATGGCCTCGTAAGCGCCGCGCAGCTCAATAGTAAGGTTCTCCGAGCCCCGGAAGAGGTTGCGATTCTGGTATGTCAGCGAGGCTGCAGCGCCCAGGTCGCCGGCTGTGTTTGTGCCCTCAGGCTGGAAACTGAGCGTCGACGGTTTGTTCGTCTGTAGCTGAATGACACAGTCCAGCAGCGCCGTGTCCGGGTGTTCCGTGAAGGCGATGTTCGTATAGCGGACGGCGCCGAGTCGTCCAAAGTGGTTGTAGGTGTTACGCAGGGCCGTTGCCGAGTAGTAGTCGCCCGGATCAAAGTGCGTACACTCCTCGAGAATACCCTTACGCAGGTGAATCACGCTGTCCTTGGGATTGCCGCTTTCATAACTGACGGAGGCCACGCGGTAGCGGCTGTGCAGCGTGTCTGCCATCTGGGAGTTCCGGAAAGTCCGTAGCCACAATGTGACATCCACCTGCTGCGAGTTTGCCGACGTATCGGCCATAAACGTGATGTTGTCCTTGTGGAACCGGAAGTAGCCGTTGTCCGTCAGCATCTGCGTCAGGCGTTTGCGCTCCTGGTCCAGCAGAGCCACGTTGAACTGCTGACCGCTACGAATGCCGCGCCTCGTCAAATCGTCGAGTGCCAGCAGCTGGTTAATCTGCGGGTCGTCTATGCGATAGTTGACTTGCCCGACGTAGTAAGCACGGCCAGGCTGCAACATATAGTTGGTCGTTACCTTCTTGCCGTGTGTGATTGGCAGCATCTCCACCTCAGCATCTAGATAGCCGCTGTTCCTGAGCGACTGACGGATATCGCGGCACGAGAGGCTCGCCAGAGCCGTGTCGAGCAGCACGGGCGGTTCACCCATATTCCGAAGCAGACGGTTCATCCACTTCGTGGTGTCGCGTCCCGAGAGAGAATAGACGTGTAGCGGAAGCTTCACCGACGAGAACCAACGGGCGTTGCCGCGCTGGCGGACATAGCCTTTCAGCTGTCCGACGTTCACGTCGTCATAGTGGTCGCCGTCAACGCGCACCTTCACGCCATCCAACAGATACATACCGTCGGGCACGTACTTCGTTTCCGAGCACGCGCCCAACAGTAGAGCTGCGGATAGCAGCAGCGGTGAAGCTATCCTCCGTAATTTCACGTAGTTACTTAACGCTATTAATCAGTTCCTCAGCAGTAACCATTTGCTGCTCGCCGGTCACCATGTTCTTCAGCGTCAGCTTACCCTCGCTGATTTCGTTCTCGCCAGCCAGCACGACAAAGGGAATCTGCTTGGCGTTGGCATAGGCCATCTGCTTCTTCATCTTGGCAGCATCGGGGAAGAGCTCCGTGCGAATACCTGCCTGACGGGCCTTAGCCACAGCGGGCATGATGTAGGCCGTTTCCTTCTCGCCGAAGTTGATGAACAACAGCTGCGTGCCATTGGTGGCGTCCTTGGGATAAGCGTCGAGCTGGTTCAGCACGTCGTAGATACGGTCAACACCGAACGAGATGCCGACACCCGAGATGCCGGGCATGCCGAAGATGCCCGTGAGGTTGTCGTAGCGTCCGCCTCCGGTAATACTGCCTATCTGCACGTCAAGCGCCTTCACCTCAAAGATGGCGCCGGTGTAGTAGTTCAGACCACGGGCCAGCGTCAGGTCGAGCTGGAGCTCGTTGTGAAGTGTCGTTCCCAGCATTCCAAGAATGTAGCGGAGTTCCTCAACGCCCTTCTGTCCGGTCTCGCTGTCCTTCAGCACGTCGGCAATGGTGTTCAGCTTCTCCTCATTCGTGCCTTCAAGCAGAATGATGGGCTGCAGTTTCTGTATCTGCTCCTCCGTCAGACCATCCTCGCGCAGCTCGGCATTGACGTTGTCAATACCAATCTTATCGAGCTTGTCGATGGCAACGGTGATGTCCACAATCTTGTCGGCAGCGCCGATGACCTCGGCAATACCGCTGAGAATCTTACGGTTGTTAATCTTAATCTGTACGCGAACACCAAAACGTGTGAAGACGGTGTCGACAATCTGCATCAGCTCCACCTCGTTCAGCAGCGAGTCCGAGCCGACGATGTCGCCGTCGAACTGCCAGAACTCACGGTAGCGGCCTTTCTGCGGACGGTCAGCACGCCACACGGGCTGCATCTGGTAACGCTTAAACGGCAGCTGCAGCTCCTCGCGGTGCATCACCACATAGCGGGCGAAGGGCACGGTGAGGTCGTAGCGCAGGCCCTTCTCGCAGACCTTGGCTGCCAGATGCAGGGCGTTACGCTCCTGCAGTTCCTCGTCAGACACTTTCGTGAGGAAATCGCCTGAGTTCAGAACCTTGAAGAGCAGCTTGTCGCCTTCCTCGCCGTACTTACCCATCAGCGTGCCGAGCGTCTCCATTGCCGGCGTCTCAATCTGCTGGAAGCCGTAGAGCTGGTACACCTGCTTGATGGTGTCGAAGATATAGTTGCGACGGGCCATCTCCTGAGGGCCGAAGTCGCGTGTTCCTTTAGGTATGCTTGGCTTTTGTGCCATATCTGTTTTTTCTTTTTTACCTTTTTTACTTTCTAACGATTGTCTGTGCGCGGTCAGGACCGATGCTGATGATGCAAATAGGCGTCTCCAGCTGCTCCTCCAGGAACTTGATGTAGTCCTTGAACGCCTGCGGGAACTGATCCTCGCTGGTGAACTGCGTCATATCGGTCTTCCAACCGGGCAGTTCTTTATAAATGGGTTCAATACCGTCCTCGATGTTATAGGGGAAATAGTCAATCTCCTGACCGTTCTGTTTGTAAGCCACACAGGCCTTGATAGTGTCGAAGCCGTCAAGCACGTCGCTCTTCATCATGATGAGCTTCGTCACACCGTTCACCATAATAGAGTACTTCAGGGCTACGAGGTCAATCCAGCCACAACGCCGCTCACGACCGGTGACAGCACCATACTCGTGACCCAAGTCGCGAATCTTCTTGCCCGTCTCGTCAAACAGCTCCGTGGGGAACGGACCGGCACCGACGCGTGTGCAGTAAGCCTTCATAATGCCGAACACATCGCCAATCTTGTTGGGACCGATACCCAGACCGGTGCATGCGCCGGCGCAGATGGTGTTTGAAGAGGTCACGAAAGGATAACTGCCGAAGTCGATGTCGAGCATCGTACCCTGAGCACCCTCACAGAGCACGCTCTCGCCGCTCTTCAGGATGTTGTTAATCTCGTGCTCGCTGTCCACGATGGGGAACTGGCGCAGATACTCGATACCCTCCAGCCACTTCTTCTCCACCTCGGTAATGTCGTACTCGAAGTTGAGCGACTTGAGGATAGCCTCGTGGCGTGCCTTTGCGGCAGCATACTTCTCAGGGAAGTTCTCCAGGATATCACCCACGCGCAGACCGTTACGTGACACTTTGTCGGTATATGTCGGACCGATGCCCTTACCCGTAGTGCCTACCTTGTTCTTACCTTTCTGGGCCTCGTAGGCAGCATCCAGCACGCGGTGTGTCGGCATGATAAGATGTGCCTTCTTCGAGATGTGCAGACGCGACTTCAGCTCGTGGCCGCTCTGCTCCAGTGCTTTTGCCTCATCCATGAAGAGGTCGGGAGCCAGCACCACGCCATTGCCGATGATGTTCACCTTACCGCCCTGGAAGATGCCCGAGGGGATAGAGCGCAGCACGTACTTCTGGCCTTCGAACTCCAGCGTGTGACCGGCGTTGGGACCACCCTGGAAGCGGGCCACTACGTCATACTTCGGGGTCAGCACGTCGACCACCTTACCTTTTCCTTCGTCGCCCCACTGGAGTCCCAGCAGAACGTCAACCTTTCCTTTGTTCATTGTTTCTGTGTATTTTTAGTTGTTTCCTTTTTCTTCACGTTTCTTTTCTGTCGCGTCAGTCTCGACTGGCACGTCGAACAGATACCATATATATATAATGTGTAGCCGTCCTTGCGGAAGCGCCTCAGATGCAGCGCATCGATTGCCGCTGTTATCTCCGGCGACTTCACCTCGCACACCTTGCCGCAGACGGTACACATCTGATGGCAATGCGAGTTGTTGTCGTAGCAGGCCTCGTACATCGTCGTCCCTTGGAAGCGGTGACGAATGACCAGACGCAGTTCCATAAACAGGTTCAGCGTGTTGTACAGCGTTGCCCTGCTCACGGGGAACTTATATTCACCAGCCAGTTTCTCGTTCAGTTCGTCGAGCGAGAAATGACCATTTGTGCTGTAAACAGCATTCAAAATCGCATAACGCTCGGGCGTCTTGCGATGATTATTCATTTCCAGATAGCTGTCCAGGATACGCTCCACAGCAGCCTTTACGCTTTCTTTCATCTTGCATTACTTCATAAACCGCACAAAGGTACTACAAAAAGTTCAGAAAACGCATGGTTGAACTTATAAAAAGTCTAAATTAGGCTTTTTATTGCGCATTTTGTATTCGTTTTGAAAGAATATACTGTCTACTTGACAGGATTTATGATTTTGCGAAGTGCCGATTGGGCAATACGCTCGTAGACGAGCCCGAGTTCGGAGAAACGCAGAAGGCAATTGTTGGCGGCCTTGCGAACGATGAGACTGGGCCCTTGAATAGCGGCAAGCGCCTGGTCTATGAATTCGTTAATGCCGCGCTCGTTAGGCTCCTGACCATTCATAAAGAGACGCGTCAGCACGTGGAAGCCGCAGAGCTGATAGAGTTCGCGGTCGCTGGCCATCCACTGGTAGGCCTTCTCCGCAGCAAAGGGCAGATGGCGGTACAGGTTCATTGCTGCCTGCTCGGCTATCTCCTGCGTCTCCGTCTGCTCCATCCAAATATCCACGACCTCCGGCAGAATCTCGTCGGGCGGCATCAGCATCGTTGCCAGAATCTTACACTCACGCACATTCTCTTTCCACAGGGCGAGTGCGAGGTCGTAGCGGCTGATGGACGGCGATGACGGATTGTTGTCTTGCTTAGCGTCAGAAGCAAGCGTTGTGTCAGCCTTCAGCTCGTCGGCCATCTCGCGCAGACGGGGCAGCGTGGCGCCCCAGTTGAGATGATAGTTCAGGCCCTTGTCGCGCATCGACTGAGCGATGGAGCCGTCCATCATCAGGCGGAATGACTGCTTGATTTCCTTGATTTTATCGTGAATAGCGTTAGTTGGAGTCATGGGCGTTGCGTAGAATATGGGTTATATCAGGGTGCCGTACTCGGCGCTGTAGCGCAGCATCTGATGGGCGTAAGACTCGCCGTAATAGACCTGAATGTCGGCAATCTTTCCATCGGCATCGAGTACGGGCAACAGCTGCGGATTGATGAAGCCCTTGTAGGGAGCGAGGTCGAGACGGCGGTAGCGCTCCAACACCTCTTCGTGCAGCACAGGGTCGACCTTGACGGCGTAGCGCTCCACCAGCAGGCGGGCGGCCTCGTAGTCGCCCTCGCTCTTGATGCGCTGAATCTCGGCCAGAAGCGTGGCAATGAGCTGTCGCAGTCGGGCATAGTCGCTAATGCATACAAACGTTTTCCCGTCACGCTTGACCAGCGACACCACATCGCCTTGAGCGGCACACCAATGGGCTATGAGGGCGCGGTTGCGCATGTGAGCCTCTTCTATCTGGTTGCCCAGCGTGATGCGAATGAGCTGCGTCATCAGACCGTTCATCATGTACGAGTAGTACTGCGCCTTATAAGCCTCGCCGTCGGGCAGCAGTCCCAGTTCCACGAGCTTCGGGTCGGCCATGTAATAGAGTCCGAAGAGGTCGGCTCGTGCTTCCTCGATGGTGTTGCCGTAAGCCTTCAGCGCGTCGGGATCGACACCCGGCAGCAGTTGTCCGCTACCGTGTCCGAGACACTCATGAAGGTCGGTATGAAGGTCGTCGCACGCGTCACCATAACGCTCTATCAGCGAGAGCGTTTCCTTGTCAACGACAAACTCTTCCTTGAAGCCGCTTCCGTGGGCAGCTTTGTTATAAGCATCGGTAATATTCGAGATGGTTATGCTCTTCGAACCGTAGTGGGCACGAATCCAGTCGGCGTTGGGCAGATTGATGCCGATAGCCGTCGAAGGATACTCCTCGCCGCCCAGCATGGCAGCACAGATAACGTTGGCCGAGACACCCTTGACTACCGGTTTGCGGAAGCGCGGGTCAACGGGCGAGTGGTCCTCGAACCACTGGGCATTCTGGGCGATGGTGCGCGTGCGGTGGGTCGCCTCTTCGTCGATGTACTCCACGAGTCCCTCCCACGAGCCTTTCAGTCCGAGGGGGTCGCCGTAGACCTCGATGAATCCGTTGATGAAGTCCACCCTACCCTCCATGCATTGCAGCCACAGGATGCTGTATTTGTCGAACAGGCGCAGGTCACCCGTTTCGTAGTACTCAACAAGCGTCTCAATAACCTCGCGCTGGCGGTCGTTCTCGGCTACGCCGGCGGCCTTCTTCAGCCAATAGACGATGTGGCGTATGGCGCGGCCATAGCGGCCGTCGGCCTTCCACACATCCTCGCAGAGTTTGCCGTCGCGCTTCACGAGTGTCGCGTTCAGTCCATAGGATGGCGGCTCTTCTTCGTTGTCGGCTTTCTTGGCGGCATAGAACTGCTCAGCCTCCTGCTGCGTCACGCCGTCGTAGAAGTTGCAGGCCGACGTCAGAACCAAGTCCTCGCCGTCGGCTTTGTTCACGCGCTTGGGCAGCACCGTGGGGTCGAAGATGACGGGCTCCAGCTCCTGCAGCAGTTCGTCGACTGTCTGTCCTTCCGCCAACGGCAGACGGCTGGCGTCAACCTGATGAAGCACACGGCGCAGGTAGTCGGCCGTAAAGTCCGGCACGAATTTCTCGCAGCCATAGTGATGGTAGATGCCGTTGGAGAACCAAAGGCGTTTCAGGTAGACTTCCAATGCGCGGAAGCCGTCGGTATCGTGGTCGACGGACAAATCAGTATAAACGACCTCCAACATCTTGCGGATGCGGAGGTTATACTTTCCATACTGGTCGAAGGTAATGTCGCGGCCGTAGAGTGTGGCCTGTGAGAGATAGAAAATGAGGCTTTTCTGCTGTAGGGACAGCTTATCGAAAGCCTCAAGTCTGTATCTGAGCAGCTGCACGTCGGCGAACCGCTCATCACGATAATTGAATGTAGTCATCAAGTGTGGCTTAGTTCTTTTTCTTAACTTTCTGCGAGGGGTGCTGTGCCAGATGCTGCAGGCGGTACTCGCGCGGCGTCATGTTCATAATCTTGTAGAACGACGCATAGAACGACTGGCGATTGGCAAAGCCCACCATGTCGCTGACCTCCTCCATTCTGAGGTCCTGATAGCGCTTGTCTACCAGAATCGACATGGCTTCCTCAATGCGATACTTGTTGATAAACGATGTGTAGTTCATGTGGAAGCGTACATTGACAACAGCGGAGATGTAACGCGTGTTCGTCCCCAGGTCTTCAGCAAGTTTTTTTGCAGAATAATTCTTGTCTTTGTACTTTTTTTGCATGACGATGATGTTGAGGATTTTCTCCTTCAGCTCATCCATCAATCCCGGACTGACGAGGCTACGGTAGACGGCCTCTTTCTCCTTCTTCTCAGTAATATTATACTTCGCCATAACAAAATACTACTAAAACAATTTACAGTTTTCCGTGGCAAATATACGGAATTTTTCGACATATTCCAAATTTTTTCTTCCTTTTTTATAAAAAAATGTAATATTTGCGGCTTTTCCCAAAGATTATTCGTAATTTTGCACGACAAATCAACGAAAAATCGCATCATTATGAAGAGAATTATATTAGCAGCTGCGCTCTGCATGCCACTCGCTGCAAGCGCTCAGAACACTTGGGAGATGCCCGAGGCAAGCGAAGTAAAGGGTCAGAATCCTGACGCCAAGTATCTGGTGGGTGCCGTACCTGAGGAAAACGGCAAGGTTGTTTTCAAGAAGACTATCCAGGCTCCCGGCAAGAGTGCCGACCAGATCTACGGCATCGTGGAGCAGTATCTGCAGAAGATGACCAAAGAGGCCAACCAGTCTGAACAGAGCCGCGTAACGGTGGCCGACGCCGAGCAGCATCAGCTCATCGGCACCTATCAGGAGTGGCTGGTGTTCAAGTCAACGGCCCTTGTTCTGGACCGCACCCGTTTCTTCTACGCCCTCTCCGTCGACTGTTTCGACGGCCGCGCCGAGGTGACGCTGACCAACATTTTCTATCTCTACGAGGAGGAGCGCACGGCCATGAACTACAAGGCCGAGGAGTGGATTACCGACAAGTGGGGCCTGAACAAGAAGCAGAACAAGCTGTCGCGCGTCAGCGGTAAGTTCCGCCGCAAGACCATCGACCGCAAGGACTACCTGTTCAACAAACTGGAGAGCCTGCTGAAATGATGGACCGTATCGGAGAGGAGCGCGGACGCTTCTTCATGCTGCGTCAGGTGCTCAACACGCTGTTCATCCTGACGGCTATTGCCGGCATGCTGCTCTACTTCAAGTGGAGCCGCGATGTCGGCACCTATCTGCTCATCGCCTCCTGCGTGCTGAAGTTTGTGGAGGTGACACTAAGACTCATGAAAATCTGACGCATGAAACACCCCTTCAGACTCTTTCTGCTTGGCTTCCTGGCTACACCGCTGACGCTCTTGGCACAAATCGAAGAGAGCCGCTTCGGCGACCGCATCTCCGAGGTCCCCACGACGGGAAACGTCAACCAGCGCAGCCAGGACAACCGCCGCAGCCAGAACTTCAACCCCAACAGCAACGACACATCGACGACGAAGCCCATACCGATGGGACTCTACGTGTGGACCGTAGACCGCCGTTTCGGCGACATCCGTCCGGCAGAGCCAGACACGATGCCCCACCTCTTCATGCGCACGACGTTCAACGAGGGACAGCACGGCGAGTACAACACCACGGGCAATAACTACACGGCACGCCAGAACCGCATCTTCATCGACCGCCGTGCCGACGGGCAGTTCATCTTCACGCAGCCCTACAGCTACGTCAACCGCCAGCCCGACGAGTTCCGCTTCACCAACACGCTGTCGCCCATCACCAACATGAGCTACTACAGCTGCGGCGACAAGACCAACGGCGAGGACCGCATCGACGCCCTCTTTGCCGTCAACGCCAACAAGCGGCTGGGCGGCGGCTTCGACCTCAACTACGCCTATGCCCGCGGCTATTTCAGCAACCAGAGCACGTCGCACTTCAACGCCACGTTCTTCACGTCCTATCTCGGCGACCACTACCAGATGCACCTGCTGCTGACCAAGCGCCACCAGAAGACGGCCGAGAACGGCGGCATCAGCCGCGACGACTATATCGTCCACCCCGAGAGCTTCAGCGAGAGCTATTCGGAGAACGAGATTCCCACCGTCCTCTCGCAGAACTGGAACCGCAACGACAACGAGCACGTCTTCCTGACACACCGTTACAACCTGGGCTTCTACCGCGAACTGCCCAAGGACACGACAGCCGTCAAGGCTGCCGGCGACAAGGAGGAGCAGGCCGACAGCGTGCCGAAGCGCCTGTTCGTGCCCGTCACCAGCTTCATCCACACGCTGGAGCTCGACAACTACCGCCGCAGCTATATTGCCTACGAGACGCCGAATAAGTTCTACGCCAACACCTACCTGCCCGGCGACAGCATCGGTGACGACACCCGCCATTTCCGCCTGAAGAACACCCTG
>Ga0265299_10001944_pt1 | contig 22142 bp, 22 predicted proteins | sample AusTroGonzalo_MG_4_FD_193485 | JGI IMG/M metagenome (GOLD analysis project Ga0265299, IMG submission 193485) | Bovine rumen microbial communities from tropical cattle in Woodstock, Queensland, Australia - Gonzalo_02 | ecosystem: Host-associated > Mammals > Digestive system > Stomach > Rumen ... | reverse complement strand
CTGCAATCGTTAATTTATTACTTACACTTTCTTGCTTCTGTAACAAATTTTTTACCTTTCGTTTTTGTTTCATCGGATATTTTTAAGAATAAAATCCCTCCTTAAATTATATCCAAAAAAAATTTTTTATCAAAATTTTAATCGTTTTACATCAAAAATTTACATATTATGTAATTGACTTTTTTATAAAAAATTGTGTAATACTATTCATTATCTACAAACATAGTCCTACTACGATATTGAATAGCTTCTGCCAAATTTTGAACAGAAATTTCATCTTTATTCTGCATATCTGCTATAGTTCTAGCCAACTTTACAGTCCTATGTACTACTCTTCATGAAAGATTTAATTTTTCTGCCGCTTGTGAAAGAAAATCCTTACATTCACCAGATAAATGAATCAAATTTTGAATATCTTTTGCTCACATATGAGCATTTGCAGACAATCACATTCATTTAAAACGTTCTTGCTGGATTTCCCATGCATGAATCACTTTCTCACGAATAGTAGCAGAATTTTCTGCTAAATTATTATCCAATATCGTATCAATATTTTCTCTCGGAACTTCCAAAATCACATCTATACGATCGAGTAATGGTCATGAAATCTTACTTTGATAACGTTTAATATCCATTGGAGAGCATGTACATGCTTTATGTTTATCCTTGTAATACCCACATTTACACGGATTCATCGACGCAATAAACATAAAATTTGCGGGATATTCTACACTTCAGGCTACTCTCGAAATATTTACTGAGCGGTCCTCTAATGGTTGACGTAGGACTTCTAATGTTTCACGTGGAAATTCAGTCAATTCATCAAAAAATAATATCCCTTTATGTGCCAACGAAACCTCTCATGGAGTAAGATGGGTTCATCATCCAACTATACTAAATCTAGATGCTGTATGATGTACCTGACGAAATGGTCTCTGAGTAATCAACGGTAATTCTTTATTTAATTTTCATACGACTGAATAAATCTGACTAACCTCTAATATCTCATCAAAAGTAAGTGGTGGAAAAATGCTTTTCATCGCTTTGGACATCATAGTTTTTCAGCTTCATGGAGCTCATACCATCAAAACATTATGAAATCATGCCATTGCAATTGATAAAGCTCTCTTGGCTACTAATTGTCATTTAATATGTTCAAAATCCACCTCAGAAATCTGATTTTCAGTTAAAGTAGAGATATCTTTTCATCACTCAACACATTCCAAGTCTTTTCATTCACAGAAATAATCAATTAATTGACCAAAATGCTGTAACGGATAAATAGTAATTCACGGTACATATTCTAGTTCATACAAATTTTCCGCAGGAATAAAAAACTCCTTTCGTCATTTCTTTTTAGCAGAAAGAACAGAAGGGAGTAAACCATTTATTCTCTTGATACTACCATCCAATCATAATTCTCAGAAAAAAAGTGAACTCTGAACTTTTTCTGAATGATAAAGTTTCTCAGACCAAATATGCAAAAGTAATGCAAATGCCATCGGCACATCAAATCACGTTCAGATTTTTTTGGTGTCTGATGGTGCTAAATTTAACACAAATTTTCTTTTTGGCAATTCAATCCCACAATTACGAAAAGTTCATCTAATACGTTCTTTTGATTCCTTGACCGTCATATCTGGAAGTCAAATTATCTCAATAGTCGGCAGAGCTCTCACACTATCCGCCTCAATATAAATTTCATGTCATACCAATCCAATATTCGCAAATGTCTTTACAATTTCTACCATTTTCAAATTCATATTCAAAATAAATCTGACTATAAAATATTTTTTATTTTACAAAAATCAAGTCAAAATCAACTATAATCGATTTGTCAAAAATTTATACGATTTCGTCAAAAATATTTATAAAAATCGATAGCTTGTCACTTGCATTTATAAATAAAAATCGTAATGTAATTTTAGGTGTTGAAAAACATTTTATATTTTTTGTAAAATCATGGAAACTGGAGAATTGGCACAAGTAGCTATAAACGTATTGGAATGAAGCTGAAATGTTACAGATATAATCTGAAATCCTTTTTCATCTATTGAATGATTTTTTAGTACAATTCGAGACAGCAGTTTCCGATTTCGAACTGCACTAATCATATTTTTGGTATGGTTAGCTATTCTAATTTGGACTATAAAAGATGCTAGTGCACGTAGTTCATCATTCTGGTTTCAATTATTATCAGTATTTCTAATAATTGGATTTACTCCTATCTTATGATTATTACTATACATTGCTATCCGTCCTCAATGATGGAAATGGGATAAAACTCCATGGAGAGATATTTTCTTTCTAAAAACTCAAACATGTGAAAACTGCTGAGAATTCAATAAAATAGAACATCTATACTGCACTACATGCGGAGAAACTTTACACACAACATGTCGTGAATGCCAAAATAAATACTCCAAAACATATTCTTACTGTCCTAATTGTGGAGCCCCTCGTCTAGAAGAATAAAACAAAAAATTATTTTATAAAACCAAAGAATTATGTTAATAGCACTTGTCATAATACTTCTACTTATCTGAGCTGCTGTAGTATGATCCATATATTCAAATTTTATGGTATTTTATTCAAATTTTGCAGAAAGTGAAAGTTATCACAGAGCTTATTATAACTCGATAGCCGCTCTAGAAAGAGCCGAATTAGTTATAAAACAACGTACCCCATGATATATATGAAGCGGATGATGGATATCATGAGTAAATACGTGAAGCTATAAGGTATGAGGTTCTGATCGTATAATTGAATCAAATTTTTCCTATATATCAGATAGCTCTATTAGGAATAATACTTCAATTTACTGGGATATAAACTCCAGAACTACAAGAGTTCCATCAGAAAAACAATGAGACATAGATTCGATGTTATCCTACAATGACACCACCAATCCAAACAACCCAGATAACTCAAATAACTACAACATGATGGACTACAAAGATTCTCAAGTATTTTTACTTTACTATGATAAATCTGATTGAAATCCTTATACAAAAATCAAATGTGATGCCAATAATAATTTATGTATACAATCTCAGCCATCAGAAATCATATGAACTATAAGATTACCTAAAAAACTTAAAGATTCTTTCGGTGAATTAGACACTGACCATCCATTAGTTCCAGATCAAGAAAAAAACGATGCCATTGTAGATTGGCAATTTAGATGAAAATATAAAGATTCAGAAATTAGTACTCCCATCCCATTTAATATATATTCAACACAAAAATATCTTAATGGTGATATAAATGATATTCAGGATAGTGCAATTAGAGAAAGTGACATAAACTGAAATGAAACGACCCCTCAATTGAACTTCGATTTTTGACAAAATAAATGGAGTCCTACTTCAAGATGAGGAGGTTCAGAACTCACAATCATCAGTCCACAAGAAATCATAATTAAATGAGATTTAAATTCTGCTAGTTTAAAGCACTTTAATATACTTTTAACAAGTGTGAAATATAAAGAAAAACAACTTAGACTTAGTCTGTTGAATTTACTAAAGACATCAACTCCAGATAATACAGTCGATATGGTATATCCTTTTCTAGAATACTATGTAGATTTTTGAACTGGTATATCCGATAAATATTTCACCATAAATGCTGAATGAAACTATAATGACTATAAAATAAATAGACTTATATGGAAACCTACAAATAAGGAATCTGTACTATGAAGCTTTACAACAATATTTTAATTATGAGAAAAAAATCTATATTTTTTCTTATCATTATAATTCTATGAATGGGTATGATTATCCGAACTTTTTTTTGATGAACATGATGAAATACTCCATCATTACAAGATGATACACCATGATTCGTTGAAATCCTTAATGATTCTTGAAACACAGAAAACACAATAAGTACATGAAACTCCGAAACCAACACCACACAAACAGGCACACAAAGAAATATACACAGAAATATACAAAGAAACACATGAAATAATACTCCCAAAGAATACGATGAAATAAAAATAATAATACCAAAGTATTTCTATAATTCTGGATGGAATGAATTTGCAAAAGACATATATAATGAAGATAAGATACTTATAAGTTTTTCATTTATAGATGACTTAAATTTGTATAGAGATTCTTTATCTGATTCTAATTTTTCTGAAGCTGATTTATTTTTATTCCCATACGACTGGAGAGAAACCACAAGAACTCTAGAATTTCCTCCTATAAATAACATAGAATGATCATTTGATAGTTTAATCTCACCTCTTATAAAAGATAAAAAAATACAGTTCCTACCATTTGCTGCAGATCCTATGATTATGTATTCTACTGTAAATTTACCATACAACAATTTCTCCGAAATATCAAATTTAGTATATTCTCGAGAATCAAATATACAACTTGCTTTCCCTATTTTTTTCTGAATTACAAAAGAAGATTATTGAGATGAATGATTTTTACGAGAATATCAAGATATCATGCGATATGCACTTCTTCATTACTTCAAAAAATATCAAGACAGCCATTCTCTATGAATACGAATCAATAGCAACATCCCAAATAGTAATGAATTTAGGAATTATAATATATGAGATCTAAATAATATTGCGAATACTATTACACAAATATGATGTAAAAATTTTCCTTCCATTTGTTTTCAGCTCTATAACTTTGTAGGAATCAGATTTTGATTTTTGTCAGACAAAGATATCGTTCATAATTACTTCCCACGTAAAGAGTCAAATTTTGAAAAAATATCAAAATATCCTTTACCTTTTTATTCGATAGAATCTCCAATTAGAGTCCGGTGATTTTGAATATCTGAAAACATAAATAATGTGGACACTGCCAATGCTATAAACAAAATCCTAGTACATTATATAGACAATCACGATAAATATAATCTATGGAATTCTACATTATCAGTTTTCAAGGATGAATGAAATCTTCCATTAATAGATGAGCCATATATCTGATCTAGATGATACATATTAGATGCATGATGAAATTATATGGATACTCTAAGAGGCTCAAATTCATTTCGACAATTACTCGATTCACAAATATCTGCAAACAACTTTCTCAAAAAATAATAAAAATTTCAACATTAAAAAAATCACTTCTTAGAAGTGATTTTTATATTTAAGATTAATTAGTTAACTGTACCTGTTAATGTATTTACTACTACTTCATCTCATTCTTCTTTATAAAGAGGAACTTGAATTTCCATTCATGTCTCGATAGTCGCCGGTTTAGTTCAGGCTTGAGCTCTATCTCATTTCACACCAGGAACTGTAGATATAATCTTGTATGTAATAGTAGAGGGTAAAATTACATTTATCACATTTCACTGATACATCTGGAGATAGACATCTAAGTTATCCTTAAGATAACCAATAATATCATCTATTCTATCTTTTTCGATATCATATATTTCCCCAGTATCATTCTCCATAAAAGAATATGTATCTCCAGAATTATAAAGATAAACAGCATTCTGGGTTGCTATTTCAGCCTGTTCCAAAACAGCTCATGAATTATAGGTATACATATTAGTCTTTCATGTAACAATATCCTTTACCTTATAAGTATCCACTGCACCTCATCTTCAAGTATGATTATGTGAAGTTTCACTAACTTTAACAAGTTTTCCATCAATCAAAAGAATTGATCATTTTTTTACATCAGAAGTAGTAATCTTTACCATGATTTATTTTACAACATATAAAAAACTGTATTACTTATAGAGAAAAGCTATAAAATAGCAAGCAAAAAATATTTAATGTTTTTTAAATACATTATACGTATTTCCTTTTCAAATTTTCATATTACCTACAAAACTATCCCACAAAGAAGAAAAAGATCACGAACCATCTTTTTTCATTTCATATTTACCTATTCAAATATTTTCTCATTCATCTACCCAACTAAAATAATTCTGAAATTCATTATAATTACGCAAATTTTTAGTAAACGTAGCTGGGAACAGCCTAGCCAACCATTTTATAACTTTCCCATCAATATTATACATTACACTGGTATTTACTAAGCTAATATCATTAGCTGAAATTTGGCTTTTTAAATAAGAAACTAAATCATATTTATAATTATACTGTATCCATTGAATCCAATCTTGCTGTTCTGCAGACAAAATAATTCCTCCAGAGAAATCTACAGAAGAATCAAAAACTCATGATAAGAATCAAACTTCTCAATTTAATTTCAACAAGTTTACCAAATCATCTCCGCTAAACTCTAATTGAATTTCAGATTGAGGTTGCAACCAAACAATTTCTCAATAAGGAGTGGTAAGCACTACCTTTTCATCCCTATTAGTTTTTTTAGATGGATAAGATATTTTACATGTTTCTGATATATGTTTTTCAAAATTAGGAATAATGTCAAAGTCACTAGTTTTTCTTGAATCAACGATTTGAATATACGCATCCTTTTTAGGAACGTTTTCATTTAAATTCATAACTGAAATTTTGTATATCCTGTTCTTTATAAATCATTCTATATCTGGTTTATCTGGATATAAATAGAATATTCATGAAACCAAAATAAAAAATCAGAATATTCATCATATAAATTGCATTAAATATTTCCATCTAGTAGTTAATTTTGTCGTTCGCCACAATCATAAAATTATCAATCATAAAAGTACAAACAATTGATGAGATATATTCAACAATGGACGAAAAAAAATATGTGCAAAAAGATAAAGATTACCATAAATTATGACCTTTCTTATAAGTTTTGATTTATCATCTGGATCATACTCTATAGAATAGTAATAGAAATAAGAAACACTAAGTATTAAAAAATAGAGCCAATATTTAAGCAAAAAATCTACAAAAGAAATTTCCATCACAAAAACGACAAAACACCGTATTAATACCCATGCTAATATAAACTGTAACAACTGAATTAATTGTTTTTCTCTCATATCTCACGTACAGAATAAATTATTTTATATAGATTCTTTCAAACTGTGGAAAATTTTTTGATAAAAAATCCATAAATTTTTCTTCATTTTCAGTAGAAATAATCACCAATTTTTCTTCTATTTTTTCTACTTTATTATCCTTAATCATAAAGTTATTAACATAATTCATCTTTTTAATTTCAATTGCAAATCAAGACTTCAATAAAGCAACAATACTTTTCCTAAGATCTCTGGATTTTCATTGATATACATAAACAAAACTACTCATACAAAAATAATACAAAAAATTAAAACATATAAATATAATGTACTATTTCTCCAAAAAATTTCAATATATCTATAATAATCCATTTTCACCTAATTCTCTCTTAAGAGCCGCACGATCATTTGCATTAAACATTGCCATTTCCGCAGTAATTTTTCCAGATTTCACTAAACGTAAAAGATCATCCTCCAACAAACACATTCCACTAGTTCTATAAGTATACATTACATTTCTCAATTGATTCATTTTATTTTCACGAATAGTATTTTCTACGGCTTTATTATTCAATAGAATTTCATGTGCAGGCACCATTCACTCTCAATCTACAGTTCTAAGCAATTTCTGTACAACAATAGCTGTCAAATTTTCTGAAATTTGATTTTTAATAGTTGGTTGCTCATCCTCAGGCACCATTGAAATAATTTTATTTACAGTTTGTTCTGCAGATCTAGAGTGAATTGTAGTCAAAACTAAATGTCATGTTTCAGCCAATGCAATAGCATTTTTTAGAGATTCCGTATCCCTAGTTTCTCAGAAAAGGATAACATCAGGTCTCTGCCTCATCGCATATTTCATAGCAGAAGCAAAAGACACTACATCCTTTCACAATTGTTTCTGTTCAAAAATAGATTTTTTTGGTTCAAAAATATATTCAATAGGATCTTCAATAGTAATTACATGACATGCTCTAGTTGTATTTATTTCTTCAATCATTGCTGCAAGAGTTGTAGATTTTCATGATCATGTAGGTCATGCTACAAAAACTATTCCACTCGTTTTTTTAGTTAGAGTTTTCAAAATTTCTGGCAATCATAAATCCTCAATTGTAGGGATTTTTTCCTCTAATAACCTAGCTACAATCATTTTATGTCCTCTCTGACGAGAAATATTTATTCTATAACGACGACCATGTACAGACTGTCATAAATCACAACTTAAATATTGTTTATACAAATCTACATCTTCCTCTGTCATTAATACATTTGCTATTGCTTCCAATGTAGAATCCTCTAATTTAGGAGTTGTAGTTATCCTAAGTACATTTCAATAGATTCTAAGAGCAGGTTCTTCTCCATATGTAAAATAAATATCTGAAGCTTTGTGTTCTATCATCAATTGCAAAAGATAAGAAAGATATTCCTCTGGATCTAATTTCTTTCAATCCGCCAAAATAACAGTACCATCCTCTAATGTATATATACCTTCTCAAGAAGGACGATTATACCCATCATCTGATAACAAACTACTTATTCATTCTTTCTTTTCAGTTTTTTCTTCTCACTGAATTGGATTGTCACTTAAAATGTTTGTTAAGTCTGCCATTTTTGTTTTTGTTATATAAAAGAAAATTTAAATTACTTACTCTATATTATAGTCAAAAAAAAAATCTATGCAAAAAATTTAAGACTTTTTTATTTTCAATATCATAATGCTAATCAATAGAGAAAAAAATCATATTTTCAGCTTGCATTTGTTCACCAAATTCTCAATATATTAAATTGGATACATAATAGTGTATTATTTTAATAATTTCAAATAAAATATATAATGTCTACACTTATCGCTGTACTTCTCGTAATATGAGGAGTAATTATTTGATGAATTGCATGATTTTTTGGTTACAAAAAAACCATGACAGAAAAAGCCATCAAATTCAAAGAAAGAATGGCTAGAGCCAAAGAAATTGAAGAAGAAATTCTCGAAGAAGCCAAGAAAAAATGAGAACAACGCATTGCAGAAGCCGAAAAAAAAGCTGAAAAAATCGAAGAACAAAGATTAGCAAAAATGGAAGAAATTCAAAATCGTCTATTGGATAGAGAAGAAAAAATGGAACAAAGATTAGAAAAACTTGAAGAAGAAAAGAAAAAAGTTCTAGAATTACGTCAACAAGCTGAAGATGTAGTAAAACAACAAATGGATAAATTAGCTGAGATTTGAAAACTTTCTCCAAAAGAAGCCAAAGAGCAAATTTTTGCCATGATTGAAAAAGAACAAGCTTCTGAAATTGAACGTTTTGTAGAAAAATACAAAACAATTAAAACTGAGGAAGCTGAAAATGAAGCTGCAAAAATCATAGTTCAATCTTTACCAAAACTAGCTACTCAAAACATTGACGAATTTACTACAAAAACAGTAGACTTACCTAATGAAGAATTTAAAGGAAAATTAATCTGAAGAGAATGAAGAAATATCTCATTTTTTGAAAAAACTACGTGAGTTGAATTACTTATCGATGATACTCCATGATGTGTAAAATTATCTTCATTCGACCACGAAAAGAGATTTATCGCTGCTCAGACTTTGGAAAAATTAGTGAAGGACTGAAGAATCAATCCAATGTATATCGAAAAAATTTATAACCAGGTAGTTGCAGATTTGGAACAAACATTTATCGAAAAATGAAAAGAAGCACTAAATATCTTAAATCTTCCTATGATGAATCCTGAAATAGTAAAAACAATCTGACAGTTTTTCTTACGTTTTAGTTACGGACAAAGTTTATGGCAACATTCAGTTGAAGTAGCCAGAATAGCTGAAGCTATAGCAATTGAAGTATGATTAGATCCAATTATGGCTAAAAAAGCTTGATTACTTCATGATGTATGAAAAATTCTTTCTACAACATGAGAATCTCATACTAAATTATGAGCAGATTTACTCAGGAAATGGTGAATGGATCCTATCATAATTAATGCTGCAGAATCCCACCACTATGATGTAGCAATGACTCATCCAATTTCTTGGGTCGTTGCAGCTGCAGATGCTATGTCAGCATCTCGTCCAGGTGCAAGATTTGATACAAAAGAATTATTCATTGAAAAGATGTGAGAACTCGAAAAACTTATCACTGAAGTAAACGGAGTAGACAAAGTTCACATTATGCAAGCATGAAGAGAAATTATGGTTTATGTTGATCCTAAAGAAGTACCAGATCAAGATGTAGAAAAAGTTTTAGAAGAAATTTGAACAAAAATTGAAGATCAACTAGACTATCCTGGGATAATTAGAATCTCATGAATTAGAGAAACAAAAATTATACAATACTTAAGATAATAATATTTAGATAAGGTTTAGAAATTATGTATCCATATATTGAATTATTTTGAACAGAAGTTTCAATGATGGTTATAGGTGCTATTATTGCATTTATTATCTTTTTAATAACAGCTCGAATTTTAACAAAAAGAAATCATCAAGATTTCCTAAAGTTATTTTACCGACTACCATGACGAGTTATTTTATCATACATACTCTGACGTTACACAGCATTTGCATTAGAAACTTGAACATATTTTCCAAACTCATTATCTAAATTCCTTACAATATTAAGTCCCCAGAATTTTAATTTTCATTTTGTAGGATTATTATTAGCATCACGAATATGTTTATCCATATTCTTCTCAAGTATAAAAAGAACTGAAAACAAAAAAATACGAGCAGATATAATCTTCTTATCTATTGCTAATGCTTTAATCATATTTTGAATTTTCATCACATTATGAGATTCTATAATATGAAAACCTACAGAAAGCATGTTTGCAATACGTTCACTATCAGATAATAGTGCATTAACAAAATTCGATGGAGTTTATCCAGTATGATTGTTTATATCTTTTTGAACTCTCATTATTCACGTAATAGTTTCAATTCTAAGCATTATCTTGAAGAAAAATTGACTATGAATGCGATGATTAATATGAATATTAATTGTACTTAATATTGCTTTTTTATTCCAATCTTATCCAAGATACTGACTAATATCCATTTTTTGAACATCATTTGATATAAAACAATACTTTTCATTGATTGTAATCATACACTGAATCATTACAGCAATCCGCCGAGAAAAGAAAAGATTTTAAAAGTTCACGTTTAAAGTTTTACTATGAAATTCTTCTTCGCCAAAACAGATAGTTTATATAAAATATTCAAATCTTTAGAAAAAATCCCTTCACATAGAAGTGTGGAGATTTTTATAGATCCCGAACATTCCCTTTTTGATAATGAGTGGCGGTGACAACAAATAAAAGATATTATTGATAAAAATCAAATTGATGCAACATTTATAACTAAGAATAAAAAAAATAGAGATTACTTAAATTCAGTCTGATTAAAGACAAATTTAATCAAAGAAAAGCACATACAAAAAGCGATAAACATAGCTTACTTATTTTTTTTCAATATTAAAAAATTTCACCTACAAACATATGAAAGTAAAAAATATTTATTCATTCTGATTTTTTTCTTTGAAATATTACTAATATTATGAATTTTACGATTCATCATTTCATTAATTGTTCCAAGTGCAAGTATTATTTTACAGCCATCTGAATCTACTGAAACCATAATATATAACGTTCGTTATTATCCAAGCAACGACTCAAATTCTGCAAACGAAACTAGATTTTTATATGTACCATTCTACACCTGAGCTCTTAATTACAAACACGAATTGACCATTTCAACCGCAAACAGTAAATATATTTCAAATCCATCTCATGGAGAAATAAAGATTTACAACAAAAAAGACCAAGAATATAACATAGTAAGGAATACTCAATTCAACACTTCTGACGGACTAATTTTCCGTGCGGTCGATGATTTTATTCTTCCTCCATGAACAGAAAAACATCCATCAGAAACAATCATAACTGTAAAAGCTGATGAATATGATAACGACTGAGAATTAATCGGTATCCGCTGAAATATACCATTCAAAACGCAAATGTATATTACAAAACTTGAAGAATCATCTATGACAAAAGATATTCGAGCAGAAAGTATAGAAAATTTTTACTGACGAGATACCGAATCCATATGAACAGTAACCGATAAAGATATCCAGCAGCTCAAAGAGAAATTAGTTGATCAAGTATATAGCAAAAAAATGCAAGTTGTTAGTGAAAATTTTCCAATCACATGATGATTTTTATTACCGTTTGAAACAATTACAACTACAACTATTAACAACATAGAAATTCCTCAAGTAAGCTGAGATGATACCCCAACACTCAAATGAACTGCTTTAGTCACATACAATTATGTATATATTTTACGATCAGATTTATACCAAATCTTTATGACTTATGTTAACGAAAGACAATCTGAAAATAATCTCACAGTTAAAATAGATCAAAACACACTACAATTTCTAAAAGATTCAAATGCAACTAACAACGATGAAATCAAAAAAATCTGAAAAATTTACTCAATATCAACTCAAATAAATGTGGTTCAAACTTATGATTTTGCAAATGATACCAAACAAATCATTCCAGAGATTAAAAATAAAATTGCTTGAATGAATGTTAATGAAGCTAGAAATTATATCTTATCAACATATGATGAAATTTGAAGTGTAAAAATTTCAGTACCTCTACGATATAATTCAATCCCTGTAATCAAGTCTAGAATAAAAATTACGAACGAATAAAGACTTATCTTGCATTTCTTCATTACATTTATACAATTCAAGAAAATAAATTAAATTTACATATTTGTACTAGAATATGGCAAAGAATCTTGTAATTGTGGAGTCTCCAGCTAAATCAAAAACTATAACAAAAATATTATGATCCGATTTTGAAGTAAAAGCTTCACTTGGACATATAGTTGAATTACCTAAAAACTGAAAATGAGTAGATATAGCACATGACTTCAAACCACTATATCAAATAAATCCAGAGAAGAAAAAAGTAGTATCAGAATTAAAGACTTTAGCAAAAAATGCTGATAAAGTATGGCTCGCAACCGATGAGGACCGTGAATGAGAAGCTATTGCACGACATGTCGCAAACGAATTATGATTACCTATAGACAAAACTCCAAGAATTGTTTTTCATGAAATTACAGAAAAAGCCATAAAAAATGCTGTCCAAAACCCTAGGACAATAGATATGAATTTGGTAGATGCTCAACAAGCTAGATCAGTTCTAGATTATTTAGTATGATTTGAACTTTCTCCAGTTTTATGGAAAAAAGTAGTTTGATGAATCTCCGCATGAAGAGTTCAGTCTGTAGCTGTTCGTATGATAGTTGAAAGAGAAAGAGAAATTGAAAAATTTAACAGTTCATCAACTTTCAAAACAGTTGGAACTTTTTCATGAAATTCTAAAAAATCTTTCCCTGCAACATTGGATAAAGAATTCAAAAAATCAGATGAGGTAATTCCATTCTTAGAATATTGTAAAAATGCAAAATTCTGTGTAGAAAATGTAGAAAAGAAGCCTTGAAAAAGAGCTCCTTCTGCTCCTTTTACAACTTCAACATTACAGCAAGAAGCTAGTAGAAAACTCTGATTCTCCGTTTCTCGTACAATGCAACTTGCTCAGAAATTATACGAATCATGAAAAATTACATATATGAGAACTGATTCCGTAAATCTTTCTCAAGATGCAGTTAATGCAGCTAAACAAGAAATCATAAAAGATTACTGAGAAAAATATTCAAATCCTACAGCATATAAAACTAAATCTGCATGAGCACAAGAAGCTCACGAATGTATCAGACCTGCTCATTTAGAAATCCGTAATGCATGAGATGATCCATCTCAGAAAAAACTTTATGATTTGATTTGGAAAAGAACTATTGCTTCTCAAATGGCTCCCGCTAGTGTTGAAAAAACTATTGTAACAATAGATATTTCATGAGCTAAAAGTAAATTCATCGCTGAATGAGAAGTTATAACTTTCGATGGATTCTTAAAAGTTTATTCTGAATGAACTGATGATGACGAAACTTCAGATACAGTTTTACTTCCAAAATTAGAAAAAGGAGAAATTTTGGATATGTCTAAAATTGTTAGTACTGAAAAATTCAAAAAACATCCACCTAGATATACAGAAGCTAGTCTTGTAAAAGAACTAGAAAAAAGATGAATCTGACGTCCTTCTACCTATGCATCAATTATTACAAAGATTCAAGACAGAAAATATGTAGTAAAAGAAGACAGAGATGGAGAAAAAAGAGACTACACAGAAATCACATTAGAGAAATGAAATATATCTGAAAAAACTAAAAATCAAAATAGCTGAGCAGAAAAATGAAAACTTTTTCCAACCCAAGCATGAAGAGATGTTACAGATTTCTTAATGCAAAATTTTGAAAACATCATGGATTACAATTTCACAGCATCAGTTGAAACAGATTTCGATGAAATTGCAGAATGAAAAATTGAATGGATTAAAATGATGCATGAATTTTATGGACCATTCCATGATGAAGTAGTTAAGGCTCAATGAGTAGACAGAATAATATCTGAAATAACACTATGAGAAGATCCAAAATCTTGAAAACCTGTAATAGCCAGGACTGGGAAATTCTGACCATTTATTCAGATTTGAAATTCCGACGACCCAGATAAAAAATATGCAAATATCCCTAACGACAAATCACTGGAAACTATCACTCTCGAAGAAGCTCTACAATGTTTTGCTCTACCAAGAGAAGTATGAGAATATGAATGAGAAAAAATTACTGCGGCTATCGGAAGATTCTGACCATATTTGAAATATAAAAACATTTTTGCGTCCATTCCAAAAAATCCAGAAAATCCACTAGATCCTCACACAATTTCCTTAGAACAAGCAATTCCTATCATCCAGAAAAAACTAGAATTTGAAAATAATAAAAACATAAATCAATTTGAATATGAGAAAGAAAAAATTGAAGTTCTAAATGGCCCTTATGGCCCATATATCAAATATAATAAGAAAAATTATAAAATCCCTAAATGATGAAAAGATGCTACAGATTTGAATTTAGAAGATTGTCTCTGAATAATCGGAATAGCATCAGGTAAAAAATGAACAAAGACTAAAGCAAAAACAACCAAGAAAAAAACCACAACTAAAAAGAAATAATATTTATAATTTATAAATCTGAATATGGATGGAATAAAAGATATAATGAGAAAAAGATTATCCATTCAACATCGTGGTAAAAATATGATTGGAAGCATTGCAATGAATGAAATAAAATCATACTTAAATATAGCAAAAGTTGACACAGAAATAGAAGATGAAATTTTAACATGATATGTAAGACATAATAAATTATTTATAAAAACATCTAACCAAAAAATCAAAATTCAGATTTTTAAGGAAAAATTAAATATCATAAAACAAATAAATCAAAAATTATCAGAAATTGGTTACAATACAGATATTAATGATATTATTTTAAAATAATATTCTATAATTTATGCACCTAAGTCTTTTACAATTTATCATAATTATAGCTTCTGTAATTTTTTTCTTATTTTGAATTGATTTATTCAAACGTAAAAAAGCTAATATATTACATCTAATAGTTTTTATATGAGGAAGTTTAGCACTAATTACATTTTCATTCAATTGAGCAGCTTTAGATAAATTCTGATCTTTTTTCTGATTAGCAAGATGAGCAGATCTTATCGTATACTCTTCCATAATAATTTTAGCATATTTTTACATAACACTATTAAATGCTATAAACAGACAAGACCTAAAACAGACTCAAATTATTAGAGAACTCTCAATAAAAGATGCTGAATGAAATATATGAAATGCCGATACTGTATTTATCATACCAGCATACAATGAAAAAAATACCCCTATAAAAATAATATGAGAAATTTTATCAGAAAACTATGCAGTAATTCTAATAGATGACGGAGAAAATGGAGATTTAATAGAAAAGCTCCATAATAAATATAAATGAAAACCAATTGTAACCATAAAACACATAATCAATCTTTGACAATGATGATGACTAGAGACATGAGCTGAATATATCAGAAGATTTTGAAAAAATATTAAATATATAGTACATTTTGATGCAGATTGACAACACAGATTAGAAGATTTGAAAGAATTTCAAAAGGCATTTGAAGATGACCCAAAATTAGAAATTGTATTATGATCCAGATTCTTAGGATCGACTATAAATATGCCTAAATCCAAAAAAATTGTACTAAAAATTTGAATTATTTTCACAACTATTTTTAGTTGAATAAAACTAACAGACACCCATAACGGATACAGAATGATGAAAAAAGAAACATTAGATAAAATTCATATTACAATGAACTGAATGGAACATGCTTCAGAAATTTTGGATATAATTAAACACAAAAAAATAAAATATAAAGAAGTACCAATAGTGGTAGTTTATTCTGAGCATTCCATATCAAAATGACAATGAATCAGTAACTGATTTAATATTGTTAAAAATTTAATTTACCAAAAAATATTCTTTAGATAAAATTCTAACTTTTAATGATTGCCTTCTCGATTTTCTGAATAAATATATATCGATATTGAATTTTTTATTTAATAGGTTTTTGTCTAGCTTACTTTTTCTTATTTTTCATCTGAAAAAAACAATATTTTCATAAATTCCCTAAATTGCAAAACTTACTAGAAAATGATCTAGAAACATTATTCATAATCCTGATTTTATGAGTTTTAATCTGATGAAGACTTGGACACGTATTAATTTATGATTTCCAATATTTCATAGATAATCCACTAGATGCTTTCAAAATTTGGCAATGAGGAATGTCATTCATCTGATGAATATTATGAGTTGTTTTTTGAGTTACTCTTTTTATACGATATAAAAAGTTTTCACGAAAAGAATACATCATCCTATTAGATTTATTATGCTGCATACTACCCCTATGCATAGCATTTTGAAGATTATGAAATTTCTTGAATCAAGAATTATACTGAATCGTATTCACAACCCCATTCTGACGAACTGAATGAACAATATGAACCTTAACTTCACTATGATTTTTGCATATTTACGATAAAATCGATTCAGTGCTTAGAATTAATACAAATCTCCTATCAATCATATTTGAGTGAATCTTGTTATTCATCACATGAATGATAATATTTACGAAACAGATAAAAAACAACAAACGAAAAATCTGAAAAATCTGAGTAATTTATTTACTATGATATAGCATAATCAGATTTTTATTAGAATATCTCAGACAAGATTCACAAGCTGAATTTATCTGACCATTTTCAAAAAGCCAACGATTTTTCGTAATTTTTATCATAACATGAATAATTATAGCTATATGTTTAAACCATCATCCAAAAGAAAATTTAGAAATTAAGAAAAAATAATGACAAAGAAAGATTACGACGAAATTTTTACTAAACTTTTGGAACTCTTTCCAAACCCAGATAGTGAATTAAATTTTGAAACACCATTCCAATTACTAGTTGCTGTAATGCTTTCAGCTCAAACAACTGATAGACAAGTTAATGTAGTAACAGATAAGCTTTTCTTGAAAGTAAAAAGCCCAGAAGATGTATTGAAAATGAAGGAAGAAAGGTTAGCGAAACAAGTTTCTTCCGTGAATTATTATAAGATGAAAGCTAAACATATCAGAGAATCTGCTAAAAAATTAGTTGAATTAGCTAAAGACAAAAAGAATAAACTGACTAAAAACGAAAAAGAATGTTTTGATAAATACTGATATTATTTACCAGAAAGTTTGGAATGATTAACTAAGCTTCCATGAGTAGGAGAGAAAACAGCAAAAGTAATTCTATACGTACGATATAAACATGATTTAATCGCTGTCGATACACACGTTCACAGAGTTGCTAATCGTTTATGAATTGTAAAAACCAACGAACCTTTGGAAACTTCAAAAGAGATAGAAAAAGTTGTACCACAAAAATGGAAAAAAATCGCTCATCATAGTTTAATATTATTTGGAAGATATTACTGTACCGCGAAAAAACCTAAATGTGAAAATTGTGTATTAAAAAAGTGGTGCAGTTTTTATAACCATTAATTTAAATCCCAATTAATCGGACTGATTCCATTTTCTTCTAAATATTTATTTGTCTTTGAAAAAGGTTTACTTCCAAAAAACCCACGATCAGCTGAAAATGGAGATGGGTGAGCTGAACAAATTACATAATGCTTACCTTCATCTATCAGATTTTTCTTCTGCTGTGCAAATGCTCATCGCAGAATAAATACCAAATGTTCTTTTTTTTCAGATAAAATTTTAATTACTGCATCCGTAAAAGTTTGCCAACCAATATCTTTATGTGAATTTGGAGTATCTTTTCTAACCGTTAAAGTTGCATTCAAGAGAAAAACTCACTGCTGTGTCCACTTTGTCAAATTCCCAGATTTTGGCGGAATGAGTCATAAATCTGAATTCATCTCCTTATAAATATTTCTGAGTGATGGAGGAATAGTTACCCCATCTTGAACAGAGAAACACAATCAATGGGCTTCTCATTCTCAATGATATGGGTCCTGTCAAATTATAACTACTTTCACTTTATCAAAAGGTGTCTTATCAAACGCATTAAAAATCATATTTCATGCTGGATAAATTGTTTTTCATTCAGCTTTTTCTTTTTGCAAAAAATTTTTTATTTCAGAAAAATATGGTTTCTGAAATTCATCCCAAAGTATTTTTTTCCAACTATCCTCTATTTGTGGATTTATCATCCTAAACAAAATAAATATCTAAACTTCCGGCTGTTCACAATTAAACAAAGTTCATATAAACCACTGTTCAAAACGAATTATTGGATTAATTATATGTCTAATCAACGCATATCTAATTGGTCTAATCATCAATATCAATGGAACTAATGCTCATAAAAATAATCATGCAAAAATATCACTAGGCCAATGAACCAATGTCAGAATTCTACAACTCGTCATTACTAACGAAATTACTATAAACAGCACTCCAAACCAAGTAAAGAATTTCTTTCTATTATAGATTCACCACAATAATGTAGCCATAGCAAAAGCCATGGAAACTACAGCATGATCAGAGGGAAACGAGCTAGTTGGTAAAATTTCATGCAATAAAGTCTCCTCTGCTTCAACTTGATTCAAAACCACAATAGGCCTCTCTTTATAAAAAAATGTCTGAATTCAAATATTAAGTATCACTGCCACAAATGTTGCAATACAAATATATATAGCTCATTGCTTAATTTGTACTTTCTTTTTTATAATAGCATACAAATAAATAATAATCAAAAAAACAGGATACGCAAAAACAAAGACATCTGCAAAAATAGGAGCCAAATCTGATAAAAATGTATATTTTTCTTGAATATCGACTCACCATTGCAATATATTCATACCCCATGATGGCTCAATCAATGCAATTTTATCCATAAGAATCAAAAAAAACATCTAAATTAAAAAATAAATTAAGAGTTTTTACTCTTAATTCAAGGTAATTATCAACTAAATTTACAACTGATACACAGTCATAGTTGTAGTTGCTCAATCTGTTCAAATACTTTGTGTTATACCCAAAGGATCTGCTGTAGAACCAAATGGATTATTATTTGGATAATCTGTCACAACTTTAACTATTCATGTACTTACACAGTTTACAATATTTCCAACTTTAACAAAAATATATTTTGCAGAATAATTCTCATAATTTCTCATTCCAAAAACCTTTAACACAGTTGGAGCTATAAACAAAAGCATAACCGTAATAAAAAGTCAGATTATCATATATCTAATACAATTCCATGCAGACTTAACTCTTGAATCATCTCATTTAGAGAAAATAAACAAAAAAACTGCATAAAAGAATGCCCATACACATCAAACTAGTACAGCAAGCACAATCAAAGCAAAAACAAGCAGAATAACATCTGCAGGATTAGGCGTAATTATATTAGCACACGCATTTTCCATCAAAAATACAATTTATGATATACAACTCTTAACAAATTTTATCAAAAAATACTACTCACCTTTCTCCTTTTTTGGTAAAGCCTTTCTTTCAATTTCTTTATAGAATTTCTTAAACATTGAATCATTAGTTGATTTGAAAAGCAACTTTGCAACTCTTTCAGAAGGTTGAGCTCATTTTGCTATCCAAGATTTTATACTTTCAACATCAGCTTCGAAAATATGTTTTAATGGATCATAAGAACCTAAAACCTCTAAATGTCCACATTGTGCAGGTTTTGTATGCTCAGTAAGAACTACTCTATAAAAAGGTCTCTTTGATCTTCCTTGTCTAGAAAGTCTAATAACTAACATGATTTAACTTTTAAACATAAATAAAAATCCGACAAACAACCCAGGATTACTTTAATTTTTCTCTAGATGTATGTTCTGTGTGTTTTTTGCAGTGTTTACAATACTTATTCACAGCCAATTTTGGAGTTGTTGCTTTATTAAGAGATGTGAAAAAATTTGTCGCCTTACATTCAGGACAAACCAATGCAACAGTAATAACTCCACCTTTTTTCTTTGCCATAATTTACATAGTGAATACAAATAAAATATTTGAATGACGTAGATGATCTTAAATTTGGCTCTGGGTAGACTCGAACCACCGACCTCGCCCTTATGAGAGGCGCGCTCTAACCTGCTGAGCTACAGAGCCATCTATTTAAATTCACGAAATCGGTGAGGGTGGGATTCGAACCCACGAAGCCTGTTACAGCTTGACTCGTTAGCAGTGAGTTGATTTCAGCCTCTCATCCACCTCACCAAATCACCAATTCGTGGATTGAATATACGGAATTACTATTGTATTTCAAGAGAAAAAATATAGAAGAAAGTATTATTTTAGTCTGAATACGTTTCAGAATTTTATAAATTATCAACAAAATATGGCTGAAGAAGTAGTTTGAGTAATTGAATCATGAGAAACATGAGGCAGTCTAAAAGAATGAGTAACAGAAGCTGATGTTCAAAGAGTCCAAGAAAATGCTCGCCAAGCAAAAAAAGTTGCTCAACAATTACAACAAGATAAAAAACAAAACAATCAATTAGCCAACTTTCTCAGTTTTTTACTGAGTGAAATTACAAATGATAAAATCATCAAATGATTATATGATACATTTTTTATAACAATCAATCCAAAAACAAACATCCCATATTTTCGTAAAAGTATGAATGATGTAGTAGTTGTCTGACTTTTTTATCCATTTTACACAGAAAAAGCTGACGAAGTATGAGTTTCTCACTACTACGAAAATCTAAACAATGCTAAAGAAAAATCCGTCAACTGATATATTGCATATCTACAAGATTTATCGAATCACTACCACGATAATATACCAATCAGTCAAGACAGTTTCATTGGATTATTAATAGAAATTTTTAAGGAATATTTGCCAAATAATTCAAACTCTGAACTATGAGAAAATATCGATAAAGAATACAAAGAAATAATATGCGAAAAGCTATATCTCGAACCAAATAAAAAGTAAACAACAAACATTCAACAAAATATCAAATTCAAACGAAAAAAGTCCTTTTTTTTTTGACTTTTTTTATATTTTCGAATATAATTAGTTTGGAATTTTATATATTGTGGGTTTACCATGGGAACTATTGATTTTAGAGCAAAACAACAAGAATTGTTAAACACTCAACAACAATTAAGAGACACAAAAGCAGAACTTGACGATAAAACAAGTCAATTGGAAAATGCCAGACTTGAGAATGAAAATAAGAAATCTGAACTAATTGAACAATTATTGTCAGAAATAGATGCTCTTAAAGAAAATGCCAAAAATTACGAACAACAAATCGAAGCAATCAACGCAGAGTTAAATACTTTACGTACAAATTTTAGTAGCATTAATCAAAATCTTCAACAAACTACCGTTGACCAAACCACTTCTCAACAAACTGTTGACGAACATACTACTTCTCAACAAACTGTTGATAATCAAATTACTTCTCAACAAACTGTTGATAATCAAATTACTTCTCAACAAACTGTTGATAATCAAATTACTTCTCAACAAACTGTTGATGATCAAATTACTTCTCAACAAACTGTTGATGATCAAACCACTTCTCAACAAACTATTGATAATCAAACTACTACTCAACAAACTACCGTTGATCAAACTACCAATGTAGCTTCTAATACAGATACAGTTGAAACAGCAGAACAAATTGACATCCG
>Ga0265299_10001943_pt1 | contig 22147 bp, 15 predicted proteins | sample AusTroGonzalo_MG_4_FD_193485 | JGI IMG/M metagenome (GOLD analysis project Ga0265299, IMG submission 193485) | Bovine rumen microbial communities from tropical cattle in Woodstock, Queensland, Australia - Gonzalo_02 | ecosystem: Host-associated > Mammals > Digestive system > Stomach > Rumen ... | reverse complement strand
ATATATTTTTATTTTTCTTAATTTTTATCATTTTATATTTCGTCCGAAAACGTCCCTTTGTGGAAGAATTTATGTATCGGAAAATATCAGAAGTATGGGACATTTTTGCATGTTGAAAATCATAAAATTATTATTTATATCTTTATTTTTGATATATACAAATTTTGTTTTTGCTGTGGATGCTTGTGTGCCTAATGATACTGTGTCGATTATTCTTGATTCTTCGAAAAGTGCAGGTGGTTATGCTGGTAATGGCGGTTATTGGACATTTAAATCTAAATATCCTGCCAATAATAATAGTTATACTATACAGGGTATTGCTGCGTGTTTAACTAGTAATTATCAATATGGTGTCAATAAGGCTGTTTTAATTGATAATGGTGTAGTTGTTGTTGGTGGTGAAACAAGTGGTCAATATTGTTTTTGTAAATTAACATATCCAGTGATGACAAGTTGGCATCTATTGGATGCAAATGCGTATTTTGATGGTATAAATAATGATTGTGCAACAGGATGTTCTGGTGCTTGTGGTTGGCATTTACAAAATAACAAAAGTTTCAGAAAAAGCTTATTTAATTCAATTCAAAACTGATTTATTAAAACATAAAAACCGCCAAGATGGCGGTTTTTGTTTGTTCTTGTAATTCGCAATTGATTAACGCTTGCTGAACTGAGTAGAACGGCGTGCTTTGTGGAAACCGTAATGCTTACGTTCAACAACACGACTATCACGTGTCAAGAATCCGGCAACTTTTAATGCCTTGCGTAAATCTGGTTCTGCTTTTTCCAATGCTTTGGAAATACCGTGTTTTACTGCACCTGCCTGACCAGATAACCCTCCACCTGTCACCATAGCGATAACGTCATATGCGCCTTCGCGTTTTGTGACATCGAATGGTTGAACCAAAATCATTTGCAACACTGCACGTTTGAAATATTTTTTCATATCTGTGCCATTAACAGTGATATTCCCTTTGCCAGGTATCAAATATACACGTGCAATAGAATCTTTACGTTTCCCAGTTGCGTATGTTGCACCAGATAATTTTGTTGTGACAACTTCTTTCTTAACAGTTGCTGTTTTTGTAGCAGTTGCTTTCTTTGCAGGGGCTGCTTTCTTAGCGGTTGTTGTTTTAGCAGTTGTTTTCTTTGCTGCTGTTTTTTTTGCTTCTGTCATTATTCGCCCCTTTTGTTTTTACGATTTAAACCACCAAAATCAATAACGATTGGGTTTTGTGCAGCATGTTTATGTTCTGCGCCAGCATACACATGCAATTTTGTTAAACGTTTGTTAGCCAACGCAACAGCAGTGCGGCGACCCATCATACGTTTTACTGCATTTGTAATCAACTTTTCTGGCTTTTCAGAACGCATTTGACCCAAAGTTCTTTCTTTGGTGCTGCCCGTCCATAAAGAATGCCAAAAGAATTTTGTTTTGTCTGCTTTATGACCAGTCAAAGCAATTTTATCAGCGTTAATAATGATAACGTGGTCACCACAATCCATGTTTGGTGTCCATGTTGGTTTGTTTTTGCCACGCAGAATATTAGCAGTAAATACAGCCAATCTTCCCAATGTGCAATTTGTTGCGTCAATCAGATACCATTTGGCTTCTAATTCGCATTTTTTTAACGATTTTGTCGTTGCCATTGTTTTTACCTTTTTGTGTTGTTAAAAATAACGTGCGTATTATGTCGCAAATACGCACAAATGTCAAGAAAAATCAATATGGTAATATAATACCATATAATTACATTTCTGTTGGAATCTGTAATCCCATTAAATCTATGGCTGTTGCTAGTGTATCAAATGCCATTTTTGTTATGTATAAACGCCCTGCCTTTGTATTATCATCGACATCATCACGTAAAATTGGGCAATTGTGATAAAAATTATTTGCCAGCTGACATAAATCGTACGTATAATTTGCCAATAAATCTGGGGCGCGGGTTTCATAAGCGGATGTTAGCATGCGCTCAAAATCCATTATTTGTATCAATAAATTGCGTTCATCAATGGATATTTTATAAAAATTTGGTTTTTCTATTGTCGTTATGGCACGTTTCAATACAGAATTTAATCTGACCGCAGTATATAGTATGTATGGTCCAGTGCGTCCTTCGAAACTGGTAATAGATTGGGCATCAAATACGTAATCAGATTTTACATCATGAATTAAATCATTAAATTTTACTGCTGATAAAGCAATTTGTTTGATTATTGTATCATCAAGCTGTTTGTTTGATTCGGCAACCCGTTCCTGTACCGCTGCTTCTGCTGTGTCTAAAATGTCTGACAAGCTAGCCACATTACCGGCACGCGTTTTAAATGGTTTACCGTCTTTGCCAGTTATTGTTCCAAAACCAACATGAATCAATTTTGCGTCTGTTAAATTAGCCATTTCAGAAACGCGGAATATTTGTTTGAAATGTAGTGATTGACGAGAATCTGTGAAATATATGATTTCAGATGGTTTATCTGTTTTGTTTCTGTAATACATAGCAGCTAAATCAGCAGCGGCATAACTGTTTGTGTTTGCAGTTGTTTTGAATATAACTGGTGGCATAGGTGCATCATCTTTTTCGTTGCGGACATTGACAATCAATGCGCCATCTGATTCTTCTAATAACTTTTTGTTTTTTAATATTTCTTGAACGTTTGGAACATATTCTGATACACCACGTTCGCCCATAATCATATCAAATGGTTTTACGTTTAATCTGTGCAATACTTCATCCATTTGATTAAAAGATATATTTATAAAATCGTTATAAATTTTTGTATATTCAGTGTTTCCATTTTGCAACTGAGCTGTGATTTCACGTGCATGATTCAACCATTTTTCATCTTCGGTCGCCCGTGCAGTTGAAGCCGGATAAATAGAATTCAATTCTTCTGCGTTTTTAGGCATACCGTATTCTAAAATCCAAGCTATAATCAGTCCCATTGGACGTCCCCAATCACCGATGTGATTATAACTTTTTGTAAAATGTCCGGTAAATGTAGCTATGCGATTAAATGTATCACCAACAATTGTTGTTCGTAAATGTCCGATATGTAATGATTTACCAATGTTATAACTTCCATAATCAAGGTCGATAACATCATTTTTTTGTGCGGTAATACGTGTCGGTATTGATGCGTTATTCAGTATAAAATCATCTTTGATTTTAATATTTATAAAACCAGGCCCCGCAATAGATATATCATCAACAAAATCAAGTTCTTGCAATTGTGGTATGATTTCATTTGCCAATTCGCGTGGATTTTTGTTTGCGGCTTTTGCACCGACCATAGCGGCATTTGTAGAAAAATCACCAAAATCACGATTTTTTGGAACTTCTAGATTGGCGACAAATCCTAGCTTATTATTTATTGCATCTGATACATATTTATAAAGATTCATTTTATAATCTCGTTCTATTTATACTGGTAAAATAACACGTACTTTCAGTCCGCCTAGTTCGCTGTCTTCAAGAAATATCTGACCGCCGTGGTTTTCTATGGCTGTTTGAGCAATAGACAATCCCAAACCAGTACCGCCAGTTGATTCATTACGTGATTCATCAAGACGAACAAAAGGTTGTAAAGCCAATGTTTTTTTGTCGTCTGGGATACCTATTCCGTCATCTTCTATGATAACTGTCACGGAATCATCTGAATCTTTTTCCGTTATTTTTATTCTTTTTTTTGCGTATCTTGCAGCGTTTTCAATTATATTTGTGAAAGCACTGGTCAAAGATGATGGACGAGCATAAAAATGTATCGGATTATCAGGTAAATCCAAGATTATTTTTTTGTCTGGTGCTGCATCGCGTGCAATGCGAGTCAGCATAGCTGGTAATTCAGTTGCTTGCTCTATTTCTGGCATTTCGCCACGAGCAAATGCCAAATATCCATTAAGCATTTCGGACATCCTGTCAATATTATGCAGTAAATCTTCTTTGGTAGCAGAATCTGTTTCTATGGCTAAACGCATACGTGTCAAAGGCGTTTTTAAATCGTGTCCCACAGCATTTAACATATCTGTACGTGTTTTGTTGTACCTATTTAAACGTTCTTTCATATTTATCATAGCTGTGGCAGCTTCTCTGATTTCAGAAGAACCACTTGGTTGAAAACCTGGAACATCCATACCACGACCAAATTTATTAGCTGCCTTTGCAATGCGACGAATACTGCGTGTATGGAATATAACAAACGGGGTTATCAATACTGAAACAATCAAAATAGAACCAATTAACCAGATTAAAAATACCTCTGTGCTGGTGGAATAAATCCGATACATTGATGTGCCAAATGTTGCAATTTTACCGTCTTTGGTTGGAATATCTACAAACAACAGACGTTTAGATCGTTCAATATAAATATTTGCAGGTTGTTTTAAACTGCTGCTTAAATCTTTGGCTAATTGACCGGCTTCTCTGGATTTATTATCGTTTTTTGTTGGTCTGTTTAATTTTTCGTTAATTGAAACGTTTATACCAATGTCACGTGCCAGCATTTGTACGGATTTGTCATCACCATTATCTAAAAAATGCATCATTGTTGTTATTTCACCAGATAATGTACGTGCCAAAGTATTATGGACGCGACGCCAATGATTGCCGAAAAAAGCATTTGCTACAATCAGCTCTGCTAGAATCAATGGCAATAACACCATTAAAATGGTTCTCCATAAAAAGCTGCGGGGTATAAGTCTCATTTTTCTACCGTTTTTGTTGTTATTATTTTATAACCCATTCCACGAACGGTTATAATATCTATGCTTGATAATACACCATTTATTTTATTACGCAAGCGTTTTGCAACCATAGGTGTTGCAGAAACAGTTTTACCAACAGGTGTGATTAAATTTTGCAATAATTTTTTTTCTTCACTGGATAAGGATAATAATTTATTTTGTTTCCCATCACGATTGTTTATAAAAAATTCCCCGTCTATGAACAATAATTCCTGTGGCAATACGTTCTGGGATTGTAGTGGTATATTACGGTTAATAATATTATTTAAACGTAATATCAATTCTTTTAGTTGAAACGGTTTTGGCATGTAATCGTTTGCACCTTCGGATAAACCATCAATTGTATTTTCGGGACCAGACAAAGCGGTCAGCATAATGATTGGCGTCGTATCACCTGCACCGCGAAGCTGTTTCAAAAAAGAGAGACCGTCTTGACCATCCATCATTCTATCCAAGATAATAGCATCTACTGATATTCGATTCAATATTTCTTGGGCAGACTCAGCAGAGTCAGCACTAACAGTATCAAAACTATTCTTACGTAATCCCGCTACCAGCGCATTACGCAACATTGTATCATCATCTACAACAAGTATTGTTTTATTCATTTGTTGTTATTTGTCCAAAGCTTCAACAGCATATTCACCCGGTTTAATGCTGTTGCCAGAATTTTTGATATTATCTTTATCCTGAAAGGTAGCGGTTCGGAATTGCATACCGTTTGTTGTAAATTCTGTCTTGAAAACTAAATATCCAGTTCTGCTACCGATTGTTGGCCCTTGCATTCCCAAAGAATAATACCCACCAATTAAACCATAATCTAAATCGATATAGTCTATATTCAGTAGCAAAGACACATTTGACATACCATCACTGGTTAGATTGCATGCAAATTCACGATTAGTTAATGTAGCTTGGGAATTATTTGGTACAGAAATATCCATAATTGTTGGTTCGCACATACGCTGAATACCATTTACCAAAAATTCATAAGTCATAGTGACAGTTGCCCTAGATAAACCAGTGGAAAGATTTACCTGAGAAATTGTGGCCTTTGGTATTTTTACCAAAGCATTTGCGATGCCTGCACGTACAGGGAAAGATATTCCTGATTGCAAACAACTGCGTGAAAACGGGTCAGCTTCACATATATATAATCTGGAATGCGCGTTTGTCATAAACATATTTGCTAAACTGTTAAACAAGAAAGTGCGTGTAATACGATTGTTTAATCTTGTGCAGTTGAAATTACGACATATCACAGTTGGACGTTCTGTGAAATCTACGCCTGGGTGCATATAGGCTTCTTCGCTGCGAACATCGTACATCATTTGATCATAATCAATGTCGTCATCCATATTCATAAATTCTGTTTCTGGAATAAAATTTGGATCATTTGGATATGCGTAATAAGACTGCACAGGAACCTCATTATAAACTGTTTGAAATTCATCAACTGTATAATCTGTGTAATCTACATATTCAGCAGCCTGAATCTTATTTAAGTGCAAAGCTAATATACTCGCTAATATTAAAAGTTTCTTCATGGTGTATAACCTTTCCTTTTTTAATACATGATACCATACATTTATATAGAATATTAAAATATTTTATATGTATATGTCAAAACAAAAATATTTTTATTGAAAAGAATAATCACTTTGTTCTATAAATATATGCAGAAAAGATAAATAATGAATCAAGGTGGAAAAAATGGTAGATGTTATTATTGCAGGTGAATCTGAAAAATTAAAATTACATGCAGTGTATCACAAATCAGAGCAAGAAGCTGCGCCTTTGGCGGTTATTTTATCTGGCAGTCCTCGTCAGAAGTGTCATATGAATGATCGTGTTTCTTATGCTATGTTTCGTGCTTTCATGGATATTGGTTTTTCTGTGGTGCGTTTTAATTATCGTGGTGTTAATGATTCGGGTGGGTCTATTGGTACAGCTAATGAAAATTTATTAGATATAGCTACTGTGATAGATTGGATTCAAAACAAAAATGAAGACAGTGACAAAATTTGGCTGGCTGGTCATCAACTAGGTGCTTGGTATGTTTTACAAGCTATGATGCGACGTCCAGAAGTTTCTGGTTTTGCACTGGTATCACCCGATACGTCTGTTTCAGATTTTGGTTTTTTATCACCACGTCCAAATCGTGGCTTGTTGCTACAGGGTGCAAATGAAGGTGATGAAGCAGTTAATTTTGGTGCTCATTTAACACAAGTATTGAAAAAACAGGCACAAATTGATTTAGAAACAATTCGTGTTAAAAATGCGGACGCATATTATTCGTTGCCCGCTGATTTAAGACAAATGTACAGTGATTTAAAAGCCTATGTTGGTCGTGAAAACTCAGATAACAAGTTGTTATAATGATGATGGAACAAAATAAAAGATTTTTAGATCCAAATATCCCAGATGAAATGGCTGCTACGATTCGTCCAAAAACGTTGTCTGATTTCATAGGACACGAATCATTAAAACAAAATTTATCTGTGTTTATATCTGGAGCACGTGGGCGTAGTGAAGCGATGGATCATGTTTTGCTTTATGGACCGCCGGGATTGGGTAAAACGACTTTGGCACATATCATAGCAAATGAACTGGGAACTAATTTTCGTGCGACTTCTGCACCTATGCTGACAAAGCAAGGTGATTTGGCTGCTATTTTAACTGCGTTGGAACCAATGGATGTGTTATTTATAGATGAAATTCATCGTTTGCCAACCGCAATAGAAGAAGTTTTATATTCTGCTATGGAAGATTTTAAATTGGACATTATGTTGGGCGAAGGTCCAACCGCCAAAAGTGTGCGCATAGATTTACCACCTTTCACTTTGGTTGGTGCGACAACCAGAACCGGTTTGTTGTCTAATCCGTTACGGGATAGGTTTGGAATTGATTTACGGTTGTCTTTTTATTCTGCAAATGATTTAGCAAAAATTATAGTTCGTAGCGCAAAAATACTGGGGACGCAAATTGATGAAGTTGGTGCAAATATGTTGGCTAAATCTTCACGTGGTACCCCACGTATTGCTAATCGGTTGTTAAAACGTGCTCGGGATTTTGCAACAGCTATTGGTAAAAATGTTATAGATGCTGATGCTATTAAAACAACATTGTATCAATTACAAATTGATGAAATGGGGCTTGATAATATTGATAGAGAATATATGAATGCCATTATAAAAAATTATGCAGGTGGTCCTGTGGGAATTGATAATTTAGCGGCAGCTTTGTCAGAACCGTCTGATACGATAGAAGATGTAATAGAACCATATTTAATGCAATTAGGATTTGTTCAAAGAACTCCGCGGGGGCGTGTTGTGACAGATACGGGATATAAACATCTTGGATTTAAAAAATAACTTTAATAAATTTGGATAACATTATGACAAAAGTACATATTTTTAATTTTTCTGTGGCGTTTGCTGATACTGATTTGCAAGGCATTATGTATCATGGGCGGTATGTAGAAATAGCTGAACGTGCGAGAACAAATTGGTCAAAAGATATTGTTGTTCCGGCTGGCGATTTTGGTTTTATTATTCGTGAATTGAATATAAAATATAAAAGTCCTTTGAAATTGTGTGATGAATTTCGTGTAGAAACACAACCTGTAAAAATTGGCAGTGCTTCAATGATAGTTGAACAAAAATTCGTGAAAAATGATACTGTTTGTGCTATAATAAATATTACGATTGCATATTTAGATTCTGGTATGCGCCCTAAGGCAATACCTGAAAATATTATAAAAGAGTTGATGTAAAATAAATAAAAAAGGAAGGAAAATGGAATATAATTTTTCATTGTTGTCTTTGTTTAGTGGTCGTGACTTGATGACTTTGTTTGTGTCTGTGGTTTTGGTTGTGGCTAGTATTTTATCTTGGACTGTGATTATTGAAAAAATTCGTTTATGGCGAATACAAAAACGTAATCCAGTTGGTGTTAAAAATAGTGATAATTTAGATGTTATAGCTGATAAATTGATAAGACCATTTGATAAGAATTTGTGGTTTTTATCTATGGTTTCTTATGTTGCTCCTTTTATTGGATTGTTCGGGACAGTTTGGGGGGTGATGGATTCTTTTGCTGCTATTGGTGTGAATCAATCTGTTAGTATTGGTGTGATTGCTCCTGGGTTGGCGGTTGCTTTGGGAACTACTGCTTTGGGATTGATAGCGGCTGTACCTGCGGCGATAGCGTATGGTGTTTTTGCAAAAAAAGCGGATGATTTATATGATTCGTTTCAAGAACATATTAAAGAGATAAAACATAAATAAATGGATTTAAAATGACACGCAGACGTTCTGGAATTTCTGATACAGGTATGTCTTTGACTCCGATGATAGATATTATGACAACTTTGTTGGCGGTGTTTATGGTGACTACGCCGTTGATGACTGCTGGTATAGATATTGAATTGCCACGTGCTGGAAAATCAAGTATGACCGGTAATGATTATGCTGTTCAAATCAGTGTTGATGCCAAAGGCAATTATTATTTGCTAGATACATTGTTGTCTCAAGAAGAGATTGTAAAACGTGCGATTGCTATGCGTGGTGAAAATCCAAATTTAGCTATTACTTTGAGTGGTGATACTCATGCTGATTATGGTGCAGTTATGTCTATGATGGGTAAGTTAAAGGATGTTGGTTTTCAGCGTGTAGGTTTAAGAACGCAAATTGATAATAAATGAACAAGGTAAAGCAATTTGAAAGCGAAAATTTTTTAATGTCTGTGTTTGGGCATTTGGTTTTGTTTGTTTTGATAACTTTGTCTTTGTCTGTTGTTGTGGAACGTGCAAAAACTGTATCTTTAAATCGTGTTGAAATCATAGAGTTAGATTTAAAAGATGTTAAAGTAAGTGGTGATGAAACTAAACTTCAAAATTCTGCTGCTTTACCGGTTGATAAAGACGCAAAAATGGATAAAAAAGATGAAATTAAACAAAATACAAAAAATGAAAAAATAGAGTTAAAACAACCTACTTTGATTGAAAATGAAAGTAAAGATTTAACAAAAGAAAACACGAAGAAAAAAGAAAGTAAAAAAACAGAATTAACCCCAGCGCCGCGTAAAAAAACGATGGTGAAAGTGAAACGTGAAGTGTTGTCTTTGGACAGAACGATGACTGTATCTGTTGTGGATGCTTTGCGTGTTGCTTTGACTCGTTGTTGGAATATAGATACTAATCATCCTGATATAGAAGATATACGTTTAACTGCTCATCTAACAATGTTGCAGACCGGTGTTATACATAAAATATGGTTTGAGTCAGAATCTCGTGCGCAAACAGACCCTGCTTTTGCTTATGTGCTTGATACAGTTAAAGAAGCTATTCGTACTTGTCAGCCATTTTCTATGTTGCCCCGCAAAGAATATGAAACTTGGAAAGATATTACGCTTACTTTTTATCCCGGCAAAGGTAAGATTATGTAACAAAAAACCGCCATCTAGGCGATTTTTTTTTATGGGTGTTCAATAAGCCGGATTCTGTTCAGCCAAAGGTCAGCCTAAACAAACCAAAGGTTGTGAGCATAATTAGTCTGCAAAGTGTGTTGCCACAAATTGTCAAGCCCTCTACCCGATTCTTTATAACGATTGGGACTATCTGGAATCCTTTTTGAGGTTGCTGCACATAGAGATTGCCCGTTTCACTTCGAATTTAATCGATTTCGTCTCTGTTGCTCTAATCATCAGGTTGCCCTGTGTGGTCATTAACCACTATGTTGTCCCAATGCAGTCCGGACTTTCCTCTGAATACACTATAAACATATTCAGCTATGCTCTTTCGCACCCAACCATTGTAATATAGCAATAAAATTGTGATTTTCAATAAATTTATTGGTTATTCGCCCATATTTCTAGCAGAGCGCAGGGTTTTTACCAATGTTTCTGCTGCAATTTGACGAATTCTGTTAGCCAAAGGTCGCATATTCATAGCTTCTGCAACAGCATCAGCAAATTTTTCAGAAATAAAATCAATTTGTGTTGGTGCGATAACGAAAACCTCACTTGAAATATTAGATGTTTTTAATTGTTGTATATTATCTTTCATGTCAATCCCCCCCGCCTTGAATTTTTATGCTACCGTAATAGTATCACAAAAATCGACTGAAATAAAATTAAAAAAATATAACAGGTAGCGTTTTTTAGATTTTATTTTTTGGGTATCTTATAACATTTATTTGTATATTTAAAAAATTAAAAAAAACACTTGCACAGATATCGGATTTTTTTCTACACTTTTCATTGAAAGTAAAGGGAGATTATCATTTTGCGAACTTTGGTATCTTTTAAAAAGATTCTGACAGCCGCTGCGTGTGTGGTGTTGCTGTGTTTTGCATCTGCATTTGGAACTACGATTACGTATGACTTAAATGGTGGAAGTTTGCCTGATGGAACTACCTATTATTCTACCGAATCGTCTGGATCATCTGTTGTATTGGATACGCCAACCAAGACAGGCAAAATATTTGCAGGTTGGAGTGTTTGTACAACCGAATCGGCTGGGTACAACTCATCTACTGGTACATGTACAAGCCCAACTAGAATTATTACTGAATCGGGTTCAAGTCGTGTTAGCTGGGTTGTTCCTGGTACTGTGGAATATAACACAACATATACCGCTGTTTGGGAAGATGACAAGTTTCAAGTGGCAACAACCAGTTTATCAAATGGTGATACTTTTCAGTTTGAATTAAAAGCCACAGGGGAATTTTATATTGATTGGGGTGATGGCATAGTAGAATATATAAGTAGAACTACTGTGAATGATTCACCTAGTACGTATTCGCACACTTATGCTAATACAAGTTCTAAGGCTTATACAATACATTTTGGTGGTAGCGCAACTGGATACAATGGTGATGGTACCAATTATGATATAGCATTTGCTTGTGGAAACAATTCGACTAGTAATGTAGCTGCTGTATCAGGTTCTTTGGGTACTTTGATGCCTACATTGAATAGTGGTGTGTCAGCTACGGATTTTCCTGCATTTATTGGTACTTTTAGTGGATGTCCTTTTGTTTCTATACCAAATGGGTTTTTTGCTGGTGTGACAGGTGCGAGTCAATCTATGTTCAAAAATACTTTTGCTGGTACCAGTATTACATCAATCCCAAGCGATTTATTTAGTGGTGTGACAGGTTCAGCCGCAAGTGTATTCCAAGGAACGTTTAGTGGTTGTGCGGCTTTGACGACTATTCCAGAGAATTTATTTGGTGGTATTACTGGTACTGCGGCGAACATGTTTGATAGTACGTTTAAGAATTGTACATCTTTGACCCAGTTGCCAAATAATTTATTCCAGAACATTGTAGTTAGCAGTTCTTTATCTACAGATATGTTCAAAGATATGTTTTCTGGTTGTACGAATTTGGGTAAAAGTGCGATAAATGGTACTGCGGGGACTTATAGCGTGCCAGCAACTTTGTTTGCCAATTTGGGTGATGGTTCTTATTCTGCGCCTGGTGCGATGTCAGGAATATTTAATGGTACCGCGTTGGCAACAAGTTGTCCTAATGGCTATAATCCTGTACAAACTAATTTCAGGGCTGATTGGTGTGAAGATGTTGGTAATTGTGCGACATACGATGTGAATGCTACTACTGAATATGCGGTGGCTTGTATTCCGTCTGGTGGTCAGATTTGTTATGCAGGACAATATTATGATACGTCTGATGATACAGTAAAGACCTGTGAATCTAATGCTAATTATTATTGTACAGATATAACGATGGTATGTAATGCAAATAATACAGGTAAGACATCTTGCCCATTGGGTGCTGCGACTGCTGCTAGTGGTGCCACAGGTTTGTCTGATTGTGTTTGCCCTGATGGTATTAGCTATAAACCAAATGGAAATATTGTGACGAATACTAATATATCTGGTGCAACAAAAAGTAGTGAAATTATTATGGTAGGCACTTCTCAGAATCCATATCCAGCGTGTGCAGAATTGTATATATCTGTATTAGATACTGCAAAGGTTGGTATAAACAATTTAGCGACTGATGCAGTAAGTATAAACAATTTAACTGATGCTGATATAGATAAGGCTGGTATTCGTTGGGTTTTGTGTAAGTATCGTGAAACAATCGATCCGATTACTGGTGAAACTGTTGGAAAGTATGATTTATGCACAGATGCACATTCAGTTTGTACAGTTGCTGGTGTGATAACCGGACAAACCGCAACAACTGGGCTAATGGCGGCTACGTTAAAGCCATCTGCTGAATCAGTGGTTGATGTATTGGATTCTTCTTTTGTTAATACCGTTTCTGGTGGTTATGGTTTAGATTCGATACAATCCAGCAGTTCTTGTTCAGCCTGTTCTGCTGGTACATCTTGGACTGGTAATGCATGTACGCCGACTGGTACTACTGGGTGTTTGGCAGGTGAGTATTTAAATGCGTCTGGTGCAACTCCAAGCTGTACGGCTTGTCCGTCTGGTGCAACCTGCCCGTCTGAATTTACGGTCTATACGAACGCAAATGGAACCCAAGGTGCTCGCTATTGTACCGGTGCAAACGAATATATGTCGGATTCTGTTAATCATACATGTTCAACTTGTGTTGCGTATTCTACACCAAATAACAGCGGTAATTCTTTGATAGATTCCACAGGTTGCGTGTGTAATTCAGTTGGATTTGAATGGGATTCTACATATAATAATTGCGATTGTGACGGTGTAAATTACAAGAAATATTATGTGGATTCTAATGATACTGTTGGTTATTGTTCGCCGATATATCCTTGTGCTACTGGGGAATATTTGGATATTACAGACCCAACAGATCCGGTTTGTACAACCTGCCCCGCCGGTTCTGCATGTGCGGCACCAGCAGACGGTAAATTTACAATAGAAGACTCTGGAACAATAACAGCATGTGCTGATGGTTATTACAGCGAAGGTGGTTTAACATCGTGTCGCAGTTGTGTTAATGATGCTGGTGTTTCTTATTTATATACTACGGTTGCTTCTGGCAGGGACGATATTACTGATTGTTTGGCAGAGTGTCCATCAATAACCGCGGCAAATTGCGGGGCTAATGCGTCTGGTTGTGAATATGATTCAAATGCAGAAACATTGGAAATCAACAGTGTGACCAAAGTTGTAAAACATTATGGATCTGCTTGTCCAACTGAAATTACAGGTTGTGATGGTGGATATACGAGCAAGACTTTATCATCATGGAAGACTAATAGTACCTATACATTGACCTATCCAGGTATTTGCAGTATTAGCGGAAATGTTAATGTGTTGGGATGTACGACTTTGTCAAATGGTATGTGGCAGTTGAACTTTGCTGGTGTTCCAGTATCTGATGTTCCTCCTGTATCTGAAATCAAAGGTATAGCTTCGTGTAATACAACGTTGGGTGATGATAGCAGTTCTTTGAATCGTATAAATTCTAATGCTGCAACGATTGCAGAGTTTTCACAAAAGACTGCCGGAACAAATTGTTGGATAAAACCAACAAGATTGGATGGTATGGAAATAGATGCATCTGGATGGGTTTATGTGACTACATATGCAAATGAAACAGAGTGTGCTAATACATGTGGAAAGATTTATGATAATGGTTTGTTGTCTTTCACGAGTGATACAGTCGATGCAGTTATTGCTACTACTCAGGTTTCAGATATTTGTGCAGCAAATAATATTGCTATTACATGGATGGATGGAAACAATACAGCGATAACAGGTTCTTCGGTTGCAAATGCTGGTTCTTGTACGTTTGGTGGTATTTTGAATACGCCGACAGAAGCAGTATCGAAACCAGGATATACATTCTTGGGCTGGAAAGCACAAGTGACAACGCCATAACTATTGGAGCTTAGTTGAATAAATTGGAAAAAGAACGAAGTAAAAGTAAAGTTTAGACGAAGTAGAAAAAATTAAACAAAAATAATCTCATTTAGCTAAGGCTTTGTGGGATAAAAACAAGAAAGGGGAAAAAATGAAAAAAATATTTTTAACAGCTGCTACAGTGATGTGTTGCATCACACCAGCATTAGCAGACGGGTATTATCAGAATAACAATGGTGGTGCCGATTCTTGTACTGGTGGTGCTTTTGCAGATTCTGGTAAATCTGTGACTATGGTCGCTCAGTATGCACCACAGTGTGATACTGGTAGTTATTTGGTGGTGGATTCTAATAATCCAAATGGTATTTGTGTTCAATGTAATACATTATCAGGAAATGATGCAAAAGGTGTGTATTGTCCTGGTATAACGAGTGTTGCATTGGATAGTAATCATATGCCTGTTGTTGGTGAATATGGAATAAAACAATGTCCAGATGAATATGATGCAAGCACGTCAGCGGTTAGCGAAATTACAGAATGTTATGGAACTTGTCCAGATTCAGCTGATAGTTTTACCAAGGTAGCGCATGCTGCAACAGTTAATTATGCAACGGGTGTTTCTGTTGGTGGCAATGTGTATTATGCTAATACATGTGAAACAATAGCTCAATCATGTGACGCTGGTTATACACTTCATACATTGGGTGTTGTGGCAAATAATAATACTTATCCTGTAGTGAATACTACTGGTATTACAGCAGGAACTGTTTCGTCTAATAATAACAGTACGTCATGGACTATGACTGTGGGTAATGCAACTTCGATTTTACAGAGTGTTAGTGGTGTTTATTACTGTAAAGAAGACACAGGTGCCCAAGTTAGCACATATAACTGTTATGCAAAAGTGACTGCACTGAACGAAGGTGTTAGTAGTTCTGTTGCAACTAATGGAACGGATGTTTTGTTGCAAGCATATACAGACACAACTAGTTTAACAGATGCTTATAAAAAATGTGAAGAAGCTTGTAAAAACACTGGTACTCTTGCTACGAGTTCTTGGACAAGCACTATTAAAGATAATTTGATAGCAAGTATAGCCGATAAAAGAGTTTGTGTTGCTAACCCTGTTGATATCATCTGGAAGAATGATGAAAATCAAACAATGCAACAGGCTGGTAAGACAGTTCAGCAAGCTGCACAAACTTGTACTTATGGTGGTGCATTGACAACTCCAACAGAGCCGGCATCAAAGGCTGGTTATACGTTCTTGGGTTGGACAGTAGAAGTGACACAATAAGTAGTACAAAAGTAAGAGAGAGGATGTCTGTGGTGTTTGATGGGTGCTGCACCCATCTACACCCCAGATAAAGATAAACAAAAACATAAACACGGAAACACGTATCATGTATAAGAAATTGGTTGGCTTTTTGACGGTTTTATTCTTAGCATTCAATGTAAATGCTTTGGTTGCTGATTCTTATCAGACTTATCAGGCTGGTGAGACTTATGCTGGTGCGTGCAACTATGATTATTTGAGCACGTATGGTTTAAATACTGAAAATCCGGTTAATATGACACCTATATATAGATTGAATTGTGCATACGGCTCTGAAAATACTGATAATGATCATTGTGCGGTGATTGAAGAATATTGTAATCCTGGTGAATATTTGGATTTAACAGGGGCGAAACCAACTTGTAAAGCCTGTCCGCATGGTTCTTGGTGTCCAAGACGTAATTTAAGTATAAATACAGATAATGAAGCTTTGTGTGGTGGTGCAGAATATGTTTATGCTGGTGGTAAAACAGCGATAAATGCAAATCGTGAATGGAAGGATGGTAAATGTATTATAATTGTAAATGGTACAGAAGAAGAAGTCACAGATAACGGTAATCCGATAACCAAAGATAAGTGTATTGCCACATCGGTTGGTAGATGTGCATGTCCAGAAGGGACGACAACTGGTGCAAATAGTAGTTCTGGTATGAATGCAACCAGCAAGAGTCATTGTAGCTTTTATAAATTAGACCCTGGGCAACAATTACAGAGAACTGGTGATGCAACTAATGGTTATAATTTTAGTGTTGCTACTTGTGAAGCCGATCATTATTGTGAAGGTGGTATTATAGACACTGCTAATTATAGTTATAGTATGTCAGCATGTCCGGCAAAATATGTGACAGTAGATGATAAATCTTCTTCGCCTACAATGCAAGGTACATCTGATGCTGGTTCATTTAGGTGCGCTTATACTTGTCCTGCTGGTTATTATATGCATGTTCAATATAATGGGTGGAAGAATGCGTATTCTACGTGTGAGCCTTGTACAGAAGGTTATTATTGCCCTGGGGGTGGAAAAACAGGTGAACAAGATGAAAGCGGTGACGATATTTATGCAGATAAAACATATTTCATAGATGAACAGTATGGGGATACTGTATATCACGAAGATACTTATGATACAGAACAGAATAAATATACAGGTTCTGCTGATCCTGGTCGGGTTCCGTGTGGTTCGGGTAAAACTACAAATGGTACAGGCAAGAAGTCAGCAGATGATTGTGTTGTATATGTGACATGTTCAGCGGGAAAATATTTGCAGGTTTATAATACACAGCCCAGCAATTGTGTGACCACAGGTAGTGGTATTAACTGTTGGGATGTTGGTGGTGGTAGATATGCTAAGTGCGAACCTTGTACAACTGGTGAAATGGATTATTGTCCGGGTGGTACATTTACTGCTGATCAAGCCGGAGATGATGGTAAAGTTGGCGTAAATCAATGCCGTCAGCAAAATATAGTAGATTCAGATGGAACACCGATATATAATTTGAATGATTCTGGTAATAAAGAGATAGTACCAAATACAGCCAGAACGGCTTGTGTATGTCCGGACCAGTATGATGCGACTACGAATCCTAGTGGTAAATATGAGTGGGATACGGTTGCGCTGGCTTGTGTTGAAAAAGGATATGGTTGCAGACCAGGTAATCGGTATAGTTCGGATAGAATATGTTGTGGTCCTGGTGAAATGTCATATGTATATAACGATGGTACATTTGGTTATTGTATGACTTGTGAAGATGGTTGGGAAAATACTTCAAATGCTGTGTATTGTTCTGGTGTCACTATACAAATGAAATGTGATTTAAAACCAAATGGATATCGGTCTGGTTCGTCATGTAAGATATGTCCCGAAGGTTCTGAGCATGTTTTTGATGATAATGTTGGCGATTATACGAGTTGCCGCTGTGACAAAGATTTAATGAAGGCTGTGTATAATTCAGATAATACTAAGTTCCCAGAATATGGAGTTGATCCAGATATAACAGATTTGCGTTATTTTAATGGTAGTGCATGTGTTTATCATACATATAGTGTTGAAGTTTGGTATAATGATATAAAGTTAAATGGTATCACGTATGATCATGGTAAATCGTGTGGTTGGAGTGGTTCGTGTCCATATTGGAGCAAATCTTATACGTGGGCTGATAACTGGTTTGATATAAAAGCTAATCATACACCTGCTTTGCATGGATACACTTTCAGTAATCCTGAAACACCGCGTGTATCAAAATCTGGTAATGGATTTGTTTTTGCTGGTTGGTGTCGTGGAACACAGTTTTGTTGTCCAAAAGATTATCAGGTTGCTACTGTTGATGGTTTGAAGGAATGTCAGAAATGTGCAGATGGTGATAATTCGGTTGCATGTAGTGGAAATTTGTATACTGTTCCTGGGGTTATACCAAATGCAAATAATATAACTAAATATGATAAAACAGTTATAGATCCCAAGGATGTTAATGACAGAGCTACATTAACAAAATATTATGCTATGTTGCTAGAAATTCCTAAGGGTTGTGCTGCGGGTGAATATTTAGATACGGGTAGTTTATCTTGTAAAGATTGTCCAAAGGGACATTGGTGCCCAGGTGGTCAGCTTTCTGTGACTAATCCAGGTAAAAACCCATGTGATCCAGGAAAGTATAATGAATTAACTAATCAATCTGCTGAATCTGCTTGTTTATCTTGTAAAGATTTGGTAAATGTCCCTGCGGCTGATAATGCCTTGACCACTAAAAGTTCTGGTACCGAATCACATACCAAATGTGGTTATTATTGTAATGCTGGTAAATATGCTGCTGATGGAACATATAATTGTGATGAAACTTGTACTGCAAAAATGGTTGATGGCGTTTTAAAACCCGCTTATTGTCCTGGTGGAGGACCAACAAACTATGGTTATGCAAGTGCATTTTATTACTATACAGAGCCAGGACAAGGAAGATTTGTATGTCCAAAAGGCTTAACGTCTAGTGATGGTGCGTATTATTGTAAAATGCCACATTGTGATGCAAAAAAATACGTAAAATACGTAAATGGTGAATATGTTTGTGTGCCATGTGAAGAACATGTTGGATGTACATCTGGTGCTGAAGAATGTTTTGATGGAAATGATCAAAGCATATCTGGTATAACAAACAGCAACGATTGTACAGAGTTGGGTTATACATGGGATAACGGTTCTTGTTTTGATAAAAGTAATCGGAATATATCAAATATATTGACTGAAACACAATGTACTACATTGGGGTACAAGTGGGCAAATAACACAGGTTGTAGAACGTATTATTATTGCCCAGGTGGTGATAATATACCCGTATATCTGAACTATAGTTCAATAACACATTCTAGCACAGCTAAGTTGGAAGCTTGTGGTTCTGGTAAAATGGCATACCCTGCCCCAGCTGATCAGTGTTATCCAATTTATAATGCTGGAAGATATCAGAAACCTGATGGAACGTATGATGTTTGTCCTACTGGTTCGTTCTGTCCCGGCTCTACACAGGGTACACAAAAATGTCCTGCTGGTTCTATATCTGAACCAGGTGCAAGCTCTGTATTTGATTGTAAATGTTTATCTGGTGAAGACTATCAACCTGGTGGTGTTTATGCTGAGAAAGGCGGGTTTATACAATATGATACAAATACTTCTAAATATGTTTGTGTGAATACATATTTAGCTGTTGAAAATGTTAATTCGTATGAAAATGCTGAAAGTTGTTTGCAAAATGCAGAGGCTAGAGTTGTTTCTTGTCAATGGGTAAGTGATACGACTGTTAGTGAAGAAGCTCAGCAGACAACAGGTACATATAAAAAATGTACTAATAAAGCTATGACTATTTGTGAAAAAACTGATTGGAGCAGAGACATTATTGGCGTGGATACTAATAATGCAGAGGATAATCATATAGCTATATCTGATGTTTTACAGCAATTGGCATATGCGTTTGGTGGGGAAAATATGACTATACCAGAAGTGTTAGCCAGTATGACAAATCTATCGTCTGGTAATAATATTAAGCAAATTACAAAAGTTGGCAGCTGCAATTGTGCTTCTGAGTCCGAAGCTTGTCCGGAAGGTTTCTCTCATTATGATGATATAAACAATATTTGTTATGCAGCCCTAGATTATGATTTGGGTGGTGGTCATTTGGCTGCAAATACTGAAAATCCTGAACGCTATACTGCTGATGATTTGGCTGCTGATGATATCATATTGAATAATCCTGCGTTTTCTGGACATATCTTTAAGGGTTGGTGTGAAGACGATAATAGCTGTTTGTTACCAAGTGTAAATATGTCTATTGTAGAAGGGGCAACTGGTGATAAGTGGTTCTATGCAAGATGGGCAAATTTATGTCCAGAAACACATCCTTTGTATGGTGATGATGCGTATAGCATAGATCAGTGTTATAGAAATTGGACTTGCGATATCAATGATTTGGTATGCCCTGCCCATTCACAATGTTCTTATGCTAATCCACAATCTGGTACTGAATATTATCATTCTAATAATGTAAATGAACAATATGTCGATAATGAACATGTTCAGTGTGATATTCAATATACTTGTGATACTGGATATTCCGCATATCATTTGGATGAATATGGAGTTGGTGCTGGGTTGATTGCGCCAAAACCAGAAACAGATGATTTGTATGGATATCGTACAACAAATGGAGCTGATGATTATGTGTTCCCTGCTATAGGACTTCATGTGTCTCATAATTATACAGGTTTAGATAGAGGTGAGTGGTTTGTCACGTTCGCAGATGGTACAGTTGTCAAAGGTACTACTATGGATGGAACGGCATTTGTATTTAGTGAGGCTGATACGGTGCAATATTACAATCAAAACTGTTGGTGCAAGGTGACATCATATCAAAAGCCTAGTGCTGATGTTGTGCCAGTCGATTCTGCTTGGGTAAATATATTAACAGTTGGTCAGAGTAGTGAAAATACAGAATCTAGGTGTGCTAATGAATGTGCAAAAGGAATTGTAGATAATAACTTTTCATCAAATCTAGATACTGTGATTTGGTCTGCTGTTAAAAATGCAATTAGACAGTGCAAGCCGATTGATTACACAATTCATTATGTGACTAATGGTGGTGAGTGCGTAAATAATGCGTGTGATGATGTCAATTATACAATTGAATCAGAAGATATTACTTTACCAACTGTAAATGATATAGCTAAGACAGGTCAAATATTTGCTGGTTGGTATAATAACGCTACATTAGAAGGCGAACCAGTGACAGTGGTGGGACATGGTTCGATTGGTGATAAGACATTCTATGCAAAATGGACTGATGCTTCTTATACTGTCTCGTACACTTGTGGTGGTACGGCTGCTGCTAATGATACTGTGCAGAATGTGACGTATAATCAACCTTATACGGATGGTGTGCATACTGTCGCTGATATATGCAGTAAAGATTACTATACGCCAGATGCTGAATTTGTATGTGTCAAGGCGGGTTCCGAGCCTGCAGAGGCTGTGATAATGCCAGAAGCTAATGAAAATTGGAATATTGCATCTAATGTGGTATGTAATGCTGGATTTACGGCAAATGTATATAGAATCACTTATAATGTAAATGGTGGTGAATGTTCAGATAGTGCCTGTGATGAGGAAGTTTATACAGTTGAATCAGAAGATATCACATTACCAACAGTTGAATATTTGAATTACGACAATCATACATTCAAGGGTTGGTGTTTGGCGAGTGAAGATTCTGCGACATGTGCTGAAAATAACCCTGTGATTGAGGGTGTTATCACAAGAACTGTGACACCCGGTACTGGTGATGATAAGGCTCATACTGATTTAACCTTTGTGGCAAATTGGCGTGTTGATGTTTGCCCAGATGGATATGATTTTACGGATAATGATAATCCAGAGACCTTTGCTCAGACTGATTGTTATGCAACTGTGGAGTATGATACAAATGGCGGAACACCTGTGCCATCAATGATTAAAAAGTATTATGCTGGTACAGAAACATATAAATTGACAGTGGAAGAAATCCCATCGAATGTATCTAAGCAGGGACATGAATTGGTTGGTTGGTATGATAATCGTGAATTACTGGGTGATTCTGTGAATATAGAAAGTGAATTTAGTGGTGATATCATGTTGTATGCTGATTGGACACCGTATCAATATACTGTTAAATTCAATGCAAATGGCGGTAGTGGAGAAATGCCTGATCAGGAATTCACATATGGT
>Ga0265299_10001941_pt1 | contig 22181 bp, 14 predicted proteins | sample AusTroGonzalo_MG_4_FD_193485 | JGI IMG/M metagenome (GOLD analysis project Ga0265299, IMG submission 193485) | Bovine rumen microbial communities from tropical cattle in Woodstock, Queensland, Australia - Gonzalo_02 | ecosystem: Host-associated > Mammals > Digestive system > Stomach > Rumen ... | reverse complement strand
CGGCGAGATAGGCGGATGGACCAAAGAGGTAATAGGACAATACCAGCCCGAACCTGGTATGATGCCCGACTTTTGGGATAACATCTACAAACTGACATGGGAGGGCGATGCCGAGAGCGTCAGCCTCCAGAACGATGTCTATAACATCCAGAGCATCACCTTCACCTTCGGCACCGCCGGTAGCGACAGCATCGTAGCCATCGAGGGACAGGCAGGCAAATATCTCGTCATCCCCGACGCCACCGTCCAGGCTGTGGCCACCGCCGCAGAGGGCAACCACGTCTCCAGCTGGAGCAATAACGACGAGGTGACCAACCTCCTCAGTGACACCAACTCCATCATTATTAACGGCAATACTACTCTTATTGCCAATTTCGCCCAAAACCCACTGCTGACCCTTGCCAGCAACAACAGCGATTGGGGTAGCGTGACCTTGAACACGGGCACCACCCTTCCCGAAGGTGTGATTGCCGGCGGGACCGCAGGCTCCTTCCGTGTTATCCCCGGCACCGAGGTCACCCTTAACGCCGAAGCCGCCGCGCAGCACCACGTGGCCGGCTGGAAGGACGAGAACCAAAACGACCTCGCCACCGCCACTTACAGCAACTATGCTGTTACCACTCCCTCAAATATGTTCCCAGGAACGAGCGCCCTCACCTTCACCGTGACCGGCGACACCACCGCCATGGCGATGTTCGGCATCAACAGCTATGACGTGACGGCCAGCGTGGCCACCACCACCGACGTGCGCGGCACCGTCCAGATAGCTTACACCGATGTTCAGGGCCAAAGCCAGACCGAAGGTCCGGCAGCCACAGCCCAGGTTTCCGCCCAAGGCGGCAGCACCTCGACCCTCACGGCCATACCCGCCGCAGGCTACCATTTCGTGAACTGGGTCAACGCTGCTGGCACCCAGGTGAGCACCGAAAACCCCTTATCTGTCACTTCGGCAGTCGATACTGCCCTCACCGCTGTCTTCGACACCACCAAGGCCGAACTGGCCTGGAGCGAGGATGAATTCACCGGCTACACGTTGATTGACTTCAACAATTACAAGCCTACTCTCAACAACACGTACAACGTGAGCGTACGTTACGGCCTTGCTGAGAATATCAACTCCGTTAAGGTTAACCCGGAGACTGGTTTCATTACCAATAATTACAATGTTCCCAGACTTACCACCCAGGGTACTTACCATATTTATGCAGTGCACGAGACAGACCAGACCTACTTCTACGATTCGGTGGTTTATACCCTTAATGTGAATTGGGGCACCATGGTTAGCATATTGAAGAACATTGAAGCAGGAGGCAGTACCGCATTCTTGAATGCAGAGGACGACCTTACCCACGCTTATTCCAACAGCAACAACACCATGATGGCTTACTTGGCGCCTGGTGCCAGCTTCACCACTGCCGCCACTGCCAATGAGGGCTACCATTTCATCAAGTGGCAGACTGGTGACAATATCAGCGGCTACACCGACTTTGCCACCACCGCCGAGGTTGCCTACCCCGCTCCTGCCGAAATCACCAGCTTTTATTCCAAAGCCCTGAAGGCCATCTTCGACACCAACACCTACGCTTTGACTGTGGTTGTGGCCAACGGTCAGGATGACAGAGGCTCCGTTTCGGGCAGCAACTCCGCCGCCAAGCACTTCCTGGAATACGAAATCAGTGCCACCCCGAGCACAAACTATCACTTCTTAGAATGGAACGACGGCAACACCGACAATCCGCGCCTTGTGAGCCTCGTCAGCGACAGCACGTTCACGGCCAGCTTCGCTCCCGACACATTTACGGTCACTTACATGGACGGTACTTCGGAGCTGAAAGTGGAAAAGGTCCCTTACCGTGAGGCTATCCCTGAATACTCGCCTTCGAAACTTGGATGGAAGTTTGTGGGATGGGACCCTGCCCTGCCCGAGCTGATGCCCGGCGAGAACCTGACGACATACGCACAATGGACCTGCGATTCCGTTTTGGATGTTGACGGGAACAAATACCCCGCTGTGCAGATCGGCAGCAAGTGCTGGATGGCCGAAAATTTGAGAACCACCCACTATGCCGACGGACGCGATATTGCCAACATCTACGACTACCAAACGGTTACGAGCCCCACTGTACCTCAGCATTACGGTTTCCTGTACGATTGGTACGACGCCGCTGATGTCAACAGACCGTCCACACGTGCCACCAGTCCCACCTACACGCAAGGGGTTTGTCCTACAGGCTATCACATCCCCACCGCAGAGGAGGTGGCCGTTTTGAATGCTGTTCCCGCCACGGATCTGCGCAGCACGACGGACTGGATAGCGTGCGACAACAACAACAGCACCGGTTTCACGGCCTATCCGGCGGGTATGTACAACTTGTCGCTGTCCCGTTACGAGGGCATCGGCACGGAGACCAGCTGGTGGAGCATGATGGAGCCGAATCCCTCGACGGTCAGCACGCCCTCCGGAACGGTGACCGCCGTATCCTTCTGCACCGCCTACTACTGCAGTACACTCTTTATCAATTCTTATCCTGCCACATACGCCATCAGCGTCCGTTGTGTGCTGAACGAATAAGAATAGTGATCTTTATCCAAAATGTTGAAGAGGGTGCGTCAAAAGTCACGCACCCTCTTTGTTATGCATTGTGTCTCGTAATGGCAGTGGAGGAATAACTGGTTTATTCTTTACACGGCGGGGATTCCGTTTTGCATCTCCATTTTTTGCTTAATAATTGGAAAGAAGTTACGAGCGGCTTGACGCGAAGTTTGAATGGATATCGTGCCTCCGGCACACAAATTCCAAACAGCGCCTACTGCCTTTGGTTTCTTTGTAAGAGAAATTGACTGAAGGCTAAAATGCAATAAAGGGTGCAACCCCACAACCTCGTTTATGTCATTATTTCTGTTTTCCTGCCATTCCGAAAATTTTGTATCTTTGCAGGTTTTATTTTTGGATAAGTATGTTCACTGGAATTATAGAAAAAACTGGAAGAATCGTCAATATCGAGAAGGACCGGACCAACTTCCACTTCACGCTGGAAGTCGATTTCGCCAATGAACTCAGCATCGACCAGAGCATGGCCCACGACGGCTGCTGCCTGACGGTGGTGAAATTGGACAAGGAGAAGAAACAGTACGTAGTCACCGCAATGGAGGAGACCATGCTGAAGACCAACCTCGGCACCTGGAAGGTGGGCGACGAAGTGAACCTCGAACGCAGCATGCGCATGGACGGCCGCTTCGACGGGCATATCGTGCAAGGGCATGTCGATCAGACCGCCGTGTGCGAAAAAGTGGTCGATGAGGATGGCAGCTGGCGCTTCTATTTCACCTACGACCCCGAAAAGAACAATTTCACCGTGCCCAAAGGCTCCATTTCCGTCAACGGCGTGAGCCTCACCGTGGTGGATTCCGAAAAAGGCCGCTTCTCCGTGGCCATCATCCCCTATACCTACAAGGTGACGAACTTCCACAATTTCAAGCCCGGTTCGGTGGTCAACATCGAGTTCGACGTGTTCGGCAAATACGTGCAACGCCTCTTGGAGGAATATTTCAACAACAGGAAATAATAAAAACACCCAATCTACGTTCTTCACGTTTCACTAAAAATTCAGATCGTTGAGAAAGAAAACAAAACTATTCGTGATTGTGAGCATCGGGCTGCTAACCGCAGTGCTGACAGGTTGTTCTACCACCAAAAACAACTTCATTAACCGTGCCTACCACAACGTAACTTGCAGATATAACGTCTATTGGAACGGCAACCAAGCGATGAAAGATGCCGAAAAAGAACTGGCCAAACTCTCGAAAGACAATTACACCGCTACGCTTCCTGTCTATAACTACCCCGACAAATCGGATTTGGGTCCCTGCCTCTCGCACCTCGACCGCACCATCGAGAAATCATCGAAGGCCATTCACAAACACTCGATGATGTTCAAGGGCAAAGAATATGTCAAAACCATTGACGACGCATACTTCCTGATGGGCAAATCCTACTTTTACAAGCAGGACTACATACAGGCACAGCGTGTGCTGAACTATATCATGCACACCTATCCCAAGTCCAATATCCTGAACGAAGCGGAAGTGCTGCTGGCCCGCACGCAGATGCGACAAGGTTACTATTCCAGCGCAGACGAACTTTTGGAGACCATCCGCTACATGAATGAGAACAAGAACCAGAAAAAATTCGCTGTGCTCTTCAATGCAGCCAAGGCGGAATACCACCTCACGGCTCCTGACGGGGACGTGCAGGAGGCCATTGACTATATCGGCCACGCCCTCGAAAACAAGCCCAAACGCGAATTCCGAACCCGCCTGCAATTGATTCTCGGTGAACTCTACGAAAATCTCGGTCAACAGGCAGAAGCCCAAAAGAACTTCAAAAAGGTCATCAAACAATCCAACAACTATGAGATGACCTTCTGTGCCCAAATGCACCTGGCCGCCAACTACGATGGCACTGAAAGCAACCGCAACACCATCACCAAACAGCTCAACAAGATGCTGAATGACAAGAAGAACGAGGACTACCGCGACCAAATCTACTATGCCTACTCCGAAATCGCCCGCATTGATGAGGACGAAGATTTGCGTATGGAATACCTGGCCAAATCCGTGTCCGCCTCCACCGAAAACAACTACCAGAAAACGTTCTCCAGCATCGCCTTGGCCGACCTCTACTTCGACAACAACGAGTACCGCGAGGCACAGCACTATTATGACACCGCCATGATGTCCATTCCCAAGAACTATCCGAACTATGAAGATCTCCAGAAAAAAGCGAACGTACTGAAGGATTTAGTGGACAAACTGGAGGAAATCGACCTGCAGGACAGCTTGCTGCGCATTGCGAACCTGCCGGAAGGCCAACGCAAGGCATGGGTGAAGAAGATGATTGCCGACTACACCGAAGCCGAACGCAAAGCCGCTGCTGAAGAGGCTGAACGCATGCTGGCCATGCAAAATGCCGCCTCCTATACCAACATCAACAACCAAAGCAATTCCAACGGCAAATGGTACTTCTACAACCAGTCGTTGGTGACGGCCGGCCAACAGGACTTCTTCCGTCGGTTCGGCAACCGAAAGCTGGAGGACAACTGGTTCATCAGCAACAAGACCCAGATTTCCTTCGACGACATGGCCCTGATGAACGACCCATCCTTGGCCTCCGACACTGTGGACTACGACGAGGATGGTAACCCTATCGCCAAGCGCGAAACCGACCCGAAAAAAGAGGCTTACTACCTGCAAGACCTCCCTCTGACCCAAGGAGCCAAAGATACGGCTAATGCCATAATAGCCAAGAACTTATATGAAACAGGATTTATGTATCAGGATTTGCTGAACGATACCAAGCGCGCTTGTGCTTCCTTCGAATCCCTCGTCCAGCGCTATCCGAAAAGCGAATACACCCTGCCCGCCATCTACATGCTCTACACCCTCTACAAAAACGCTGGCGACCCCAAAATGGAAACCTACAAGAATATCCTGTTGACCCAATATGCCGAAACCGACTATGCCAAACTCATTCAGGACCCGGACTACTATACCAAATTGGCAGCTAAGGAGAAAATTTATGAAAACCAATATGCGCAAGTGTATGAGAACTTCATCCAGAAACGATGGAGGGATGTCGTAGCCGCTGCGGATATCGCTATTCCCAACTGCACAGACGAAACACTGCAATCGCAATACGCCTACCTGCGCGCCATATCCGCTGGTCAGATCTATAACCAAGACACCCTCATCGTCGGGTTGACCAATCTGGTGAAAAACTACGCGCAGCAACCCGTGGCTGAGCTGGCCCGATACTATCTGTCAAACTTCACCCAAGAACAGATATCGAAAGCGTTAGGCATCAAGGAAAACACCCCCGAACAAGCCGAAATACAGCAGGCTATCACTCAACCCGAAACGCCCAAGAAAACAAGTGCATTCTCATTTAATATTTCTGAACAACACTATGTCGTCCTGCTTGTGAAAACGGCAGAACTCCCTCTTCAGACCATCAGGGAAAACGTTAACAAATTCAACAATTCTCATTTCAGCCTTAAAAAATTGACAATCAGCAGTTTCTTGATTGACAATCAGCGTCAGATGGTTACCATTTCCAAATTTGAAAACGGTTCCGACGCAATGGATTACTACAATCTGTTCGTGAAAAATGACGATTTCAAATCGGATATTGAGAAAAAAACCATCGAACCGTTCGCGATGAGCGCCACCAATTACACGACATATTACAACAAACGTAACGAACGGGAAAGTTACAACGATTTTTTCAACGAGAATTATCTTACCAACCAAAAATAAAGACACTTATGAAAGAGACCGATACCCGTGATTACGGCGCTTCCGCTGTAAATGTAATTGCACAAGGCACCCAGTTGCAGGGCAATATGATCACCGCCTCCGACTGCCGTATTGACGGCGCGTTGCGTGGGAACATCGAATCCAAGGCCAAAATCATCGTCGGGCGCACCGGTGTGGTGGAAGGCAACATCAAATGCGCCAACATTGAGATTGAAGGCGCTGTGAAAGCGGAGTCCCTTTTAGTGACGGAACTGGTGTCATTGAAATCCACGGCCAACCTGATCGGCAACATCGAAACCGGCAAAATCGCCATCGAGCCCGGTGCCGAATTTTCCGGAAACTGCAAGATGCGCAACACCCGCGCACCGCAACAACCTGTGCAACAACCCGAACGGAAATAGTTCATGGCCGCTACGGGCAGCTCCAGAAAAGACGCCCCCATCCATCAATACGCCACATACTCCAACCTGGCTTTTGAGATGGGGGCCGTGATTGCGTTGGGCGTGTTTGGGGGCATCCAGTTAGACAAGCTTCTGAATAGCAGCCCCGCATTCACCATCATCTGCTCCTTGGCCGGCATCGCGGTGTCTTTATATCTTATTATCCGATCTTCGCTAAAATCGCAAAACAAAGCCAAAAATGAGCAAAAAGATACCCATTAGGAAGTTCTCCTTCCGAATCATAGTGTTTTCGGTGATCATTGCCGGACTGTCATTGCTGTTCCAATGGCTGTGGCCGCAATTAGCCACCCCGGCACTTCCGTTCATCGTACTGTTCTTCTTCGCCATGACCCTGTTCACCATGTACATCGTCCTTCGCAGCGAAGACGGCCAGAACGGCAGAAAATTCGTGTCTGCCTACATGATCTCCCGAACGGTCAAAATCCTGTCCTGCCTGATATTCCTCACCCTGTATATGTTTCTGAATCGGGAGGATGCCATACGTTTCGCCATCGCTTTCATGGTCATCTATTTCCTGTTTGCCATTTTCGAAATTTTCCTGCTGAAACAAGAGAAGAAATAGTTTCAAGTTTCAGGTTTCAAGTTTCAAGTTAAACCTGAATCCTGAAACTTGAATCTTGAAACCTGAATCCTGAAACTATAGAATGGACAAGAAAGAACTCCGCCAACAGATTCGTGCCACGAAAAAGCAGCACACCCCCGAAGAATTACAGGAACAGTCGGAGTTTATTCTCCGCAAACTCGCTGAACACCCGCTATTCCTCCAGTCACACACGGTGATGCTCTATGCCTCCCTGCCTGACGAGGTGCAGACCCTGTCATTCATCGAGACGTGGCGCCACCAAAAGAGAATCATCCTGCCCACTGTGGTGGGCGACGACATCATCCCTGTGGAACTGGCTGACGATACGGTTTTTGCAGAAGGCGACTTCCACATTCCCGAACCACAGAATCACCCCTACACAGGGGATTTTGACCTGATTGTTGTGCCCGGCATGGCTTTCGACAAAGAGGGAAATCGGTTAGGGCGAGGGCGCGGCTACTACGATCGTTTTCTGGAAAAACATCCGCAAACTCCCACCATCGGTATCTGCTTCGACTTCCAGCTCGTGCCCGAAGTACCCTCCGAACCCCACGACCGCCAAATCGACGAAATTCTCACCTTATAACAAAAAAAAAGTATTTTTGCAGGTTTTTAAATCAGCAAAATCGTGAATACCATCGAACAGCAATTTCAGGATATTCTTCAAGGCAAGAAACCTGATAATCTCTATAATCCAATCTCTTACATTCTGATGCAGTCCGGCAAGCGCCTGCGCCCGCAATTTGTGCATATTGCTGCCGACATGTTTAACGGGGACCCGGAACAAGTCAAGCACATCGCCGCCGCTTTTGAAATGCTGCACAACTTCACGCTCATCCACGATGACATCATGGACAAGGCGGATGTGCGTCGCGGACAACCCACCGTTTACAAAAAATGGAACGGGAATATCGCCATTTTGTCCGGTGACGCCCTCGCTGTGATGGCGATGCAGCAACTTCTGAAGCTGCAGTGCGACCCGAAGGTCATCCTCGACCTTATCGGGATTTTCGGCCAAACCGCATTAGAAGTGTGCGAGGGTCAACAGTATGACCTTGATTTTGAAACAGAAGAGAAGGTGCCGATTGACGAATACCTCAACATGATCCGGCTGAAAACCTCCGTGATGTTCGCCGGTTGTCTGAAAGCCGGTGGTCGCTTTGCCGGCGCCGACGAGGAAAGCCTGCAAGCGCTTTATGATCTCGGTATACACTTGGGCATCGCCTTCCAACTGGCCGACGACCTGCTCGACGTATATGCGGACAGCGATATTTTCGGAAAAGCCGTAGGCGGTGACATCAAAGACAACAAAAAGACGTTTGTCTATCTGAAAGCCCTTGAATTGGCTGATGAATCCCAGAAAAAACAACTGCGCTCGCTTTTCGCCACCACACCTGCCGATGAAAAGGCGAAATTTGAACAGGTGAAATCCATTTTCGACGATGTCAAGGTGAAAGAGGCTACAGAAGCGGAGATTGCCCGCTACACGGAAAAATGCATCGAGGACATCCATCGCATCCACACTGCGGAGGAGAAAAAGGCGTTCATGCTTTCCCTCGTTCACAACCTGCAAAGCCGCAAAAAATAGATGGCACAGGACAACAGTAAACGCTATTTCATCATCTTGGGAGCGTTAGGTTTGCTGCTGGCGGCCTATACCTTTCATTTGTTCCGGCTGCAAGTGCTGAACAAATCGTACAAAACCAAGGCCGATGAAAACGCCATCCGTGAAATCACCATCCACCCGGCACGCGGTTTCATCTACGACCGCCACGACTCTTTGCTGGTCTATAACGATGCCGCCTACGATTTGATGGTAGTTCCCAAGGAGTTACGTAACTTTGACACCATGGAGCTATGCCGCGTACTCGATTTGGATATAGATGAGGTGCGGAAAAAAATTGATAAAGCGAAGAAATACTCCGGCAGCGTGCCTTCGCTTTTCAAACAACAGATTTCCAAAGAAGACTATGGCTTTCTGCAAGAAAAAATGTCCGAATTTCCGGGCTTTTTTGTGCAAAGCCGCACCTTGCGGTCGTATCCGCAACCCATCGCCGCCCACATTCTCGGATATGTCAGCGAAGTCGATGAACAGGACGTGGAGAACGACAGCTACTATAAAATGGGTGACTACATCGGCAAAAGCGGCATTGAAAAGGCATACGAGCCCATATTGCGCGGCGTGAAGGGCAAACGGAAGGTTCTGGTGGATGTCCACAACCGCGAAGTAGGCCCCTTCAACAACGGTGAAGATGACATTGTGGCGGTTCCGGGCACTTCCATCTGGAGCACCCTCGACATGCAGCTGCAACGCTACGGCGAAGAACTGATGTCCGGCAAACGCGGTGCCATTGTGGCCATCGAGCCGAAAACCGGTGAGATTCTCTGTCTGATTTCCAGCCCCAACTACGACCCCAACTTGCTGGTCGGCACCGCCCGCCCGAAAAACTACGGAAAACTGGTCATGGATCCCGAAAAACCACTGTTTAACAGAGCTTTACAAGCCGCTTATCCACCCGGTTCCACCTTTAAACTGGCCAACGGACTCATCGCGCTGCAAGACCATATCATCACGACATCCACGATTTATTCCTGCTCCGGCGGTGGCTACCACCTCGGCAGCACGCACACCGTCCATTGCCACAACTGCGGTGGATTGAACATCTACAGCGCCATCCAGCGCTCCTGCAACACGTTCTTCTGCCGTGCCTACTACAACATTCTCTCCAACCGCGTGAAATACAAGAACATAGACGAAGCCTACACCGCATGGTTGGACTATATGAGCTCGATGGGTTTCCTGCAGCAGTTCAACACCGACCTGCCCTATGAGCTGAAAGGGCGCATTCCGACAGCGGAGTATTTCGACAAGAAGTATAACAACAGCTGGAACGGCAATACCGTGGTTTCGATGGGCATCGGGCAAGGCGAGGCGGCCGTGACACCGCTCCAAATGGCAAATATGCTGGCCGTTATTGCCAATAAGGGGTACTACATCCGGCCACACGTGGTGCGTGCCATCGGCAACCGCGACAGCCTGAACACGCAATTTAACGAAAAGGTCTGGTCCAAGATTGAGCCGCGCCATTTCGAAACCGTGCTGCAAGGGATGAAGATGGTGGTGACCGGCGGTACGGGACGAGGGGCAGCCATCCCCGGCATTGAAGTGGCGGGCAAGACCGGCACGGCCCAAAACCCGCACGGGCGAGACCACTCCGTATTCGCCCTTATCGCACCGGCAAACGACCCCGAAATCGTCATTTTTTGCCTTGTGGAAAACGGCGGCTTCGGCGCCACCGTCGCCTGCCCTATCGCCAGCCTTATGGCCGAATTCTACCTCAACCGCAAAGTGGAGCGCACCGACCTCGAATCACGAATGAAAGAAATGAAAATCAAGTAAACAATGCCGAAGTTAGAACCTTACAACAAGATGTCCAAAGGCTTTGACGCCAGGCTGATATGCTATTATCTCGCTCTGGTCATCATCGGCTGGATCACCATATATTCCACCTGCTATATCCCCGGATCATCCAACATCTTCGATTTCAGCCAACCCTATAGCAAACAGATGCTTTGGATTGGGACTTCTATTATTTTGGCTATCGTTATTTTATTGATTGACAGCGGAATAATACAGCATTACGCCTATTTTTTCTACCTTTTCTGCCTGTTTTTGATGATATTGGTACTGTTTATTGGGGCAGAAATCAACGGGGCGAAATCTTGGATCAAAATCGGTGGTTTCAGCATACAGCCCACGGAATTCATGAAAGTGGCCACCGCACTGGCCCTGGCAAAATTCATGCAGGAAGGCAAAACGGCCACCCAGAAAAGGTACGTCTGGCTGGCACAATTCGGTCTCATCATCGTCCCTGTCTTGGTGGCCTTGCTACAGCACGACGCCGGTTCCGCATTAGTGTTCTTCTCCTTTATCATCCTCTTCTACCGGGAAGGATTAAGCGCTGAATTTCTGGTGTTTGGCATCATTGCGGCTATATTAGCCTTCATCACCCTGAAACTCAACGAAACCTATTCCCTTGCCTTGATAACGGTGGTTTTCATTGTATTTATGATTGCAAACCGTACTCAAAAAAAGAAATTTCGTCGGAATATTATCGTTTACGTGGCAAGTATCCTGTTCGTGTTCTCCGTCAACTTCTTGTACGAACACGGGTTCGAACCGCACCAGAAATCGCGTATCGACACGATTCTGGGCAAAACTTCCGACCCGTTAGGGGCAGATTTCAACCTCAACCAATCCAAAATCGCCATTGGCTCGGGCGGTTTGTTCGGCAAAGGATACCTGAAGGGCACTCAAACGAAACTTAACTTCGTGCCAGAACAGAGCACCGACTTCATCTTCTGCGCCATCGGGGAAGAATGGGGCTTTTTCGGCACTTTAGTGGTTTTCGGGCTCTTCGGTGCCCTCCTCTTCCGCATACTAAAACTATCTGAAAAACAACGGAATCCGTTTGTACGCTATTATGGATACGGCATCGCGGGCATTCTCGCCTTCCACTTTTTCATCAACATCGGCATGACTACCGGCCTGCTACCCATTATCGGCATCCCTCTGCCTTTCATCAGCTACGGCGGCTCCTCCCTTTGGGCATTTACGATCATGCTGTTCTGCTTCATCAAACTGAATGATAATTAAGGCAATAGGCAACAGACAATAGTGATCAGTGATTAGTTTATATTGAAATATATTCCTTAAACAGTCCCGAAGGGACAAAACGCACGAAGTGCAATTAACCCCACATAAGGCCGAAGGCCGCAATGTGGGGCTTCAACAAAGACCCACAAGGCGAAGCCGCAATGTGGGGCTTCAACAAAGACCCACAAGGCGAAGCTGCAATGTGGGGCTTCAACAAAGACCCACAAGGCGAAGCTGCAATGTGGGACCAAATAAAAACCAATCCTATGGAAGAACTGAACGAAACCATCACCGTGCTAACCCAAATGGTCACGGAACTTTTAGGAAACCAACCGAAAGCCTGCATACCGCTGGCACAATCCGGTTCCCATAGACAGTATTATCGCTTCACGATGGACGATAACAGCACCCTGATTGGTGCTTACAATGAGGATGTTACCGAGAACAAGGCGTTTTTCAAATACACTCGCTTTTTCGCTTCGCAACAGCTGAATGTGCCCACTTTGCTGGCCGTCCACGAGGACCAGAAACACTATCTGTTGAACGATCTGGGGGTGCAGACCTTATATGACAAGTTATGTGAAAATCGGAAAAACCATGGTGATTTTCAAGAGGTTATGGGTTATTATCGGAAGGTGGTCGCTGCTCTGCCAAAGTTCCAGATGACCGCCAAGCTGGGATTGGACATGTCGGTGGCCTACCCTCGCGCCGCTTTCGACCGCCAGTCGATGCAATGGGACCTGAACTATTTCAAGTACTATTATCTGAAGATGGTCAACATCCCGTTCAATGAGCAGGCGTTGGAGGATGATTATCAGGCTTTTATGGATTACCTGCTTGCGGTGGATGACGACTATTTCCTCTATCGGGATTTTCAGTCCCGGAATATCATGGTAAACGGGGATAACGTTTTTTTTATTGATTATCAGGGTGGTAGAAAAGGTGCATTGCAATATGACATTGCTTCGTTGCTTTACGATGCAAAAGCGGATTTAAGCCCTGAAATCCGTCAAGAGCTATTGGAGGAATACATCCATCAATTATCGCAGCATATTTCGGTGGACAAAGCGCAATTTACGGCACATTTCAACGCGTTCGCCCTTATCCGCATCATGCAGGCGATGGGCGCATACGGGTATCGCGGCTATTTCGAGCGCAAGCTGCACTTCCTGCAGAGCGTGCCGTATGCCATCCGCAACATGCGTTACTTGCTGAGTCAGAACGCGTTGCCGAACAACCTGCCCGAACTGCGACACGTTTTGCAGACCGTGGTGGACAGCTACGTAGAAGCCAAACCGCAAAACACTGATGTGCTGACAGTTACAGTACAGAGCTTCTCGTTCAAGAAGGGCGTTCCCGACGACCCTTCCGGCAATGGCGGCGGCTTTGTCTTCGACTGTCGCGCGCTACCGAATCCGGGACGTGAGAAAAAGTACGCCACTTTCACCGGAAAAGACGCCTGTGTGAAGGAGTATTTAGAGCAGTATTCGGAGGTGGAACTGTTTGTGAATCACGTATGTGCGCTCGTGGACATGTCAGTGGACAACTACTTGGAACGCAAATTCAACCACTTGACGGTCAACTTCGGGTGCACCGGCGCCCAGCACCGCTCGGTCTATTTCGCCGAACGCACCGCCGCGCATCTCCGCGCCAAATACCCGCAAATCGTCGTGGAATTAAAGCACACGAACCCGATGGTTTAATCTCCGCGGATCACACGGATCTGCACGGATTTGCCCCTATAGAGACGCGATTCATCGCGTCTCCACAACGGTAACCCTTTACATTGTACATTGTACATTGTTCATTGTACATTCTACATTGTCATCTCACCACCACCTTCTGATGGTATTCGCGTCCGTTAACGTCCGTCACGCGCAGCACGTACACGCCCGCGGGCACGCTGCGCACGTTGATCGCGACGTTGCCCTGTTGGGGCGTATCGCATACGCCCGTTACGACGCGTCCCTGCAAATCATACAACCCCACGGATTTAATTCCCGCGCCCGACAGTTCCACGTAGAGGATGTCGTCGGTAGGGTTGGGATAGACGTTCAGGTGGGTTTCCCCATTCTGTTGTACCGCCTTTGCGCTACGGGTTTCCGCGCCGCCATTGTTGTCATTGTTGTCCGCGTTGTCGTCCACCAACAATTCATCATCGTAACAAATCCCGAAAAAGAAACACAACACACCTTTTGCCATCACCGAGGAACGTCCCGTGTTGCGTTCGGCAATCGTCTGCAATTGCGCGATCTGAGCGGGCGTCAACGCGTACCAGTTGATGTGCCCGTCTTGTTGTAGGGGCGAATAATCATTCGCCTCTACGGTGCCGTCAACATCACCGTTCCCTGCACGCAACGCCAGTTTCATCGCGTGGAATTCCGCATAATTCGCCGTTTCCGCATCCGTTTCCGCATTTTGCGCGAAAATTTCCGCATAACCTTCCATGAACCGCGTCTCGGTCAGCGAGTACGGGTCGGCAATGGGCTGCGCGGCGGTGTGCCACTGTTCCAACGCATTGAGGTCCAGCACGCTGTCGGACATCAATTCCCGCACAGCCTCGTAATAGGTCTCCGACAGGGATTGCCGCATCACAACCAATGATTCGACACCACCCTGTTGTAGAGACGCAAAATTTTGCGTCTCTGTCCCGTCCGCGTTGCCGCCGCCGTTCACCGCGCCGGTGTATTCGTCCATCTTGTCCGCGAAAGAGGTGAACGGGATGGGCTCCCCGGCACAGAGAGTGGTGATCTTCAGGTTGACCCCGGCAGAGCCCGAAACGCCCACATTGGAGGTGACGTTATTCGGCACGTAGTTGCTGCTGTTGCTGTGGTAGTAGGTGATAAGGCCTGGACCCGCATTGTAGATGTTGTAGGTCGCCGGGCCGATGAATGTGTTGTCCGCCCCTTTTCGTATCGACCCCTGCCAAGGTGACACCAGCCCTCCCTGGGCAATGTATATGTCGTAGGTGTTGTTGGAGAAGTCCCCCGCCGTCATCTGCAAACCGCCGCTAACATTGCCGTTGGTGTCGGTGACATGGATGGCGCGGTCGAGCGTGTCGAAGGTGTTTCGGTAGATGGAGTTGCTGGCCGAGCCGCTCTTGTTGACATAAATGCCGGTGGAAGTCAGAGCGAAAGACTTGCTGGACTTGTGAAAGCGGTTCTCCTCCACCTTGTAGCCTGTGCAATTGGTCATAGACAGGCCGTAGTTGAAGCGAAAAGCCAGCGGGTTGTGCTGCAGGTCGAAGTCGTTGCGTGTCACGGTGGCGTATTGGTTGCCGTTGATGCGCACCCCGGTGTTGTTGTTGCGGAACACGGCGAACTCCACTTTCACAGGGTGTTGGTAGCCTGTGGTGTTGGCCTCAATGGCGGTGGAGAAACCCGAAAAAGAGCAGTGTATGGTTGTATCTATGCAGGTGCAGGTGACGAGGTTTATGCCTGAATTTCCGCAAAGCCTGTCCACGACAAACCCCGCATCTTCGGCGTATATGGCGTGCCTGCGGTCGGCCGTCCCGCTGATGGCGTTCTCAAACGCACATCCTTTGATCTTTACCCCCCGCACATCCCACATTGTGATATGGTTCTGAAAAGTGCCGTTTTCCTGGGAGAAGAGGTTGTCGTCATCCACGGTGAACGTACAGTTTGTGAAACGGCTCACGTTGTTCGCGACGCTCCCGCCGGCGGTGTGGTTGGTATAGGAGACGAAGGCCACGGCTTTTCGGTTGTTGCGGAAGGTGGCGCTGTCCGCCAGGACAATGCCTCCGGCTGTGGCGTAGGATGCGTTCCCGTGAAGTCCCGTGTGGATGGCGCAGTGGGCGTTCTCGATGACCGCCCCGTTCTTCAGCTCCACTGTGCCCTGGTATTGGGGCAGCTGGATCTTGGTGCGGTCGCCCGCCACCTCGATGCCCTGCCACATTTCGCCGTCGCAGGCGTTGGTGAGCGTGCCGCCGTCCACGACGAGCTTGCCGCCGGGACGGACGATGAGAGAGGCCAGAGCACCTATTTTGGCGGTGTCATAAAGAACAAGAACGCCACCCGAATCCACTTCCACGGTGCCTTTCAGTTGTATGTTCGCTCCCTGCTGGACAGAGAATGTGCAGCCTGCTTTGATTTCCAGCCGCGCGCCTTTTGACAGCTCGTAATGGCTGCCAGAGTTGAATACTACGCTACTGTTTTCCGTCAATCGCAAAACGGATGCGCTGTCCTGCCGAAAATAGGAGCCGTTCTCGCATATCCAGCGGGTTCTGCCGGCGAACAGTCCAGTCTCAGGGTCCCGTTTGGGCTGCGCAACAGTGCGGTTCTGTGCAAGGGTAATGGTTTTTCCCGCTGTGAGGATGGCCGTATCTTTTAACGCAATTTTCCCTGTCCATCTGGTGTCGTTGGTGATGTCGTAATCGTCCCAACGAATCTTTACAAGAATGTTGCCCGTTCCATGTATGGGAATCATCTCTATGCTAAGACCTGTAAGATAGGTGGTCTGCACGTTTTTTTCAATAACATTACCAACAATATAACGTGTTTCATAAGGAACAGTCGTTAGTTCTTTGCTATGATATGTTTTAGTGTTACAAGTGCTCGGGTTGGTACCCATGTTGATTTTCGTGTGTGTGCTGAAAGCATCAAGAGTGTCACCCAACTTTGGCAGAGTGTTGTCTTGTATGGTGTCCATATATTTGCGCCAAGTATGAGATTCCTGAGAAAGATACAGCAAAGTATCCGTTTCTCTTGGGAAAAGAGGTATCTCCTGATCCTGGTAGCCGCAAAAAGGGTTATTAATACCCCTTCTGACAGCATTGTGTTGTTCATCCCAGTTGACACAGTTGACATAATGCACTTCCTCTACCAACTCATAGTCGTAGTAACCTTCCGCAGGTATGATTTTTAGATTGTCGCAGTGATAACCATCCCAAACTTGGTTATCTGTTCCTTCAAGTGTGTCCCTTCCTATCTGGTAGTAGGCATATATACCTGCGGCTCCTGCCGTCCGGCAGGTAGATGTGTTAGAATATTGCAGAAAGTCCAGCTTGTTATTGCTTCCCACTTGGTGGTTTTCCAACCAGATGTATTGATTTGATGAAGTGACACTGTCCTTGTAAGGCAGCTTAATACGCACCACATCGCCGTATGTGATGAAATCACGCAAGATGAAATTTCGGTTGCCGGACTCCTTTGAAATATCGGATGTCACAGATTGTGTGTTGGAGATGTTACGGGCGGAAATGTAATCAACGGCATGCGGGTGTTTCCAATGCATACGCCACCTCTCGTAGCCGTTGCAGCAGACCAATCCTGAGCCGCTGGCTCCCATAAGTCCGTAGCCGAACTGGATGTTCGGGAAAGGCAACGTACACCCGGTTTCACGATGATTGCCTCCGGAGGTGTGGAAACTATTGTCCCCGAACAAATTGTGGGAGATTTCATGGATAACAATGCTTGTAGGATTGGTGTAAAAATGTTTGTCTCCCACGCATTGGCAAGTGCCCGCTTTTGTTGCATAATAATTTCCCTCTATTTTTACAGATTTTCCAGGAGGAGACCCATACCCACTTCCGGGATTTATGTCCGCGAAAGGTTTTTTTATGTTTCTGATTAAGCAATTCATGAAATCAATTCTGCCGTCATGGTCAATATCATAATCTGAAATTTTATTATGTCCATATATAGTCTGTAAACCATTCGCATTAATTAGGTTAATTGCTGCTTTCCCGATTCCAAAAGCGGTAAATGAGTTATTATTAAAGGTAAGCACAGTGCTCTCAAGTATGTTCACCACTACAAAATCGCCGAATATCTGCAAGCTGTCAAACGATGACTCTCCGTAAATTCGTGTGCAGGTGCCATTTAGCGAGCCCGGAATATATGTCGTGTCCATCCAATCCAGCAGATATTTAGGGAGAGCTGTATTGTTTACCCCTTCCAACGCAGGGATTGAAACCGGAGGCCAGTATGTCGTGTCGGAAAAAGAGTCGTTGTATTCGGGATGCACATCGTAGATAATGTTCACGAAAATGTTAAGACAACCGACTTTGTCATTCGGAGAAATACCATTTCCTTCCCAGCTATGTCTTTGGCTTTGGCCAAAAACAAATAATGGGATTAAAAATTGTAATATAAATATGATTTTTTTCATTGTTTTACGAATTTTTTGGTGATTTTACGGTTTTGCTGGTCCATAAAAGTGAGCATGTAAACGCCCGGCGAAAGGTTACCGATGTCCAGAATCTCTGTGGAGTTGGTTACGGTGGTCTGGAAACAAACCCGTCCGAGAATATCGCGGACAAGAACACTGCCCCGAATTTCCTCTTCGGTAGAAAAAGACAAGACTACCTGTTGGTCTGATGGGTTGGGATAGACCGTTAGAAAAACATCCGGGTAGTCTGGAACGGAAACCACGTTCTGCCAACAACCCACATCAGGATGAGTCATATAATACAAAGTATCGTCTTTATGCAGGCACATCAGCCCTCGCAAAGCAAACGGATCGTAGGGGTTCATCCCATACATGGGTCCGATACCCTCCATAAAGCGCAGGGAGAAGTTGTAACTACCATAAAAATGAGGCACCCAATAAGGATCGCATGTCAAATAGATGTTTTTATTTCCGTTCAAATACGTCACGGAATCCACTGTCATGACAATATTGTGCCATGCATACTGCAAACCACTTGGGTGAGGTACAGATAATGTGAACGTGTCTCCGACATCTAAGGACATATCGCACAGTAAAACTTCCGCAATCCCGTCATGAACATACAACTGCCCTTTTGTTGTGTCCTCGCGTAATTTATGAAGGTTCGGACCCTCCCAGTAATAATACGTATAACCGTTTAACGACACAGTATCCGTAGCATTAAACCGGTAGGATTCAGTTATACACCCGAGCAAATTTGGATTGTGCTCTGTGAAATACATATTTGGCACAAATGCCATGTCGTATTCCCACGACTCCCCGCCGAAAAATGATTTATATTGTGCGCGGGCGGGCAGCAATGCGCACAAAATCGCCATAATGATAAATAATTTTTTCATATTTACATTTTTTAATTAATAATTAGCCATTCATCTTTCGCATGAATAATTTTCGGTCCACCTTCCGTTCCAGGCTTTCTCCAAAGCCCCCCCGCCGCCGGCAGGCTTGGCGGCGGGGGCGCGGCTCCGTATTTCGCATGTGTCCTGTTCCTGCGCATGGTCATCTGTTTTGTTCTGTTGTTGTCTTAAACGGTTGTTCCGTGCCCCCCGTGGTAGAGACGTTTCATGAAACGTCTCTACACCCCACCGCGAACCGTTGGTTTTTCCTGTTTGTTGTCCTTTCCCCTAATCGTTCGTGTATTCCGGATCATCGGTGATGAACAGCCCCGTGAAGGTGAACTGCTGCGTGGCCGTGTCGCGATAGACCAGCTGCGCCGGGATGTTCAGATACACACGGTTGTTGTCCGCATCCGTGTAGTTCAGCGAACGGTCCGGCATCAGGAAGAAGTCCTCCGAAGTCAAGCCGAAGGTGTCCGTGGTGGTCGCCGTGACATTGGTACCGGCAGTGCTAAGACTTACAGTTGCCGCAAATCGGCAGTAGTGTCCATGCCCCATGCAATCCCGGTGTATTAACTTTCCCTTTGACAGAATGCACCCTGAACAATTATTGCCGTCATGGCCGATTTGACCTGTCATCAAGTAATTGACTTGCGGCGTTTTGCCCTCTGATGGAACGGGAATGAGTTGGTTGTCCGAATGCCTGGGATTATCCTCGTTTTCCTTTTTGCAAGAAAGAAAAAAGATGCCCGCTAAGAGCAATACCATGGATGAAATGGTTAACAACTTGAAAAAACTGATTTGTACTTTCATATCTTTGATTGTTTTTTGACAGGCAAATATATGCTTTTCTTTCTTAAGATTTCTTTTTATCAATGATGGTTGCCGGGGTTTATGATGTTCTTTTATCATTTCACTTTATTTTGACAAAATAAACATTCTTCCCAGATAAGCGTATAATAGTAAAATAAGTCATCATTGTGAGTTTTCAAAACTATATTTGATAGAATAGCCAAATTATGACAATTATTCCTTCTTTTATGCTGTTCTGATAAAACACCTATGATATTGTTTCATAGAAATAGCGTATCTTTGCAAAAAATTTCACGATGAAACATAGTGCCAAAAGAACATTAAAAGTGATGCTGCACGTCATCCTTTGCATCACAATGGTCGCCGTTTTCGGTAATTTCTGCAGACTGCGCACCGTGGCAGCGCAACACCCCTATAAGGAATACCTTTCCGGAGTGATTGTACTGGCTTTGGTTTACTTGAACACCCTCTTTCTTTTTCCGAGGCTGTTCAAAACAAAGAGAACCCTTCTCTATTTGCTTTGGACGTCCGTCAGTGTTGTCGTTGCTTCCCTTTTGGAAATGAGTCTGGTTTTCCCCGATGCGATGTTGGTTATAGGGGGACAGTTTACACTGCCCGACGGTGTGCTGTATTTTGTGGAGGACGGATTGTGCGTGTTGTTTCGCGACTTCTCTGTTGTTGCGTTTTCTTTTGCGGTCATGGCCATGGAAAATTACATTTCACAGTGGAACCGCATGGAAATCTATTTGGCCCGGGAACTGCAACTCGTTGAAACGAAAGATTTTAAGACCAAAACTAATATTAGGATTTCCATCAAGGATATCGCTTATATATACCAAGACCAAAACTACACCTACCTTAACCTCTCCAACGGCACCAAAGTTTTTCGTTATGGAACCTTAATGCAAATGACCGGTCTCCTCAATGATGACAGCTATGTGCAAATCACCGGCAAGACTGTAGTTATGTGCAATAGCATCCAACGATATGACTTGTCGGGTGTCGTGGTGAAGGTTTCCCCGAAAAATGTCCTGCTCCCTTTTTCTTCCATGTATCAGGAAATTGCGATGAATCGTATTTTTAATCTGACAGGACTTCATCCCTATGAGGAAAAAACGAAAAAAAAACCTCAATATTCAGCATCCCATAGGCAAAAAGAATCTGCCGAAAAACTGATTTACAATTATATAGCCAGCCATCCGAAATGCAAAGCGGCCGATATCAAAAAGAACCGCAGCATTTCACAGCCCACCGTCAACCGCATCCTCGCCCAGCTTAAGAAGGACGGCCTCATCGTGTATGTCGGCAGCAAGAAGACCGGAGGGTATAAGGCAACAGGCAACAGACAACAGACAACAGGCAATAGGCAATAGGCAATAGGGATTAGTGAACATTGTTTTTCACCAACTGCCCGCAGGCAGCGGCAATATCCTGGCCCTTGCTGAGGCGGATGTTCACTACCATGTTGCAATGCTCCAAAACCGCAATGAAGGCATTGCGGCGTGTCGGATCCGTTTTGTGGAACAGGGAATCCGGAGTGGAATTGTACTCTATAATATTGACTTTCACGGGGAAAGGACGGCAGAAACGGGCCAACTGCTCGGCTGCCTTTTCGGAATCATTCACCTTGGAGAGTAACAGATACTCGATGGTGATGCGCTCGCCCGTCTTTTCGTGGTAGTAGGCCAACGCCGACTGCAAATCGTGCAACGGATTGTGCTCCGTTACCGGCATGATCTGGCCGCGCACCGTCGGATCGGCACTGTGCAACGAAATGGCTAATCCGCAACGGAAACCTCTGTCTGCCAACGCTTTGATTCCCTTGATGATACCCGCAGTGGAGAGCGTGATCCGCGCCGGCGACAACCCGAAATAGTCCTTGCCCGTCAAGATGTCGATGGCGGTCATCATGTTGTCGAAGTTGAGCAACGGCTCGCCCATGCCCATGAAAACGATGTTGGTGATATGCTGGTTGTAGATCTCCTGCGCACGATTATTCAACAAGACATATTCGTCGATAACCTCACTGTAGTGCAGATTGCGGATGAAACCCATCGTGCCCGTGGCGCAAAAGGCACAGTGCAACGGACAACCCACCTGCGTGGAAAGGCAAGCCGTGACCCGCTCCTTGCTCGGTATCAGCACTCCCTCGACCACCTTGCCATCGTGGAACTGCAAAAGAAACTTGGTGGTTTTGTCGCTGCTTTGCACTTCCCCGGCGATTTCCGCCCGGTGAAACGTGAAATTCTCCTGCAATTTCGTCCGCAACACCACAGACAAATCCGTCATTTCCTCGAACGAACCTGCCCCGCGTTTCCACAACCACG
>Ga0265299_10001940_pt1 | contig 22184 bp, 18 predicted proteins | sample AusTroGonzalo_MG_4_FD_193485 | JGI IMG/M metagenome (GOLD analysis project Ga0265299, IMG submission 193485) | Bovine rumen microbial communities from tropical cattle in Woodstock, Queensland, Australia - Gonzalo_02 | ecosystem: Host-associated > Mammals > Digestive system > Stomach > Rumen ... | reverse complement strand
ACAATCTGCGAATCCACGCCGTAGCCGTCCGTGTAGCTGTGAATCAACCGAACAAGCCTTGTTTCATCGGTTACGCCGGCGCGCCATACGGGCACGGCGACCTCGCGGTCCTCGGGGTTGTTGTTGACTACGGTGATAACCACCTCCGTCTCGTTCATCCGGGCAAATGCCAGGATGCCCGGCTCCTCGGTCAGCATCAGAAGAGAGCCGGTGCGGAGCGCGGGATAGGAACGGTGGATGCGGATCATTTCCCGATGGAAGGATAGCATCTCCATGTCCTCGTGGCCCCACGGATAGGTGCGGCGGTCATCGGGATCGGTCCAGCCGCACACGCCTGCTTCGTCGCCGTAGTAGACGCAGGGTGCGCCCGGCCACGTCATCTGGATCATGACGGCCTCGCGCATCACGGCGGGGTTCACGCCCTCGTCCGCTGCCGCGGGTCCGGCGGTTCCGGTCCGGCCGACCTGACGGTTGGTTCTGGTTAAAAAGCGCGAGTGGTCGTGGTTCGAGAGCTCGTTCATCGCAACCTGCAGCGACGCCGTCTGGAACCGCGCCATGTTGCATCGCATGGCAAAATCAAACGCCTTCTCGTTGTCCAGCATGTCCTCGCGGTACTCGTCACTGTGCTTCTCCATGCCGGTCAAAAACCAGCTGACGGGCTCCATGAAAGCGTCGTAGTTCATCACGGAATCCCACTCGTCCCCCGCAAGCCATGCCGACGGATCACCGTAGTGCTCGGCCAGAATGAGGGCGTCGGGGTTCGCGGCCTTCACATCCTTGCGGAACTCCTTCCAGAACTCGTGGTTGTACTCCTCGCTGTGCCCGAGATCGGCGGCGACGTCGAGACGCCACCCGTCCGCGCCGAAAGGGGCGCTGAGCCATTTGCGGGCGATTCGCATGATGTAGTTGCGAAGCTTCGGCGAAGCCTCGTAGTTGAGCTTCGGAAGCGTGGGATGGCCCCACCAGCCGTCGTAGGTCTCCCTTCCGTGTTCATCCTCGGAAAACGCGAAGAAGCTCCGGTAAGGGCTGTCCTTGGCGTAAAATGCACCGTCGTCGAAGCCTTCCGCGTTGCGGTAAATCTCGTGGCGGTCCAGCCATTTGTTGAAGGAGCCGCAGTGGTTGAACACACCGTCGATGATAACGCGCATGCTGCGCTTGTGCGCCTCGGAAACAAGCTGGGAAAAGAGTTCGTTGCTGGCCTCGAGGTTCTCCCGGGAGGTCACGCGGGTCACGTAGCGGTCGGAGTGGGCATTGGCCGTATCCCCCTCGCACAGGCCCGTGGCCGCATCCTTTATGATGACGCCGAAATGCGGATCGACGTGGTCGTAATCCTGAATGTCGTACTTGTGGCTCGACGGCGAGACGAAGATCGGGTTTAAGTACAGGACCTCAACGCCGAGCTTGCGCAGGTAGTCGAGCTTCTTGATCACGCCCGCAAGGTCCCCGCCGTAAAATTCCTGAACATCCTTGCGCTCCGGCGGACGGTTCCAGTCCGTCACGCGCTGGGAATAACGGTCGATATAGTAATATTCGCCGGTCTGCACATCGTTGGTCGGATCGCCGTTGCAGAAGCGGTCGACGAAAATCTGGTACATGACCGCGCCCTTCGCCCAGTTCGGCGTGTGGAATCCCGGCGTAATCCGGAAACACACCGTCTCGCGGTCCGCGAGCATCACACCGAGCCGGTCGTAGCGGAACACGCCGTGCTGCGTGGCCACCTCGAAGAAGTAGTGAAGCGGCTTGTCGATGAGCTCCACCTCGGCCCGGTACCAGTCAAACCTGTCATCGCTCTGATACCGCGCCATATCGATACAGCGCGAGCGCTCCTTGACCACGATCGACACACGGCCCGCCTGATCCTTCCCGACGCGCAGCTTTATGGTCACGGTGTCATAGGGCTCCGGCTCGCAGGGCGAGCGGAACATCTCCGTGCCGTCGCTGAAGACCGCCTCGGGGACAAAGGGAGCCATCTCCCGCGTCTCCGAACGCTCTCCGGATTCGTATTCCATTGTCAGAGATCCCTCACTCACCATTGTTACCCTCGGCGCCGTCCGGGCGCCCGCTCCTTGATCAATCTCCCAAACAGTATACCACCTGCGCGAAAGCGTTGCAAGACAAAGCAATCCCCCTGAACCTTTCGGCCAAGGGGATCGTAGATTATTCGAAAAATGATCGGGTCAGGCCTCAGCGACCGTCTCCGTCGTCTCCGTGTCAGCCTTCTTCACCGTGCGGAGCTTCTCCTCCTTCGCGTTCGCGCTGATGATCATGATCAGGCTGATGATCATCGCAAGAGCCACGAACGGGCCGGTGCGCTTGATGCCGTTGCAGATAAATGCCGAGGAGATGACTCCCTGGCGAACGTAAGCGTATTTTCCGACCTCAAGAGTGAGATCGTTGATCTTCTCGGAGTTCCACGCCTCGAGTATCGCATTGAAGTCCTTCGTAACCTCGTCGCAGCGATCGACCAGAGTACTGATCTCCTTCTCGAGCGACTCGCGCTGACCTGCCGAGTTCTCAGCTGCCTTGCGAAGCGCAGCAACGATCTGCTCATCCGTCCAGGACGTGATGTCGATGTTGCCGTCGCCACCGTCGCCGTTGCCGCCGTCGGAACCGTTGTTGCCGTTGTCCGTTGTCCCGGTGTTTGCGGTCTCGCCGTTGCCGCCGTCAGCGGTATCGCCCTCGCCGTCGGTGTTCGCATCCGTCGTGTCATCGTTCTCACCCGGCTCCTGCGACTCCTCGCGGTTGAGGAACTCGGAATTGTTGTTCACAACAACATTGCTGTCCACACCGCCGAGCAGATCCTGCAGCTTCAGGAGGATGTCCTCCTTGCGGGTGGAAAGCTTCGTGTTGCTGTCCGCGATTTCCTTGCGGGCCTCGATGAGGCTGTCATAGGTCTCCGAGGAGTTGCCGTCGATCTTCGTGAGCGCGTCCGCCGAGCTGATGTAGAGGATCTCGGACTTCTCGTATGCGGTGATCATCTCATCGATGAGCTTCATAACCTTGGACTGCGCATCCAGCTGATTATTCAGATTCTTAAGCTCGTAGCGGTACTGCGAAAGCAGGCGCTCCGGGTTCTTCGTAAGCGCGTTCAGCGTAAGCTTCGCGCTGATACGGCTGATATCGTTGTTGACAAGATTGTTCAAACGCACCGCGATGTCGTTGAAGCCGGTGCCGTTGCTGCGGAACGAAGGCTCCTTGGTGTACAGCTCGGTGGCGTACTCCATCATGATCTCGATCCGGCGCTCGATAATCTCAAGCTGCTGCGTGTAATCATACTCCGCAAGGTCAAACGGCTCGCTCTCGCCTGGGCGTCCCATGACGCTGACCGTCGCAAAATACTCCTTGTACGCCGCCATGATGTTCTTGAGAAGCTTTTCCATCTGCGGTTTCGTCATCTCCGAGGACGAAGCGTTGTTCATGGTGATGGTGAACTGCGTCGGATGGAATTTGTCGACCGTGAGCTCACGATTGGCCGTAAAATTCAAGAGCGAATCATAGCTCATGGTCTGGTTCACGATATCCTTCGGATACCGTCCGGAAAGCGTGATGCATTTGCGGAGCTCCTCCGCCGTGTACTTCGAATCCAGCGACGACGCCTTCAGCGCCTTCTCAAGCACCTCATCGGAAAGCAGCTCCGTCACGTCGAACCGATACCCGTTCGGCGCAATGCCGTCCGCCGCACCGTCGAAGGACATCTGCAGCGACACGGAAATCGTGTCCGCCGACTGTGATTTGAAAAATGTGACAAACGAAACGATAATTCCGATCACCAGTGCCGCGCACAGAATGCCGATGATCCTGCGCCACAGTACCGGGAGGGATTTCTTATTGTCCGTCTTGGAGGTCTTTACACTGTTCTTACTCATCGTGCCGACACCTCCTTTCCGTCTTCCTTGCGGCTTCCGCGCTTCAGCTCAGCGGCAAATGCGCTTACAAACCACAGACCGCACGCCAGGAAAGCACCGGCAAATGCGCCGATCAGCATCTTCTTCATGTTGCTCGCCACAAAGCCCTTGGTCTCGCCCTGAGCGGACGTGAAATCCATATAAGAGGTGTAGAACGGCCGTCCGGTAATCTCCTCCATGTGGTCGTACACCTGCTTGAACGCTTCCTCGCAAACCTTGACCGTCTTCTTCAGTTCCTCTTTGACCTCCTGGGTGTCGCCCTGGGTCGCCTGGGCCTCAAGCGCCGACATCTTGTCCTCAAGGTCCGCAATCTTGATCTGCTTGGTCGCAGCCTTCTCATACTCCTCGGCCAGCGCAAGCACCATCTCATTGTAGTAATCCGTGGTCACCTTCGTGGACTTGGAGGTATCGCTGTTCTGATTGTCTACGTAGATCTGGTCCGGCTGATACGAGTCGATGATGGACTTCATCGTCGAAATGTTGCCGTTGATTTCAGCAAGTTCCTGTTTCGCCACGCGAAGCTGATACTGATACTTGGAAACCATGGAATCACGGTCTTCCGCCAAACTGTTCGCATACACATACGAATACAGATAATCGATGTTAACGCTCTGTACCGTCTGGATGTACGTCTTCAGATCCTCAAGGGACCGGCCGTCTCTCCAGGAGCGGTACGCCTTGATATCATCGGGCTTATCGTCGCAGTACTCGTTCAGGTTGTCCATCGCATCCCGCAGAAGGTCCAGACTCTCCATGATATCGAGGCTTTCAACATCGATGATCGACACCTCGTCCGCCGGAAGATATACTTCCGAATAGGTCTTGGCGAGATACGAGTTGTAGGACTGGAGAACCTGGTTGAGGAGGTTGCAGAGGTCGGCATCGGAAAGGCCGAACCGGTTGTCCAACGAGACAACAAACTGGTTGATATAAGTGAGTTTTACGCTCTGAAGCTGGGTATATGCCGCAGCGTTTTTATCTTCCAGCATCTTCGATGCAACTTCCTGCTGTCTCCGGCTGTCTTCGGTAAGAATACGGTCGATATGAACGCTGTCACGCAGAGTGCTGATCCCGATCTTTCCGGAAAGCGAGGTACTGTCAAGTGCTTTCTGCAGTACATACGCGGACGTAACCTGTGTAAGATCCAGATCCGTTCCGTCCGGAGCCTGCAGGCGCTGAACTGCTTTGCCGTCCGGCAGGTAATAATTCAACGTGACAACAGAGGATACCCGCGTGGTCCCCACTCGCATCTGATAAAGCAAAAGAGGAGCACACATACCGGCGATCATGCACAGGATTACCACCCACGCATAAACGCGCGATCTCACTTTCATGTTATGAAAGACATGCATCAGATCAATGGAGTCATCCGCATCTCCCGTGCGGTTGACAACGACGTTGATCTGAGAGTCCTTTTCTATGGACAGAGCTTTGTTTATACTGTCCGATTGATTTCTGTCAGACACAGTATTTTTTCCTTTCCACAAGAAAGATTATCTTCTTTTTGCAACAAAGCACTGATTACTCAGTGCTTTGTGAAGTATACACTATTTTACGATATGTGTCAATCTTACCACCCTTATACCACAATACCTTCCCCCGCTTCTTGTCTCATATAATGATCCGGCAACAATTTCGGTTTATCAGCCTATTATTGACTAGTTGATTACTGTCTGGCACTTTTCAGCAGTATTTTTTCTATGTTTTTCGTTATTACTGATTCAATCCGGTAAAAAACATACCCAACCACAAGACAAATAAGCATTCCAACTAATAATTCAAGCTTCCACGGCTTAATCCGCGGGATCAACTTCACTCTGTATGAACGGTAATAAACCATTTGCACAAGAAATATATTGTAACTTGCCTTTCCAAACCCTTCTAAAGGCGGAAACCTAAACCGTATTTTTCGAATAATCCATATTGTAATCGGAACAATCCACATTACAGCAATAAAGCTCGTGCCCGTCCAAAACGTTATAATACGCGGAGTATATATTTCATAGCGTGTAAGGCCAATAAAAACACCTCCTATCACTGTCATGACGATAGATTGCAGAACCGACATGTCATATTCGGAAGCATATATTCCCGCCGCAATTACGAAGACGTAGCGGAATACGAGCAAGCGATAGCACTCGAGATTCATTAGATATGACCATTTAAGGATCTCGAATATAGCATTGATGATCAAGCAAACCAGCAAGCCTCTTCTGCCTTTTCGCTTGATCAGAAAGTAAAGGACAGGAAACACAAAAACCAACTGGATTAATACTGGATAGAAATAACTGCCTTGCCCAATGGTTCCATTGAGAACCCATCTTAACTTGTTAAAGAACCCCTTTTGATCTATTATCACATTCGGGTCTACAATCTGCCAAATTACTACGATCAAGAAAGGTATTGTATATCTAATAACCTTATGCCCTATATTCTTACAAGTGTATGCTTCTGATAACGTTTCAACTTTTCGTCTTTTGAACGACAACGCTCCGAGATAACCACTCAAGAGCAAAAAAACAGGAACCGCCATATCTATGATATACGGGAAAAAGAAATAGTTCCTTTGCCTTTCCATCCAGGCATAGTGTGCAAAAAGGACAAAAACGATTAAAACGCCCTTAATCACATCAACGGTGGTATTTCTTTTATCCGTGTTAGCTCCCATTAAACTAATCTCTTTCTCTCTGACTGATAGTTTCTTACTATAACAACGTGCTGTGACAACAAAAAAGCACTGTTAACGTATATATCTCTACGACTTTTTCTTAAAAAGCGTTAATAATTTAGTCTTATTTTTCAAAGCAATAACTACCGTTATTACTGCATATACTCCTAAGACAGAATATCTCAATACAGTGGTACGGAACAGCAGATGAACAAGCGCAGTGAAACCGCTCATAAAAAGCAAAACACATATCACAAGCTTGGTGGAATAGACAGTGCTCAATCCCATGCGTCTAACCAAAAACATATGAATGAACAGCAATATCATAAAACTCGCCAAAGTTGTATAGGCTGCCACTTCAAATCCTACACGCGGGATCAACAACCAATTCATGAGATAATTAGAGGCCGCTGCGACAACACTGGCAACCGCCATCCCAACTGTTCTCTTGTTGAATTGTTCAACATTCACATACATCGTATACAGGAACTGACAAACACATCCGAATGTAACCGGCGGCATTACGTACAAAGCACCAGAATAACTTTTTCCACCCATTACAAGCAACAACTCCGGTGTGATCATCATTACTCCACACGATGCATATACAAAGAAAAGAACGTATGTCCTTGATACTGCACGAATTTCATCATATTTTTTTTCATGTAATCTTTCTCCCAACCACGGAGAAAATGCAGTGTTCAAAGATACTACCAACAACGTTATTACCGCACCACAATTATATGCAACTGAATATAGTGCATTATCTTCCGGTCCACATATTTTTGTGATCATCATCTTGTCCATCGCATTTAACAACGAAAGAGACAACAAATGGGGAATAAACGGTACACATATAGGAAGCGCATACCTCCAATATGTCACATTTACCTTTTTCCCGCGCCACAAAAGAATCGAGTATAGAAGGATTCCGGCCAAAACAGTTGGTGCAGCACTCCCTACAATTCTTCCGCATAATTTATTGTCCATGTGAACCACAAGGAGCACCGACACTGCCGCCGTTGATATTCCTATCGACAGGCTGGTAAGGACAGATATTTTATATTCAAAGAAAAATCTTTCTCTTGTCTGAAACATATCTACAGCAGCATAAAACATTAGATACAGAAACATGATGTTCAAATATCTATGTTCTATTCCGGTTACCTTTGTAAAAAAAGCCGGAAAGGCATTTACAATTATCACGCCTAAAGCTGTCGCCAAAGTACTCAACACTAACGTCGATGAAACATAGCCGTCAAAATCTTTCTCGTGGTCAAACTTGGCACTGATAAATGACGCCCCCAGATTCAAAGTAACAATTACCAAAAAAGTACTGAGCCAAGATGCATAGTTGTTGTATAGTCCATAATCCGATTTTGTAAGAAGTCTTGTAAAGAGTGGTGTTGTGATAAAGCCAATACTCTTCATGAAGAAATTGGCGACTGTATACCAAACCCCAGACTTTAATGCTTTTGTGTTATTATCACTACCCATCCATAAGCTCCCGTTGTATTAGATACCCTCAATACTACAGTTTCATTTATATATAGAATTTATTTTCGAAATGGAAACAGCACTCTACACAACCGCAGTGGCAAATACATAAACACGTACATTTTCAGCTTCTGTTTTCTTGAAAACCGATCTTGAAACAACGGATTATTGCTCCAGTGTGGGAAATGATTTTTCAAAAAAGACCGTGTGTTCCGCAGTTCCCCATAATCCGGATTTCTCACATATCGAAAAAGCAGCGATAGCGTATTATATGTTTGTACGCTAATATAAATATATTCGATAATATTGTAGTTGTCTTTCAAAAGCCCTTTTTCAACTACATAATCATATAACATTTTTTCTATTGTTAATCTATCATAGTGATGTTTTGCATTCTTCTTGTGTGATGTTGAATCATCTTGACGTCTATAATAGTATAACGGTCTATGAACTATAGCCACATCTTTCATATGAAGTTGTAAAGCGTATACCCAGAAATTGTCTTCAAATGCCAAATGTTCCGGGAACATCAACCCCGTCTCTTCGATTAGCCCGCGACGATACACTCCGGTCCATGTAGTGCCATATTTGTGTGTTCCCATAACCCTTTCCCTGTTTTCACTAGAGAAAGACAACCGCTCAACTTCTTCCTTCCCCCAAGTTATCCCATTTACGATATCCGAAACATCTGATGGTGTTGCACCTTTCGGCACATCTGTATATTCACAGTAAACAGCGTCCTCATTCCCAGAAACTACCTCTCTCATTAAGGATTCGTACATTTGGGGATGAACGAAATCATCTGAGTCAACAAACCCTATATAATCGGATTCTGAAAATCTCATCCCGAGATTTCTAGCCCCGCCAATACCCATATTCTCTTTTGAATCGATTACAATAATGTTGTCTGGAAATCTTTTTTCGTAATCTTTGAGTATTGAAAGACTGTTATCCGTTGAGCAATCATTCACCAATACTATTTTCATCGGTGTATAGGATTGATCCAAAAGACTGTCTATACACATAGAAACATACCGTTCAACATTATAAACCGGTACAACCACAACCAAGGTTTTTTCACTCATGAAACTCACCCTCAACAATCAAATTCTGATATTTATCGTTCATAGATCATAGAATCTTTTAGGGTGTTCATTTACCCCTTCGTCAAGCTTCTTCAGTATTTTCAATGTTGTTGAGTAGTAGTTTTCTGCTGTGCATTTCTGAAAATATGGGTTTACAATCTCATGATTTCCTGCTATTGAAAGAACATGATTTACCGCACTTATTATCTCTTCTTTGCTGCATTTCACATCAAAAACAGAATTTCCTCGTGTCCTTCCCTCCTGTCTGTCCCCTATATTAATCGTATAGGTTCCTAAAGAAGGCGCCTCGATTAAGCCCGATGAAGAATTCCCAACTAATGCTTGGGAGTGTTTAACCAAATAATGATATCCCGCAGTAGGAAGATTCTCAAAATACATACAATTGGCGTGACTATTCACATACTCCTTAACTCGTTTGCGAATTACATTCGAATTAGTATCTGCGTTGGAACCAATAAACACAAACCTGTACTTACCGAAAACATCAATTGCCCCCAACAATTCCTCTATCTGCTCGTCGACACATATATTGGTAAGGGTCTCCGGATGAAACAAAACAACAAAATATGACTTGTTCGTCAGGTCTTTAACTTCTGTCGGAATCTTTGTTTCATCTATCTGTAGACAATTTTCCGCCCCTAATGCACCTAAGTTAAATACACGATCAGGCGTCTCCCCTAACTGAATTATCCTTTTTCTATATTCTTCTGTTGCAGCAAAATGAAAAAGGCTCATTTTTGTAATTGCATGTCTTATAAATTCATCATAATTCCCGTATGTAGCTTCGCCCCCGTGAATATGTAAGATCGGGATTCGGTTAACAGCTGCTGCAGTTGCAACGGACAACATCTCATATCGATCGCCCAAAATAATAAGTAAATCAAATCGATTTGTTGAAAAGAAGGTCCCGAATTTGTCCAATGCAACTGACATTGCACGCAATACGCCTTGGTTGCTTGAAGAGTCAATCGGAATCTCGATTTGAGCTCCAACAGAAAAACCATCTTGAAAAATCAAATCAACCTGATGCCCATATTCTTCACTTAACAACGCCCCTGTAACAAGAATTGACAACTCTATATCTGCATTGGCTTTCAATTTATTCAGATAGTTTCTCACAATTCCATAATCGGCCCTAGAACCTGTCGCAAACGCAATTCTCTTTTTCTTATCTTTCAGTTCCATCAGTAATATTCCTCATGCATATTTCCGCAAATTTATAGTCGAGTTCAGTATCTACATCAACCGAATCAACCGCTGACATAATATACGCTAATGCTTTTTCCCCGAAAAAATGTTTCTGTTTCATATATTCGTTCGGTTTACCTATAAAAATCGCACCATTTGGCGTGTAATCTTTATATGCTTGACGACGATAATTTGCAAAATCCGCATCGAAGTGCTTTAATGACAAATCTTCTTCTATGGGCTTGACTAGTACACCGCTGTGCTCTGCTTCTTTCATCGATACCAGAAAGTCAAATGTATCACATCTGCTCTCGAACAAATTCACCGCTTCAATAATATGACAACTGTTTCTCATAGGCGATGTTGGCTGAAGAAGGACAAAATAATCAAACGATGTTTCGATTTTCTTAAACAAGTCTTCAAGAACCATAAATGTGGTTGCGGTATCGTTAGAAACATTCTCTCCTCTGTATATCACCTCAGCTCCGGCATCCAACGCAATCTTTCCATACATGATGGAGTCTGTCGAAACAATCACTCGGCTAAAGCAAGACGCTTTTAGCGCTGCTTCGATGGAATAACACATCATGGGTTTTCCACATAAATCTATAATATTTTTATCTTTTAAACCTTTTGAGCCGGATCTAGCCGGTATTATCGCAATCTTATCCATAACGTTTCCATTCTCCCAAAAACTTTTACTCCTGCCAAGAAAAGCCACTAAGACTAATCAATTCATCAGCACAAAAATCCCGTTCTGCTTTATTTCCTAAAACGTCATACCACATCATAGGACTGATTCCGTTTCCCGGGCGTTTGCAAGTGATATTTTCTTCGGTGAACATTTCTCCTGCCTTGATGTCGCATTTTGCAACTATTGATTTTCTAGCTACAATCTTATTCTTCCGTTCAGAAGCAGTAACTATTTTCTTATCTGATCCAGCCATTACTTCAATGCGTCGAACTCCGTCAACCAACGCTTTGAGTTCTTGGGGCGTTGCCGATGCCTTGTGATCCGGACCGGGAAAATTCTTATCGAGAGTGAAATGTTTTTCAATCAAAGTAACTCCTAAAACAGCTGCCCCGATTGCCGCTACTGGGCCTACGGAATGATCCGAAAAACCTATTTTAACATTTGGAAAACTCTCCATCAAATCATGGATAGCCAACAAGTTAACGTCCTCGTCCGGGGTGGGATACTCCGTATTGCAATGAAGCAGAATAATGTCAGCTTCACTTGTTCCGTTATTTACTAAAACACTAATACAGTTTCTCATTTCTTCCACGGTAGCCATTCCTGAAGAAACAATTACTTTTTTCCCCTCCCGTTTTATTCTTCCAATCTTCTCTAAATATGGCAAATTTGTAATCTCACCCGACGGAATCTTCCATGTCACTTGTCCAATAGAATCGAGAAAATCAACAGATTCCATATCAAATGGTGTAGAGAAAACCTGCAAACCAAGACTTGAAGCATATTCTCGAAGCTCATTATAATCTTCTTGCGATAACTCAAGTTTCCGAGTCATCTCAAGCTGAGAATCAGCCGTTCCAGTGGTAATCTTTTGATAATCGGCCTTTGGTGCATATCTAGAAATCAATGCTTCTGCCTTAAATGTTTGGAACTTTACACCGTCTACCCCACATTCCTTCGCTGCAAGAACCATTTCTCTCGCCAAGTTTTTGTCCCCGTTATGATTACAACCAATCTCAGCAATAATATTAATCTTCTGCATTCCTATTCCATCTCCTTCTTCGAAAATTCATCAACAAACTCTTGTGGATTATAAAAAGAGCTTATGTGCTCCCTCAAAAAATCATCATCCCGCGTAATCCAATCTATTTGCTCTAATTGTGTTCTAAGTTCCTCACAAAAACGATACTTAATAATCTCTGCGGGTACCCCTCCTACTATAGCGTATGCCGGAACATCTTTGCTTACAACTGCACCCACTCTCTGATTCACCGGCCGTCTTTTTAATCAAATCTCGTAATCAGCTTAATCTTTATTCTTTCAAGAATCCCTCTCATCCCAACATGGCCCCTTGCTTAATCACTTTTGCCGGTACGCCAGCAACAGTTACTCCGCTGTCAACATCTCTTATGACAACGGCTCCTGCACCTATTGTCGACCATGCCCCAATTGTCTTTTGCCCTATCGTGGTTGAACTTGTTCCAACGAATGTGCCCTCTCCAATAACGACGTCGCCATTGATAACCGCATTTGTGGAAATATTTGCATGATCATGTACTACACACCCATGCTCTACTAATGATTTCGTATTGATAATACAATTATTTCCAATAACTGCCTTGCTGTTAACTACCGACATCTTTCCGAAAAAACATCCATTACCGATTTGAGCCTCCGGAGAAATAATGGCGGATCTGTCAACTACGTTTATCAGGCGAAGTTTCCTGGTTATCAATCTGTCAAACCATATTTTCCTTTTGGCATTGTTGCCAATTGCAATAAAAAAGACATATGACTCCGGAGCTTCAATTTCATCCAAGGAATGCCATAAAATCGGGCGCCCTAAATGTTCTTTTTCTTGCGAGAATTCATCAAGAAAACCCTCAACCGTATAATTATAATAATCAACCGAGTCGAGAACAGATTTTGCATATCCCCCTGCACCAATTATTATTAATCTTTCCATATGCCCTTGTATGATGTTTACGAAGCAGTAACCCATACCTTCCTTTCATTTTTTACTGTACCAGCTCTTCAAATGGTGAAGTGCTGCTTGAGAAATTTTAGTCGACAATGACGGCTTCTGTACCTTGATTTCCAAAACTGAATCAGTTTGACAAACACAAGGTCATCATTGGTCACGAATAGACATCTCATTTTGGCTGCAATCTTATAGCATTTCTCATTCCAAAAGGCATCATATCTGCCTTATCAACCCGCTAGGGACTTCGACCATTTCCTGCACTGATTTTCATCAATGTCGGATTCTCAAAACGCTCCGTAAATAAACGCTGTGTTTCCGAAATATCCCAAGATTACGGTTAACCCGCAAAATGTGAAGAATGCCACCTGCGCCCAAAATCCGGACAAATCCAACACCGGATAAAAACCGCTGATGATCGGTCTGCCGGATTTGTCGGTAAGGCCGTTCTTTCTGCTGTGTCTCCATGCGATCACTGTGCTCACTGCTAGACAGACAAACGCGAAAAAGCTCCAGGTGTACATCTGGCTGATTCCGGATTTTACCGTGAACAATCCCCGCCACACAGCAGCTGCATTGGAAAGACTGTCTGCCCGGAACACAACCCAGGCCAGGGTAACGAAAACAAAAGTTATCGCAGCATTTACTCCGTCACCCAGCTGTTTCAATTTGCTCCCCAACGCCTTGTTAACACAACTGGCAATCCCATGCAGGGCGCCCCAGATGATAAATGTCCAACCTGCGCCATGCCACAGTCCGGATACAAGCATGACCAACAAAAGATTAAAATACGTTCTTGCGGTTCCCTTTCTACTCCCGCCCAGGGGGATATATAAATAGTCCTGAAACCATGACGACAGACTGATATGCCAGCGCTTCCAGAACTCCGAAATATTCTGTGCGCAATAGGGCAGATTAAAGTTCGGCTTAAAATCAAACCCGAGTATTTTCGATATTCCGACTGCCATATCGGTATACCCGGAAAAATCAAAATAAATCTGGAGCGAATAACTGATCACCGCCAAAATAATCGTCGCGGTACTGTATGCAGCCGGCGCGTGAAACACATCATCCACGAAAACTCCGAGATGATCTGCAAGCACGATTTTTTTGAACAAACCGAAAACAAATATCTGAATGCCGGTTTTAAAGGAATCCCACTGCACTCCCCGGTATTCTTTCATCTGCGGGAAAAAGTCTTTCCATCGAACAATCGGTCCTGCGGTCAGTTTCGGAAAGAAACTGAAATACAGGGCAAACTTCAAAATATGCTTCTCCGCTTTGCACTCTCCCCGGAACACGTCTATCAAATATGACATTGCGCCAAACACATAAAAGGAGATTCCGATCGGAAGGATGATGTGCAGGGTAACGGAATCCATCCCCGCAATCCTGCGAAACGCATTCACGAAGAACCCGGTGTATTTGAAATACACCAAAGCCGCCAACAACGTGCATATTCCGGCAACCAGCCAGATCTTCTTTCGTGTTCTCTCAAGAAGCACGGCGCAAAGATACGTTCCCCCGGCTGCAGCCAGAACGCAGAGGCAGAATCTCCAATCGGATTTCAGGATAAAAAAGAGGCTGAACAAGAGGAGAAGCCCCAGCTGGATCTCACCGATCCGCACACTCTTCTTCCGAAGCACCTGAAGGATGGCCATCGGTACGAGCAGCAGCGCAAAATACACAAGAAAAGAAAAACTGCTTAGTGTCATTTTCGATTCTCCCCCAGTATTTCCGCAAGCTTCTCAGCAATAACGCGGTGTCCCCAGCGGTTTAAATGTCCTTCCCCTACCGCCGTGTTGACAAAACCGTGTGCCAGAATGTTCTGCTCCTGATACAGGTTTCTGAAATCCGCTGTCATATCAACAAAAACAATCCCATGTCTGTTGCATACATCGAGGAATTCCTTAACCCCGTCTGCGGACTCCATGAAATTACCGTCCCCGTCTATACGGGTTGCCGGCTGATACAAAATGATAAGCTGCCTGTCTCCGCAGTCCTCCTTCATCTTCGAAAGGAACCGCTCAAGAACATCCTTATCGACAGAAAAAGGCGATTGTTCTGCACTACCCGCTGCCTTTCCTGCGGTTCTCCAATCACCTATGTTCTTATAGATCGTTTTCAGTGCGGGACAATACGACTGAATATAATACAGCAATCCCGAATCATAGGAGGGAATGTCTGCAAACCTGTTCTCCAGAACGTCCGTCATCGTTTTACTGTCAAGCATAACCGTATCGGTTTCCACCACCACATACTTTCCCGGCGCGTACTCACTCATCGCATCCTTCATGTTTTTTGCACAGGTATAAATATTGTGGCCGGATACACCGATATTATAAACCGTCATCCCCGGCAGCAGCGTCCGTAACTGCGCGGCAACATTTTCCGAGGAGGAGACGTTTACCGCCTCCATATGGGAACTGCCCATAATGAGGCACTCCGGATTTTCCGCAGAAACGCCGTCGGGATTGTTAAATCCCCGTCCATCCATCTTCATCCACGAGAACCCTTCCGTCATCGTGGATTTCCATTGACGTGACTGCCATTTATAATCAGTTGCCCCCGACGGATTGGCGACATGTACGCCGGAGAAACTGAAAACGACACAGAATGCCGAAAGGAGTACCAGCGATACAATGCCGGCGGCGACAAGTTTAACAAGTGCCCGGATTTGTTTCATTTGCCTTCTCCCGGATGTATTCTCGACAAATACATCATTCATTCCTTTCTTTCAGAAATGACGCAAGTACCTCTTTATATTCTTCCACGGTCTCCGGAATGATAAATCTGCTCGGATCCGTATACAAGCTGCGGATATATGAAATTATTTTTTCTCGTTTTTCACTATCCCCCACACGGATTCCGGTAATATGATGCAGCAAGATCACAACCGGCTCGGCATCAAAAAGAATTTTGGGCATAAGTACCGCGGAGGATCCCGGGGAAATCAATACTTTCTTCGCAATATCCGAATTGGCACATAACAATTCAAACGGTATCGACGGATACTGATATACCTCACAGACATCTCCGAAATCTCTCTTGTCGCGGGGATGTTTTTTGACAATCATCGTTTTTCCGAAAGACTGAACCATCAAATCAAAAAGCTCGCAGTACTTTGTCTGCCCGGCCTCATCGAACGTTTCACTCGGAATAGTGTCAAGCAGGATGACATCATGGGTAATCTGAGCAGAATCCGAATACCCGCATATGTCGTTCAACGTCGATAACGTGTCCTTGTCCTCAGCCCAGTTGGGAATCTTCGAAACATGATCTTTGTTTCCGAAGGTCTTTTCGTATAATTCGGGGCAATAAAGAATCCTTTCGGTTCCGAGTCCTATGGATTTCTTCCCGAACAAAACCGAGCGTATCTTTCGGTCTATCCCCTTTGCCTCATATTTCCAAACATCATCGTAGCTGCCTTCACCATCGTCAAAATAGACTATTTCAGCTCCCCTCTTCAGGTAATACAGACTGATCAGCCTTCCTACTATTGCCTGGGAGGAAATTAATACTTTCGAATACTCCACATCCCCGAGATACTGCGGAACCGTCTTCTTTACGCGAAGATACTGCTGTACAATACCAACGCCGACGGCAATGGAAGATTGTCTGTTCTTATACCGGTTGACGCTTTCGAAATCCGAGATTACAACTCTGCGGAAAACCTTGGTTTTGTCAATTCTTTCAGCATACATCCCGGCGTTTCCGAACTGCGGGACTATAACGAGATCCGATTCCGTATCGTCATTACAGGCAAGCGTTACCGCAGCTAAGATTTGATACGGGGTTGTACACACAAAACAATTTCTGTCCATTTTGTCTCCCATTACGAAACTCATCAGACTTTCCCTGATGTTCGTCCTTCCTGCTCCAACAAATAATCTACCAGTCTTTCATACGCGCTCTTTATGTCTACGCGGGGCTGCCATCCGATGCTGTTCAACTTTCCGCTGTCAAGATACATTGAGACATCCGGTGCGTACCCCATGTTTTCCTTGATTTCCGTTCGTACGCTTATAGCACCGCCGGCGACCTCGCCGCAAACGGTCTCAGCGATTTCCCTCACGCTTCTTGTCTCTGTGTCGTTGCATACGTTGTACGCCTCGCCTTTCGATCCCTTCACAAGGATTGTCAGGATTCCCGTGATCGCATCGGTCAGATAGACAAAATTGATCTTGCTCCTGCCTTCCGTGTGAAGAACAATATCCTCGTCGCGGACAACCGATCTAGCAAACTGCATCGGCATGCGGTTATCTGTTAACGGAACGCCGGCGCCGAAGGTCTGTGCCAATCGGGCAATCTTCACATCCACACCGTATTCTGTTGCATAAGAAGCGCACAGGCACTCGCAGAGCCGCTTTGCCTCGGAGTAGGAGGATCTGACACTGAGATGGTCGATTATGCCGACCTTGTCCTCTGTCATCCTCTGTCCGGGTTCATACGGAACGCCGTACTGTTCCATCGAGGACAGGTAAACAACCGAGGCTCCGCACTCTCTCGCGGTTTCCAGCACCTCCATCGTCGACTCGACAGACGCTTTAATGGTTTCTACCGGGTGTTCCACGAAATATTTCGAAGCCGTGGGAGAGGCGGTATGAATAATAAAATCACAGACAGTCCCGGATGATCTGGTGAAAGAGATGTTCCCATACAGTTCACCGAAAACCTGTTCTGCCTTCTTCTCATCCCGGATCTGCCCGATTACCCGGATCTGCAGGCCGTACCGAAGGTTCGCCGCGCATAGCGACTTAACAACCATGGAACCGATCAACCCCGTTGCCCCTGTAACAAGCACGACTTTCCCGGAAAGCGGAGTGAACAGTGCCTTCTCCTCAAGAATCGTATCTATGTCCTTTTTCACTCTGTCCATATAACTATCCTTCGTCACTTCCGGTTCAGATCCCGAAAATCTGAGAGTTCTCCCTTGCATCCACCAGCGCCCTGAAGGTGTAAAAATCATTCGGCGTGGTGATCTTTATGTTTTCGGGTGCTCCCTCAATAGTATAAAGCTTGTACCCGAAATGCCGCATCAGACTGGCGGAGTCGATAAAAGTGAGTCCCTCTTCCTCCGCTTTCCTATGCGCCTCAAGAATGTCGGAAAGCCGAAAGCTCTGTGGTGCTCTGGCCATCTCCACCTTGGATCTCTCGATGATCTGACCGACTTCACCGGTCTCGGTTTTGATCGTTATCGTCTCAATCGCAGGGGTGACCGTGATTGCAGAGCCCCGCTCCTTGACAGACTCGATGTTTCTGCTGATCGTAAGATCGTCGATCAAAGGACGCACACCGTCATGGATCAGGACGACCGAGTCCTTTCCGAACAGTTCCTCCGCTTTCCGCAACCCGTTTCTCTGGGTCTCCAGCGCTGTGCTACCGCCTGCGATCACCGCCTTTACTTTATGGAGTTGGAACATGGATACCAGCTCTTCGCAGCAACCGATCCAGTCTTCAAGCACCGCAAGAACGATCCCGTCAATCTCGGGATGATTGTTGAACGCCTCAAGCGTATAGACGAGGATTGGCTTCCCGTGAAGCTCCAAAAACTGCTTCGGTTTTGTCTTTGTATTCATCCTCTGACCGGTACCGCCGGCAAAAATGACTGCAATATTCATTGTGCTCCCTCTCATCGAATGTGTCGTTCCCTCTGGTGTTCCGGAGGGATCTGCATGTAGTCTTTCCCGTACAGATTCGTCAGATACAGCTCCACATTGTTCTCCAGCGGAACCGTTCTTCCTTCAAAGCTTCCTTCCCTAACAGGAAGATAAACGCCTGTCGGGAACTGCTCGCCGAAATAGTGTTTTCTTCCGGAAGGTACGCCGGAAAATCCGGTCTTCTTCCGGTATTGGTTCAAACGATCCGCAAAATTATATAATTTCACAGTCGGGATAAACGAAATGAAAAAGCCGAGAACAACTCGGGAATAGTAGGATATTTTCCCTTTAAAACTTCTGCAGAGCAGTTTTTTCAGCTTTGCGTCCCGGCTGTGATAAAACTGGGAAACCGCTGCCAAACCCATACCGAAAGTGGATATCACTCCCTTGATTTTCCTGTGGATCGCATTTTTCGGCAGATTCTCGATGACAAAAATATCTATCGCCGTGTTGTGAAGCCAATCGGTATCTTCCGAGCCATTACGGGCAATGATCTTTCCGAATCGCTCAACCGCGGTGTCTTTGTAATTTGGGGCGCAGAAGACAAATCCGTCACCGAGTTCACCGCTCACCGTTTTAAACCGTTCAAAATCATCTCTTGGCATGTTGATGTCGATGTCATCATCCCAGGGGATAAACCCGTTGTGTCTGACGGTCCCGAGTGCGCTGCCGCCACCCATCATGTAAACAATTCCGTGCTTGTCGCATACCTGTTTGAACGCGTCGAAAACGACCAGTGCCTCTCCCTGGACTTTTTGAATATCTCCGCCGTCCGAAGCAGCACCGGATTGACTGTATTCCGCATTAAGTAACTCTTTCAGTCCCATCACTTACCCCATATTCATTTCGGTATCGGTTGCGGCTCCGTCGCCGCTTACCATTCTCTTTTTTTCTCTCACATTCAGCCAGGTGAACGCCAAATAGTAGAACAACGGCTCGCAGTATCCCTGGAACGCGGTCTTGTCCGTCATGGAACGGATCACGATCGTCAGCAATAAGCACAACAGATACATCCGTTTTGTCTTAAAGGAATAAACCGCCAATCGAACGAACGTATAAAGCAATAACAGAAACGGTATCATTCCGAATGCCGAATGCAGCTGGACAAACGCATTGTGAAGGTTTCCATCGACGAAAAACCGTTTCGAATCAGCGCCGAAGATGAAATCTCTCAGGCTTTTTGAACACGCCCTGATGTATCCGCTCCAGATCTCAAGTCTCGGCTCGTCGGTTGCGTTTTTCTCATAGAACTTCGCAAAAACAGATTCGAACGCCGCAATTCGGATATATCCGAGAAATGCAAGCAACGCTACCACTCCGACAATCACGGTAACAACAGCCGTCAACCGGAGTGCCCCCCTCTTTTTTCTGTTCGTTTCATCTTTTGTTCCCCAGAAGATTACGAACACCAGAAAAAACAGACCGGTAATAATGCCGCCTCTTCCGTATACAAGAAGCGAGAGCCAGGCGAAGACGATCGCTGCAACATACGGAATTTTCTCGTTGTTCTGTATCAGTGCGATACAGTAAAATGCAAGGAAGAACAGAAGAAGTACGCTGATGAAATTGTACGTTGTTCCATCCTTCAGAAATCCACGGATCGGCTCTTTCAGAATCAGCAGCCTTACAAGAGACGTGGCGCATACGACGAAAAAAAGAAAGCCCGGAATTCGCACTGAATGCCTGTGGCTGACCATATTGACAGCCATCCCCATGTATAAAGCAGAATATAGGAAAAGATTGGGTTCGTATGCCCCGCTCCCACGGATCAAAAACGATGCTGCCCACGAAGCTGCGAAAGCCAGGATGAACAGGATTATTCTGCTGTTTCGCACGCTACCTTTCAGTAGCTGAAGATATCCGAACCCGCCGGCAAAAAGCAGCGAAACAAAACGCATCTGGAAGAAAACCGGAGCGCTGTTGATCGAGGTGATCACAAAGGCGAACAGAATATAAAACCACATAAAGATATCCGCCACCGAAAAAAGCGTGATCTTAGTTTTTATCGCGATCTTTCCCCCAGACATAGACGGGTTTCTCCTTTATACTCCGACTCCCGGTTGCCGCTCATACCTCCCCGTAAAGCTCAGCCATTGTCTTTTCAACAATCTTTTTGTCAAACGCGCGGATCTGTTCAAGATTCTTTTGTCCAAGCTCTTCCCGTTTCCTGATCGTCGCAAGGATCGCCTTTCGGATCTCCGCCGTGTCTGTCGGTTTAAACAGACATTCGGCATCCCCGATCAGATCCGTATTTCCGCGGATTTTCCCGCAGGAAACCGGAAGCCCTGCCGACATGGCTTCCATCAGGGAGACATTTAAGCCCTCCCGGATGCTCGGCAGAATATAAATGTCAGCTGCGGCATAAAAGTCCGCAATATCTGTCCGAAAGCCGGGAAGCCGAAGGTCGATTGCCGCTTCCTTGGCTGCCTTCTCCAGCTCCTCCTTCTTCTCTCCCTTGCCGACAACGGCATATGTCAGTTTCATTCCGGAAATCGCCTTGATTACCGAGATGTGATTCTTGTTTTCATTCAATTCCCCTACGGAGAGAAGAAGAATATCGTCCTCTTTCAATCCGAGTTCCTCCCGGATACGCTCTCTTCCGCCCGGCTGCGGTACGAATTTTCCGGTGTCTACACCGACGCCCGGCACATATGCCGTGCGTTTCGCGCGGAACTTTTTCTTCGCCCGCTCGAAGTCCTCCTGGGTGATTGTAATCAGGATGTCCGTACACCTGCTCAGCCGCTTTTCCACAGGGTAAAAGATCAGCCAATTTTTGAGAGGCGCACCGTCATAAAAATGAAATCCGTGCGCCGTATAAATAACTTTTGTTCCGGTTTTACGAGCCGCCATGCGAACGATCGCGGAAGCGATCGGCGTATGCGTATGGATGAATGAATATTTGCGTTGCCTGATCAGGCTGACGGTTTCCTTGTATGCCGAAATATGACGGCGGAGTTTCAGCGGACTTCTCGAAAAATCCAACTGAAACGTCTTTACTCCGAGTTCTCCGAGAGTCTCTTTGAATCGGTTTATCCTCTCTGCCGGCCAATAGCTGGTGTCCTTGAAATCGGTTGCGACATCGACCTCATATCCCATGTCGAGCAAACACCGGATATTGTCCATATTAAATTGGCCGATCATGGACGGAACCGTTGCAACCATCAAAACGCGCTTACTCATTCAGATTATCCTTCATTCTTGCCGGGACTCCGACATATGTCCCAGGCACATCGATATTCTTGACTACTGCGGCACCGACGCCGATCATGCATCCGTCACAGATGGATATATTATTCTTTACAACAGCTCCGGCACCGATCCAGGTTCCGGCACCGACGATGACCGTCCCGCACAGATGTGCCCCGACAGCCACATGGCAGTATTCCCCTAAGACGCAATCATGATCAACGGAACTGCAGGTGTTAACGATCACGCCTTTGCCGATTTTTGCCTCGGGATTAATAACGGCGAAGGCGTGATCGTTA
>Ga0265299_10001939_pt1 | contig 22199 bp, 20 predicted proteins | sample AusTroGonzalo_MG_4_FD_193485 | JGI IMG/M metagenome (GOLD analysis project Ga0265299, IMG submission 193485) | Bovine rumen microbial communities from tropical cattle in Woodstock, Queensland, Australia - Gonzalo_02 | ecosystem: Host-associated > Mammals > Digestive system > Stomach > Rumen ... | reverse complement strand
GCGTTGCTGAAGACAGATTATGCAGTAGCGACAACAGGCGTGGCAGGACCTGGCGGTGGCACTGAGGAGAACCCCGTCGGCACGGTGTGGATCGCAGTGGCAGGACCTGATGGTGTGGTGTCGAAAAAGCATAATTTCGGCAACGACAGAGGAAATAACATAGAACGCGCTGCGATAACAGCACTGGAAATGGTGCGTCGCTCAGTTATTGATAAATAATGTAAAAGAATTGAAGATGAAGAGAATACTATTTCTTTTAACGGTTGTATTGTTTGTATCTTGCACAAAATCAGACGGTTACAAAAAGAAACTTGATGTTCCATACAAGAACTGTGAACCTCGTGAATTTGCTGTCGTGGAGTATAACAAAGCACTTTTTGATATCGACACTGCCAATTTTGTGGAAGGCGTCAGTGAGATAATGTCTCGTTTTCCTGAACTTTTAGGCGATAATATCGAATATCTGGATATTTGGGGCTTGAAATCCTTTGTGACGGATACTTTTATCATGAAAATCAATGCGTTAACAGAAGAAGTGTTTCCTGACATCAACGTTGTTTCCGAAAAAGTTCAAGGCGTTTATCAGCATCTGAATTATTATTATCCGAATATAATCATGCCAGTGACTTATACCTATGTTTCCGGAATAAATTATGAAAACGGTCCAGTGATGATTGGCTCGGAATGTGTGATGCTAAGCCTCGATTACTATTTGAGTAACAACGACTTAGTGTATGATAAGATTGGAATGCCTCGGTATCTTTCACGTCGTTGCCAGCCTGCTTCTCTGACAAAAGATTTGGCGGAAGACATTTACGATTCATATTTTAATATGGGTGTGCAATCGAAAAATGTCCTGATGGAGATGATTTCACAGGGTAAACGATATTATTTCATTGAAGCCATGGATCCTTCATTGCCAGATTCGATTATTCTCGGATATTCGTCACGTCAGATGGAATGGGCGCAGGACAATGAAGGACAGATTTGGGCTACGATTGTTGGCAATAACATGTTGTATGCCAATGGTTTTGAACAATATCGTGTGTTGTTCGGCGACGGTCCGTTTACGGCGGCATTTTCAGAAAACGCACCTGCACGCCTCGGTGATTTCATAGGTCTGCAGATTGTGAGGTCGTTCATGTCGAAAAACGACGAGTCGCTGCAAAATCTTATGGAAATCACTGATTGTCAGGACATTTTCCAGCGATCGGGGTATAAACCTAGAAAATGATTTGTAAGGACGTGGTGTGCCGCGTCCCTACATGAAATTAACATTATTATTAACTAAAAACCAAAAATTATGTTAGTCAAAACTTTTGGAAGTGCCTTAAATGGCATTGATGCTATTACAGTTACTATTGAGGTCAACATTGACCGTGGAGTGCAGTTTTTTCTCGTCGGATTGCCCGACAGCGCTGTGAAGGAAAGTCAGCAGAGAATTGAATCTGCATTGAATAACAATAACTTACGTTATCCGAAACGGAAAATCACTATCAACATGGCGCCGGCGGATATCCGGAAAGAAGGCTCGAGTTACGACCTCCCTTTGGCAATAGCAATCCTTGCCGCGTCAGAACAGGTGAACGTCGATTTGCTCGACAAATACATCATTATGGGAGAGCTCTCACTTGACGGCAGCATCAACCCGATAAAAGGAGCGTTGCCGATAGCGATTAAAGCTGCCGAAGAGGGTTTCAAAGGCGTGATTGTGCCGAAAGCTAACGCTAATGAGGCTGCCGTGGTAGAGGATATCGATGTCTATGGCGTGGAGACAATCATGGATGTCATCAACTTTTTCAATGGTTTTCATCATCTTGAGCCTACAAAACTCAATCTTGAAGATGAGGTTGCCAGCGCAGTCTATGACTTCGATTTTTCCGATGTCCGTGGACAGGAAAACATAAAACGAGCCTTGGAGGTAGCGGCTGCAGGTTCACATAATGTGATACTCATAGGTCCTCCCGGCAGCGGTAAGACCATGTTAGCCAAACGTTTACCTACGATTTTGCCTCCGATGACACTCAAAGAGGCGCTGGAGACGACAAAGATTCATTCGGTTGTCGGGATGCTCGGGCATGGCGTCTCTCTCATGCAGACACGGCCGTTCAGAAGTCCGCATCACACAACATCTTACGTCGGTTTGGTGGGTGGCGGCACCTATCCTCAGCCTGGCGAGATTTCTCTCGCTCATAATGGCGTGCTGTTTCTTGACGAACTGCCCGAGTTCAAACGTCAGGTTCTTGAGGTGCTTCGACAGCCAATGGAAGACCGCATGGTGACCATCGCTCGTGCCAAGCAAACAGTGGAGTTCCCAGCGAATTTCATGCTCGTCGCGGCGATGAATCCGTGCCCCTGTGGATACTACAACCACCCGACGAAGGAATGCACTTGCAAACCCGGTCAGGTGGAGACGTATCTCTCAAGAATTTCGGGTCCTTTGCTCGACCGTATCGACTTGCATATCGAGACGTTTCCGCTGTCGTATGAGGAGCTGGCACAGAAAAAACCTGGCGAGAAGAGTGCCGATGTGCGTGAGCGTGTGGTTAAAGCCCGTTTGATTCAGGTGCAACGTTTTGCCGACGTGCCCGGCATACATTGCAACGCACAGATGACCGCCAAGATGATTCAGAAATATTGCGACCTTGACGAACTATGCGGCTCGCTTCTGAAAAACGCCATGGAACGCCTCGGACTCTCAGCCCGCGCCCGCGACAGAATCTTGAAAGTGTCAAGAACCATCGCCGATTTGGCAGGTTCCGAGAACATCATGCCCGAACATCTTGCCGAAGCGATTCAGTATAGAAGTTTGGATAGGGACAATTGGGGAAAGTAAGTTATTAACTGCATATGCAATCGTTTTATTATGAATAATAAAACCGAACATTTAACAACAATCAGTGTTCATGATATTGAGAAACTTATTGTTACTCTTAGAGGAGTACAAGTGCTTATTGACCGCGACTTGGCTTTTCTGTATCAAGTGGAAGTAAAACAGATGAACCGGCAGGTGAAACGTAACATTGAACGTTTTCCAGAAGACTTCATGTTTCAACTAACCAAAGAAGAATATAATTGTTTGAAGTGCCAAAATGGCACTTCAAACGATAGAGGCGGCGACCGTAGGGCATTGCCATATGCGTTTACACAACAAGGTATAGGAATGCTAAGCGGACTGCTCCGAAGTCAGATTGCAATTGATACCAACATTAAAATAATGCGAGCATTTGTCGGCATGCAGCGATATATTGCCGCAAGCATGGAAATATTCCAACGATTATACCGTGTTGAACTCCAACAGTTGGAGAATATACAATGGATGCAGTCGACAGACAATAAAATTGAAGCTATTTTAGAAAAAATAGAAGAGAATTCTCCCAAATTACTTCCCGAGCAAGTGTTTCCAACTGGTTGCGTTTGGGATGCCTGGACTAACGTTTCAGATTTAGTTCGATTAGCCAAAAACAGGATTATTCTGATTGACAACTTTGTCGATGATAGAGTGTTGTCTATGCTGACGAAGCGTCCAAATGATGTTTCGGCAACTATCCACACACGTTTTAATGAACAATTTTTGACCGACCTTAAGAAACATAATGCACAATATCCTGAGATTGAGTTTGTTCAACTGCATCATCGAAGTCATGACCGATTCCTAATCATTGACGACCGAGTATATCTGCTTGGTGCCAGCTTGAAAGACATTGGTGTCGGATTATGTGCCATTACTGAAATGTCGGTTGCACCAGAAACAATACTGGGATTGTTAAAATAGAATGACTCTCTAACTATTTGAACCACAGGTCAGTACCTTGTCGTAAGCAAACCGACCGCATTCGGAAAGGTATACATCGTTTTGCTGAAGAGTTATTGTGTATAACGTTGTAGTAGCTATTTACTTATTGCTACTCTGAATCCAACCCAGTTGTAACCGTTTTCAGGGCCGTTGTTCATTCTTGTTGTTGTGCGGCAACCATATTCTTCGCTATCGTAATAACCACCACGACGCACTCTGTTGTATGAATTGCTAGTCCGCTTGGCTTTGACAGGATCTTTCTGAGCGATAGGAAGATACATGTCAATCCAATCATAACACCATTCGTCGATGTTTCCGCTCATGTCGTAAATGCCAAGTTCATTTGGCGTTTTCATGCAAACAGGATGTGTCTTCCCGTCGCTGTTGTATCGATACCAAGCCACATCGTCAAGGCTGTCGCTGCCACTGTATTTGTAGCCTTTACTTAAATTTCCTCCCTTGGCGGCAAATTCCCATTGGGCTTCTGTCGGTAGGCAGAAATTGAGTCCGGTTTTCTTTTTTAGCCATTTGCAATACGCCATTGCGTCGTCCCAGCTGACAAATATTACCGGATGGTTATTTTCCTCTTCACCTCTGAGTTTTCCATCAACACCATGTTGCCAATTGAGGCCTTGAACTCTTTCAGATCTTTGTCTGTTTATCAATATCAGTCCTCCCTTTTTATCGGCAGTGGTGCGATAACCTGTTTCCTTTATAAATTCGCTGAATTCTTCAACTGTAACACAGTGTTTTCCAATGTAATAATCGGATAACGTGACTTCATGTACCGGAGCTTCATTGTCTTGGGCTAGTGTGTCGTAATTAATACCGTTTGGATTAGTACGTTGAGCTCCCATCATAAATGTGCCGCCTTTAACGGCAATCATCTCAAAAGAAATGTCATTGATGGTAAAAGTTTGGTTTTCATCAGCCATAAAAGCATTGCCGTTTTTGTTTGAAGTGCATGCAGCTAATGCAAATAGTATGCCGATAAGTAATAATTTTTTCATGTTTTAATTGATTTATAACTTGTAAAGTTCCTATGATCATAGGAACCGATTGCAAAGATATAAATCTTTTGAATATGAAAGTAATTAATTATAAAATTTTACAGGAGATTTGTTCACCAGAGGTGAATGCTTTCTCAAGCTCAGATCTCCATCCCGCTTCACTTCGCTCGTAATGCCGGTTGTTTGTAACCTGTTTTATAGTAAAATATTTTACTATTTTTTCCGATATCTCAAATTTTAGTAGTAACTTTGCAGCCCAATTTTGCAAAAAAGAGATATTGGTATGAATACAGAGAAATTCCGTGTTGAAAGTGACCTTTTAGGTAGTAAAGAAGTGCCTGCTGACGCTCTTTACGGCATTCAGACATTGCGCGCGATTGAGAATTTTGACATCAGCGGTCACCTCATGAAGGACTATCCAAACTTCATAAAAGGAATGGCAATTACGAAAAAAGCTGCCGCTATTGCAAATTACGAGGTCGGGATGATTGACTTGCAACAACGTGATGCCATCTGCACCGCTTGCGACGAGCTTCTCGAAGGCAAATATCACGACCAGTTCCCAATCGACATGATTCAGGGCGGAGCTGGCACATCTACCAATATGTGCGCCAACGAGGTCATTGCAAACCGTGCTCTCGAACTGATGGGACACCAACGCGGAGAATACAAATACTGTTCGCCAAACGATATCGTAAACGCATCACAATCAACGAATGACGCTTATCCATGCTCGATACATCTCGCCATGGTGCTCGAACACGAGGAGTTCCTGCCTCATCTTGTTGAGATGATTGGCGCTCTCGAAAAGAAAGCCGAAGAGTTCAAAGATGTCATAAAAATGGGTCGTACCCAGCTTCAGGATGCCGTCCCTATGACATTGGGTCAGACTTTCAGCGGTTTTGCCGCCGCTATCCGTGGCGAACTCAAGACTCTCAACATGGCGGCTCGCGAGTTTCTCGTCGTGAACATGGGCGCAACCGCCATCGGAACAGGCATATGCTCGAAACCTGGTTACAGCGGAGCGTGCATCAACGCATTGCGCCGAGTGACTGGATGGAATATCACCCTTGCCGATAATCTCATTGAGGCGACAAGCGCAACATCATGCATGATTCAATATAGTGCCGCAATGAAACGTTTGTGCATCAAAATCAATAAGATGTGTAACGATTTGCGACTTATGAGTTCGGGACCGAGATGCGGATTCAACGAGATTAACCTACCACAACGACAGCCTGGGTCGTCAATAATGCCTGGAAAAGTGAACCCTGTCATCCCTGAAGTGATGAACCAGGTGTGCTACCGTGTCATCGGAAACGACATGACAATAGCGCTCGCATCCGACAACGGGCAGCTCGAACTTAACGTGATGGAGCCGGTCATCGCTTATTGTCTGTTTGAGTCTATTCATATGTTAACCAAAGGGTTAGACACTCTGAGAACGCATTGTATCGACGGTGTCGAAGCCAATGTGGAGCATTGCCGTAAGATGGTGGAAAACAGCATAGGCATAGTCACAATGCTGAATCCGATAATCGGTTACAAGGAATCGACAAAAATCGCAAAAGAGGCAAGCGAGACAGGTCGTGGTGTGTATGAACTCGTACTCGAGCATGGTATCCTCACAAAAGAACAGCTCGACTGGATTCTGAAACCTGAAAATATGATTAAGCCGGTGGAGATTAAACTTTAAAACTCTACGATTAGTTTGAGATTCAACTGTCTGTTAGTCAGATAGTTAGGAACGGCGTATTGGATGTTGTAGATGTCCGTAACCCACATGTATGAGCTCACGTTGTTCACGCCGAGGAGGTTGAAAACTTCGAGGCTAAGCCAGCAGTTTCTTATGTAATTCAATGGGTTACGTGGATTTCTGAATGATGTCGCATCGCCGATGAGCTGCTTGCTGAATCCTAAATCGACACGACGGTAAGGTGTCATCCTGTTTTTCTGCTGATAACGTTCTGATTCAGACGGTCCGAATGGCAATCCTGTGCCGAAAATGAGCTTCAGATTGACCTTGAACGACGGAATCATCGGCAGGTAATCCTGGAAGAAAATGGCGAAGTTGATGCGCTGGTCGGAAGGACGGGGGATACCTGAAATGATGGTGTCTCTCACAAAATCAGCGCCGTTGTTGATGTCGGTTTGCGAGAGGATGCTGCCGTTTGCGTCAATGAAATACTGAATGTTTTCAGCGGTTTTCATGATTGACATGGATGCCCAGCTCTCGATGCCTTTCACAAACTCTCCGTTGATTTTAACGTCTAAACCTGTCGCATAGCCTGTCGCTTTCTGGTCGGCATAATACCTGATTCGGATGTTGTCGACTTCGTAAGGGATGATGTCTTTGAGATATTTGTAATACAACTCGGTTGTCAGCACAAACGGGCGGTCCCAAGCTTTAAAATTGTATTCGTGACCCAAAACCACCTGATATGATTTCTGCACAGAAGCCTTGTCTTTGGAGACCAAAGTGCCGTCGAACATGCGCAATTCCCTGTAAAATGGCGGCTGCACGTAAACTCCGCCCGACAGACGGAAGGTCATGTTAGGATGTTTGTGAGGCTGAAAAGCAATGCCAGCGCGCGGACTCACGTTCACCGAACCTGCATAACCCCAATAGTTTGCACGCAATCCGGCTGTCAAAACCCAGATGTTGCCTTTCTCGTTTTCAAACTGCCATGAGTTTTGTAAATATCCATCTAAATTATTGACAAACAATGTGTTATGTCCGTTTGCGACGTTTTTCAGTTCCAGCGGTGTCTGCATCGGGTTGTTGGGATTCAAAATCGAATCGATGACATGTGGCTGGGTGTAGCCTGCCGAATCGGTCATGTCCCACTCGTTGATGATGTCGTCAAAAAGCTGATGCTGATAGCGCAAGCCCCATTTCAAGACGTTGTCGCGATATTTGTAAGCTCCCTTGTGGTCGAGGTTGAAAACTCTTGAGTAAAATGCATTTCTTGCATGTTCGATATATGTTCCAACTCCTTGATTAGCAATGACATCGCCCTGCTCTTCGCTGCCTGGGTTGGTCTCCAGAAGACCAATCCAATACTGACCTTGAATGTCGTAAGTCTCCGATTCCATTGCGGAATAGGCAGAAGCTATAAGTTTGAGGTTCAAATCCTCATTCGGGCTGAAATTCAATGAGATAGCGCCTAATCCTGTGGTGTATTTGCTGAGTTCCTGACCGTCGAAATAAACTTTCAGACGATACGATGCCTGCAGGTTGCCGAAGTCTGTTTCGCGTGTCGTAGGAACCATGAGATAGCTGTTTCTGGAGTAGTATCCGAGTGCTGTAATCTCAAACCGTGACGACACATTATATGTTATAAGTCCTTGAACATCAGTGAAGTTCGGCTTGTAATCGCCTTTGGTGTCCATGTTGCCGAGAAGATACTGAGTGTTTTTGTATCTTGCGCCGATTAGGTAGCTCATCTTTCCCGTGAACGCCATTCCTTCGGCATGTGCTTCGGCTCCTAACAGACTGAGTGTCAACGAGCCAGCAGGAATTGTCGGTTTTTTGTATGTGATGTCGAGCACTGAAGAGAGCTTGTCGCCATATTCCGATGAGAACCCGCCTGCCGAGAAGTCGATGTTTGAGATGAGTCGCGAGTTGATGAAGCTGAGGCCTTCCTGTTGTCCGGAGCCTACCAGAAACGGTTTGTAAATCTCGATTCCGTTGACGTAAATGAGGTTTTCGTCGAAGTTGCCGCCACGCACATTGTATTGTGAGCTAAGTTCGTTTGTCGAACTCACGCCTGCGAGTGTCTTCACCATGTCTTCCACGCCGCCGGCTCCCGCCGTCGGCAACAGTATCGTCTCCCTCGCGTCAATCCTTGTGATTGTTGACGCTTTGATTGATTGGTCCTGAACCGTCATCTCGGGCAACATGGTTGACACGACCTTCATCTGGACGTCGTGTCTGCGTTTCTCTTCAGGCTTTAACCTGAGTTCAAGGCGGATCTCTTCGTATCCGATGAACGAAAACACCACATTAATTAAGGTGTCGGATGGTAAGGTAAGGCTGTAACTGCCTCGTGAGTCGGAGACAACGCCATACGGAGTGTTTTGCACCGCTACGTTGACAAGTTCCACTGCTTTTCCGTCCTCATCGGTGATTTTGCCATACAAAACACCGTCGTTCTTCTGCGCGAAGGCAAAAGAGGGGAGGAGTAACAGTATGAGGAACAACCAACGTCTCATTCCAATAATAACGTCATTTCGACTGATTTATTATAAAAAAAAGCCGCCTTGATACAGACGGCTTCTTTTCAAAATCTCATATCTTACCAGCGGTTGAGGTTACCATCCTTTGCTGCGTCGACCATTGCCTGGTAAACACCCTTCTTGTCGATGGTACGCAAACCTGCTGCAGAAACTTTCAAAACTACCCATTCATTCCACTCTGGAACGAAGAATCTCTTGATTTTCAAGTTAGGCTGGAAAGTTCTCTTGGTCTTCTTATTTGAGTGTGAAACGTTGTTTCCACTGATGACCTTCTTACCTGTAATCTGACAAATTCTTGACATTTTTCTAATATTTTATTGTTCTTATTTTTCTATTACGAAACGGAGTGCAAAATTACAACTTTTTTTGATATAAAAAACATTTTTTTTGAAAATTAATTTTTCATATGATGTTTTTGTTTAAAGTCATTAGTCATCATTATTGAATTGCCACCTTCCTACGAAAGCTGAAGATTCAATAATTGATGACTAATGACTAATAAAACCATGATTAGAAAACAAAAAAATGAAAAAAATCAGAACATTTTTCGAGATTTTTTTTATTTTTGCGCTTTAAAAATTAAAAAACCATGAAAATTCCAATGGTCGACCTCGTAGGTCAATACAACAAAATCAAGCCTGAGGTGGATGCAGCCATCCAGCAGATTTTATCGACGGGCGGCTTTATCGGCGGTCCTTTCGTCCAGAAATTTCAAGAAGATTTACAGGAATATCTCAATGTGAAACACGTGATTCCTTGCGCCAACGGCACCGACGCTTTGCAGGTTGCCATGATGGGTCTCGGCCTGAAGCCCGGCGACGAGGTTATCACAACTTCGTTCACATTCATCGCGACTGCTGAGGTGGTGGCATTGCTTCGCCTGACACCTGTTGTCGTGGATGTCGATATGGAGACTTATTGCATTGATCCTGAAGCTGTTGAGCGCGCAATCACTCCTCGTACAAAGGCTATCGTTCCAGTGCATCTGTTTGGCCAGTGCGCCAACATGGATGCCATCATGGACATCGCGAAACGTCATAACTTGTATGTCGTTGAAGACAACGCACAGGCTATCGGCGCTCATTACACCTTTAAAGACGGCACGGTGAAGAAGTCGGGAACTATCGGAAACATCGGCTGCACCTCGTTCTTCCCTTCGAAGAACCTCGGCTGCTATGGTGACGGTGGCGCTATCTTCACCAACGACGACGCTCTCGCCGACATGATGCGAGTGGTTGTGAATCATGGTATGAAGACTCGCTATTATCATGATTATGTGGGAGTTAACTCACGTCTTGATGCTATCCAAGCGGCAGTTCTCGATATCAAGTTGAAACATCTCGACGAATATATCAAGGCTCGTCAGTATGCGGCGGCTTATTACGAGAAGGCCTTTTCACAGACCGACAAGATTATCACTCCGAAGACCGCTCCGTTTACTGATCACGTGTATCATCAGTATGTGGTGGTGTTGAAGGACTTGGATCGCGCCAAGGTTATGGAGCATCTGCAGTCGAAAGGCATCGCATGCGCCATCTATTACCCGGTGGCATTGCACATGCAGAAAGCTTACGCCGACCCGCGCTACAAGAAAGGCGACTTCCCGGTCTGCGAATACCTCTGCGACCATGTGATGGCATTACCAATCCACACAGAGTTCACCGACGAGCAGTTGAAATATGTCACTGACGCGGTGTTGGAGATGTGTTAAAAACACATATAAAATAAAAAAGGCGTTTCATTCGAAACGCCTTTTTTATTTGCTTTGGATTTATTCTTAGAAGAACAAAATTCCGTTGTTCTCAACCTTTGCGTTGTCGAGCATTGCTGAGTATGGGCTACCGTTCAAAATTGCGTTGTTGAATCTTGAAACGTACTCTCTGCGGATAGCGTCGTAGTCGGTGGCGCCGGCTGGTGTGCTGCCTGTCACCTTCACGATTGCCATTGCGTTACCACCGGCGATAGGTGCTGAATAAACGCCTTCCTTCATGCCGAGGGTTGTGCCGCCGATCTTCTCCTCAACGCCGAAGCTGCCGTAGCCGCGACCTTCCATGGTGATGTTCTCAACAGTGGTCTTCTCGCCGCCGAGAGCGTCGATCATCTTCTGGTAGTCAGTGCCGAAAGTCTTAGCTTTCTCAACGAGAATCTCGCCTTTCTTAACTTTCTTAATTGTTGAAGCATAACGCTCGATGATGTCGTCGTATGGTGCATATCCCTCAGGAACGATCTTGGTGAGGACTGCAATGACGTACATGTTTTCAAGCTCGAACACATTTGAAATGTCACCAATCTTCACGCCGTCTTTGAATGACCAGCGGACGATTTCGCGTGGGTTGTTGATACCAGCGATGCGGTTGGTGTTCTTTCTGATTGACTGATATGTGCGCTTGTTCAAGCCCTGAGCCTCAACAGCAGCGTTGAACTGCTCAACTGTCTTGTTTTCGGTCACGAACTTGTTGACCTCTGCGAACACTGCCTGGTCTGTTGCTGTGCTGGCTGTGATTTCGTGTGAAACGACTGCCACCTGTGCCCACAATGTGTCGTTGCGCATCTCTTTGCCCATGATTCTTGCGACATTGAATGACTCGTTGTTCTCGTATGGTCCGAAAACATATCCGACTGCGTTCTTTGCCACTGCTGACTCGAGTTCAACAGGAAGCTCTGAAGCCTTTACCCATGTGCTGTCGTATGGAGCATCTGAGTTGTAAGCCACAAAGTTTGCAACGTTTGTTGTCTGTGCAAGACCGTCCTTCACGTCGGCGACATAGTTCTTAGCTGCCTCTCTGTCGGCTGCCGATGGCTTCACCTCGAAGATGACATAGTCGATGCCGCGCATAGCGTCGGTTGGATATTTGGTCTTGTATGTCTCGTAGTAATTCTTGTTATCCTGCTCAGTCACGACCACTGTTGAATCAGGGATTGAAACGTAACGGACAGCATAAACCTCGGCTGTCTTCTTGAGGTTCTTGTTCTCGTTGTAACGGTCGGCGAGTTTTTTAGGCAGATAGAAACCGTGCTTGAGAAGGCTCTCATATTTGGTGTTCATTCTGTCCTCTGCGATGGCGTTCTCAAAGTTGATCCATGCGTTCTGTGTCTCAACGTCGAAATTATCGAAGTTGTTGATGTAGTCTCTCATAAACTCTTTGTCGAACTTGCCGTCTTGACCTGTAAAGCTCTGTACTACAGCCTGATGTGGCTTCTCACCATAGAACTGGTCTGTAAGTTCTTCTTCTGAAACAGCAAGACCGAGAGCCTTGAATTCCTTCTTCATGATGATTTCTCTGATCATCTGGTCGAGAGTCTGCTGACGGATGCTGAATGTCTGATCGTTTGTGAGGTTGCCATACATTCTCTTCTGATTCTGCAATGCCTGGTCTGCTCTGTTTGCATAGTCCTGATAAGAGATCTTCTCTCCATTGACGACTGCCACATCATTCTGCTGTCTTCTGTTGGTGCTCTTCATCAAATCACCCAAAACAAATGCTAAAAGAGCCAAACCAATGATAATCACTAAGATACCATAGTGCTGTCTGATTTTTCCAATTGCTGCCATAGTTTTATTATTTTTTATTTATTTTTCTATATAAATTTTAAGCCTGCAAATTTACAAAAAATGTCAATACACCCAACATTTTTGTAAAAAATCTGCTAACTCATTGATTATTCTTGATTTCCACTTCCTCCAACTTCGTTTCGGATGCCTTGATAATCTTGAAAAGATAGTCTCCGATGGCTATTTCTTCGCCTGTTTGAGGAATACTTTCGTGATAATGGATGATATATCCGGCTAAAGTCTCGTAGTCGTCCGACTCCGGGAAATTGTATTTGTAGGTCTTGTTGAGATAGTCTATTTCTAGTCGGGCCGAGAAAATCCTGTCGTTTTCGTTGATGGTCTTCTCGATGTCGTCTTCCTCGTCGTATTCGTCTTCAATCTCGCCGAAAATCTCCTCAACGAGGTCTTCCGTGGTGATGATGCCTGCCGTTCCGCCGAATTCGTCAACGACGACAGCGATGCTCTGACGTTTCTTCGACAGTCGCTGCAGCAGGTCCTGAGCGCCGTAAGTCTCGGGATAAAACTCAATCTGTCTTATCTTTTTCCTGATGCTGCCTCCCGCATGCAACAGGTCGTTGATGTGAATATAACCGACGATGTTGTCGATATTGTCTTCATACACAATGATTTTCGAGTGTTTCGTCTCCTCGAAAATGCGTTTCACCTCTTCCATCGACTCATTGATTTCCACGGCTTGTATCTCGTTTCTGGGCTGCATGCATTCGCGAAGCTTAACTGTCTGAAAATCAATGGCGTTTTGGAATAATTCTATGCCTTGCTGAAGGTCTTCGTTTTCTTCGTTAGGGTCGGCGTATTCCTTGAGATAATCGTTCAAGTCGATAGGACTGAGCTTGTAGTCTTCAGGCTTTATTTCCATCCTGAAAATGTATTTTATTATCAGCTCGGAGATGCCTATGTAAATGAAAATCAACGGGTAAAGGACGATGTATAATAACATCATCGGGATAGCCATCGCTTTCATCAGGCCGTTAGGGTTGAGGCGGCTGAGCGTTTTCGGGATGAACTCCGCCACGAAAAGCACCAGAAGCGTCGAGATGATGGTCTGGCATAACAAAATGGTGAATTCGTTGGTGATGGCGTTAGGCAGGACTCGGATTATCGAAGGTTCCAACAACCGTGCCATCGCGATGCCGTAAACCACGTTCGCGATGTTGTTTCCAAGCAGAATGCAGCCCATAAACTGCGACTGGTGACGCACGAAATTGTTGATGATTTTCGCCGAGAATCTATTCTTTTTGAGGTCAAGCTCGAGTTGCAGTCTGTTGGCGCTGATAAAGGAAATCTCGACACCAGAAAACAGTGCCGAAGCCAACAATGATAATATGACAACTAACCAATTACTCATCTTCGTTTAGCTCAATGGTTGCCCTAATTCCGTATATCTCACGTCGCGAGAAGTTCTCGTTTGCCGTCAGGCTGTCGCCGAAAATAATCTTGTCGGGACTCGAAATCTTGACGAAACAGCTGGTGTAAATCTTTTTTTTCTTTTGGTTCCAAAACAGCGTCTCCGTTTCCAAAACCTCTTGATTCTGAATATTTTCCACCACCACGTTGTGTTTTGCGACAACCATTTCCTTTTTGTCGTAATGCACTCCGTAGTCGCCGCGTATCATGGATGCCGGTGTGGTGTCGCCGCTTTCAAACATGACGATTTCAAACCCTTTTGGGAACTCAAGCATCGAGCTGTCGGCGTTGTCGTGCTCGATTTTGCGCATCACAGGTGCTGTGAGTTTTGCCACAAGCATGCCGGAGTCGCTGCGCTCGATGACCACATCATAAGCCATAACACCGGAAATAGTGTCGTAGTCGATGAACTGCTTGACTTTCTCCATCGAGTTTTCACAAGAAAACAACATCATAACAAGATGTGCTATGATGTTGATTTCCAATATTATATAAATCAGTCTTTTCAATTATTCGAGAATCTTGCCTTTGTTGTCTCGTTGATCCAGCAGCCCACTTCGTAGGTGTCGCCTTCAAACACGTTGTAGAAGAAAGCGTCCTCACTTGTAGGGAACATCTTCGAGTAATCTCTGATCATCTCGTTTGCCTTTGCTGCCATTGATGGGTCGACTTCCTTTGCTTTCTGGAACTTATCGACTGCTGCCCATAACACTGCTTTTGCGTGGAGTGGGTTGACGTTGCAATCCTTACCGCTTGATGCGTAGAGGTATCCGATAATCATGTAAGGCTCACCGTCGGTCTTGTCGAGCTCGATAGCTTTTCTTGCGTATGTGCGGCCCTGTTCCCATTTGCTTTCCTTCAGCATGATCTGTGCGAGATATTTGTAGGCTTGCTCTGCCGACTTGGTATCTGTTGATTTTGTAGCTTCAAGCAGATAGTTTGTGGCTTTTGCGTATTCCTGGTCTGAGAGGTATCTCTTGCCGATGAAATATGCTGACTCTGGTGATGGGTTGAGCTGGTGCAATTTGATAGCGACAGCGAGATAGAGGTCTGACTTGTCGCAGTTTCTTCCTGCCAGCACTGTTGCTATCTTGTTGAGGAGTTCGACATTGTCAGGTTCGGCGTCAAACTTCTTCTGATAGATGCGGATGAGGTCTTCGCAGTTGGCGTATGGCTGCACGCCTGCTTCGAGGTTGCCCTTTGTCGCTGTGTAGCTGTTCAATTGTTTCTCATTGCCTTCGTCGGTGTATTTCTTGATGTTGAATTCAACGATATCCATGAGGCGGCTGTATTCGTCGAGGATTGCTGACTCGTCAAGTTTGCCGGCCTTAACCATGTTGATTGTTGTTGAGAAATAACCGTCGATGAATGCGTAGTTGCTGTTGTTGCCGTCGATATTGATAGCATCCTTCAAGGCGTTGTAAGCCTGTTCCATACGTGACGGGAATCCCATGAGGTCGAGACCCATACGTCCCTTGATGTTACCGACCTGGTTGCCGGCTTTTGTCTGTGGGAAATATTGGATACGTGTCTCGTAAACCATCACGAGAGTGTCGATGTATTTCTCTTTGAGAGCTTCGTCTTTGGTGCCTCTGATAAGAGCGTTGTTGACAATCTTAGTTCCGTCAGTGAGGGTTCTCTCTTTGTAGCCAGGGCATTTCAGGAAAACTCTTCTCCATGATTGAATCATAACAGGATTGGCTGATGATGCCTTTCCGTCCCATTGTTTGAACGCTTCTCTATAGACAGAGATGTCGGCGTCGCATTCTGGATTTTGTGCAAATGCCAGTGATGACATGCATAAAATTGCTCCGAGGAATAAAACTTTTCTTAATTTCATTTTTTTAATATTTTAATTACTTATACCTTCTTTTTACAAACCATCTGTCGCGTATCGAAACTCCGACTGATATGTTGAAATATGATTCTTCGATGAGGTTGTTTTTCGTTGTTCCCATCTTTCCGAATTCCACTGCGAAGTTTATTGATGTCATGGCGCGAGGCACAGGGAGACCCAAGCCGAGCGTGACACCATATTTATTAATAGACGTTCCGTAGATTTTGAAATATGTCTGGTCGTAATGGAAACCGGCACGATAAGTTATCTTGCTCAAATAGCTGGAAACGCTGGTGTTATATGGAGTATAGCATCCTCCGATTGCGATTTTCCATGAGTCTTGAAGCGAGTCGTTGGCGTTGTTCATGCGGAATGCCGACCAGTTATCCCAGTTGAAGTCGATGCCGATAAGCCAGCGGTCGCCTTTCTTTAAAGAGATACCTGCGCCTATGCCTTGCGGATATTTCAAATCAACTCTTTCGTTTGATTTATACAAGATTGTATCGATTGCGGTTTCGGTGTTATCGCCGTATCCCTTGAACATCGTCCTGATATATTCTTTGCGATGGGCTTTCATGTTTGAAGGCAGAGAATATGTCGCGCCGAATGTGAGCAAGTAGTCTTTTTTAAACTGTTTTTTCAAAATGATACCCAGGTCGAACGTCAGATTGTCTATACTCGTGATGATAGTACGTCTGACATTGTGGAAATAGATGTCATTCGGGAAGTATAAAGTCGTCGCGTCGGAGATGTTACCGAAGAGGTAGTTCATCTTGAAACCGAAAGACACGCCTTTGCAGATTTTGAAGCCGTTTGCCCAATACAGTTTATTGAGACCTCCTTCGCCGTCATAATCGATGCTGTAGTCGTATAAGAAGTCGAAGTCGGCGGTCGAGGTGTAGGTTCTGTCGCTGAAAGGAGCGGCGCCTGCGCCCATTTTCCACCATTTTGTGATGCCGAATCCGAGGTCGAAGTAGTCGAACGATCCGTTTGAACCTTTTTCCGAAGAGTTTGCGTTTCTATAGGTAATGTATTTCATGTAGAAACCGGCATCAAACAGGAATGTCAGCGAGTCCATCTCGGCATAGGAGGCAGGGTTGGCGTTGTTGAGCAAGTACTTGCCGTCCATCGCGTTAGATATTCCGCCCATACCTTGAATGATGGTGTTTGATCTGTTTTTACTCATCGTTCCGAGGCCGAATCGTGAATAGGGCGAAGATATGTCTGACTGCGCAAAAACCGCGCCAGCCATGACAAAAATCATGACGAATAAAAATACAGATTTATGTAACTTATTGATTATCATTATATTCCAAAATCAATCTTAAGCCGTTAAACATAAAGTTTGAACTTGCAAAGGTATAGTTTTTTAACTGATTTTGCAAGAAAATATTGTCGCCTCCCGAGATAAAAACATTTAAGTTGTTGAATTTCAATGAGTAAAGCTTAATAAATTCTTTTATTTCGTGTAAAACTCCGAGTTGCACGCCGCTTTGCAGGCATTCTATGGTATCGTCGCAGATGATTTTCAGATCGTTATGCGTTGGCTCGCAGAGGGGTAGGAGAGCGGTATGTTCGTGCATTGCCTTGAAGCGCAGTTTCATGCCAGGACTTATCGGTCCGCCGAGGTGACGGTCGTCGCTGGTGAGGATGTCGTAGGTGATGCATGTCCCGATATCGACTACGAGGCTGTTTTGATGTGGTTTCTCGGCGAAGGCGGCTGCTACGAGTGCGAGGCGGTCGGCTCCGATTTTCGATTTCTCTTTGTAAGTCAGCGAGAAAGGCAGTTTTGTCTCGTTTGAAAGCACTATCATTTTAATGTTTTTCAGCTGTGCGAGACATTCATCGATTTTTCCGCCTACGGATGATATAATACCTTTATTAATATCAGGATATTTTTCAAGCAGTCGTTGCAAATCGTCGTTTTCAGGTTCAAAATAGTTGGTTTCCACGATGTTTTTGTCGTTAAAAACCGCATATTTTGCCTTAGTGTTGCCTATATCGATGGTTAAAACATTGTTCATTTTGAGTGTTTTCGGGATGCAAAAGTAGTAAAAAGTTTGGAGTTTGGAGTTTGAAGTTTGAAGTTTTTTTTATTGTCGACCGTCATGGGCTGTCATTAGCTAATGACAGTGAAAAAAATTTTTTCAAAAAAATGTTGCGGGTATAAAAAAATGTTGTATTTTTGCAGCGCGAAAAAGGGGTACCATAGCTCAGTTGGTAGAGCAACGGACTGAAAATCCGTGTGTCGCTGGTTCAACTCCCGCTGGTACCACGGAGCAAAATGCTAATCGAAAGAAAATCAATCGGTTAGCATTTTTTATTTTTAAACCATGTCCGCAACCGTGTCCGCAAATTGATTTTTCGTCTGTAATTGGTATCATGGAAGCATTACGAGATGAAAAATTTTTTATCTTTGTAAAATTTTTTTAGATATGATGAATCTTCAGAGCATTATTAAGGATTTGAGTAAAGTCGTCGCCGATAATATGGCGTTTGAAGAGAAAAGGGCTGTTTTACAAAATACGTATAAAACAATAAAAGAAGACCTAAATCTGTTTCTGGGAGTCTTTGATAAGGAAATAGAGAACTGGAGCGTTGAAGATAGCCTATCTGTAAACTCTGACATGATGACGATAATGTCAACTAAGAAGGTGTTTAAAAGAATTTGCGCTTATTTTGATGAACAAAATAAAAAACATGATGAGGCAAATCAGAGGTATGATATTTACATCAAATTGAGAAAGAGTACTTCTGTAATGGTAAGTGTGCTTCAAAAAGCGATAGCTTTAAACGTGCTGTATATTGACGATTTTTCAGAAGAGTCCAAAGGTATTGTACACAAGCTAAACTCATGTAATGCGCATCCGATGGAGTTCAATACAATATTGAGTATTTGTGATTTATTTGTAAGTCTCCGCAATGATGGATTGCTTGATAATGATAATCTTCCAAGAGAGTTTTTTGAATCGTATGATATTATGCTAAACTCGAAAGAATTCATTGCCAAACATAGCATTGAATGTGATTATTATGAAGAGTTTTTATACCTCATGGACCAAACGTACTGCAATTTGTTTTTGAAAGAGAGAAACGATTCAAGATGGACGGATAACGCTGTAGGTTTTGTAGATTATTTTCAGAAAATATTGATTCTTATAGCAATAAAGCATTATTCATCATTCAGAAATATCGAAATTGAGACAGATGTCTTGGTTATATTTAAACCTCTAGGGATTTACAATAATGAAAATTTGTGGCGAGAATGGTATGGGATTTTGTCTGATTCTGGCGTTTTCGCTAAAAAATACTTGGAGTTTTTTGAATTTATCACATTGATATGTAACGTAAACGGATTAAACGAATTTTATCAACAAGGAGGAAATAAAACCAAAATCAGATATTTCCTTTATAAACTACGTAAGAACCATGTGTTTGACGACGATTGGTACAATGAAGTATTAAAGGAATTGAATTTGGATAATACACAGATGAGCAAGTCGGAACCAGGAGATGATTTTAAGGGTAAGTTTGGTAAACGTAATATGTTATATCGTTAGATACGGTTATTATCACTAATAGGGTAGGGTGTTGGATAGGATGGATAATTGTTCTCCAAAGAATAAATTTGGATTTATTTCATAATCCCAATTGGTAGCCTTGTTAATGATGCAATAATTGAGCTTTCGTTCAAGTGTTGTGGGAATATCGAAAGAAAGATCACCAGATTCTTCACTAACGATAATTTCATCGACATACGGCATTACATCGGTTTTTTTTGCCAACTCTCGAACTTCTTCAAGTATATCGTCGTTTGGACGCAAGTCTATTATATCATTAAGCAATTTAATAATAGAGATATCTATCGTTTTTACGATATTTTCTATATTTAAAGAGTCTTCTTTATATGATTTGTTTAAAATTTGGTTTTTCTTTACTGCTACGGCTGTTTGTAATAACTTTTTAAAGGGTTCGGTGATACTATCAAAATCCATAGTCGAAAACATTAGGGCATAATAAAACGCAAATTTTCCGCATGTCACAGTATTATAATTAGATTGCCTGATCGTTTCGATGAAATCCTTATCGTTACTTCCCTTCATCACTATATTCTGTAAATAAAACAAATCATCAGGATTGATGCCATCAATTTTTGTTAAACAGAACTTAATATAATTTGGAGGAAGTTTTTTTAGATTATGATAGGTCTGTTCATTACTTTGAACCTCGACATTAGCAATGTCATCATATGTTGCAAGTTTGTCTGGTGCAACATGAGTCTTAAGATATTCATCATAAATATTCTTTACAGGAATATATACTGTCTGCGTAAAAGCAGTTAAAATGGAATATTTAAAAAGTACCTCGGCAATCAACTTGTTGTCATCAGGTGTTGATAATTCAAGTTTTGCCGCAATTCCATCAATACCCATTTTATATAAATTGATAAATTGATTTGGATTGTTATTGAGGTCATCTAATAAATTGAAATCATCAGGTTTTTCCATGCTTTTGTATTTAATTTTGCAAATATAACAAAATTTTTATTATGGGTCTTTAGTTTTTATGATCGTATATTATGGATACTTACAACGGCGGCGACAACTTCAACCAGACCGAGGACGAAGAAGATATTGCTCATTGCGTTAAAGCCCCACACCCACCATTCCAGCACTATCCAAAGCATGAGAATAACGCCGCAGATCAGGACAGCGTAGGGAGCGAGTCGATGTTTCTTGAATAACAGAACCGCCGCCGTAAACTGTGTGATGCCGTTCAGGAATAGCAGCACAAAACCCGATGGAATGAAGTTTTTGAAGAAAATATCCGGCCAAGGCATCTTCTCACGTAGCATTTCCAGTAACGGTTCGCCTCCCCATGTTGCACCACTCGGATCAATCCACATCATCAAAGCACCGCCGACAGCACCGACAGCTATGAAGATGGTTAATATTTTTTGGAGGGTTTTCATCTAACAGTTTTTATCCAATTATCCAAGAACCGCATCTGGTTTTCGGTGTGGAACCAATGCTCGCCGCCTTCCATAACAGTCAGAGTCGCATTGTGTTTTTGAGTGAAATCCTTTATGGTCTCTAATGAAATCAAACAATCACTGCTACCATACAGAATATGTGTCGGTGCATTCCATATCACAGGATGAGTTTGGACATATTTAAGCCAATCACCAGTCAATTCAACGCCACTTAGTTTCTGCATATCGACTACCGGAGAAATGAAATAAGCTTTTGAAATCAGACCATCAACACCTGCACACATAGTAAAGAAAGCTCCTATACTATTGGCAATCAATATAATAGTATCGTATTTGGCCTGTAGCTTTTCAACTGCATTGTGTATTTCTTCGCTGGTTTCCCAAGGAGTGAATGTCTGATAATCCAAGCCAATCACATCGCAATCAGGGAAAAGCGGTTTGTAATGCTCGCTTTCCGTTGGACTTCCGTCTTTACCGTGAATGTATAACACCGCTTTCATAAAAATCTTCTAACTTTCTTTTTGTAATCGAGATAGTCTTGTCCGAAAGCGTTTTCCATAAAGGCCTCTTCGCTCTTAATCTGTTTGTGGAAGAGGAATATGGCGATGGCTACGACTACTGCGTGCCATGCATTGGGATAAGCGATTAGAATGCCAAGATATATAAGATCAAAGCCGAGGAATGCTGGGTTGCGGCTAATGCGATAGATGCCTTTGGTTACAAGAGTGGTTTCCTTTTGATCAGGGATACCGGCTCGCCAACTGTCACGCATCGTCATCATACCAGCGATGAAACAAGCAACACCAATAGCGGCGAGAACGATTCCTAACCATTTTACATATTGTGGCATCTGCATCAAATCCCAGACAATGCTTACAGCTTCCGCAAATGGGATGATGAAAGTTGTTATTTTCAAAGACATTTCAATACGACGTTGCTCGGCTGGTTTGTTGCCTTTGCCGAGAATCATTGTCTTAACACCTTGCCTGGATTGAAGTGCGGCCTTGGTGAAATAGGCGATGTAGAAAACCGCAATCACAAAAAATGCAGCGTAAAGTTCAATCATGGTTGTTCAGGTACTATGGCAAAATATTTAAGTGGTTCGGTTTCGCTGGCGTTGATGAGACTGTGTGAATGACCTTTGGGACAATAATGGCAGTCTCCAGCGACGAGTTTTTCTTCACCATCATCATAAAGGCAGCGAGCAACACCCGATAAGATATAGAAAACCTCGCTGTTAGTTTCGTGTTTGTGGTAACCGATTGAACAGCCCACATCGAGATGGCCAAGCATTATTTTGTTGAGTCCATCGAAGAAAATCCTGGACTTTGTATCGCCGTCACCGC
>Ga0265299_10001938_pt1 | contig 22201 bp, 14 predicted proteins | sample AusTroGonzalo_MG_4_FD_193485 | JGI IMG/M metagenome (GOLD analysis project Ga0265299, IMG submission 193485) | Bovine rumen microbial communities from tropical cattle in Woodstock, Queensland, Australia - Gonzalo_02 | ecosystem: Host-associated > Mammals > Digestive system > Stomach > Rumen ... | reverse complement strand
GCCTGTGTCATTCTGCAGATCGTATTCCTCCGCATGCGTTTCGCCAGTTATACCCTGGGCATCCTAGGGCACATTCCCAAGAAGAAACGCGCAATGGTCATCTGCAACGCTGGCATGGCGATGTACGGTCTGGCCCTGCTTTACTGCACCATCTCCGATCCCTTCTTCAGCAACGATGAATCCCTGCGGGAGTCGTATGCCTGGATGACCAAACATCCCGTTATCTCGTTGATTGGCATGTCCTTCATCGAGGGCACAGCCGACCTGATTCTCTATGGTGGTATCATGCGGGAGCTGCTCGATTGGAAACACCGTCCGCAGATCATTGTTCCGGTGTTTGCACTCGCCACTGGTCTATTATCGGCATGTTTCAGTTCACCCGTCTTAGCCATTCCTTCCACGATGGCGGTGATGTTCCAGGGGTATCTCTACGACTATTGCCGTAGTGTCATTCCCATCATCATCGGCGACTTCTTCTATTGGCTGATCATCATCCTGCTCATCGGTGTGAACCTTCCTGCATGGTGTTTCTTCATAGCCGCCATCCTCATCGTCCCCGGCGCAGCATTAGCACTTCAGACGCTGGAACCGTATAAGCCGATAGACTAATCGATGGACAATGGACAATGGACAATGGATAATGGATAATTGCAAGAAAGCGCATCGGATAATTATCCATTATCCATTGTCAATTATCAATTAACTATAAGTTGCAGGCCGATGCCACGGACGGTCTTTAGCGTAATCTTCGGCTCATCAGCGAGGAGTTTACGGAGCTTATTCACGAAGACGTCGAGTGAGCGCGAGGCAAAATAGTCATCCTCCGTATTCCAGAAGCGGCTGAGGATGGCCTCGCGACGCACCACGTTGTTCTTATTGTCGGCAAGGATGGCCAGTATCTGCGCCTCGCGCTGGGTCATCGTCTGCGAGGCACCTGTCTCATCGTTGCGCAGTGTGGCATGGTCGGCATCGAGGGTATATTTGCCCAGTTTATAGTGGCTTACCTCCTTCTGTGTCTTCGCCCCACCCCGCATCTTCATCAGCGCTTGGATATGCGCGTCGAGTTCTTCGGGCACAAAGGGTTTCTTCACATAGTTGTTGATGCCGAGGCGATAGCCCGCCTTCACATCGTTGGGCGACGTTAGGGCCGAGGTGAAGATGATGATCACGTTTTGGTCTGTCTCACGGATGCGCTCCACCATCTCGAAGCCGTTCATCACGGGCATGTCGATGTCGGAGATAATCACGTCGGGGTGAGTCTCCTCCCAGGCTTTCACACCTTCCTTACCGTTGGCAGCGGTCGTCACCTCATAGCCGCCAATAATATCCTCGAGGCCTGTCTTCTCTATATAGGCCAGCGACGCATCGTCTTCCACTAATAATAATTTAACCATATCTTCTTTTTTCTTTTCTGTTCTCATTCTTTTCTTTCGGGATGTAGAGGGTGAATTCGGAGAATTTGTCTTTCTCGCTAGCGACGGTGACCTTGCCGCCGTGGGCCTGCATCACCTGATCCACATAGTTCAGGCCGAGGCCGAAGCCCGAGACACCACCCTTGCGGTTCTTCTCGTGGATGGCAGCCCGTCCGAACTTGTCGAAAATCACCTGCTGTTCCTCCTTCGAGATACCGATGCCGTTGTCGCGCACCTTCAGCAGCACGTTCTTGTCGGTATCCCACGTCTTGATTTCAATCTTTATCTCGTCTTTCGAGTACTTCACCGCGTTGTCTATCAGGTTGGCAATGGCCTCCGTCAGATACTGCTCATCGGCCATCACAGTGGTCACCTCCAGCCGGCTGGTCACCTCAATGGGCTTCGTAGCCTTCGCCTTGGCCTTCTCCACCAGATCGTCGATAATAGGCTGCAGATCGGTCTCATGCTTATTCAGAATCAGTTTTCTGTTCTCCAGTTTCGAGATGGTCAGCAGTTTGTTCACCAACGCCAGCAGATGCTCCGCCTCGTCCTCGATGATGCTGTAGTATTTCTCCTTGATCTGCGGTTTGTCGTCCACCTTACCACTATGCAGGAAGTGTGCCCCCATGATGATCGAACTCAACGGCGACTTCATGTCGTGCACCATTGCATACGAGAAGTCGTTCCTCAGTTCCGCCATCTGCTCCTGTTCGGTGATGAAGCGCAGCAGCTGGATGATGATGATGGCGAAGAAGCCCAGGATGATGGCACTGATCAGGAACAGCGGACTCAGCCTGCGTGCCAGTTCCGGATAGGGATTGTTCAGCGCCAGGCGGATGGCTCGCGACCCGTCGCGACGGATGCTCACCGGCTTCGTCATCAGCGACCAGCTCGACCTTCGGTCATTATTCTGTCTCACCACCCCGCCATTATCCATTGTCCATTGTCCATTATCCATTGTCCCCCGCACTTCCTGCACCGTCACGTCGCGGTTGATCCCAGCCACGCTCAGCAGTGAGTCGACATACATCGCCACCGTATCCAGCGATATCTCCGAGTGGTATATCCTGCTCAGTGCATCGTTCATGCCCTCTACCGACGAGGCCAGGCTCAGGTTGCCACGTGCCTCCGGCAGACTCAGCGTGTCGCCCTCCGTCACAATGTCGGCACGGGTGTAGCTCTCATAGAACATGGCCCATGTCAGCTGTGCGCCGGCCCGATCCTCGATGTCCTTCGTCGCCGAGCGGTAGGTCATCCACATATAGAGCCCCAGCAACAGCAGCACCGCCGCCGCACTGACTATCGACACATACTTATACCTGTTCTTCTGCATAACCGCCCGCAAAGATACACAAAAAAGCCGAAAGCGTAAAACTTTCGGCATAAAATTTATCTCACTTAGAAAAGCCTTTGTCGCATTGTTGCAGACAAAAATCGGAGCCTTTTCGCCGTTTTGTCCAAAAAATCGCTATTTGTCCATACAACTGTAAGCGAAATAACAACGAAAAATTAGAATGATGCCAATAAAACCCATATCTTTGCATCGACAAAAGTCAAGAACAACATAATGTATCACAATCTCTAAATAATAAAGTTATGAAGACAAATAAGAATTTGGCAAACCTGATGCTCATGAGCATCGTTGCCACAATAACCGTTTCATTCACCGCCTGTTCAGACGATGTTATTGATGAGAAAAATGGTGATTCTGTGATCATTGCCAAGGAGGGCGAGAAGCTTGGAGCGCCCATCGGTCTGGTTTATAAAGACTTCATAACCCCGAGCGATGTTACAATCCTGAATGCCGACACCACCGAGATTGCCGTGAGCAAAGCCTTTGCCGACAAGAAAGGTATCACCAATTTCGTGAATCGCCCCATGGGTATCTGGGATGCCAAGAATCATGATTCTTACCTGCGCCGTGCCACAGAGCAACGTCTTGTTGGCGACCGTTATATTTTAAAGGTGAAGCGTTCCTCGCTGGCAGAGGTGATCGGAGACAGGGAACTGGTGCTAAATACCGGTCTCTACTACAACCCCGAGACCGCCACGACACGCGCTGCCGATACGGGAATGCCTGAGGAGGCTGCCAAGTATATCGATGAGCATAACATCATCCACCCCGCTGCCATCAGCTTCAAGCCTATAGAAGGTAATAATACGCGCGCTGCCGCCGACGGTTACGAGACTATCGTTATAGAGGATTTCTTCAACGAAGCCCCTTGTACTCGTAGCTGGTTCAGTGATGCATGGGACTGGGTCAAGGAGAAAGTGTCGGATGCAACAGACTACGTGGTGGAGAAGACCACTTACACCATCGACGGCGACAAGAAAACCTACAACGTAATCCGTCACAAGAGCGAGTTGAAGAAGGATATGAAGTTTGAATGCGGCCCCGCAGAGGGTGATTCCATCAATGTCAAATTCCAATGCCCGCTTCAGTTCGATCTCGACTATACGCTCGAAGTTCACGCCAAGGGCGACATCTCTACAGCGATGATTCCCAAACTGAACTATCTGGAAACCTATTTCGATGGCTACTTTGCCATGAACCCAAATCTTACCGTCGGTTTCTCGAAGAAGGTATCATTGCCTAAGGACAAGCAGCGTGTGAACCTGTGCAAGGTCAGCGGTATCGGTGTCACCTTCATGATCGGCATCGTGCCTGTACACATCGACTTTGACCCCAGCGTCTACCTGAAGTTTACGGCTGAGCTCGAGGGAAGTGCAAAAATCGGTATCGACTACAACTTCGCCACCCAGTTCCGCGCCGGTGTGAAGTACAACAATGGGTGGAGCGGCATCTCCAACGGTGAAATTGTGAAGAACGAGTTCAGTCTGATCAAGCCCAACGTGGGACTGGATGCAAAAGCAGGTGTAGGTCTAATGCTCGGCGTGGACGTCATCATCGACAAGATTGCCGGTCCGTCAATCGCCCTCGGTCCACAGGTGAACGCAAAGGCTAATCTGACATATTCTTATTGGAAAGATGGTGGCGAATGGGACTTCAAGGCCAAAGCCACAGCAGGCGTAGCAGGTGAGGTAGGTGCCAAGATTAAGGTGTTCGGCTACGAATTGGCTGACTGGAAATGGCCCTTCGAGTTAGGCCCACAGAAGACTATCTTCGAGTATCCGAAATCGGAATAAGGTATCCTTCATGTAGAGAAAGACGAAAAGGCACCCGAAAGGATGCCTTTTTTGTATGGTTGGAAGGTCAAAAACACATTTAACCTAAAGATAACATTCAGATAACTTAATATTCTTGTAGTTAATCGTACCTTTGCAGCGTCTAAAGGACAAAAAAGAATTTAGTTTAGAGTTTAATGTTTAAAGTTTATAGTGTTATGGAATCAATCATCACAGCAGCAACGGTACTGACCATGTATTTCAACGCAGTTAACAGCAACGACGCCAACTATATGTATAATGGCGAGATGGAAGACGGTGTGGTCAACAAGATTGAGGTGTATGCCCAGAACGACAAGAAACAGATGGAGCAGAAGATGGAGTACTGCTACGCCTACGACGAGCAGGGTCGTCTGCAAGACAAGGAGATGATGAAGTGGGACGAGGCTCAGCAGCAGTGGGTGAAGAGCAGCCGTCTGACCTATAAATATTATAAGAACGGGTACAATATAGAAGTAAGCTACTGGAACGCTGAGAAGCAGCAGTATGATCTGCCTACCGAGGTGACCCTTTATCGCTCGCAAGCACCCAACCTGACCACGGTGAAGACCTATAAGATGAACGAGCAGAAGGACAACATGTTCCTGACCAGCAGCATGGTGGTGATAGAGCCTTTGGACAGCCGTCTGCTCGCTCAGCAGTAAAGATTTTGGCTCGACCATCGCTTTTAACCTAAAGTTAACATATAGTTTGAACGATGTTAAGAAAAAAGTCCGTATCTTTGCAAGCGAAAAGTTCTTCGACGAGCGAAGCGTACTAAAGAAACGATTATAATTAATCAAATCATAGCAAAATGAAACTTAGAAAACTTTTTGTGGCAGTCGCACTGCTCACCACCATGATGGTTTCGGCTCAGCAGCAACAGATGCAGATGCCGGAGATTCCCGTAGACGACAGCGTACGTATCGGTAAACTCGACAACGGCCTGACCTACTACCTGCGTCACAACAATACCCCTGAGAAGAAGGCTAACTTCTACATCGCCCAGCGCGTGGGTTCTATCCAGGAGGATGACTCGCAGCAGGGTCTGGCCCACTTCCTAGAGCACATGGCCTTTAACGGCTCGGAGCATTTCCCCACAGGTACGATGACCGAGTATCTGCAGTCGATAGGTGTGCAGTATGGCCGCAGCCTCAACGCCTACACCTCAATTGACCGCACCGTGTATTACATTGCCGACGTGAGTACGGAGCGTCAGAGTGCCCTCGACTCGTGTGTGCTGGTATTGCGTGACTGGAGTAGCGGCGTCACCGCCACTTCCGAGGAGATTGAGAAGGAGCGCGACGTGATCCACAACGAATACCGCATGAGGAACTCGCCCAGCCAGCGTATGATTGAGCGCGCCCTACCCACATTGTTCCAGGGATCGAAGTACGGCTACCGTATGCCAATCGGTAAGATGGAGATCATTGACAATTTCAAGCCCGAGGAGCTAATAGCCTATTATAAGAAATGGTATCGTCCGGACAACCAGGCCATCATCATCGTAGGTGACATCAACGTGGACTATACCGAGGCACTGATCAAGAAGTTGTTTAGCGACATTGTAGTGCCTGCTGATGCTGCGAAAGTGGTAGACGAGCCTGTGCCTGACAACGAGAAGGCTATCTATGTGGCTGAGAAGGACAAGGAACAGCAGTATCCCGTGCTGATGCTCTCGATGAAGCGCGACCCCGTGCCCGCAGAGCTGAAGAAGACCGCGGCCTATCTGGTGCAGGTCTATCTGAACTCGATGGTGTGCTCGATGCTGAACAGCCGCTTCTCGGAGATTGCAGAGCAGCCCGACTGTCCGTTCATTCAGGGTCAGGCCGAGGACGGCAACTACTTAGGTATGTCGCGCACGAAGGATGCTTTCCAACTGATTGGCGTAGCCAAGGAAGGCAAGGACATTGAGACACTGCAGGCCATCTACCGTGAGGCCAAGCGTGCCCGCGACTTCGGCTTCACTGCTACGGAGTATGCCCGTGCAAAGGCTGACTACCTGAGCGGACTGGAGAAGATATACACCAACCGCGACAAGCGTAAGAACAATGTCTATTGCAGCGAATATGTGGAGAACTTCCTCGAGAACGACCCCATCCCCTCTATCGAGACCCTCTATCAGCTGATGACAGCTCTGGCAGGTCAGTTGCCCGTAGATTTGGTGAACCAGTATGCCTAGCAGATTATCACCACGGACGACAAGAACCTCGTGGCCTACTGCATGGAACAGGAGAAGGAAGGCAAGACATACGTCTCTACCGACGCCATGAAGACCGGTATCGAGACCGTGCGCACAGAGACCCTCACCGCCTGGGTGGATAATGTGAAGGAGGAGCCGCTGATCAGTCAGATGCCCGCCAAGGGAAAGATTGTGAAGGAAACGGAGAACAAAACCTTAGGCTATAAGGAGCTGACGCTTTCGAACGGTGCCCGCGTAATTCTGAAGAAGACCGACTTCAAGGACGATCAGGTAATGATGCAGGCCGAGGCCAAGGGTGGCTATTCGCTCTTTGGTAAGACTGATGAGGTCAATCTGCAGGCCATCGATGCTGTGGTGATGTACAGCGGTCTGGGTAATTTCCTGAAGTCAGAGCTCGACAAGGCTCTCGCCGGCAAGCAGGCTTCCGTCAGCACCAAAGTGGCCGAGGACCGTCAGTATATCTCCGGACAATCGACACCGAAGGATCTGGAAACGCTGTTCCAGCTGTTCTACCTGACGATGACCAACGTGAACAAGGACGAGAAGTCGATGGCATCGTTTGTTAACCAGATGCAGTTGGTGCTGAAAACGAAGGACCTGAACCACCAGTTAGTCTACCGCGACTCTGTGGCCAAGGTGCAGAACTGCGGCAACCCCCTCTATATGCTGCCCAATCTGGAGGATATCGAAAAGTTTGACTACGACCGCGCGCTGCAGATGCTGAAGCAGATGTATGGCAACGGCGGACAGTTCGTCTACACTATCATCGGTAACTTCGACGAGCAGAAGGTGCGTGAGTATCTGGAGCAGTATATCGCCTCAATGCCTCAGGGTCAAGCTGTCAAGGCCAAGGATGTGCGTACGTTCTTCAGAGGTAACCCCGTGTGCAACTTCGCCCGCAAGATGGAGACCCCTCAGGCTCAGACAACTGAGATCTGGCTCAACGACCAGCTGCCTTACACTCTGGAGAATGTGGTGCTGATGCGCTTTGCCTCACAGATCCTGACCCGTATCTACGACCGCACCATCCGCGAGGAGGAGAGTGCCGCCTATAATGTCGGCGCAAGTGGCGTAATCAGCGTCAACGGCGACAAGCCCATCTACATGCTAACCGCCCAGGCTCCCACGAATCCTGACAAGCAGAAGATTGCCCGCGACCTGATGCTGAAGTATCTGCAGGAGGCAGCAGAGAAAATCAGCGATACCGATCTGAACACGGTGAGGGAGATTCTGCTGAAGCAGGCTGAGGACAACAACCGCGAGAACGGTCACTGGATGAATGTGCTGACAGAATGGACGGCTGAGGGTGTGGACCTGCAGACGAAGTATAACGAGACTGTGAAGGCCGTAACCAACCAGAAGGTGCAGAGCTTTATCAAGCAGTTGATCAGTGCCGGCAACCACGCCTCGATCGTTATGATGCCAGAGAAGTGAATAGTGAATAGTGAACAGTGAATAGTGAATAGTTTATATAGGTAATTGTAGGACGAATCGTGCTCCACCGCTGTAATGCGTGTCGAGCACGATTTCTCCATTCAGGAGGGTAGCCAGACGTCGACAGAGCGGCAGGCCAAGACCTAAGCCATCGGTGAACTCAGAGATTTTCACAAAAGGCTCGAACACACGCTCCTGGTCGGCAGGTGCGATGCCACAGCCCGTATCAGCCACGTAGAAGCCCATGAAGCGGCTGTTGATCATCTGACAGCCAATGGTGATGGTGCCCTCGGTTGTGAACTTATCGGCATTATTGAGCAGCTCGGTCAGGATCTTCAGCACACTATCCTTGTGGGTGGTCAGACGGATGTCGCGATCGGCAGTCTCGATGTTCACGAGGATATCGTCGCTCTGCTTGAACAGCACATTGCCCACCGCCTCGTGGCAGAGCATGTTGGCAGTGACCATATCCTCACGCGGGATCTCGCTGACGCGGTCGAGTGCAGAGGTCATCGACCAGTTGTCGATGATGCTGGAGATGACATAACCGTTACGCTGCATATCCCTAAACAACTGCAGGCTCTCTTCCTGGCTCATCTCGCGATGACTCTCACGCAGGATCTGGGCAAAGCCGCTGATGATATTCAACGGTGTGCGAATCTGGTGCGACATATCCTGAATAAAGGCCGATTTGCGTTTGTCGGAAGCTTCTGCCATGCCCTTGGCGACACCCAGCTCCACATTGCGCTGCTCTGCTTCTGCCCTCATGCGTTCGAGGTTGGCCACATAGTCGGCCAGTGAGGCCTGCATCTGCGAGAAACTGTTTTGTAGCTGTCCGATATCATCCTTACGACGGGTCGGCGGAATGGGGGTGTCGAAATGTCCACCAGCCATATCCTCGGTCTTGGCAGCGAGCATCTGCAGGCGAGTGACATTGCGGCGGACGACGAAATAGCAGAAGGTCCACAGCAGCAGCAGTCCGAAGACAACGATGGTGATGACGATGTAGATGAGCTGATAATAGCCCCTGAAGATATCGCTCTTGGGACAGACGATGGTGACGGTCCAGTCAGTGCCGGGCAGGGTACGGCTGAGCACCAGGTGGCGACTTTGGTCGATCTCGTCGTCGTGCGGCTGCCCCTGGCTCGTGGCGATGGTCTTGCCACGGCTGTCGGAAAGGAGGAAGTAGCTTTCAGGATAGAGGCGTTCTATGGAGAGTGCCTGGGAGAGGCGCTGCAAGGAGATGTCGGTGGAGATGACGCCGACAGGCTGGCCGTCGGCCGAAACCAGGGGTTTGCAATACGACACGATGAGTCCGCGGTTGTTGCCGGTGATGTCGTTGCTGTCGGCAAAGGGGTCTATCCAGCAGGCGCGTCCACGGATCATGGGGAGGCTGTACCAGTCCATGCCGAAATAGAAATAGCTCTCGTTTCCCTCCTGTTCTGTCTCAATATGGTTGGCATCTGTGCGATAGGAGTAGGCGGAGAAGTATTTTCCCTGATCCTTGAAGAAATTGCGCTCCATGGCAATGCTGCAGCCGTCGAGCAGGGGGTTCAGCTCCACAATGTTACGTGAGAGCTGGAGCAGGGCGTCGGGTTGAAGATTCTGGAGCACCTGCCACTCGGTGTTGTGGGTGGCCACCTCCACCTCGTTGAGCAGGGCTGCCATGCGCTGCGTGACATTGCTGAGCACCTGTGTGGCCTGCGCGATGGCGGCCTCGCGGATGGCGGTACGCGAACGGTGGAAGAGCTCGCCGATGGCCACGATGAACACCACGGTGGCAATAGCCACGATCATCAGGCTGAGACGTAGTGCAAACGAACGGCGTATCTGACGGGCGATGATGTTCATGGGCGACGGGTGTTAGATTCTTCCTGGGCAGCCCGCAGGAGCTCGTTCAACAGCTCGCCCACCTGGTGGGCATCGGTCTCTATCTTATCAACCATGGCGACCATATAGTCGTCGGTCATATTCTCATACTCCTCACAGATGGTGCGGGAGACGGCGGTGATATCAGCAACAGGTGCCGACATGCCCTTGGTCATCTTGTGGAGCACGGCATTCCGCATGCGTTCCTCCTCCTTTGCATGGTCGTAAGCCTGCTGCAGCTCGGCATGGCGCGCCTCGAGCACAGCCGACTGCTGACGCACCTTGTTGACATACTTGCCCAACGACTGCTGCATGGCCTTAAAGCGACGCTGCAGACGCCCTATCTCGTCTTCACGGGTGCTGTCGGCAATCTCGCCCGTAAACTTATGCTGCGCCAGCTGGTGAGTGGAGTCGACCAGCTTCTGCAGCGGCCGGACACTGCGGGACACGATATACCAGGTGGAGAGCAACAGCAACAGCAGTCCGATGGCAGTCACAATGCGCACGGTGCGCTGGAGCTGACGGAAGGGAGCAAAGATATCGCTCTCAGGACAGACCATGGCCACGCTCCACCCCGTGTTTTTAAAGGGTTTGTAGAACACATGCAGCCGTTCGCCATGGTAGGTCATCACACGATAGCCGTCCTCGCCGGCTATCATCGCCTGACCTAAGCTCTCGATGGTGGAGTCGGACTCCAGAAGCGAGGTGGTGAAGATGGTCTCATAGAACTGCTTGGTAGTGTCTGGATGCACGAGATAGGTGCCACCCCTGCCCAACAGGAAGGTATAGGAATTGGGGAAAGGCCGGGTGGCGGTGACGGTGTCGGAGAACCAGTTGAGACAGATGTCGACGGAGAAGGTGCCTACCACCTTGCCTGCCTTGTCGTGAATGGGCTGGCTGTATGACGAGAAGATATCCTGCACCACGATGCCCCAGTCGGCATCTTCCTGATAGGGTTCTATCCAATAGGGGCGGTCGAGGAGTTTGGGAATCAGATACCAGTCCATGGTATGATACTGATAATAATTGGCACCCTCGTTCTCTGTCGCGATGCTGTCACCATTGTTATAGGAATAGGCGGAGAAATACTCACCTTTGTCTTTGTAGTAGAAGGGTTCAAACGAAATACTGCACCCATCGAGCCCAGGGTTGGTCTCCAGCACTTGACGGCTATAGTCGAACATCTTGTCAGGCTTGTCGAGGTTGTTCTCGATGACGCGCAGCATATTGTTGGCAGCCACCTCCACGGCACGCAGGGTGTTGTCGATATGCAACACAGTGCCGTCGAGCGTCTGGCGGGCCTTGCCTAAGGTATCCTGTCGGACATGATCGCGCGACTCTGCAAACATAATGCTGAGGGCCGCCAGGAAGATGGCGGTTACCACGAGCACCGTCCATACACTCAGACGGGCTGACAGGGATCTGCGATAGTCTTTCATGCTTTTCATGGTACGGTCAGTTCTTCAAAAGTTACAGCACGTTTCAACAGACCGCATTCGAGCATGAGCCGGCTGGCCTTCTCTACCATATCACGACGCACCCGGAACTCGCGCTTCCTACTGTCGGCATCAAGCTGCAGATTGAGCACCTCTTGCAGCATGCGACGCTGTAGGGTCAGATTGGTCACGGCACGATCGCTGCGCACATACTTCATGACAATCTTCAGGGCCTCCTCAGGATGGTCGGCCACCCACTCCCAGCCCTGACGGGTGGCAGCGGCAAACTTCTGGCAGGTCTGGGTATGGGCCTGATAGTAGCTGCGACTGACATAGACACCCTGCTCCTGAATGTTATAGCCGTGCTCGCTGAAGCGGTAGATGCGTTCATTGCCTATCTTGAAACCCGCCTGCAGCAGTTGTAGGTATTCATTATAGCTGGTAGCCATCGTAGCATCGATGGCACCAGAAAGAAAGAGGTTGATATGACTCATGCAACGTATGATATCATAGTTCAGACGTTCCTTCTTGTTCACGATATAGGCCAGATAATTGGGATCGGCATTGAAAATGGCCACTTTCCTGCCGGTCATCCTCAGCGGATCGTTGTCCCAGCGCGCAATGAGCAGGTTGCTACTGTTCATCGAGTCCTGGAAAATATTCACCAGGGGGACTCCCTGCGAGATAATGTCCATCGCCGACATCAGCGAGAGCATGATGGCATCGGGCTGCTCACGCTGCAAAGTAATCATCGGGGTGGTAGCCAGTGTGGGATGTGTAATCTCAACATCGAGACCAGCCGCCTTGTAGAAGCCCCGCTCAAATGCCACGTAATAGCCGGCGAACTGTGCCTGGGCGGTCCATGACGTCATCAGCACCATCTTCTCTGCCTGCACCTTTGGGGGGCAGAGCAACAGCACCACTGTCATGAGTATGAGCCTTATGGGTAATGGCATCAGTCGGTTGCTTTTATGAAATCAAACAATGTTAACGGGGCAAAGATACAAAAAAAAGTGAAAAGTGAAAAATGAAAAGTAAAAAATTTGCTTCCGCACGCAAAAATTATCCATTTTCCATTATCAATTATCAATTATTTTGTATCTTCGCAACCTCAAACCATCGTTTTTATAGATATAGATTATGACGCAAGAACAAAAACCCAACACAAAAATTATCAGAAATGAGAAGTTTGGTGGCGAACGACCTCTGTTTGCCACCCACGACCTCAGATTGGAAAATGTAACCATCACCGATGGAGAATCAGGCATCAAACAGTGCCAGAACATCGAAGCCTACGACTGCAAGTTCTATGGCAAATATCCCTGGTGGCATGTCGACGGTGCCAGGATCGACAACTGTTATTTCGCCTTAGGCTCGCGCTCTGCCATCTGGTACACCAACGACCTGGTGATGACCAACTGTCGTATCGATGCTCCGAAGTTCTTCCGTGAAATGAAGAACCTGACTCTTGAGAATGTGGAAATCACCGATGCCGACGAGACCTTCTGGAAGGTGGACGGCATCCGTATCAAGAATGTGAAACTGCATGGGGGCACTTACCCTTTCATGTTTTCGAAGAATATCTTTGTCGACGGACTGGAGAGCGACTCGAAATATGTCTTCCAATATTGCAAGAATGTAGAGGTACACAATGCAAAGATCCTGACAAAGGACTCTTTCTGGGAGTGTGAGAATGTAACCATCTACGACTCTACCCTCGATGGCGAGTATCTGGCGTGGCATTCGAAGAACGTCAGGCTGGTGAACTGCCACCTGGCTGGTGAGCAGCTGCTTTGCTATACGGAGAACTTAGTGCTTGAGAACTGCACTATCGACCCGATGTGTGACCGTATGTTTGAGTATTCCACCGTCGAGGCTGACATCCGTGGACATATTGAAAATATTAAGAATCCTACCTCCGGGCACATCGTTGCCGACAGCATCGGCAGCATCACCATCGATGAGAATGTGCGGGAGCCGAATAATTGTGTGGTAGAAATAAGAAAATGAAGTACGATTTTGATGAATTGGTAGAGCGTCGTGGTACGGGATGTGTGAAATGGGATGAGAGTCCATCTTCAGATGTCATTCCACTTTGGGTGGCGGATATGGACTTCAAGGCAGCGCCTGCCATCCAGGAGGCCATTCGGAAACGTGCTGAGCATGGGGTGTTCGGCTATACCGTTGTGGGTGATGACTATTATGAGGCTGTCATCTCGTGGTTCCAGCGCCGTCATAACTGGACCATCCACCGTGAAGAGATTCTTTATACCACAGGTGTTGTACCTGCGATGAGCGTCGCCATCAAAGCCCTTACCATGCCGGGAGAGAAGGTACTTATCCTCTCACCTGACTATAACTGTTTCTTCTCCTCAGTTCGTAACAATGGTTGCGAGGTGCTGGAAACCATTCTTAAACCATTGAAGAACTCTTCACTCTTAACTCTTAATTCTTCGTTCGAAGTTGACTTCGAGGATTTCGAGGCGAAGTGTGCCGATGAGAAAACCACCGTCTTCCTGCTCTGCAACCCTCACAACCCCTGCGGTCGTGTATGGACTAAGGCAGAACTCGAACGCATGAACGATATCTGCATGAAACACGGTGTGAAGGTGGTCAGCGACGAGATCCATGGCGAACTCATTATGCCCGGTTATCATTTCCAGCCATTTGCCGCTGTCAGCGAAGCATGCCGTCAGAACAGTGTTATTCTGAATTCACCTTCGAAATCGTTTAATATCGCAGGACTCCAGGCTGCCAATATCATCTGTGCTCAACCTGAATGGCGCCGACGCTTAGACCGCGCTATCAACATTAACGAGGTGTGCGATCTCAACCCCTTTGGTCCTATGGCTCTCATCGCCGCCTACAACGAGAGTGAGGACTGGCTCGACGCCCTCAACGAATACCTTTGGGACAACTATCAGGCGCTCTGCACTTTTGCTGCCAAGCATTTGCCGAAATGGAAAGTGTGCCGCTTAGAAGGCACTTATCTCCCCTGGGTGGACATCTCTGCTTTAGGCATCACGTCACAGGAGTATTGTGACCGTCTACTTAATGAGGCGAAAGTCTGGGTGAATCCTGGCACAATGTATGGACCAGTTTCTGGCGAAGGTTATATCCGCATCAACATCGCTTGTCCCCGCTCCCGACTTCTCGAAGCATTGGAACGAATCGCTGAAATTACCAAATAAATTTGGTATTTCACACACTTATTCGTACCTTTGCACCCAAAATCAGAGAAATGAAGAAATTATATATCGAAACGTACGGCTGTCAGATGAATGTGGCAGATTCGGAAGTGGTGGCTTCGGTGATGCAGATGGCAGGCTACGAGACTACTGAGAACCTCGACGAAGCCAACGCCGTATTCCTGAACACCTGCTCTGTGAGAGACAATGCTGAGCAGAAGATTTTCCATCGATTAGAGGCCCTGGCGGCTATCCGTCGCAAACGTCCATTGATCATCGGCGTCTTAGGCTGTATGGCAGAACGGGCACAGCAGGATTTATTAGACAATCACCACTGCGACCTCGTAGCAGGCCCTGATGCCTACTTGAGTTTGCCAGACCTGATTGCACAGGCTGAGACAGGTCATAAGGCCATGAACATCGAACTGTCGACAACAGAGACCTATAAGGATATCGTGCCTCAGCGCATCGGACTGGGACATAAGATTGGCGGTTTTGTGAGTATCATGCGTGGTTGCAACAATTTCTGCCACTACTGCATCGTGCCCTATACCAGAGGCCGCGAAAGAAGCCGCGATGTGGAGAGTATACTCAAAGAGGTTCGCGATTTGAGGGACCGAGGATTTAAGGAAGTAACGCTGCTGGGGCAGAATGTGAATTCGTATCGTCTATATAATCTAGAAAATCTAGACTGTCTAGATCATTTAGATTTCCCAGGCCTTCTGCGCCGTGTGGCAGAAGAGGCCCCTGAGATGCGCATACGCTTTACCACGAGTCACCCGAAGGATATGAGTGATGAGACCCTGAAAGTCATCGCTGAGATGCCGAATGTGTGTAAGCATATCCATCTGCCCGTGCAGAGCGGCTCCGACCGTATCCTGAAGCTGATGAACAGAAAATATACCCGTGAGTGGTATCTGGATCGTGTCGCTGCCATCCGCAGGATCATCCCCGACTGCGGACTGTCTACAGACATCTTCGTGGGTTATCACTCCGAGACGGAGGAGGATCACCAGATGAGCCTTGACCTAATGCGAGAGGTGGGTTATGACTCGGCGTTTATGTTTAAGTATTCTGAACGTCCTGGCACATACGCCTCGAAGCATCTGCCCGATGATGTACCAGAGGAAGAGAAGATCCGCAGACTGAATGAGCTCATCGCCCTGCAGACGGAAATCTCTGCCCAGCAGAACAAGAAAGACGAGGGCAAGACCTTCGATGTGCTCGTAGAGGGCTTTTCCAAGCGCTCACGCGAGCAGCTCTGCGGACGCACAGAACAGAATAAGATGGTGGTATTCCCCAAGGCTGGACATCATATCGGTGAAACAGTGCAGGTGAAAATCATTGGCTCCACTAGTGCTACTCTGCTCGGAGAGAGTTTATAGTTTAAAGTTTATAGTTTAGAGATGAAGGAGTTTTTGAACGTACTGAGGCGCTTTGTACCGCCGTATAAGAAATACCTGGTGCTGTCGGTGATATTTAATATCCTCTCGGCGATATTGAATATCTTCTCATTTGCGGCGCTGATACCGATCCTGCAGATTCTATTCCAGACGAGTGACGCAGAGACAGCCACCTCGTTGATGGCCTGGGACTGGGGCAATATCCAAACGGTGCTGATGAACAACATGAACTACTACGTGAATGGTCTTATCGCCGAATGGGGACAGACCACCACCCTCCTCTTCATCGGCTTGTTCCTCGCCGTGACCACTTTCCTGAAAACCGGTGCCTATTTCCTTTCTGCCGCCACCATCATCCCCATCCGAACAGGTGTGGTACGTGACATCCGCAATCAGGTGTATCAAAAGATCACCTCTTTGCCCCTCGGCTTCTTCTCGGAGGAACGCAAAGGCGACATCATCGCCCGTATGAGTGGTGATGTGCAGGAGATAGAAAACTCCATCATGTCATCATTGGAGATGCTTTTCAAGAACCCCATCCTGATTGTTAGTTACTTCGCAGCCCTGCTGTTCATTTCTTGGCAACTGACACTTTTCACCCTGACCATTGTACCCCTCATGGGTTGGTTTATGGGTTGGGTAGGTCGTAAGCTGAAACAGGACTCTATCAAGGCGCAGGCCCTTTGGAGCGACACCATGAGTCAGGTGGAAGAGACACTCGGTGGACTGCGTATCATCAAGGCGTTCTGTGCTGAAGGAAAGATGAACCGCAGATTCGACCAGATCAATACTGCCTACCGCAACGATATCATGCGAGTGAACATCCGTCAGTCGTCGGCTCATCCTATGAGTGAGTTCTTAGGTACGATCATGATTGTCATCGTGCTGTGGTTCGGCGGTGTGCTCGTACTTAATAACCACACGCTTTCCGGTCCGATCTTCATCTATTACATGGTGATGCTCTACTCCATCATCAATCCGTTAAAGGACTTCTCAAAGGCTGGCTATAACATCCCCAAGGGTCTGGCCTCGATGGAACGTGTCGACAAGATCCTGATGGCAGAAAACACCATCAAGGAGGTGGCACGTCCGAAGCGTCTGCCAAGCTTCGAGCACCAGATAGAATTTAAGAATGTATCGTTCAGATACGGAGAGCAATGGATTCTGAAAGATATCAACCTGACGATTCCGAAAGGAAAGACCATCGCCATCGTAGGACAGAGTGGTAGCGGCAAATCGACACTCGTAGACCTGATTCCACGCTACTACGATGTGCAGGAGGGTGAGGTACTCATCGACGGCATCAACGTGAAAGATCTGGGCATCCACGACCTTAGACAACTCATCGGAAATGTAAATCAAGAAGCCATTCTCTTCAACGATTCCTTCCGCAATAATATTTCTTTTGGTGTGGACAATGCTACTGACGAACAGATAGAAGAGGCCGCACGTATTGCCAATGCCTACGACTTTATCATGGCTTCGGAGGCTTGCTTCGATACAAACATCGGAGACCGCGGTGGACGCCTCTCCGGTGGTCAGCGTCAGCGTGTGAGTATCGCCAGAGCTATTCTGAAAAATCCACCTATCTTGATTCTCGACGAGGCGACATCAGCCCTCGATACAGAGAGTGAACGCCTGGTACAGGATGCCCTCGAACGACTGATGAAGACCCGTACCACAGTAGCTATCGCCCACCGTCTCTCTACCATCAAGAATGCAGATGAAATTTGCGTGCTGCACGAAGGACGCATCGTGGAACGTGGCACACACGATGAACTGCTGAATATCGACGGATATTATAAGAAATTGCACGAGATGCAGCAGGTGTAGAAAGTGAATAGTGAATAGTGAAAAGTGAATAGTGGCTGCGCGATTTAGATATTTATGTAGAGTTTATCTGTGGACGGTGATGGTATTTATCATCGCAAAGGTGGTATTCATGCTCTGCTGTCGCGAGGGACATACGTTCACCATTGGCGACATCTGGGATGTCATCTGTCACGGTCTGACGCTCGACCTTTCCACAGCGCTCTATTTCCTGATACTGCCCTTCCTTCTGGTGATGATCAGCCTCTGGTGGCCGCATAAAGCCCTCAGCAAAATCAGCACCATCTACTTTATCATCATCGCCATCGCCTTTGCCCTGGCTTTCGTGGCAGACACCAGCCTTTATCCCTTCTGGAACTACAAGCTCGATGCCTCCTGCCTGCAATACCTCGAGACCCCCTCAGAAGCTACTGCCAGCGTATCCACAGCCTATCTCCTAATAAGACTAGTGATTCTAGTCCTTCTAGGATATCTAGTCCATCTAGGATATCCTATATTTAAGGCTAATCCCCTGCCCACCAATCACCGTATCGCAGGCCTCATCATTTCCCTGCTTTGTCTTCCCCTTATCCTTATCGGCATCCGCGGAGGCCTTCACGAATCCACCACAAACGTAGGACAGGTTTACTACTCTCAGAACCAATTCCTGAACCACTCGGCGGTGAATCCTGTGTTCAGTTTCCTGGCTTCATTCGAGAAGACCGCCAGTTACGTTCCTGATTATCAGTTCATGAGCGAGGCAGAAAGGGCAAAGACAATGGAAGGTCTTTACTTTACAGACAGCACAGCGCCTGATACCTTGCTCAAAACCCAGCGCCCCAACATCATTGTGATTCTGTTGGAGAGCTGCGGAGGCATCTTTACCGAAGACATCGGAGGACGCAGCGACATTATGCCTCATCTGAACCGTCTGACAAAGGAGGGTGTCTACTTTGCTAATTTCTATGCAAACTCCTATCGCACAGACCGCGGTACGCTCTGCACATGGAGCGGCTATCCCTCATTCCCGCGTTCTTCGGTGATGAAAATGCCTGCCAAGACCCGATTACTACCAGGTATCGCACAATCGCTCAGACAGGAGAGCTATCATACCACCTACCTCTATGGTGGTGATATCAACTTCACCAATATGCGCAGCTATCTCGTGACCACAGGTTTCGAACAGTTGCATTGGATGAAAGACTACTCCACTCAGGAACAGAATACCTCGGAATGGGGTGTGCGCGATGATATCACCTTCGCAACGTTGGGACAGATGGTGAAAACGCAACAAGTTCCCTTCCTCATCGGCTACTCCACACTCAGCAGTCATGAGCCTTGGGATGTGCCTACGCATCGCCTGAATGACGAGATAGCCAATGCCTTCAATTATCTGGACGAGTGCATCGGCAACTTTATCAACGACATGAAACAAACCCCGCAATGGGACAATCTACTGGTGATCATGCTGCCTGATCATGGGTTCTCACACTTCGGTGTAGGTGAGGAGCATGAGATGCATGACCATGTACCGATGCTCTGGTTAGGTGGTGCCTTGAAAGCCCCGCGACGCATTACGCAGTTGTGTAACCAAACAGACCTCCCTGCCACGCTCTTAGGACAATTAGGCATTCCCCACAACGATTTCAGTTTCAGTCGCGATGTGATGAGTCAGAGCTATCGCTACCCCTTCGCCGTGCATACCTATAACAACGGCATCACGATGAAGGACAGCACAGGCTTTGCGGTATTCGACCTCAATGCCAACCGTATCATCGTGGATAAGAGCAGCAACAGCGAGACACTTATCAAAAAGGGAAAGGCGATATTGCAGACAGCAGCGAAGGATTTAAAGGAATTGACAATTGATAATTGACAATCATGATGAAGACGAAACGATTGGGATATCTGGCGCCGTTGGCGGCGATGCTATGCAATCTAGGCATTGCATATTTACTGTATTTCCTGGCAAGAATCATCTACCTGCTGGTGAACTACAGCTATTTTGAACAGGGTCTGAGTTTCTCTCACCTCATGGAGATGCTGGGAGGCGGATTGATGTTCGACACCTCAGCCATCCTCGTAACCAACATTCCCTACATCGTCCTGATGCTCCTGCCCTGGCACAGAAAAGAGAACAACACCTACCAGCAGATCTGCAAGTGGGTCTTTATCGTCATCAATGGTCTGGCTCTTGCCATCAACCTCTGCGACAGCGTCTATTTCCGCTATACCATGCGACGTACGACGACCACCGTATTCAGCGAGTTCTCAAACGAAGGAAACCTCGGTTCCATCTTCCTCACGGAGACGCTCCATCATTGGTATCTCGTCATTGTCTTCGCCCTCCTGATATGGTGTGTGTGGAAACTATATGTCAAGACAGGCCTGGAATGGAAACGCCTGCACCCCTGGCCCTATGCCCTCACGGTATTTCTCTCTTTGGCAGCATTTGCCCCCTTCGTGGTGGCAGGTATCCGAGGGGGCTTTACCACCGCCGTAAGACCCATCACCATCTCCAATGCCAATCAATACGTAAATCGTCCTATCGAGGCAGCCCTCGTGCTGAATACGCCCTTCTCACTCTATCGCACCATTGGCAAGGCAGTCTTCGTAGTGCCTGATTACTATCAGAATGAGCAGGAGATGGAGGCCATCTATAGCCCCGTGCATCATCCCAATAATCCTAGTCTATCTAGCGATTCTAGACTATCTAGCGAATCTAGATTATCCAGTGATTCTAGCTTCACTAGAAAAAACGTCGTCATCCTCATTGTCGAGAGCTTCGGCCGCGAATACATCGGTGCCCTGAACAAAACCCTCGAAAACGGCCAATACCGCGGCTACACCCCATACGTGGATTCTCTCATTGCGAAGAGCGTCACTTTCAGCCACACCTACTGCAACGGACGCAAGAGCATCGATGGCATGCCAAGTATCCTATCGAGCATTCCGATGTTCGTAGAGCCTTTCTTCCTCACCCCAGCTTCGATGAACCATGTCAGTGGTATTGCTTCCATCCTCGCAGCAGAAGGTTATCAGACGGCTTTCTTCCACGGCGCCCAGCGCGGTTCGATGGGATTCCAGGCATTCTCTCGCGCTACTGGTTTTCAGGACTACTACGGACGTGAGGACTACGATGCAGACACACGCTTTGGCGGTGACGAGGACTTTGACGGTATGTGGGCCATCTGGGATGAACCTTTCCTGCAATACTACGCCACGAAGATGTCAGAGATGAAGGAACCCTTCATGACAGCTGTCTTCACCGCCAGCAGTCATCACCCCTACGTCATCCCCGAGAAATACAAAGCACAATATCCTGAGGAGGGCATCATCATCCACAAATGTATCCGCTATACGGATATGGCCATCGGCAAGTTCTTTGAGAAAGTGAGCCGCGAACCTTGGTTCAACAACACCATCTTCGTACTCACCAGCGACCACACAAACCTCTCCGATCATGCCTACTACGAGACAGACCTCGGCGGTTTCTGCTCTCCCATCATCATCTATGAGCCTGGCAACGCAGAGCGTCAGCCGGAGATACAAGACAAAATCGCCCAGCAGATAGACATCCTACCCACCATCATGGGGATGTTGCACTACCCCAAACCCTATTTCGGTTTTGGCATCGATGTGCTGAACACCCCTGCGGAAGACACGTGGGCCGTGAACTATCTGAACGGTATCTACCAATATGTGAAACAAGGACATGTGCTGCAATTCGATGGCACACAGACGAAAGCCGTCTATGCGCTGAGTGACTCACTGATGAAACAGAATCTCATCGGTAAGATGCCTCAGCAACCGCAGATGGAGCGTGAGCTGAAAGCCATCATCCAGCAGTATATGACCCGAATGACGCAGGACAAGTTGTCAGTGAATAGTGAAAAGTGAATAGTGAATAGTGAATAGTAGAAAAAGAAACATATCTGGGCTGGGGGCAGTGATCGTCAATATCCTGCTTTTGTATGTGGCCTATATGGTGACCAGGATCGCCTTCCTGCTGGAGAACTACAGCACTTACGAACACGTGTTCAGTTCGCCGAAGTTCTGGGATATCTTCTGGGGTGGAGTCTATTTCGACACCTCAGCCATTGCCTATACCAACGCCCTCTACATCCTGTTAGTGCTCTTCCCCCTACATCTGAAGGAGAACGCCAAGTGGCAACGCTTCTGCAAATGGCTTTATATCATCATCAACGGTCTGGGCCTCGCCACGAACCTCGGCGATGCCGTTTATTTCCAGTATACCGCCCGTCGCACGACGATAGCATTC
>Ga0265299_10001931_pt1 | contig 22240 bp, 13 predicted proteins | sample AusTroGonzalo_MG_4_FD_193485 | JGI IMG/M metagenome (GOLD analysis project Ga0265299, IMG submission 193485) | Bovine rumen microbial communities from tropical cattle in Woodstock, Queensland, Australia - Gonzalo_02 | ecosystem: Host-associated > Mammals > Digestive system > Stomach > Rumen ... | reverse complement strand
ATCGCCCTTGCACAACTGCGACAGTGTTTTGCCCTGAGCATTGTTGGTCTTATATATCTTCCCACGATACATATTGAGCGTAAAGAAATCGTCCATCGACACCTGAGCAGCATTGTTCATGTTGCTGACCATCACCGTCTGACGATTAAGGAACGGCTCCAGGTCGCTATACTTAACCCAAAACAGCGGATATTGTGTTACAGACTTTTCGTCGCCATCATCGCTATCATCACTACTCATAGAAAACTCGCTCTCCTCCTCAACGGCTATAGGGCACAGAGCCAGCACCTTGATATGGAACGAAGAGTTGGCCTGATCGTAATATGCGCTCTCTTTGAGATAATACTTCTTCACTTCGGATGATGGAATATTGCTATTCTCAACCTTAATACGTCCATTCTGCTCTTCGTATGGGATGCGATATTCGTGCAGCCAAGTCTTCATGTCAATCTTGGCCTCTTCTGTAAACACATCGCTTCCATCGGTTGGGTACTCGTAGATGGGAATATATCCACTCAGAGCCAACTTAAGAATATATGTAAACAGGTTGAGCTGCTTGCCCTGTGGCTCTACAGGATAGTAGAGTCCGCCATTAGCATCTTCATCAAGCGAAATCTCACGATAGATATCGCGACGCCACACCACTTCCTCAGGCATTTCAACAGCTGTGGGGAATGATATCTGGGCACGCATCGACATGGCCGAAGATGCATTTTTCTGCTGGTTAACCTGTTTTTCCTGCTGTTCAGCGCGTCGCTGTGGCGGCTGGGCTACAGCGGCTCCTACCATCAGCATCAGGGTTAAAAAGAACAATACTCTTTTCATATCTCTTATACCTTATTTATTTTACTTTTATTTCCATCGAACCAGTAAGTGTTCGCGTAAGTCCATCAGGACCAACCACAGTAACTCTCGAAATATAGAATCGGCGATTGCGAGGGAGTTTGCGGAACGTATCCTTCTGACGACCAGAGAACTGGGCACCATCCGATGCCATAGGCACAGCATTACCCATATTGTCGTGAAATACCGTTTCGAAACTCTGCACACGGAAGGCGACATCCAGTATACCATCATCGATAGCAGCACCCAGTTTATCTACGGCCACAAGCTGTGTCTTGGGCAGATCACCACCCTTATAGCGGGTAGGATTGCCATGCTCGTCAGTCATAGATATATAAGGTGTAGGATCGGGCAATTTGCGCACACGGAAGGTGTACTGCCCCATCTGCTGAGGACGGCCTGTATTGGTAGAGGTAACAGTGATTACCGCATTCTGACCTATCTTAGATGGTTTAGCGATATACTTGCCAGGACCAACCGACTGCAGTGTACCATTAGTCATTGAGGCCTGAATCTTGTTTAGAGGGACTCCTGGCACACTTATGCTGATGGGATTAGAATATCCTGCATATAGCATATTCATAAGGTCGGCCGATACGGTGGCGCTTGGTTCTACCACGGTATAGTCCTGTGCAAACTCACGGCGGATACGATCGCCATTACCATTCACCATCTCCATGTAACCTTTAAGCGTAAAGTCGCCAGTCTTACCACAAACGGTTTCGTACAGACCATTCTGTAGGTTAACCTTCTGACCACCTATAAAGATATCTGGTACCTGAGTAGTGTCGACAGCAGCCATAACAATGCGGGCAGAGAAGCGGTCGCCTCGCACGATAGTCTTAGAGTTTGGAATAACAAATGCATCGAGCAGGTTCACACGGATATCCTTCACATCGATATTCTGTACCAGCTTATGCAGCACTTCACCCTCTGCATAGCGTACATCACTCTGTAGTTTTGACAACAGCGTAACTGCAGCAGCTGCCGGCATCGATTCGAACATATACTCCTGCCAGTTCTTACCCATGGCACGCTTAGGCACCTCGGTGGTAAGGTTGCTGGCAATTATCTTCTTCTGCTTCTCGTCTGTCACCATCGTGAGCATGCGATTGCGGAAGGAGTTGATAGCATCATACAGTTTCTGTCCCTGACCATTGGTTGGCGACAGCATCACGTAGTTGGCAGGCTCCTGGTCTTCCTTATTACGAATGTTTGTTACATCGCCATCCTCTCCATCAGCCTCTACAACTATTGCTTGTTTCAAACTAGCAGCAAAATTGTATAGAGAGTCACTCATCTTACGAACCTGCTGGGCTTTATCATACCACTCCTTAGTTTTCTGAGGATTGGCCTTCATCTGCTGTTCGAAGGTCTCGTATATCGCCAGGTTCTCTTTCGATGAGTTGCTGGTAGTGCGGTTCAGACTTTCCTCCACAATCGAGAATCCGTTGAGCACCTCGTTAGAAACGTTAAGTGCCAACATAGCCATCAAGACGACGTACATCAGATTGATCATCTTCTGGCGTGGAGAAACGGGTCTTTTCTTTATTGCCATAGTCGTTATACGTTCATCTTAGCTGTCATTGCCTCGATCATACGGGCATATATCTTATTCAGTTCGGCTATCTGCTCAGCCATCTTCTTAGTCTGCTCATTGATATCATCGATAGTACCAATCTGCGAGCTGGCACTCTTAAGTTGCATCTCGTAAACCTTACAGATACCTGTAAGCGTACGGTTCAGGTTCTCCATCTCTTCAGAGTCGTGCGCCAATTTCTCATTCTGGGCCGAAACTTTGGCAAGAGTTTCTGTAAGATGTTTCAATTCGTCAACATAACCAGCTGTAGCAGCATCGAGTTCTGGATTAGGAGCGCTTGGTGTAACAACAGGCGCACCTCCGCCACCAATTACAGCAGAACCACTGCCACCACCAATGATAATTGTACCACCAGCAGAAGTTCCACCTTCAACAGTAGGAATATCGCCTTCAACTGGAACAGATGATCCGCTTCCGCCGCCAATAATAACGGTTCCACTGCCACCAGCAGGAGCACCGCCAGCAACGACTGGCCCACCTGAGACTATTGGTCCACCAGCAACTACCGGACCACCAACATTGATGACTCCACCTTCTGGAATATCAACACCCTCAGGGATTTCAGCCCCTTCAGCTGGTATTACGCCACCTACGACACCACCAACATTACCAACAACCGTTGGCGTTGCACCAGCATGAATATCGAGATTCATACCATCGGTAGTCTTATCAAATGGACGATCGAAGGCTGAAATAAAGAACACAAACACCTCTGTTCCCATACCCAGGAACAGGAAGAAGTCAGCACCACTCAGATGGGTAAGTTTAAACAATGTACCTAGGATAACGATTGATGCACCCCAGCTATAGGCGTAGTTCAGGAACGTCTGTCCAGGAACACTATCCATCCACTTCTGCAAGCGGTATACTACGTTGAGCTTACTATATGTAGTCATATTCTTATCGTTTTTAGTTATTTCTTCTTTCCATTTTGCTTTGTAGATTTAGCACGCTCGCTGGTAGAATTAGCAAGACTGCGCACACAACGGAATCCGATATACGAACGGGGCTGATTCTGATACTCAGCACTACGCCATGCAGAACGGATATACGACTCAGGATCTTTCCACGAACCACCTCTCACGCTCTTGCGCTTCAGTCGGTAAGGATCCTCCTGAGCAGCATTATATTTCAACTGTGGATTGATATCGTTCATAGCTTCTACACCAGCTTCTGTATAAATGGTACTGGTCCACTCAGCCACATTTCCTGCCATATCGTAGAGGCCATTCGAGTTGGCCGAATATATGCCCACACGACTTGTAATCAGGTTACCATCCTTGGTATAGTTACCATTATCAGGCTTAAAGTTGGCGTAGAAACATCCCTTTCCGCTAGCCACGGCCTCATTGTCCCAAGGGAACTCGTTCTGGTCTTTGCCACGGGCAGCATACTCCCACTCTGCTTCAGTCGGCAGACGATAGCGCTGCACATATCTGGCGGCAGGGCCAAGTCCTTTCAGCAGATACTCTGTGCGCCAAGCACAATATGCATTAGCCTGTTCCCATGTCACACCTACCACCGGATAGTCATTGTAGGCAGGGTTAGAGAAGTAGTATCTCATATACATCTCGTTATCTGCATTGGGAAAGTCATTCACCCAGCAAGTTGTATCAGGGAATATATTTACGATATATGTATTCAGGAAGTCCCAAGGTCCTGACAATGGGCGATTGATCGTCTCGCGAACAATACGTCCTTCATCGTCAACATAAGCAGTGTCTTTAGATATCATTACCTGCTCCTCTGGATCGATAGTGATATCAGTATTCAAATTGCGCTCCTGTGGATTCAGACGATTGCGACGCAGGGCAGCTGCTGTATAGTCGTACACCTCATAGCGATAGTTAAGTTGACGGTAGTCCAACATCTTTTCACCAGTCACAGGGTTTGTCACATACAGTCCGTTAATTATCTCCTGCTCATCCTCACTTGGTCTGCGGGGCAGCGACTTCTTCCAGTTCAATACTGTCGCAATCTCATTACCCTCCTTATCTGTCTTCACCGTCTTGTATGTCTCATCTATTTCTGATAGACGTTCACGCAGTATTGAGTCGCGCACATAGTTCACAAACTGGCGATACTTAGAATTGGTTACCTCGGTCTCGTCCATCCAGAACCCGTCCACAGAGATATCTCTGAGAGGAGTCTTCTTTCCCCACAGCGAATCCTGGTTCTCTATACCCATCTTCAGGTGTCCTCGTTTCACGAGTACCATTCCGTATGGAGTAGGCTCTGTGAAAGCCTTTCCTCCTGTACCAGTCACCTCACCGCCACTGGATGTCATCATCTTGCTGCCAAAACAACTGCTTAGCAGCATCACAGCCACGGCACATAGTCCTATAAGTTTCTTCATATATATACCTTATTTACTATAGTAATCTTACGCTCTTATGCAGATTTCTGCCTTTCTTATACAGATTTATCTCTGTCTGGTAGCCCACGAACAATTCATGGCTTCCGTTTCCCACGTTGATAGCTGATGTATATACCTCGTAACTGTAGCCCAGGTGTATGCCATGGAAGTTTCCACCTATCAGCACCGTAACAGAGTTTGTCGGACTATATGTCAGTCCTGCATACATCACCTTCTTGTCGTGTTCGTACTTCAGTCGGCCAGTCACGTCTGCACGCCAAGCCACAGCGTCAGTACGCCCCAACACAGATGTCTGTATTTTTAAAAACGGATTATTTAGCCGAATATTGTATCCTGCAGTAAAATAATATGTAGGGGCGATACTTAATTCATTCGTCTCGCCTATTTCTACCACAGGCGAGTTAAGGTGCAAGGCCGATAGCCCGACATACCAATTGCGAGCCATATAATACAATCCTGCAGCCATATCAAGGCCTGTTCCGTTTACCGATGAAGAGGCAAAAGCCGGATCGTCAGGATCATTACCAAGCACCACCTTACTACCATCAAACGTCTCGCCTAGCATACCTACCTGCACACCTGCAGCCAGCTTGCCACCCAGCAATCGCTTCTGATAAGCATACTGCACACTCAGTCGCTTGTGCGAGAACAGTCCTATCTCATCGTTCAGCAGTTGCACTCCTACTCCGTGATATGAGCTCACAGCATAAAATGGCATATCAGCAGCCACATACATCGTCTTAGGATTATTCTCAAACCCAGCCAATTGTAATGAGTACGCACCAGCCACATTCAATTTCGACTCTTTACCCACCGCCGCAGGATTAAACGAAGTTTCCATCGCCCAATAATGAGCGAAGGAAGGATCGTATTGCGCACAAACTCGTGTGGCTGCAATCAGTAGCCCTATTGTCACTAAAAAGAAACGTTTCACGTTAATAATAACGCAAAACGTTCTTTTTTATTATAATTGTTTACTTCTTTTTAGGTAGATCACCTGTACGCGTCAGTTTAAAATCAGTAGCCGAGAACCATTGTGCCCCACAAGTTTTGCCAGTAAAACTTTCGACACTAGATACACCGTATGCAATCGAATCGCCTGAAACTACGATATTATCGATACTAACGTCAACCCAACCCATATCAGGTCTTCCTTCCTGGTTTTCATAAACAGGCATTGACTTCAGTTTAATACTATCGCCATGGGCATAAATACAAGGTCCAGGTCCTTCTGTCCTGACGGCACATTCCAGACGATATACGCCAGGTTCTACAGCCTCCTTGCGCTCTGCCTGAAACACCTCTTCGCAATTCTCATTATGTACATCCATGAAGCGCAAATTGTTATTACCTTTATAATATCCCCTGTATGTATAATGATCACAGTTCTCAGCCTTAATCAGATTCCAACCGCCCTTACGCAGGAAATTCTTGTCCTGACGACTCATCTCTATACCTTGATAAGTTGTAGTGTTATCTGGCACAACGGTCTGATAGATATACTCATTATGATACTCTGCAATGGTGAATCCTAATGGAACTGCAGTACATACGGCAACCACCCATAGGATGATCCAGATGATTCGCTGAGCAACTCCCATGGGACGGATCTTGCCTGTAAGCGACAATACCATGTGAGTGATGCCATAGATAGGGATGAGCAGCACTAGGAAGAAAGCGATGACAAATATGCCAAGAATCTTAGGATTGTGTATCCATGCCCCAGCTAAGCCCATTGAACTGAGACTGAACGGAATGGTGCTGTTCAACGGCAATACCAAACCACAAACCGTTGCAATCAAAGCGAACAAGAAGCCGATGAACAGAGCGAAGCAGATAATGGTAGAGATAATCACTACAAAGCCGATAACTATCTTCAGTAGAAAGGATACCAGCAAACCGATCAAGCTGCGGCGCTGAACAGGTTGTTTCTCGTTCTCAACCACCACATCGGCCAGATTCTGCGGAGTAACATCCTTACCATCCATCTGTAACAGCTGCTCAGGCGTCTTGGCCTCAGGTATCACAAGTGCAAGAACGATATAAATAAAGAGTCCCACACCATAGCACAGAGTGAATAGTACAGTAAGCAGTCGCCAGATGATAGGATCTGTATTGGTGTACACAGCTATACCTGAAAGCACACCTGCCAGCATCTTGTCCTTAGGATTGCGATACAGCTTTTTGCCTGCAGTACGCTCGCGTACGTTTTCATATATCTTCTGACCAGCCGAACGAGCCTGCTCTTCCCAATTATTACCTTTGTTTTCTGTCTTCTGGGCTTCCTCGCCAGTAAGCTCTTCTGGTTTGCCGATGCGCGTAATGATATCCTTGACATGTTCGATAGTAATAGCCTCGATGCCCTGCTGACGCAACTCTTCGAAAAGTTCTGCTATACGGGTCTCGATATCATCTACTATTTCGTCGCCTCCCTCCTGCTTGCCAAACGACGAACGGAGTGAATTAATGTACTGCTGAAGCAGCTCGTAAGCATCTTCATCTATCTGGAAGAGACGGCCGCACAGGTTGATCGTAATATTCTTTTTCATTTTGATTCTAATAATTTTGGTGTTACGTTCTTAAGATAATTAATGGTGTTCGAGAGTTCCATCCAGGCCGTATCCAGACCTTCGAGGAATTTTTCACCCTCTTTGCTAAGGGCATAGTACTTACGAGGAGGCCCCTGAGTAGACTCCTGCCACTCGTATTGCAGCAGTCCGTCGTTCTTCAGTCGGGTTAGTAGTGGATAGAGCGTCCCCTCTACCACTAGCAGCTCCGCATTCTTTAGTTGTTGGATAATGTCACTAGCATACGACGGACGATGCTCGAGTAGCAGCAATACGCAGTACTCAAGCATACCCTTACGCATCTGTGACTTTGCATTTTCAATATTCATATCTTTGCCTTATTTAAAGATTTCTGCGGCAAAGATAAACAAAAACCTAGTACCTTGTATAACAAAGTACCAAGTTTTTGCAAAGTATTATAACTATTTAACAATTAAGCGGCTAATAGACCTCCAATTCGTAGATTCGAGCAGCAGAATCCTGACCCTGCGTAGGAGCAACTACAAAGAGTCGGAGATAACGCACAGTTGCAGGAGCGAAGTTGCGATCCGTATAGTTATTGCGATTACCATCAAACATATCCAGCGTCTGCCATTCTTCAGTGTTAGCATTACGTCCCTGCAACAAACATGTACGAGTGATATAAGCCGACTGCTCAGCAGCTGCACTCAACAGGCGCCATCGACTGATGGTGGTAGGTTTGCCAAAGTCAAATGTCACATAGTTAGGCGCAGCCTGCGCGTCACACCACTTGGTATTAGGATCGCCATCCATCAGCAGAGCAGCACGCTCATTATTATTCACCTCGCCCGAAACAGCCGTAATCTTAGCATCACGCAACAGGTTAATCTGAGGCTGGGGCGATGATTCCATATGTTGTGCATCAGATAGAATAGAAGTCTTGAACAATGGTGCTGCGGCAACAACATCAGCCATATCGTTGGCTAAAGTAGCAGCAAAGATTACCACATGCTCATCGTTAGGCAGAGTTATCTCGCGTACACCTTTGGGGATATCCAGACATACACGGAACATATAGGTAAACTCGTATGGTTCATCAGCCTCAGCCGAATGGCGATGACTTCCTACCCAGGCAACCTCAGCATCTTTCAAATATCCTGTAGTATGTCCATCGTGTCCCCACTGACCAATGAAACCAGTATAATAAGGTACAACAACGGTCTGCTGCTTGCCTCCAATAGTGAATGCAGCCTTACGGTCATCGCGGTCAGAAGCCACAAGCAGATACAGATGACGATAGTCCTTACCTGCAGGCAACAGGATTGTCTGTCCCTTACAAGTCAATCCGCTAGCTGCATCTTTCTCACCAAAACTGAATGGAATGTCGCCAACTGTGATTCCCTCATCAGGCAACAACTCGGCAGCGTAACTATACCCACCCTCAAAATTGCCTGAAGAGCGGAACTCGTTGTAGCTGAAGCAATGGCGGTCGTAATCCAGTGCTAATGGCTGTACTGCGTTTTCTGTCTGATTCTGCTTAGCTAGAACCACCTTGTAGGTCTTAACACTATAAGGCTTGATGTCGACTAGCAGCGAACGACCGTCTACATCAGCTTTCTTTAGAGTGCGTTCTGTACCATCAGCCTCAACAGCCCTAATGATTTCGGCAGGGAAAGTCAGGCGTGCCTTCTGAGTGCTCTGACCATTCACTTCATAAACACGTATCACATATTCATCACTCACTTCAGCACGTTTCAGTGCACGAACCACAACGCAGTCGTTGTCTGAAGTTACAAACGAGAACTTCTTGCCCAACGATCCTGCATGTCGTTCTGTATAGAATGTACGCAAAGGACTATTAAGTTGATCGGCCTGACGAACAGCATTAACAGCATCAAGTGGTCCCTCATGACCTACGATACTATAAGTAAAGACATGGTGTCCAAAGTCCTGACGAGCCTGATAAGTATAGCTTCTACCAGGCTTGGGCGAATATAACAGTGACAGGCGCAAGGTATTATCATTAGGTTTGTCCCAACCATAGCGTGAGTCATTCAACAAAGTCACACCATAATTGCCATTACGGTTTGTAAGGTCTGTCCACTCATGAGAATACACCTCGAAACTATTATCACGGTTATTTCCTCTGCGCACACTGCCTAGTCCGATATCGTATGTAGCATCCTTATTTGAGACACTCAGCGGGAACTCTGCCTTGAGCAGGGCATTAAGTGAACGCCAGTCTACCTCATTTTCGAAATCTATACGATCTGCCTGTGCTCCTTCATAAAGGTGGATACGCTGCACAATATCAGACTCACCGTATTTCTTTTTTATTACCAGTGTCTGTCGCAGTATGCCGGGCTCTAAAGTGATTTCCACATCATCATGTACAGGCAAAGGATCTTTGTCAATAGTTGCCTTCTGAATCTCCCAAGCAGGCCATGCCTCTGAACGACAGTCATCGAAAACCACCAAACGAAGACTCTTGCCTGAAGCAACCAACTCACGACTGCAGTTTTTGTCAATCAGCGATACTACATCACCATAATCATCGACTGTCAACTTATAACGCGACGACTCTATGGTACGACCAGATGTAGAGGTTGCAATCTTGCTTTTGCCCGAAGCCTTAATACCATAAACAGCCATTCCTGTTGCTGGTACATCAGCATCGAACAGCAGCACGCGGTGACCATTACGCTCTACTATCTGTGATACGACCTTATGGCCATCTGCGTCAGCAACACTATAATTTCGATTGTCTGACAGAACAACCTGTGCGATTGCACGGACTGGGGTGGTTTCATTGTTATAAACCACAACAGGCTGTCCAGCAACTCGCGTATCCATCTTGCCAGCCACACCAGAAACACTATGTGTCAACACATCTGAGAATTTCTTAAGCGCCAGGAGCTCATCGTTCCATGAGAACTCGTAAGCACGAGGAATACTGGTACCAGTCAGGTCGTCGTGGAACTGATGCCAGATAAAACGCTGCCATGTCTCCGTCATAGTAGCAGATGGATAGCGAGCTACACCCAACCAATTGGCCATGACAGCCGAACGCTCTGCAGCATCGCCTAAATGCTCATTCTGGCGGTTATAGAGTTTCATCGCAGCTTGTGAGGTATAGCAGCCATTGCCATGCACATCCATTGGCAGTTCGCCATCGAATACAGGCAACTCTGGATGCTTGTCGAATGGCAGATAATCCTTATATAGCTGATCGCTGGTAGCACTTACTATCTTGACAGGTCCACGACCAGCGATTCCCTTCTCTACAGCACGAACAGATGCGATGGTTGGCGAACCACCGATATCGCCTGTACCATAATAACGATAAGCCTGATTAAGCGGGCTTTCACCTATCTCACGTAGCAACTGCTGATTCTGCGAGAGATCTTCATCGCTATAGCGTTCAGCATAGCCAAAACCATGGGCCATCATTATACGACTGCCATCGATACCCTGCCATAAGCCAATGGTATAAGGATAGCGCTTGCCACCCTCATAGAATGGATTGGTACGCCACACCAACTTCTGCGACGAGAAACCTATCAGACCGCAGTGAGCCGCCAGAGTAGGCAGAGTATAGCCAAAGCCGAAGCAATCGGGCAGGAACACATCTGTACTCTCTGTATTAAACTCCTTACGATAAAACGTTTGCCCCAACAGGGTATTACGCAGCCAAGACTCTGGTGAGCATACAATGGTTTCATTAGCATCCCAACTGCTGCCAGCAAGATGCCAACGACCATTAGCCACATAATGTTTCAACTCAGCATACTGCAGCGGATAGTACTCTTTCATCCAACTGTACTTGACCGCGCCTTCGAAATTAAAAATGTAATTAGGATACTTCTTGAGCAGCATCAGGTTCTGGTCGAGGGTATGTTTCACATACTCACGGATGGTAGTCTGTACATCCCAATTCCACTGCGTGTCAAGATGGGCATCGGCCACCATGTAGGCTTTTTTCTCCGGCTGAGCAATTGCACCTGATGAAAGCAATGCAGCCATAGCCACGGATAAAAATTTCTTTGTCATAAGTTTATTTAGTTAGTTATTCTTCTATCACACAGCACCAGCCACCATTTCTAACCAAACGTAGCATCGTCTCCAGAGCCTCATCATGGGTTACAGCGTTCTTTACAGGAACAACGTATGGTAGATAGTGATCAATAACCTGACGTCGAACACCCTTTAATCTAGGACGAACACGACCATCTGGAGAGGCAAGTCTTTCTGTCGAGGCCTGAATATGAGCACAGCCCTGCAACAAGAAAAGCCCCAAAAAGATTCTTTTTATCATAGAATGTTTTTATTATAACGTTCATTCAGGCTATTTATTATCTGACAACCACCTTACGGACACGTCCGTCTGGCATACGCACCAGATTCAATCCTTTTTTTAATGAACGATGTATCTGACCATTCAAATCGTATATGGCTGTAGGCTCCGTATTGTCCAATGCATCTACAGACTCTATTGCCGTCGAACCATCGTTAACAGAACGAGTGCCCGAAAGGAGTTCTGCATGAAAAGTTTCCTGAAATACATCGACCACAATACGATAGACACCCTGTTGAGTGACACGCCACTTGGTATCAGTTCCACCTTTCCGCATCTGCGTCGATTTTAAGATGTCCTCATCCTGCTGATAAGGATGAAACTCGCGTGGTCCCCATGTCATCTGGCCCTCCAATTTAAAACGGCCAGGTTCTATCACGCCGTCATATTCACCAAGCACTCCAGTCCACGAAAAAACATAGGGATTATCATGATCCTGTTCGAACGACAGCATGGCATCACGACTCCATTCCACATCGTTAGCGCCTCCTTCAAAGGCACTACCTGCAATCAGCATCTCGTTCCAAGGAAAGACCAGCTCTCCCGTCAGCTTACGATTAGCCGGATCAACCAGAAAGCTGTACGCATCTTCTGGGAACGAGACCACCCAACCAGGCTGCGTCTCATCTCTCGTATACTGATAGGTTATTCCCTTGTTAATAAGATATGAGTCGACAAGTTGCGGTTTCAGGAACTGAGTAACCCCTTTCTCGAATGTTTCTGTGGTCATAACTTTCAGTTCACCACTCACTAACGCACCAGCAAAACGGTACTGACCATCTGGCCGTTTGGTCAACTCAATTGTCTGTCCATCAGGCACAGCACTGCCTGTGGCCCACAAACGTTCAAAGTTCTGCGCGGCTGCCACCTGCGGTAGTAACATGCTTAACAGACTGAATAATATAACAAAATTACGCATAGTCTTTTTTATTTGATATGTTTATGTGTGGTTGTCGTCCCGTCGCTCCAAATGCAACGCAGGATATAGGGGCCTTGGGGTTCACGTAATAACGAATTACCACGCAAATCATAATAGGTTTTCTTAACGACAGACTTGCCACTATGCTCATGAATGCCTGTAGATGCACGCTCAATATTAATAATGAGTTTCTGATCGCAGGCTGTTACGGGAACACTGATTATCAGACTACCTGCAGCCTCATCAACACGCCAATCGGATGTCATCACACCATTGATTGTAACCGATTGGGGGGCTCCCTCCTGCAGCAATTCTATCTCATAGGCTCGCTCGGTGAGCATGCCTTCAAATTGTCCCTGTCGAGGATTCAGAGTCAGTTCTATAGCCTCATCAGTTCGATGCTGGATGATATGCGTAGTGGTATAGCCACCGTTGATATAGTCTTGCGTATCACCAGCATCCTCATAGAGCATCGTCTCGCCATTAGCACCAGGAACCAATTTTAACAACAACTGTTGAACAGGTTTCTTCAGATTCTCTATTAACGGATTACAAACGATAATACTACCAGCTTTGAAAAAATAAGGTATCTCGCTCTCCGTATAACTATCACTTATCACCTGCTGACCTTGCACCAAATTCCGGCGACATACATCATACCATTGTCCTGCAGGCAACCATGTCTTATGGAAAGCTTTACTACTACCATCAACAGGAGTCACAACAGGCGACACCAGAATATCATCGCCAAACATATACTCACCTTCCTGACGATAAGCTTCGTTCTCCTCAGGCCACTCATAGTATAGTGGTCGACATATGCTTATACCAGTATCATAAGCCTGACGTGCAGCAGTATAGATATAGGGCATAAGCTGATAGCGCAGGTTCACACAATCCAGCATCAATGGGAAATTCTCATATTTCCATATTCTACGTTCATTACCGGCCTGACTAGAGCCATGGGTACGGAAGATGGGCGAGAATACGCCATACTGCACCCAACGCAGCATTAGTTCAGCATTGGTTGGAGCAATCTGGATATGTCCACCCAAGTCGTGGCCCCAATAGCCAAAACAAACATTCGAAGCCGTAGCTGTAAAATAGGGCTGAAAGGCGAGCGATCCGAATGTAGAGTAGGTGTCACCTGAGAATCCCAACGGATAACGATGACTTCCTAATCCACCCCAGCGATGAAATATGAGTGGACGACGTTCTGGACGATTCACACGCATATCATTGAAGAATACGTGATTACACCAGAAAGTCTCACTAAGTCCTGAAGTATATTCGCTAGTAAGATTCTGCTGCCAGTCAAGCCACCAGAAATCAACACCTTGTTGTTCACGCTTACGTATGATATGCTTAAACATGGAACGGTAAAACGTAGAGTCCTCAAGTATCCATGGTACCCTATCACCGGTCATATGCATATCGGCTTGTATCTCATTGAAATATTCCTCATAGCTGGCCACACCATCGGCCGGATGCAAGTTCAGACTCACCTTAACGCCCTGATTATGCATCCACGAGATAAGTCCTTGCGGATTTGGTATCAAGCTCTTATTCCAAGTCCATCCTGTCCATCCGCTCAGATGCCAGTCCATATCGAATATCATCACATCGAGCGGAATCTCATTCTTTTTCATATCGTACACCAGACTAGTAAAGTTCTGTTGTGTGTACGCCTGATACTTACTATACCAGTAACCTAACGCATAAAGTGGAGGAAGCGGTTGACGACCCGCAATCTTTATATAGTCGCCTATGGCGTCCTTATATTCATGTCCATAGCCCATGAAATACCAGTCAAGGGCATTTGCATCAACAGGTTGAGCCAACCAGTCGATGCCGTCGACCTGTTTGTCGAAAGCAAATGTAGTAGAACCATCACCTCGTTTTGTGGCTGGCGACTCATCAATTATAGCCCAACCAGCACGAGAGATAATACCATCTTCCATATCAGCACGAAAATTGTCGCCACTTCCGCCATCCAAAGTACGACGCGTACCCTTAAGATTAAGAGCATCCTCTTTACCAGGATACCAGATAACATCGCGTCCATTGAGAGTAAACGTGATGCTAAGGTTATTAGGCGACCTGAGTGTTGGAGATATCATGGCATTCTTCTTGTAGCGCAGTGTTAGTGCCTCTGTCTCAATATACAGATAGCCACCCTCCTCACGAGTTGAGAAAACAGGAACAGGAAGGTTACGATTAATCACAGCAAACGTAGCACGATCTTCGAATTTAGACGAAGAACTATACTGAATACGAATCATGCGCGGCGTTAGCACCGTAAAACGAGCTTTTCCCGAGGTCACTATTGCCTCGGGATTAGCTTGTGGGTTTAAATCTGCTTCTGCTGCCGCACCCTTTAGGATGCCGACAAACAGAAGCAGAGAAATGAGTAATGTCTTCATTAGTTTCTATTTCACGACAAATTTCTTGCCATTCTTAACATAGATTCCTTTACGCATGGTCTTTGCAGATACCTTGCGACCCTGCAAATCGTAGATTGGAGCATCATTCTGCAACAAATCAATCGTACGAATTGTTTCGATACCAGTAGTTATACCAGTATTATACAATACAGGATGACCTTCAGTTTCAGCGCTCAGGAACCATATACCAGGAGCTGCATCTGCCAATTTCTGATAAATTACACCATTTGTAAAGTCTTCGATAGGACTTACTGGCAGAGCAGGCCAGTCTGTTACTGGATCAAAACAGTTGGTAATCTGTATATTGTTACCACGCGCAAACGACTCACCATTGGTAACCATACCCATATTATAGCAATTTGTCACAACGGCATCGTTACCCAACCATCCCGACAATCCGCCAGCTTCCCTGCCAGATGTAATGTCTCCTGCATTATAACAGTTAACTACATTAAGAACAATATCGCCTGAGGTATTACAGCCAATAATTGCACCTGCATTCTGTGCAGTTGATGTTACAGCAGCCTCGTTACCCAGCTGTTCCAGAATAACGCCACCATTACCAACACTCTGACCCACAAAGGCACCTACGAAGTTCTTACCTCTGATAGAGCAACTATTATCTATGGTAAAGTTAGCAATATCAGCTCCAGCAGTGATAACACGGAAGAATCCCACGCTTGCCTCGTCAGGCATATCAATAATCAGATTCTTTACGATATGTCCCTTTCCATCGAAAGTGCCACCATAAGGATGAGTTGCATCACCTATACCTGGGAAATCTTCGATAAGATTCATATCGATATCAGCTGTCAGACAAGCATCTACTCTCTGATCATATTTGGTTACGTAATAAGCGAACCAGTTCAGATGATCAGCATTGTCCAGCTCATACCAGCCATCTACCGGCGACAGATAATCGGGTTGAACAGTATGACATTCTGAACAGAAACCTTTACCATTCCATGAGTGCGCTGCAACATTACCTCCCTCAGTATTGCTATAGGAAAGACTACTACCTGCTACAGGTGTGATACCATCACACTTCAAGTCACCATTAGCATAGACAACTGCAGTACCAAAAGGTAGTGGATGATCATCTGTTCCGATTGCCTGATACCATGTAACCTCTGTACTCTGTTTTCCATTGAGGAGGTAAGCCAATTCGCCGTTCTGCATCTGCTCGAAACTAAAGGCAGTACCTTGATCACCATCCATCTGATACATATTTTCACCTTTGACTCCATCATTACGCCAGAGTCCAGGACCATCAGCAATGATACCGGTGCTGTAACAGTTCTTGATGGTTGAATTATTCGAACCCATCCAAGCACAGATACCAGCATTCTCTCGTAAACCATTAATATCACCAGTATTGTAACAGTTGGAGATGTGTACAATCTTCTCTGAGCAGCCCAAGATACCTGCTGCATTCTGTGCGGTACCATTGATTTCTGCCTCGTTACCGCAATTACGTATAATAACACCATCACCCCAAACATGACCTAAGATACCTGCGGTAAAAGCATTACCCTGAATGATACATGATTGATCGATAATCACATTCTCGATGATAGCGCCACCTACAGCCTGACCAAAAAGAGCCTGATTATTTTTATCGCCATTAGTCACCAGATTCTTGATACGATGTCCCTGGCCATCAAAATGTCCCTTATAGTCCTTTCCGTCCTGTCCAATAGGTGTCCATGCCTTATCTGTCATATCAATATCGGCTGTGAGTTTACCATTAGCCTCACCTTCACCTTGGTTCACTTTATAAGCAAACCAGTTCAGCTGATCACCATCATTAATGATATAGAAACCATCAGCCACTTCGCAGAAATTGTCCTGCATCTTATTACATACTGAGCAGAATCCACCTACATAGTTATGATCGTCAATGGTGCTTCCTTCATGGTTGGAGAATGTCACCTCTGTTCCCTCTTTTGGAGTAATCGCATCACACAGCAGAGCACCATTAGCATATACTAAGGCATGGGCAGGATTAAAGGTTGGCTGACTATCCTTGTTATCACCTTCCAGATTCTGACGCCATGCACCGGCATCAGTATTACCATTCAACTGGAAAGCCAGCTTACCAGAAGCCAAGTCGCCCTCAGCAATAACGGTTGCACCATTATCATCGTTAATATTGAAAATATGTTCCTTGGTGATTCCAGAGTTGTTTCGCCACAAAGCCTTATTGTCATTGTCGCCTCCAGCCAGGATCTCACCAGTATTCCAGAAGCCCTTTACCTCTACACTACCATGTCCACCAAACCAGCCGGTAATAATGGCGCTTTCACCTCCAGCCTTAATATTGCCCGTATTATAGCAATTAATCATTCTGGTAGCAGGACCACCATTCATAACAACTCCAAAAAAAGCACAACAGTTATTGCCTGCTCCTTCGACATAACCCTCATGGCCAACATTCTCAAGTGTTACCCATTCGCTTCCTGCAGAGCAACCAATAATACCGCCAACCATGTTATTGCCTTTAATCACATTGTTTGGGCCTGCTGTAAGATTCTTGATAATACATCCACCACTGACAACACCGAAGATACCAACCTTATCAGTACCCTCGAATACAAGATGATCAATCATATGGTACTGACCATCAAATGTACCAACAAAACGATGATCATCATCACCAATAGGAGTCCATGGCTTACCGCTCATATCAATATCAGCAGTAAGTACAGCCTTGGCGTCGTTCTCACCAGAATTCACTTTCTCGGCAAATTCAACGAGATCATCGGCATTACCAATTTGGTAAACACCGTCAACAGGTTCCATTGCTAATGCACTGACACTTGTCAGACCAAAAAGCACTGAACACAATAAAGAAGTAGTAATTCTTTTCATTAGAAATAGTTTTTTAATTAATATTATATGGATATCGTTATTTCATCACCAGTTTTCCAAATACTGTATTGCACACGACCACCATACACATATCCTATACGTATTTTACGGTCAGTTTCTGGCATCATGCCTTCTTTTTTACGAAGAGTAACTTTCAACTGTTTCTTTTCCTTTACGGCCTTCAGTTCCGTAAGACGATATTGGCCTTTTTGATAACCGAATCCGTCACCTTCATCCTCATACAGAAAACCTTCTGCACGTCCATCACGGTCAACGCATACCAACAGGGTCAACGAGTCGGTACTCATCTCTGCTGTACTCTGAGCCAGATTTGCCAAAGGAATGATTGAACCTGGACGCTGGCGTAGTTCTGCTTGATATTTATCTGTGTTTGCCTCGAGTGTAAGTCTCTGCCAACTTCCACCATCAGGCTGTGCCACATCTGTTGCCCACTGTGGACGAATCATTAGATCACCACCCAATAGGAAAGCACGATCCTCCTTACGCAGACTCAGGTCCTTGGGATCATTCATAAACAATGGACGCATTACTGGCATGCCATTAATACTTGCCTCGCGGAAACAGGTATAGATGTAAGGCATCAGCATATATCTACGATTGATAGCTGTCCTACAAACGTCCAACACCTTTTGTGTAAAGGCCCATGGTTCCTGTGGGATAGTGCCTTTTGTATTGTGATTGCGTACAAATGGGAAATAGGCACCTATAGCTGTCCACTGCGCAACCAATTCACCATTGGAGTTCTCACAGAATCCACCTATATCAGGTCCATTAAATGGTTGGCCACTAAGACCAAGTGTCAGCGACATTGGTATACTAAGTTTCATGTGATCGGGAGCAGAGAGATTATCCCCCGTCCATGTAGCAGCATAACGATGTCCACCAAGGAAGTTTGAACGCGACAGTATGAAAGGGCGTTTCTGAGGATTAGCTAAAAGCAGTCCCTGCCGACTGGCACGAACCATATTTAATCCAAATACGTTATGGAAACGCAGATGAGAGCCTGAAGTAAGTCCATCCCCACCTTTATGTTGATTATCGCAAGGCATGGTATTTTTATGCTGCCCGAATACTGCAGGCTCATTCATATCATTCCAAACGCCATCCACTCCCTTGGCCATAAAATCCTTATAGAGAGTAGCCCACCACGTACGAACATCTGGACGTGTAAAATCAGGGAAGTGACAAGCACCAGGCCATACGTTACCTTCAAAGGGATTACCATCACGGTCTTTCACCCAATAATCCCCTTCTGTACCCTGATCATCAACAAAGTATCCTTTCTCCGCTTTTACACCAGGGTCTATCATATAAACCGTTTTGAAGTTGTTTTGATGCAGATAGTCATTCAGTCTGTTGGGATTGCTAAATCCTTTAGGATCGAAAGTAAAGATACGATAGCCATCCATATAGTCGATATCCATCCAGATAACATCAGAAGGAATATGATTGCGACGCAACTGATCGGCCACATCCATAACCTTGCCATCAGGATAATAGGTATGACGACACTGGTGATATCCAAGCGACCATAAAGGGGGCAATGACATTGTGCCTGTAAGATTGACCAAGGCCTGCATCAGCGCCTGTGGACTCTCGCGCTCAATAATCAACACGCGAAAAGCAGGTCCTTCGCTATCAAAAGTTACCAAATGATCGTCTGTAGTTATCTTCTGGCGCCAGGTATTGTCTGCAATAATACCAAAGGCAGTGCCATCCTTTCTTAATCCCATCACCCATGGATGACTCTGATAGAGATGTGAGCCACCATCAACTCCATACGCTGGTGTGTCTATGTTCCACAATTCTATAGTACGACCATTGCGGCGTAAAGGCCCAGTCACCTCGCCAGTACCATAGAAGTCTACATCGTCTTTTATATCGATTGTAGCAATACTACGCCCGCCCTTCTGACTGAAAGACACACGCAAGGGCCAATCTGTCGAAAGTTGGTTTACGGCAATAGGTTCACGTTCGAAAATCGGTGATGGCTGATGTTGTTTAGCATCATAGTGAGGAGGATAGAACACAGCCACACTATCATTTGTAATAAATGAAGCCTGAGCCATTGCAAGTGATGCAACGGCCAGACTTCCTAGGAAAAAACTGACTCTTAAAGTCATAACTACTAACAATTAACTAATTATCTAACAAATAATCACTTTACTAATTCTGCCTGGACTGTTTCATTGAACAGATCAACCTTTATACGGTAACATCCCTCAGATGACAATGTCCACTTAGTGTCAGTACCCCCTGTACGGAAACGTTTATCAGTCAAGATATCAGCACCTTGTACATAAGGATGGATAGCTTTGGGATGCCAACGATCCTGTCCCTGAAACTTAAAGCTAGCTGGCTCTTCCACCTCGGGGTGACGTTTCAGTTCACCCTCCCAAGTCCAAACACAAGGATTATCCAGACTTTGTTTCATCAATATCATGTGACCTTCTGATTTCCAGCCTACTTCAGTTGCACCACCGGCCAAAAACAACTCACCCCATGGTTGAAACAATTCGCCACTCAATTGCTTTTTTTCCGTATCGATATGGAAACGATAACGATCTTCACTCACCACAACCTGCCAAGCTGCATTCTTTACATCGGAAGACTCACTGTATCCGATTCCTTTATTAACTATATTGGCATCAAGCTGATTCGGTACAAGACAGACAGCCCCCTTACGCACCTTCTTTGTAGTAGAGATTCGCAACTCACCTGCCTGTAATCGACCGGCATACTTAAAGTCGTTATCACTTACTTTTATCAACTTCTGCGCACCACCAGGAACTGCTGAACCTGTTATCCATAGTTCCTGATACTGCTGGGCAGACATGGTTATACATGCAACCAGTCCAACTATCATCATATATACTCTTTTCATACAACTAGAATTATTTAATTGTCACCACTATTTTCTTCTGGCACGATGTGCGAGGTACATTGACCGTAAGCACTCTACTATCATCCTGATAGTTCCAATTTGCCTTGTCAACCTGCCGTCCATCAATTGAGACTGAGTTTGGACGATCAACAGACAAGAACTCTACGGTATACGAACGTGACTCTGGCATACCTGGGAACTTACCCTCACGGGGATGAATAGTCAGCGTGTTTCCTTCATGACTAATCGCTGTTGTAGTATAAGCACCTTGTTTATATCCCTCAGTGTCACCCTCATCCTCATAAAGAGAGGTTTGACCATTTCCACCGGGAACAACCTTCAAGATCAAACGGTCTGGACGAGTATTGAGATTCATCATAGGAGGATTATTCACAATAATACTACCGGCACGATAGAAGTAGGGAATCTCTTCCATAGCGTAACGATCGGTGAAGATACGATTTCCATTTACTACTTTGTTTCTGCATACGTCGAACCAGCGTCCCTCTGGCAGCCACGTACGGCGAGCGGTCATACCATCACTTTCGGGTTTTGTTACCACAGGAGCAACCAGGATATCGTCACCAAACATATACTCATCCTCAAACAAATAGGCGTTGTTTGCTTCTGGCCACTCATAATACAATGGGCGACACAAGCTGACGCCAGTATCGTAAGCCTGACGAGCAGCAGTGTAGATATAAGGCATCAGAGCATAACGCAACTTTACCGTCTCTAGCAGCGAGGGGAAGTTCTCGTACTTCCAGATACGACGCTCTATTCCTTCCCAATTGGTAGCATGGGTGCGGAACACCGGAGTGAACACACCAAACTGCATCCAACGGAGATATATCTCTGGATCGTTTCCACCAGTCTGCTGGTGTCCTCCTAAGTCATGTCCCCAATAGCCGAAGCCGACATTTGATGCTGTTGCAGTAAAATATGGCTGCCATGCCAGTGTACCATATGTTGTGAAGGAGTCACCCGAAAATCCTATTGGATAACGATGGCTACCCAATCCACCCCAACGATGGAAAATCAGAGGACGACGATCTGGACGATTCAAACGCATATCATTATAGAATACGTGATTACACCAGAATGTCTCACCCAATCCATCTACATACTTACTAGTAAGGTTCTGCTGCCAGTCAAGCCACCAGAAGTCTACACCCTGACGCTCACGAGCACGGATAATGTTTTTAAACATATTATGGTAGAAACGTCCATCGCTAAGATTCCAGGGTACTACCTTGGTCTGCTTGTCCAATCCCATATCTACACGAAGATTATCGAAGAAATCTTCATCATCATCCACACCATCAGCAGGATGCAGATTCAGCGACACCTTCAAACCATTCTTATGCATCCAGTCTATCAAGCCCTCCGGATCGGGAAT
>Ga0265299_10001927_pt1 | contig 22283 bp, 18 predicted proteins | sample AusTroGonzalo_MG_4_FD_193485 | JGI IMG/M metagenome (GOLD analysis project Ga0265299, IMG submission 193485) | Bovine rumen microbial communities from tropical cattle in Woodstock, Queensland, Australia - Gonzalo_02 | ecosystem: Host-associated > Mammals > Digestive system > Stomach > Rumen ... | reverse complement strand
TGGCGTTGTCGTCCTCGTGACCGTTGAAGTAGTCGCCGTAGCCGCCGAAGGCCTCGCCGAGACCGTGGCTATAGTAGAGCATCGAGGTGACGCCGTCGAAGCGGAAGCCGTCGAAGCGGAACTCCTCGAGCCAGTACTTGCAGTTGGAGAGCAGGAAGTGCAGCACGTCGTCCTTGCCGTAGTCGAAGCACAGCGAGTCCCAGGCCGGGTGCTCGTGGCGGTCGCCGGCATAGAAGAACTGGTTGGGGTCGCCGGCCAGGTTGCCCAGGCCCTCGACCTCGTTCTTCACGGCGTGGGAGTGCACGATGTCCATGATGACGGCAATGCCCATCTTGTGGGCCGTGTCAATCATCTCCTTCAGCTCCTCGGGGGTGCCGAAACGGCTGGAGGGAGCAAAGAACGAGCTGACATGATAGCCGAAGGAGCCGTAGTAGGGGTGCTCCTGGATGGCCATGACCTGAATGGCGTTGTAGCCGTCCTTCTTGACGCGCGGCAGCACGTTGTCGGTGAACTCCTTATAGGTGCCCACCTTCTCGGCGTCCTGTCCCATGCCGACGTGGCACTCGTAGATGAGCAGCGGCGCCTTGTTGGGCTTGAACGTCTTCTTCTTCCACTCGTAGGGCTTCTCGGGATTCCACACCTGGGCGGAGAATATCTTGGTCTGCTCGTCCTGCACTACGCGACGACACCAGGCGGGGATGCGCTCCCCTTCCCCACCGTTCCACTTGACCTTCATCTTGTAGAGCTGGCCGTGCTGCAGGGCCTTCTCGCTGAGCCTAAGCTCCCAGTTGCCCGTACCGGCAATGCGCTTGCAGCGGTACTTCTCGGTCTCCTCCCAGTTGTTGAAGTCGCCGATGAGGTAGATGTCGGTGGCGTTGGGAGCCCACTCGCGGAACACCCAGCCCTTGGCGAGCTTATGGAGTCCGAAGTAGAGGTGACCGGAGGCGAAGTCGGAGAGCTTCTTCTTGCCCTTCTGCGTCAGCTGGTCGATTTTCCACAGAGCGTGGTCGTGACGGCCGCTGATGGCAGCCTCGAAGGGCTCCAGCCACGGGTCGTTGCGTACAAGGCCGATGTGCTGCGGCGCTGCCTCAGCCATCTTGTCGGCCTTCTTCCTGGCAGCCGGTTTCTTTGCGGCAGGTTTCTTGGCGGTGGTCTTCTTTGTCGTCGTCATAGTATTATCTTAGTTAATTGTTTATTATCAATTGTCAATTCTTCACCTTAAAAATCGCTTTCCTGATGTCGCGATCGGCAATGCAGGGAGCGTGTCCGTCCTGCGGGAAGAAGATGGCCATCTGACCGGGACGGCAGGTGACGTAGGTCTGCGCCAGCGTGTCGCCGTACTTGGTGATGTCCTTCTCGGCGTTATACTCAAACGCGGGCAGGTCGCTGAGCGGAGTGTAGCCGAAGGTCTCCTCGGTGTCGAGCGGAATCTGGATGTCAATCATGTCGATGTGGGTCTCCAGCACGGCGGCCTCCTTAGTGCGGCCCTTTGCCGTGGTGACGTTCACGAAGAGGTCGCCGCCCTTGATGGGGTGCTTGCCTTCCTCCATAGTGTTCAGGTCGTGGTCTTTCAGAAACGCCACGACATCGGCAAACAGCGGGTTCAGGCCGATGTACTTGCCGAGGTTGTCGAGTGTGTCGATAATCATAATATTATGTAGCTTTTTTGTTAAACAGTTGTGTGTGTGTGCGAGTGTGCCCTCCATGCAAGGCCGTAGGGAGCCGGCTCACGCTACTTGTTGTTCTCCTGACGGCGGCCGCGGGTGTAGGTGCCGCTGGCGATGATGTTGCCGTTGCGGTCCTTCTCGACGAACTCACCGTCGCGCAGGTCGTCGACATAGGTGCCCTCGAAGCGCTTGCCCTCCTTGTCCTCCTCGATGGCGGGACCGTTGCGCTTGCCGTCCTTGAAGGAGCCCTTGAACTTGGAGCCGTCGGCATAGCGGGCAATGCCCTGGCCGTCGATCTTGCCGCCCTTGAACTGGCCTTCATAGACGTCGCCGGCACGCGTGGTCAGCTTGCCGCGACCGTTGGGCTTGTCGGCGCTCCACTGGCCGATGTAGGTATTGCCGTTCTTCCAGACAATGGTGCCCTGTCCCTGCTTGTCGCCGCTCTGGAACTGGCCGGTGTACTTGTCGCCGTTGGCGTAGTTGATGACGCCCATGCCGGTACGCTCGCCCTGCACGTAGTCGCCCTCGTAGACATCGCCGTTCTGGAAGCGGTAGATGCCCTTGCCGTGCTGCAGGTCATTCTGCCACTGGCCGTTATAGACGTCGCCCGAGGCGTAGCGGTAGGTGCCCTTGCCCGAGCGCTGGTTGTTCACCCACTGGCCGTCGTAGGTTGAGCCGTCGCCCCAGTCGTAGAAACCGCGGCCGTGCTTCTTGTCCTCCTTCCACTCGCCCTTGTAGTAGGCACCGCTGGCAAAGGTGTAGACGCCCTTGCCCTCGCGCTTGTCGGCCTTCCACTCGCCGTCGTACTTGTCGCCGTTGTAGTAGTACATCACGCCGTGGCCCTGCTGATAGTCGCGGAACCACAAGCCGTCGTACTTGTTGTTATTGGAGAAATAGTAGATGCCCTTGCCGTGCTGCTGGTCCTGGAACCACTGTCCTTCGTACTTCTCGCCGTCGAAGAACGTGTAGACGCCATAGCCCTGGCGGCGGCCCTTCTCGTACTCGCCCTCATACCAGTTGCCGTTGGTATAAGTGGCCTTACCTTTACCCTGGGGTTTGCCGGCCACCATCTCACCGCTGTACTCACCGCCGTCGCGGGTGACGGTAGTGCCAAGCGTAATTTTCTGAGCATTGCCCAAAAGGGGCATGGCGGCCAGACATAACGTGAAAATATAATGTTTCAAAGCTTTGTCTTAATATGATTCGTTCCGCAAAGATAAGGAAAAAAAGCAATCCGACAAAATAGATTGCAATATTTTACGGGAAATTCACAGATTTTTCGTACTTTTGCAGACGAAACAAAAGAGAAGACATGAAGTTCATTGCTATTATCCCGGCGCGCTACGCGTCGACCCGGTTCCCGGGAAAGCCGCTGGCCATGCTCGGCGGCAAGCCCGTCATCCAGCGTGTTTACGAACAGGCCAAGGCCGTTCTCGGCGAGGCCTATGTGGCTACCGACGACGAGCGCATCCTCCAGGCTGTCCAGCAGTTTGGCGGCCAGGCCATCATGACGCGCAACGACCACAAGAGCGGCACCGACCGCATTGAGGAGGCCGCTGAGAAGATAGGAACGACGGCCGACGTCATCATCAATGTCCAGGGCGACGAGCCGTTCATACAGCGTTCGCAGATTGAGACGCTGTGCCGCCAGTTTGACGACCCCACGACGCAGATAGCCACGCTGGGCAAGCGCTTCGAGTCGATGGAGGCGGTGGAGAACCAAAACTCGCCGAAGATTGTCTGCGACAACAAGGGCTTTGCCCTGTACTTCAGCCGCTCGGTCATCCCCTTCGTTCGCGGCATCGACCGCAGCGAGTGGTTCGCGCAGTTCCCCTTCCTGAAGCATCTGGGCATCTACGCCTACCGCCGCGAGGTGCTGGGCGAAATAACGCAACTGCCCCAGAGTCCGCTGGAGATTGCGGAGAGTCTGGAGCAGCTACGCTGGTTACAGAACGGTTATCGTATCCGTGTTGGAGAGACCAACGTGGAGACCGTCGGCATCGACACGCCCGAGGACTTACAGCGGGCCGAGGAGTTTTTAGCTCATAACTCTTAATTGTGCGCTCGAGCTTTGCTCGCTTTGCTTGCAAAGAATTATCAATTGTCAATTGTCAATTGCTAAAGCTTCACCTTCTTCTTCACCCCCTTGCTCTCGTTCTGCAGACGGTCGAGGGCGGTGACGACGTAGGTGTATTTCTTCTTGCCATCATCGTAGGGCAGCTTCAGGAACGGCTGCGCGGTAATGGCGACAATCTTCGTGGCATCGCCGATGTTGACCTTCTCCTTGGCTGCAAAGCGATAGACAACGTACTTCACAGCCTCGTCCTGCCAACCCTTACCCTTGGGAGCCGTCCAGAAGAGAATGTAGCCGTCGCTGGTCCAGATGGGCTTCACCCCACGCACCTTCTTAGGCGCCTTGCCGTCGATGAACGGCATGGAGGGCTGCAAGGCGGGATAGTGCCAGTAGTAGTCGCGCAGCATGGTGCCGTAGTTGCCCACATTGTCGACAGCGGCCTTCGCATACCACAGCACAGAGCCCTTGACGCCAGGCAGTTGCTGGTGCAGGCGCATCTTGGCGGGCAGCTGGTGTGAGGCAGCATTCTGCGGGTCGGTATATTTCACCGTGCGCTCCACGTCCTCGCCGATGATGAGAGGACGCTTCGAGGCATACTGGCTCCACCAGCGAATCAGCGTATCGTAGTCGGCGGCCTTGTTGCCAATCTCCCAATAGATCTGGGGCACGCAGTAGTCCAACCAGCCATTGTTCACCCACAGCAGGATGTCGGCATAGAGGTCGTCGTAGTTCTGCAGGCCGTTGGTATTGCTGCCAATGGGCGAGCTCTTCTTGTTGCGATAGATGCCGAAGGGCGAGATGCCGACCTTGACCCAGGGCTTGGTCTCGTGGACGGTCTTGTAGAACTGCTCGATGAAGAGGTCCACGTTATAGCGGCGCCAGTCGCCGATGTTCTTGATACCATTGGAGTACTGGCGGAACTGGGCATCGTCGGGAATCGTCTGGCCGGCAGCCGGATAGGGATAGAAATAGTCGTCCATGTGGATGCCGTCGACGTCGTAGCGGCTGACGATGTCGCGGGCCACCTCGCAGATATAGTCGCGGTTCTCGGGCAGTCCGGGGTTCAGCACCAGCAGGTCGTCGTACTTGAAGCACGAGGCGGGCTTGCGCACGGCAATGTGGTTCTGAGCCAGCTGCGTGGTGTTCTTGGTCTTCGCACGATAGGGATTGATCCAGGCGTGCAGCTCCATGCCACGGGCATGACTCTGCTCAATCATCCACTGCAGCGGGTCCCAATAGGGACTGGGAGCCTTGCCCTGCTGACCTGTGAGGAAACGGCTCCAGGGCTCGAGGCTGCTCTCGTAGAGGGCGTCGCACTCAGGGCGCACCTGGAAGATGATGACGTTGACACCGTCTTTCTGCAACTCGTCGAGCTGGTAGCTGAGCGTTTGCTGCATCTTCTGCGTCCCCATGCCGAGGAACTGTCCGTTGACACACTGTATCCAGGCGCCGCGCATCTCGCGCTTCATCTGCGCCGAAGCTGTCAGCGACAAGACAACCGACAGCAGGAGTAATAGCTTCTTCATCTATCTGAGGTTTTTGTTATTCTTTTATTATTTCAGGTATTCGTAGATAGTCTGCGTCCAGTCGGCACCGTTCTCAGGACAGAAAGTGCGGATGCCCATCTGGCTGGCAACGGCCACGTTGCGGGGACCGTCGTCGAGGAAGAGCATTTGCGAGGGAACCGTCTGCTCGGCTATCAGCACTCGGTGGAAGAACTCGGTGTCGGGCTTCATGCAGCCCAGCTTGTAACTGCAGTAGCAAGCGTCCATATAGTCCTCCAGCGAGTGGCCCTGACCATCGAAGTCGGGCGACATAGCCCACGACATCATATAGGGATTGGTGTTCGAGAGCAGCACCAGCCGGTAGCCTTCGCTGCGCAGGCGGCGCAGGGCCTCAAGATTGCGCTGCGGCAGCTCGCGGCAGTAGCCCAGCCAGGCATAGCGGCACTCGTCGTAGCTCACCTCGTGTCCCACGAGCTTGCTGAGCTCCACACGGAAGGTCTCGGCATCGATGGCGCCACGCTCCAGGTCGCCGAAGATGCCACCCTGCGTATAGGCGTCAAGGCGCTGGTCGGCATCCTTCAGGCCTATCTCTTGGAAACGGCGTATAGCCTGCGGCTGGTCAAGGGTGATGATGACGCCGCCGAGGTCGAAGATAATCGTTTTGATTTGTTGCATAGTCTTTCGTTCTGTTCTGTCGCCGCACCGGGGGAGCTCAGTCCCACAGCTTCGGCTTCTGGCGCCGGGCCTCGTCGAGCGATACCAGCTGTGTGTGCTCTTCGTTATAGTCCTGACGCAAGTGTTCGTATTTCTCTTCCAGCTCCTGCCCGACAGCCTCTTCATCGGCCATCAGACGGGCTGCCACAAGGGCGTTCTGCGAGGCATCCTTCATCCAGACGACGGGGCCGCCATAGACGGGCGCAATCTTCAGCGCCACGTGCAGCTCCGAGGTCGTGGCACCGCCAATCATAATCGGTATGTTCAGCCCTGCGCGACGCAGTTCCGTTGCCACATTGACCATCTCCTCCAGACTCGGCGTGATGAGTCCCGAGAGACCTATCATGTCGACCTTCTCGTCGATGGCCTTCTGCACAATCTGTTCGGCAGGCACCATCACGCCCATGTCGATGACCTCGTAATTGTTGCAGGCCATCACCACCGCCACGATGTTCTTGCCAATGTCGTGGACGTCGCCCTTGACGGTGGCCAAGAGCACCTTGCCGGCTTTGCTGGATTGTCCGGATTCCCCGGATTGTCCGGCCTCCAGATAGGGCTGCAGGATGGCAACAGCCTGCTTCATGGTGCGGGCGGTCTTGACAACCTGCGGCAGAAACATCTTGCCGGCACCAAACAGGTCGCCGACCTTGTTCATGCCTGCCATCAGCGGGCCTTCGATGATGTCGACGGCGCGGGGAAACTGGCTGAGCGCCTCCTTCAGGTCGCTCTCCAGGTAATCGCCGACACCTTTCACCAAGGCTTCCGACAGTCGCTCCTCGACGGGTTTCGCCGTGCGGTCTTCGGCGGGCTGGCCGGAAGCTCCGGAATTTCCGGCTTTTCCGGATTCTGCTTCGGCAGCCAGTTTGGCGGCCAGCTCAATGAGTCGCTCAGCGGCATCGGGACGACGGTTCAAGATGACGTCCTCGATGATTTCCAGCTGCTCAGCCGGTATGTCGTTGTAAGTTATTTTCGTAGCAGGATTGACAATACCGAAGTCCATACCCTGCTGGATGGCGTGGTAGAGGAAGACGGCATGCATGGCCTCGCGGATATAGTTGTTGCCACGGAACGAGAACGAGAGGTTGCTGATACCGCCGCTGATATGGGCTCCCGGCAGATTCTGGTGTATCCAACCGGTAGCGCGGATAAAGTCGGCAGCATAGCTGTTGTGCTCCTCCATACCCGTAGCTACAGCCAGCACATTAGGGTCAAAGATAATGTCGAGCGGATTCATACCAACACGCTGGGTCAGAATCCTATATGCACGCTCAGCTATCTCTATGCGACGCTCGTAGCTCGTGGCCTGTCCCTGCTCGTCGAAGCACATCACGACAACGGCAGCACCATAGCGCATGCAGTCCTGAGCATGGCTGATGAAGACGTCCTCGCCCTCCTTCAGCGAGATACTGTTGACGATGCTCTTTCCCTGCACGCATTTCAGTCCCTCGACAATGACATCCCACTTCGAGGAGTCTATCATTACGGGCACTCGGGCAATATCGGGCTCGGCAGCAATAATGTTCAGGAAATTTACCATCTCCTCGCGGGCATCGAGCAGGCCGTCGTCCATGTTGATATCGATAACCAGCGCACCGTCATTCACCTGTTTACGGGCAATGCTGATGGCCTCGTCGTACTGCTTCTCCTTGATGAGTCGCAGGAACTTGCGCGAGCCGGCCACGTTACAGCGTTCGCCAACGTTGGTGAAAGAGGTGAGAGGTGAGAGGTGAGAGGTGAGAGAATTATCTCTTCGTCCTACTTCCAGCAAATCAAGACCTGAGAGCCACATGGTTTGTGGCTTCTGAACCGGCACACGGGGCGTCTTCCACTCACCTCTCACCTCTCGCTTCTCACCTCTAACGAGCGGCACGTATTTGGCAATAAACTCATCGGTGGTGCCGCAGCATCCACCCACGATGTTCACCAGTCCCTCGTCGATAAGCTCGCCAATCTGCGGCGCCATCGACTCGGCAGTCTCGTCGTAGAGACCCAGCGAGTTAGGCAGTCCGGCATTGGGGTAGCACGAAATATAATATGGCGCACGCTGTGCCAGCGCCTTCAGGAAAGGCTTCATCTGGCGGGCACCGAACGAGCAGTTCAGTCCGATAGAGAAGATGGGATAGGTGGAGACGGAGGCCAGGAAGGCGTCGAGTGTCTGTCCGCTGAGCGTGCGACCGGCCAGGTCGCTGACGGTGACGCTAAGCATGATGGGCAGCTCCACCTGGCGCTGACGCATGACCGTCATAGCGGCATCAATGGCACACTTGGCATTCAGCGAGTCGAAGATGGTCTCGATGAGCAGGGCGTCTACCCCACCCTCAACGAGGGCATCCATCTGCTCCACATAGGCGTCGAACAACTGACTATAGGTCAGGTCGCGACGGGCAGGATTGCTGACATCGGGCGACATAGAACAAGTCTTGTTCGTCGGTCCCACGCTGCCAGCCACAAAGCGCGGTCTGTCCTCTGTCGAGAACTCGTCGGCAGCCTGTCGCGCCAGCTTGGCACCAGCCAATGCTATCTCGCGGGCCTCATTGGCCATTCCGTAGTCGGCCTCGCTGATGCGCTGCGAGCTGAACGTATTCGTCTCGATGATGTCGGCACCAGCACGCAGATAACGGCGGTGAATGTCCAGAATGACGTCGGGACGCGTCAGATTCAGCACGTCGTTATTACCCTTCATCTGTCCACGGAACAGATGGAAGCGCCCGCGGAAGTCCTCCTCCGTCAGGTTGTACGACTGAATCATCGTACCCATGGCACCGTCGAGCACCAGTATGCGTTCCTTGATGATATCCTGAATTTTCTTCACCCTAACTATGAATTACTTAATTGTAAATTGTCAATTATCAATTATCAATTAGCGATAAAGCGCTTAGTAGCGTTTTATCGCTCTGTCCATCTCGCGGCGGTCCTCCTTCTCCTTCAGAGTCTGACGCTTGTCGAACGCCTTCTTACCCTTACACAGCGCTATGTCCATCTTCGCCCGACCATTCGGGTCGATGAACACCAGCAACGGCACTATCGTGTAGCCCGTCTGCTTCGTTGCACTCTGTAGTCGGCGAATCTCGCGCTTCGTCAGCAGCAACTTGCGGTCGCGCTTCATCTCGTGGTTGTTGTATGAGCCATAGAAATAGGGCGACACAGACATGCCGCGCACCCACATCTCCTCGTTCACGATGTAGCAATACGAATCCACCAGACTCGCCTTACCGGCACGGATACTCTTAATCTCCGTACCCGTCAGGACAATGCCGGCGGTGAAGGTCTCGATGAAGAAATATTCAAACGCAGCCTTCTTGTTCTTTATGTTGACAGGACTCTTCTTCCTAATCTCTTCTTCCTGTTTATTCATTCTTCAACTCTTAACTATGATGTCAATTGTGAATTGATTAATTGTCAATTGTGAATTGATTAATTGTCAATTGTCAATTGTCAATTAGCGCAAATCGCTCAATATGTTCATCAACATAATGAGCGATTTCGCTCACCCACTCCTCCTCGTTCTCCACGAACTCGTCGTCCAAATCGTCGAACTCCGGGAAACGCTCGAACAGCGCCATGAACTCCTCGTCGGTGCAGTCGCACTCTATCTCCTCGCGATGCTTCAGCCACAGTGTATGAGCATCGTATATCAGTTTCGATAGGTCGCGCAGTCCCCACAGTTTCAGCGCCTTGGCCAGCGGATTCTTGAATATGAACGGGCCATAGCCGTTGTGTATCAGCTGTACGAAACCGCCGTCCATGACCTCCTCATGCAGCGTGTCCCACGCCAGCAGCGTCACCTGGTCGGCCGTCAGCTCACCCAACGTCTCCACCGTCAGCTCACCGCCTATCGCCGTCTTCGTGGCATCAACAAACACCTTCAGGAAGGCATCCATACCCTCCCCCGCCGCCTGTTGCAGCACCGCGTCTTTTACTCGAACTTCTATCATACAGGGTGCAAAGTTACAAAAAAAATCCGCCCAACTTGCATCATTCACTATTTTTTTATTATCTTTGCAGCACGAAAACCAATAATGAGACCTATGACACTCGATTTCATACTACGCATTTTCATCGGCGCCATGCTAGGCGGCGCCATCGGCTTGGAGCGTGAATACCGCGCCAAGGAGGCCGGCTTCCGCACACACTTCTTGGTGGGTTTGGGCAGCGCCCTGTTCATGGTGCTATCGGCTCACGGATTCGGCGAGGTGATTACCAACGAGGCGACACGCCACGATGTGGCACGTATCGCCGCACAGGTGGTGTCGGGCATTGGCTTCATCGGCGCAGGCTGCATCATCTTCCAGAAGAACGCGGTGCGCGGACTGACAACGGCAGCGGGACTGTGGGTGGCAGCAGCCATCGGTATGGCTGCAGGTGCCGGCATGTACGCTGTTGCTGCAGCAGCAACGGTGATGGTGGTTGTAGTTCTGGAATTGGAGAATTTTCTGCACCATCGGGTATTTAAGAACAATGAGCAGGAAGAAGAGGCCAATGAGCCAGCAGGCCCTGAAATGTGAAAGATGTTAAAAGTGTGACGGCTGCCTAAAAAAGATGCACAGACATGGTGCATGTGTGCCATTTTTTGAGTACCTTTGCAGGCGTAAAAACAAAGTATGTTATGGAATCACTACAATGGTTAAAAGATTTGTTCACGACGACTGACAGCGTCGCGCACATTGCTTTGCTCTACGCCATCGTCATTGCGGTAGGCGTCTATCTGGGCAAAATTAAGTTTTTCGGGGTATCATTAGGGGTAACGTTCGTATTGTTTGCCGGCATCATGGCCGGACATTTCGGTTTCACGGCTCCCCTGCCTATTCTGACATTCATCCAGGACTTCGGCCTCATCCTCTTCGTCTTCATGATCGGTATGCAGGTGGGACCGGGCTTCTTTGAGAGCTTCGGTAAAGCGGGCGTCAAGCTCAACGGCATGGCAGCAACAGCTATCCTGCTGAACATCCTCGTGATGTTTGCCTGCTATTACATCTTTTTCGACACCAGCGACAAGACGGCGCTGCCCATGATGGTGGGTACACTCTATGGTGCCGTTACGAATACGCCGGGTCTTGGTGCCGCCAACGAGGCACTGGGCACTATCTTCGGCACATCGGCGCCTCCCATCGCTTCGGCCTATGCCTGTGCCTACCCGCTCGGTGTGCTGGGCATCATCGGTGCCACCATCCTCGTGCGCTATATATGCAAGGTGAAGCTTGAGAAGGAGGAGGAGCAGTTGAAGGCTTTGGAGGAGACCAACGCTAACAAGAAGCCTTACAAGATGCACCTGGAGGTGACAAACCAGTATCTGGAGGGCAAGACGCTGCTGCAGGTCCATGATTTCCTGAACCGCGACTTCGTAGTGTCGCGCATTGTCCACGAGGGCGAGCTGTCGATACCTAACCGCGACACCGTGTTCCACATGGGCGACCAGATGCTGATTGTATGTGCCGAGGCCGACCAGGAGGCCATCAACGCCTTCATCGGTCCGAAGCTGGACATCGACTTCGAGCAGCAGGACCAGCCACTCGTCTGCAAGCGCATTCTCGTCACCAATCCCGATATCAATGGTAAGTCGCTGGCCTCGATGCACTTCTCGAGTGTCTATGGTGTCAACGTGACGCGCGTCACCCGTCAGGGCATGGACCTCTTCGCTTCGTCATCGCTGCCGCTGCAGGTGGGCGACCGCATCATGGTGGTAGGTCCAGAAGACGCTGTCGACCGCGTGGCCAACAAGATGGGTAACTCCATCCGCCGTCTCGACACGCCAAACATCGCCACCATCTTTATCGGTATCATTATCGGTATCATCTTCGGCATGCTGCCCATCGCCATTCCCGGTATGCCTGTTCCCATGAAGCTCGGTATCGCCGGTGGCCCGCTGATTATCGCCATTCTCATTGGCCGCTACGGCTACAAGATACACCTCGTGACCTACACCACAACATCGGCCAACATGATGCTTCGCGAGATTGGTTTGGTACTTTTCCTTGCCTCTGTAGGCATTAAGGCTGGTGCCAACTTCTTCGAGACGGTGTTCCAAGGCAATGGCGGTCTCTACGTGCTCACGGGCTTCCTCATCACCATCATTCCGATTCTGATTGTAGGTCCTATTGCCCGCTGGCGCTACAAGTTCAACTACTTCACCATCATGGGTATGATTGCCGGTACCTACACCGATCCCCCCGCACTGGCTTACGCTAACAGCATCTGCACGAAGGAGGCTCCGGCAGTGGGCTACTCTACGGTCTATCCGCTGTCGATGTTCCTGCGCATCTTCACAGCGCAGATTGTCGTACTCTTCTTCTGCGGATGACGGGCTTACAATAACTAAAGGCCTAAAACTATATAATAATACACAACATAACACAATGAACAAAATCGGACTAATCCTGGGCGGAATGCTGCTCATCGGAACCTCAACGGCCATGGGCCAAGGCGCAAAGAATATACGCCTGAACGAGGTTCTGACGAACAACACCGCCAGCATCCAGGACGAATTCGGCACGCGGCAGGCGTGGATAGAGCTGGAGAACACCTCGTTCACCACCTACAATATCCGCGGTATGTACCTGACAACCGACCGAACCGTCCTCGACCCCAAGATGAGTGTGCCCGAACGCATCAAGCGCATGCGCGTCATCCCCAACGGGGAGCCGCGCACGCAGATTGGCGGACGACAGCACCTGGTATTCTTCGGCAACTCCAACCCTGCCAAGGGAAAGTTGCACCTCTCATTGCCGGTTCCCATGTCGGAACCCCTTTGGATTGCCCTCTACAACGGTAATGCCGTCGAGCTCATCGACTCCGTCAGCGTGCCAGCCCTGGCCGCCGACCAGAGCTATGCCCGCAACGGCGACAAGTGGACGGTGAAAGCTGCACAAAACGTGACGCCCGGAACTGAGAATTTCATCAAGACCGATGAGACCAAGGACGCCAAGCTGAAGCGCGAAGACCCCCACGGCTTCGGCATCACGCTGCTGGCCATGGGCATTGTGTTCTTCTGTCTGGCTGTGCTGTTCGTCTTCTTCTGGCTCTTCGGCCTCGTCATGCGCCACATGGAGACTGCCAAGAAGGTGGCCAACCAGCAGCCTATCAAGCCCATCACCATGACGGTTGAGAAGACCATCGAGGTGGGCCACAAGACGGGCGTCATCCTGCAGGAAGGTCTGAAGACCAAGGGCATCGACAAGGAGGTCTATATCGCCGTCATCGGTATGGCCCTGAAGCAGTATGAGGACGATGTCCACGACGTCGAGTCCGGTATCATCACCATCAAGCAGAAGTCGTCAAGCTGGAACGATGAGTTCCACCAGATGACACAGTTCCACCAATAACCATCAAAACAACCGAAAACAATGAGTAAGTATCAGTATAAAGTACAAGGTGTTGACTACGAAGTAGAGATTGAAGAAGTAGAAGGCAACATCGCCAAGGTTAACGTGAATGGCATTCCGTTCGAGGTTGAGTTGCAGAAACCCATTAACGCCGCCAAGCACCCGCAGCTGAGCAAGCCCAAGGTTGAGGCTCCGAAGCCTGCATCAGCCACAGCAGCCCCTGCCGCAGCTCCCGCTGCTGCTCCGGCAGCACAGCCGGCAGCTCCCGCCGGTGCTGGTAATGCCATTAAAGCACCACTGCCCGGTACCATCATCGACATCAAGGTGCAGCAAGGTCAGCAGGTCAACGTCGGCGACATCGTGCTCGTGCTCGAGGCCATGAAGATGCAGAACAACATCGAGGCCGAGTTTGCCGGCACTGTCACCAGCATTACTGTCAAGCCCGGCGAGACCGTCATGGAAGGCGCTGTGCTGATGACCATCGGATAATTATCAATTGTCAATTGTCAATTATCAATTAAGACTATGGACTTAGGACAATTTATCATTGAGAACTTTCATGAGTTCCTGACCTACACGGCGTTCGCCAACGCCACCGTGGGCAACCTCATCATGATAGCCGTAGGTGCTTTCTTCATCTGGCTTGCCATCAAGAAGGACTTCGAGCCCCTGCTGCTTGTACCCATCGGCCTGGGTATCATCCTCGGTAACATTCCCTTCCGCGCCGACGCCGGACTGGAGATTGGTCTCTACGAGGATAATTCCGTGCTGAACATTTTCTACCAAGGTGTGCGACAGGGCTGGTACCCGCCGCTCATCTTCCTTGGCATCGGTGCTATGACCGACTTCACGGCGCTATTGGCCAACCCGAAGCTGATGCTTATCGGTGCCTCGGCACAGTTTGGCATCTTCGGTGCCTACATGGTTGCACTGGCCATGGGCTTCGAGCCCTCACAGGCTGCAGGTATCGCCATCATTGGTGGTGCCGACGGTCCCACGGCCATCTTCCTCAGCAGCAAGCTGTCGCCCAACCTCATGGGTGCCATTGCCGTCTGCGCCTATTCGTACATGGCTCTGGTACCCGTCATCCAGCCGTTCATCATGCGCCTACTCACTACCAAGAAGGAGCGCGTTATCAAGATGAAGCCAGGCCGTGAAGTCAGCCAGACTGAACGCATCCTCTTCCCCATCATCGGTCTGCTGCTCACCACGTTCATCGTGCCCTCAGGTCTGCCGCTGCTCGGCATGCTGTTCTTCGGCAACCTGCTGAAGGAGTCGGGTAAGACCACCCGTCTGGCAAAGACTGCCGGCGCTGCGCTGAACGACATCGTGGTAATGCTCTTAGGTCTGACCGTAGGCTGTTCAACTCAGGCTTCTGAGTTCCTGACGCTGAACACCATCAAGATCTTCGCCCTTGGCGCCATGGCCTTCATGATTGCTACGGCCTCTGGTGTCTGCTTCGTGAAGCTGATGAACCTCTTCCTGCCTGAAGGCAAGAAGCTGAACCCGCTCATTGGTAACGCCGGTGTGAGCGCTGTACCTATGGCCGCACGTATCTCGAACAACCTCGGTCTGGAGTACGACCGCCACAACTTCCTGCTCATGCACGCTATGGGTCCGAACGTGGCCGGTGTCATCGGCTCGGCTGTTGCAGCCGGTGCCCTGCTCGGTTTCCTGTCGTAATAAAATGACCATAATACACGAAAAGAGGCTTGCTACATGGCAAGCCTCTTTTGCGTATGTCCCACAGATTTTTGGAACGTTCTTTGGCTGCTCTGCCATTTTTTCCTTCAAATTCTTTGCCGTTAAGAAAATAATACCTATCTTTGCCCTCTGTAAATCATCATCATACAAATGATATTTGAGAAGAAGATTAAGGAATACGAGCTTGTCCGGCAGGAGTATCAGCAGAAGGTTGCCGACAGGATGGGCCTTCAGCAGTGGATGGAATACAACGAGATTCTGATCTCCGCACATTCCTGCGCCATCGAGGGCAACTCGTTCACGGTCGATGACACGCGTATTCTCAGAGAGCAGGGTATGGCGATGATTCCCGTAGGACGTTCGCTACTGGAATGTACCGAAATGGCAGATCACTTCCGAGCCTTCGACTATATGGTGGGCCATCTGGACGCAACCTTCGATGAGACCTTATTAAAAGAGGTAAACCATCTTGTGACGGAACACACGCTCAGCTATCGTGCTCCAGGTGCCGTTGCTGGCGAATATACCACAGAGGATATGGCAGCTGGCGATACCGTCTTTGGTGACCACGAGACGCTGATTGCCCGTGTGCCCAACCTTATGTCGTCGACGCAAAGGGCCCTTGATGAAGGTCAGCACCCCTTGATTGTCGCAGCCAAATGGCACGGCTATTACGAATATCTGCACCCCTTCCGCGATGGCAACGGCAGGACAGGCCGCCTCCTTTCCAATTTCATCCTCCTTCGCGCCAATCATCCTCTGCTCATCGTCCGCCTTGAAGACCGTGGTGCCTACATCTCTGCCCTTAAGCAAATACGCTCAGAAGGCACAGACGAATATCTCGTCGATTTCTTCTTCAATACAGCCATCGCACGAATGAAGTCCGAGCTCTCGCAGAAGCGCAAGAACTCTCGTCCCCTCCTTTTCTTCTGATTACACAAAAAGAGCCTCTTTTTGTAATTTTGTTTTCGTCCTGCCATCATTGTGAAGGGCTATGAGGTGTAATTCTGTTAAAGTTATATAATTCTTGGCGAAAACTTAGTACTTTGTATTGCAAGGTACTAAAGTTTTACCTATCTTTGCAGCAGTTTTACTAATTAACACTGCAAAATGAACATCGAAAACGCAAAATCGCAGATGAGGAAAGGCATGCTGGAGTACTGCGTGCTGCTGCTCCTGAAGCATCGTCCCTCCTACGCCACCGACATCATTCAGCAACTGAAGGATGCCGAGTTGCTTGTGGTAGAAGGAACCCTCTACCCTCTGCTCACCCGTCTGAAGAACGACGGACTGTTAGTGTATCAGTGGCAGGAGTCCACACAGGGTCCGCCCCGCAAGTACTATGCCCTCAGCCCTGAGGGCGAACAATTCCTCGAAGGGCTCGACGGAGCCTGGACGGAACTCTCGAACACCATCAATTATCTAAAAACCATCACTCCGAAACTATTAGAAGCAAAATGAAGAAGAATATTACCATCAATCTTTGCGGCCGCCTGTTCCAGATTGACGAGGACGCCTACGAGCTGCTGCAGCAGTACATTGAGTCGCTTCGCAGCTACTTTGGACGTCAGGAAGGCGGCGACGAAATTGCAGACGATATCGAGGCTCGCATAGCCGAGCTGTTCTACGAACTGAAGGCCAACGGCACGGAGGCCATTACCATAGAGCACGTCAAGGATATCATCACCCGCATTGGCAAGCCCGAAGAGATGGCTGGCGTAAGCGATGAAACTGGAAACGATAGTCAAAAGACAAGCGGCCACCGCTACGACTCGTTCCGCGATGCTGCGGAGGGCGTTATGAATAATGTTCGTGCGAGGACAGCCGGCAAGCGTCTCTACCGCAATCCCAACGACAAGATGCTGGCAGGCGTCATGTCGGGCTTCGCAGCCTACACGAACACCGACCCCACATGGTGGCGTCTGGGCATCGTGCTGCTCGTGCTGTGCTATGGCGTAGGCATTCTGGCCTACATCGTCCTGGCTATTGTGCTGCCTGTGGCAAAGACACCCGAGGAGCAGCTTCAGATGCAGGGTAAGAAGGTAACGCCGCAGGCGTTGGCCGATGCGGTCATCGACGAGAAACAGCCTGTGCGGCAGAATCGCGGTTGTCTGGGTTCTGTCCTTGCCGTCATAGCATCACTTTTCGCAGCCTTGTTTGTGGGCATCGCTGCCATTTTCGGCTTCGCTATGCTGGTCTGTCTGTTTCTAGTCGTCGTGTCTGTCATCATCATCTTCACTGTCCCAGGGTCAAGTCATCTGAACATGCCCTTTGACCTCGGTTATCTGCACCTGTCCGAAATGATCAGCGTACAGCCGTGGGTGGTCATTGTCTTCATCGCTGCCCTGATGCTGGTATTCCTGATTCCGCTCTATGCCGTCGCCCACATGCTGCTCTCCAAGGCAGGCAAGATACAGCCGATGGGCATCGTACAGCGCATCTTCTGGATTGTCTTCTGGGTTGTTGCCCTGGGCAGCATGGTGCCGTCGCTCGTGTGGATTCAGCAGAATAAGACGATGGTGGAGCGAGTGGAAACAAGGTAAAGCGAATGAAGAAAACGCCGGCGAATGGAAAAGTTAAAAAAACTATCTCAATGAGATAGACTTCCAACTCATGGAGATAGAAACGTATCTCCATGAGATAGCACGGCATAGCGATGCGTTGCGAATAGTAGTACGCAGCCCATTTTTGACATTAAGCAAAACGCAAGCGAAAGCCCTTTATTTACAGGGCAACTCACAAATTTTTCGCAATTGACATTTGACATTAAGGTTCAAAAAGACCTGTAAAGGGCAAAAGAACAGCAAGGGTCAGAAGACTAGAAAGGGGCCAAAGACCAGAAGTATCTATATTACTATATATAATATATATATTATATATAGTAATAATAATAATTGATAAAAAAAGAGTAACAATAGGATAGCAGAAAAATAGCTTAATGTCAAATGTCAAATGCGAAAAAAAATGCTCTTGCCCTTTACATAAAGGGAAAACAGAAGAATAGAGTAAATGTCAATTTTCAAATTTCATCGAGCGAAACAGTGCACTCGTCGAACGCCGTTGTTAAAAAAAACGAAAAGCTCGGGGAGCCAGCAATATTCTCGCTGGACACGTCGTATATATGAGTAGAAAGTGTTATCTTTGCACAGACAAAAAACCTAAACCATCATATCAATAATGAAGTCAACCATCATTACTGCGCTGCTCGCCCTCGTCGCATTGACGACAGCAGCCAAGAAGCAGGTCGTCTGGGAGAACCCCTCGGCCTTCATGGGAGCGTACAACTCAGAGTTCAAAATCACCAAGGTGGAACTGACGGAGACGGAGACCGTGCTGCACATCGTAGCCAACTACCAGCCCGGCAGCTGGATTCGCTTCGACAAGAATTCGTTCCTGCTGACACCCGACGGCACGAAGTACGGCATCACGGGTGGAGCGAAGACCAACGAGCAGGAGGCCGACTACACGCCCGACTCACTCTTCTGGATGCCTGAGAGCGGAACGGCCAACCTGGCACTCCACTTCAAGCCCGTACCCCTGGACACCAAGGAGCTGGACTTCCTGGAGAGCTACAACGAACAGGATTTCAAGTTCTGGAACATCTGCGAAAGCAAGACCAAAAAGGACGTGGCGATGCCTGCCGACTGGCAGAATGTGCAGTACGCTAAGGACGAGACGCTGCCTGCTGCCAAGATCAATAAAGGTGTGGCCACCATCAAGGTCAGGATGCTGGGCTACAAGAAGGGTATGGGTCTGGAGTTCTTTGTGGGCACCTTTGTTCCGTTAGGCTCTAAGGAACGTTTCGACAAGACCTTCCGCTTTGCCGATGATGGCACCGTGAAGATTGAGGTTCCCCTGCGACTGACGCGCGAGGTGACGATCGGTGTGCAAGGATTGGCTTTCGGCAACATCGTCATCGGCCCAGGTCAGGAGACGGAGATTCTGATGAAGGTCTGCACCGACAACAAACCGTTCATCGCCTTCAAGGGCTACATGGCCAAGACCAACATGGACATGGTGAATGCAAAGAAAGCCAACGAAGCCGTCGATCTCGTCGGCAGTGACGACAAGGTGTTCCTGAAGGTCAAGGACTGCAAGACGAAAGAAGAGCGCCTACAGTGTCTGCAGGACATCTTCGACCAGCGCGTGGCCACTATCAGGAAATCAGGCTACACGACAGCCGCCCAAGACCTGCTGTGCATGATGGCAGAGTCGAACTACGTGAGATGGACGCGCCAGTTTGAATACAAATTCAGCAATTATTATGTGGACGACGAAGGAAGGGTGATTATGTCTCAGGTCGATCTCTTTGAGAAGATGAAGAAGAACGCGGACCTGCTCCCCATGTCGGAAGAGGAAGAGGCCTACTCATGGAAGTACCTGAACGGGCCTACATCGCCCTGCAGCCAGGAGTTCTGGGATGCGCCATTGAGTATGTACGACAAGAAAGCCTTAGAGAAGAATGCCTATAACAACGAGCTAAGATGTATACAATCTGTCATGGACCCAGGGCAAGCAAACCTGATGGATCTGTATCTCGAGGTGATGAAACATGAGGACTGCAAGAACGTCCTCCTTGAGTATCAGGCCGAGCAGAAGCGCATCGCCGAGGAGCTGGCCAGCCAGCAGAGCGTTTTCTATCAGAAGTTTGACGATGTAGCCCCAGAGAACATCCTGCAGACCATCCTCGACAAGTACAAGGGCAAGGTGGTGCTCATCGACATCTGGGCCACGTGGTGCGGTCCCTGCCGTCAAGGTCACCAACTCATGAAACCCTGGAAGGCTGCGCTTAAGCAGGATCAAAAAGGAAAAAACATCCAGTTCGTCTACATCACCTCGCCCTCATCGCCGCTGAAAACATGGCAAACGATGATTAAGGACATCGACGGCGACCACTACTACCTGACGAAGGAGCAGTACAACTACATCCTCGAGAAGTACGAGTCGGAGGGCATTCCCACCTATGCCATCTACGATGCCGAGGGTAATCAGACCTTCAAGACCATCGGCTTCTCTGGTCTCGATATCTTTAAGAACGCAGTTAACGAAGCGTTGAAAAAGTAAAAAGGTAAAAGGATAAAGAGGTAAACGAACGATGAAGTCAACCATTATCACCGCGCTGCTGGCCCTTGTAGCGCTGACAGCCAGCGCCGATATCGTCAAGGGGCGCGTGGTGGATGCCGAGACAAAGGAACCACTGCCCGAGGCTCAGGTGAAATTTGAACAGCGGCACGGGGATTACGGCTGGTCAATCATGACCACCAAGGCCGACTCCGTCGGCTGCTTCAGTCTTCATGTCTCCGGGCGAGGCACCATTGAGGCGTCGATGCTGGGCTACTACGCGAAGACGAAGCCTGTGCTGGCCTTCAGCGACAGTTCCAAGGACACGCTCGACATTGGCGATATTGAACTGAAGATGTCACCACAGATGCTGAAGATGGTCGAGGTGACAGGCCGCGCCCGCCGTTTCACCGTCAAGGGCGACACGATTGTCTTCCACCCCGAGGCCTTCCACTTGCAGGAGGGTGCACGACTCGACGAACTGATTCAGCAGCTGCCAGGCGTACAGGTGAATGATGATGGCACGCTCTCATGGAACGGCAAGCCCATCCGCATCACGATGGACGGCGAAAGCCTGATGGGAGGCGATGACCTGGTAAAACAGCTGCCTGCAGAGGCTGTGGAAAACATCAAGGCCTACAACAAGGCGTCGGAGTTCAGTGAACGCACGGGCAAGGACGACGGCACTCAGGACATGGTGCTCGACCTCACCATCAAGCCCGGCTTCCTGGACCGCTGGTATGGTGACGTAAAGGCGGGCTATCAGAGCCCAGAATACTATGAGGGTGAGTTGTCGATGAACCGTCTGTCGAAGACTGACCCCGTCATGGTGTTTGCCAATGCCAACAATGTTGACAAGAGAATACGCAAAAACATGAACGGATGGAGTAGCAGTTGGGGCAATGGCTATGGACAGGAGCAGGGTACAACGGCAGGCTATCAGCACAAGTGGAACAAAAAAGAAGGAACGCAGGAAATGAAGAGCCAGTACAGCTTTACTGGTGGTGTGGCGCACGATGATAGCCGTCGCACAAGCGGTGAAGAGACGGAGACCTATTTCCCCAATACCGCCGCCACGCGCTCCACTTCCCAGAACTACAGTCGAACCCACAAGCTGGAACCGCGACTGAATGCCAGCCTGCGATGGGCCAAGGATTCGCTGAACACCTTTTCGCTGAGTGCCGACGCATCGCACACCCAAAACCGCTCAGACAGCCGCCAGACCACTGAACAGGAAGACATGCTCGGCTCAGACTATGTGCCGACCCTCTCGCAATATAATACTACCCACACCGACGGCCGCCAAACCGCTTTGGGAGTCAACGTTGGTTGGGAGCACTACATCAAAGACGGCGCACTCGGAGCCAGCGTCACCCTGAACTATAGGGACGGAAAAAGCGACGGCCTGACCAACCGCACCATCACTGCGCATAACCAAACCTATACCTCATCGCAATTCGTCCAGACCTATACCTCGCCATCCAGTCAGTTTACGACCTACGCCGAGACGCACTATGGATACTGGCTCACAAAGATTTGGCGGATCATGGCCCAATACTCGCTGACCTACAATCACAACCGCAACAATCAAGATTTCCTGACCAATGGAGTGACCGATACTGCCAACAGCTTTAAGAACCTATACTCTTGCAACGCGCATAGTCTGCAAGTCGGACAGACCATCAACCTCACGCCCGTCCAACTCATGCCCACTATATCTGCCCGCTGGCAGCGTGAAAGCCAAGACTACCAGCGCGGCATGCTCGACACCACAGCTGTGCGCCATCGCTTCTTCATCGACCCTTCGCTGCGTGCCACGTGGAAACTGAGCAAGACCGTCGGGTTCGAACTGAACTACAGCTTCGGCACCCGCAAACCCGATATATTACAGACCATCGGGTACCGCGACCTCACCGACCCACTCTTCATCACCGAGGGCAATCCTGATTTGAAGGACACCCACGCCCACGACGTGAAACTGACCTACAACATGGTGCTCGCCCGCAGCCAGACCTCGTTCAGTGCCAGCGTCAGCCATAATCGCAACGACCACGAGACCACGACTGCCCTCAGCTACGACCCCACGACAGCCGTGTATGTCAGCCGACCAGAAAACGTCCGTGGCAGCCGCTCTTGGAACTTCACTCTGAACTTCGACCAAGCACTCGGCGACTATTTCCGTCTGCAAAGCGATTTCCGCATGAACACCAGTCAGCGCTACGGTTTCCTCACTCTCCTG
>Ga0265299_10001925_pt1 | contig 22290 bp, 14 predicted proteins | sample AusTroGonzalo_MG_4_FD_193485 | JGI IMG/M metagenome (GOLD analysis project Ga0265299, IMG submission 193485) | Bovine rumen microbial communities from tropical cattle in Woodstock, Queensland, Australia - Gonzalo_02 | ecosystem: Host-associated > Mammals > Digestive system > Stomach > Rumen ... | reverse complement strand
ATTATAGCGGAAATCGGAAAAGTCTCCCCGCCTTTTCCGCCCTCCCGAAAATTTATTTCCCCTTGATTTTATTGGCTCTGGCGGATATCTGGGATAATTTATCCCGGATTTTCCGGGATAAGGGTGGCCTTGGTCATGGGCTTGCCGTACACGGGGGCGTGTGTTATAATACCGACGTTGCACATGCTAGGGAACCGGAGCGACAATGAATGACGTGAACATCTCCAGTGTAAGAATGCTCGTGGCGGCGCTTGGCGCGGCGGCGGTGGTTTCGTCTACGGCGATAGCCGCCGACAGGACAGTGACGTATGAAGCGCCGTATGCGGAAAACAACTTGCTCAGCAATGCCGAGACAGGCGTGCTGACGCTGGACGAATCGGCGTATCCAGTCGACGCGGCCCACGCGCTTTCGTTCACCGGATTCGTAGCCGTGGCCAAGTCCACGACGGTCTTCAACGGCGGCTGGTGGGATTTCGGCGGCGGACTCTTCCCCACGAACGCCGCCAGCGACCGCACAGTTACGCTGCAGAACGGCGCGGTCGTCACCAACGTGGCCAGCATGCCGCCGTCCAACCACTACCGCAACAAGTTCAGACTTCTCGGCGCGTCTCGTCTCTACATCGCCGGCGATGCCGTAGTCGATTATGGTGAAAGCGGAACACACCGCAGCAACGAAGTCCATGTCGCGGAGGGAAGTTCGCTCATAGTGGGCGGCGACATCATAACGAGCTACTGTGGCGCGGGCAGCAATGCGCATCGCAAAGAGGGCGTGATCTTCGAAGTGACGGGGGTGGGTAGCTACGCAAAAGCAAAGGGCTTGAACATGAATAAAACAGCGAACAATGCCAACGGTTCGCCTGGCGATGCCCGCGTTGTCGTGTCAGACCATGGAATACTGGAAATCGCGAACACTTTTGACATCGCGGCAGGTTCGCGAACCTTCAACAATCGTCTTTATGTCACAGACGGAGGCGTAGTCACGGCCGCCACGGTTAATCTCGTTTCAGGCTATGGATTGAGTTACGACAAATCATCATGTGGATGCGAAGTCCATGTTCTCAATGGCGGCAGTTTGCGTGCTAATACCAAATTCAACATTGGTTATACATCCTCTTCCAGCACTGGTAAGCAAGGTATGAGTCTTGTTGTCTCGAACGGCACTTTCAGTGCAGCGAAAATGCAGCCGTTCGGTTTGGGCTCAGGAAATTCGAACATAGTGATTCGTATTTCGGGGCCAGATGCAAAGTTTCATATCGACAACGTGACAGGGACGCTTTTTGGCCAGGCCAACAAGACGGGCTGGAATAAGTTCGTCGTCGAAAACCGTGCGAAGCTGGATTTCCCGTGGACCAGTTGTTCCTACACGGATAATTCAGCTAACAACACCATTCTTGTGACCGGTGCAGATACTGTGCTTACCTTGAAGAATTCATTCAGCCTTTCCAGCGCGGCAAACAATTCGACGTCGCTGATGGGTTTCACCAACAGGTTCTGCATCGTCGACGGCGGTGTGGTGACGGGCGCGTTCTTCCACGTTGCCGGAGATGCCGGAACGCTTTCTGTCTCCAACGGGACGCTGCTCGTCTCGAATGCAAAATACGATCAAATCTCTTCTGAGCCGGCCGCTGTGAATACATTTCCTGCGTTTACCGCCGGTGTGAGGTTCAGATACGGCGGCGCGTCGACCAACTGCGTGGTGCGTTTTTCCGGGACTAGTCCACGCATCGCCTGCGTAAACGGGGCGAGCGCGGACGTGCGCGGCTCCACGAAGCTGATCTTCGACATCCCCGAGACCTGCTACGACTACGGGTCGGACGACTATGTGCCGTTCGACGTCGCCGGGAAGCTCACCATCAACAACAATTGCGAGATCGTCGTAAACGGTCTCACCAGGGCGGCAAGAAACGCCATCGCAGCGAAGGGCGGTTCGGTGCCGCTCATCCGCGCGAAGACTCTGAACATCGGCAACGCGCTCCTCGCTTCCGCGCAGGCGGCGCTTCCGGCCGGATGCAAGTTGAAGCTGGTCGGCACGGCCGGGAAGGGTCAGACGCTGATGTGCAGTTTGACGCCCGGCCTTCTCGTCCTGTTCGAATGAGAGCGTTTCCGCCTTCTCCAATCTCCCGTCTACCACCCACCAACACATAGGCAAGCCCATGAACGACAAAAACAGATGGCCTATGGCTCTGGCGTGCTGCCTTGCGGCAGTCGCGGCCGACGCCTCGCCACGCGCGGAGGCGACGGAGTGGTTCAACGAGACCTACTCCGGATTCACCGAGACGAGCGACGTGCGGTGGGACGACTCCGCCGGGCGGTGGACGAAGACCGACGCCGGCGATCTGAGCACGTTCGACAGCGCTGCGGAGAAGGTGGTGCTGGACACGAAGGGCCGCGAACTCACCTTCACGCCCAGGAGAAACGGCAGCGCAAAGACCTCGGACAAGAACGCATATGTGAAGGTCGAGGCGCATATGAAGTTCTATCCGCTCCAGTGCGGCGAGGAATGGTCCGCCGCCGACCGCGCCCAGCGCGCCGCACTCGGCCTTCGCAAGCGCGCCGACGGATCGCTCGTCTTCATCGGCTGGCGTGCGTCGCGCGACAGCTCCACCATCAAGGGCCGCTGGACGGAGATCTCCGCCCCCGGCGTAGTGCCGCAGGAAGCGCACGAGTATCTTGTCACGCTGGAGACCGACAACTCGTGCGTCCCCACCCGCGTGAGATACTCCATCGACGGCACTCCCCTAGCCGACCGCCTCGGCAACACGTGGTTCTCGACTGCAGGCGGCTCGATGGACCCGGCCCAGAAGTCGTCCCTCAACAAGTATCTTTCAAAGGTCACTTTCCGCGGACGCGGAGAGGTGGGCAGCATATCCGCGACTATGGAGGGGGCGCCGCCAGCCCGCGCGAACGTCTCGTTCGGAGATGTCTCCCGCCCGCAGGCCGGCACGGAGCTTTCGTTCTCGGTGACTCCCAAGGATGGGCAGAGCGTTGGCGACGCGCTCACATACGCCTGGCATCGCGCCGACTCCACCGGCATGCGCGTGGCCGCGCTTGGAACCGACGCCACGCATGAGATCGTCTCCGCAGACTTCGGACATTGGCTGGAGGTGGACGTGTTCGACGCGTCCGGCTACGCCGGCACCGGGCGTTTCTGGTGCAGCGACCTGCCCGTGGCGTACATCGACGTGGCGAACGGCGCCTGGCCGTCCAAGAACAAGGAGACCCATGACGCGAGGATCCGCATAATCGGCAACGCCGAATATCCCGACCAGTGCGACACCGACATGACGATCCACGTGCGCGGCAACACCACCGCCAGCGCCGACAAGAAACCCTACAAGATCAAGCTCGCGTCGAAGATCGACCTCTTCGGCCTTGGCGGCGGAAAGGCCAACAAGCACTGGGTGCTGCTCGCAAACTGCTTCGACGAGTCTCTGATGCGCAACAAGATCAGCTACGACCTCTCCGGAGAGTTCGGCATACTGCCGATGAAGAGTGAATGGGTGGACGTGGTGATGAACGGAGATTATGTGGGCAACTACCTCGTCTGCCAGCACATCCGCGTGGCGAAGGAGCGCGTGAACATCTACGACTGGGGCGACGCCGTGGAGTCCATAGCGGAAAAGGCCCAGGAGGCCAATCCGGCCCTGTCCGCCGACGACGTCTCCGCCATCGAGGATCTCCTCGAGACGAACTGCCTGTGGATGACGAGCGGCGAGTTTGAATATCTTGGCACGAACTACACTGTGAAGACGAAGGGCACGGCGGGCGTTGGCGACAACGGCGTGACCGTGGTGTGGAAGAAGTTCACGACGGACATCACGGGAGGCTACATCTTCGAGGTCGATTCGAAGAAGGCCGACGATCCGTCCTACAAGTCGTTCACCTCCAAGACGTCGCTCGGGCAGATATACCTGTGCCTCTGCCTCAACACCCCTGAGTTCGGTTTCTCCAACCCTGCCGTGCTCGCGTACGCCACGAACTACTGGGACACGACGGCGAGGGCGTGGCTCTCGGATCTGGGCATGGCCGACGGACACCACTATTCTGAGCTCGCCGACGTCGATTCGATGGTCGGCTACTGGCTTTCCGTGTACGTCACCGCGAACGACGACTCAACCGCCTTCAGCCGCTACGCCTACAAGGACCAGGGCGGCAAGCTCGTGTTCGGTCCGGCCTGGGACTATGACCACGCGCTAGGCTCCCTTCAGATGCGCAGCCGCTCCGACGTGGTATACGACGCCGACGGCACTCCTCACTACGCGGAGATCCAGCCAGAGAAGTGGATCCCCGGAAGCGGCACGCAGAACTACATGGCGCAGTGGTCCGCCGATCCGTATTTCACATGGCTTCTCAGGCGGAAGTACCTTGAAGTGCGCCCGACGCTGGCGCATGTGGTGGCGGACGGCGGCTTGATGGACTCCTACATGGTGAAACTCGCAGCGTCCGCCCGCGCGAACGATCTCAGGTGGAACAACCGCGCGGGGTTCTTCGGCGACGCCGACGAGGAGGGCGACGTCTCCGCGCTGAAGCGCTTCCTCACGCGTCGTTTCACATGGCTGGACGGCAAGTTCGCCACCCTGGCAGGTTCGCTCACGAACATTTCACAGACGGTCACGTCCGCCTCGCTCAAGTATTCGCGCAACGCCGCGATCGCGCCCGCCTTCGCCGGATCGTCCGTAAACGCCGACGGAGAGGAAGGCATGGTGGACGTCACCTGCCCCATAGCCCTCGGCGATGTCACAGCCACGGTGCCGGTTCCCGTGCAGGGTGCCGCCACTCTGGCGGTGCGCGTGAACGGCGGTGCGTGGGCCTCGTTCCCAGTTTCCGGCGGTGAGGCGGACATATCTCTGCCAGCCGGGGAATTCCTGACCGGCGGCACGAACTTCATCTCGTTCGTGGCGCGCAACGCCTCTGGTGCGGCGGTCGGCAAGAACGCCGCGCTTGTGGTGGGCGCGCTGCCGGCGAGCATAGACGAACCGGATGTGCCGCCGATCACCACCGGCTGGCTCAAATGGGCATGGGAAGAGATTGCGGCGGCCTGGCCGGAGAAGGCGGGCGAGAAGCCCGTGTCGTATGCCGAATACCTGGCGTTCGCCACGAACAGTCCGCTCACCGGCAAGACCTCCGGCGGTGCGCCGTTCACGGTTGCGCAGGACTATGTGGCGGGGACGGATCCGGCCGACACGAACGACATTTTCCGCGCTACGATCTCAGTGGCGGCGGACGGATTACCCACGATAGGCTGGACGCCTGCCGAGTGTCCCTACGGCCAGCGTAGATACACGCTTTGGGGTACTCCGTCTCTTGGGGAGGCATGGTCTTCCGTCGACGCCGAGGTCAATGATCCGGACTTCCGCCTCACGAATCGCTTTTTCCGCGTGGAAGTGTCGCTTCCTTGAGAATAACCGCCGTCTAGGGGTCTGAGCAGTCAGCCCCCTCATAGTTTTACAGCCCTTTGAGCCGCTTCGGGGTCGTGGTTACATAAAGTGTAAAACACGGCCGTTTTCCCGCCGTCCAGTCGTGATTGGCACGCAATGTGCCAAGTCTTTCATGATATGAAACGACTACACGACATCTACCGCCCCATGGAAGAGCGCAAAAGCGATTTCGCAGAGGTCGAGCGCATGCTTTCCCTGGAGGAGGCCAAGGCCCAGACCGAACGCTGTCAGAACTGCGGCATACCTTTCTGCCACGGCGCCGGATGTCCGCTGGGGAATCTCGTTCCCGACCAGAATTGCGCCGTGGCCCAGGGCGATCTCCGCAGGGCCTACGAGCTGCTGTCCGCCAACAGCGACTTCCCCGAGTTCACGTCGCGCATATGCCCGGCGCTCTGCGAGGCCGGCTGCGTCAGGCAGCTGGACGAAGAGTCCGTGATGATCCGCCAGACCGAGAAGCTCATAATCGAGACGGCCTTCGCGGAGGGCTGGGTGCTTCCGCGCCCGCCCGCCTGCGAGAACGGCAAGAAGGCCGCCGTCGTCGGCGCGGGCCCCGCGGGGCTGTCGGCGGCGATCACGCTTCGGCGCAGGGGATGGGCCGTGACCGTGTACGAGAAGGAGAAGGAGATCGGCGGACTTCTCCGCTACGGCATTCCGTGCTTCAAGCTCGACAAATCCATAATCGACCGCCGCCGCAGGATCATGGAGGCCGAGGGCATCCGCTTCGTGACCGGCGTGAACATTGGCGTGGACGTTACGGCCGACTACCTCGCCCGCGCCAACGACGCCCTTGTGATCGCCATCGGCACCCCCGCCGCAAGAGATCTGAAGATTCCGGGGCGCGATCTGCACGGCATCCACCTTGCCCTTGAATACCTCGGCGGACAGAACCGCGCTCTCTGCGGCGAGACGTCCGCCAATCCCATAGACGCGCGCGGCAAGCGCGTTCTCGTGATCGGCGGCGGCGACACCGGAAGCGACTGCGTGGGCACCGCCATCCGCCAAGGCGCCGCCAGCGTCGCGCAAATCGAGATCATGCCGCAGCCTCCGGAGGAGAGAAGCCCGTCCACACCCTGGCCGGAGTGGCCGTACCAGCTGCGCACCAGCTCCAGCCACATGGAGGGCTGCACACGCCGCTGGAACCTCAATTCCGTGCGATTCCTCGGCTCCGGCAACGTGGAGGGAGTGGAGGTGGAGCGCGTGGTGTGGACTCTCTCGCCCGAAGGTCGTCCGCTCAAATTCGCCGCCGCCACCGATTCGAAGGAGGTCATCCCGGCCGACCTCGTGTTCCTCGCGCTCGGCTTCACGGGCGTGCCGAAGGATCACCCCGTAGTTTCGCAGCTTGGTCTCTCCCAGACACCCCGCACGGCTCTCGTGTCCGACCCCGGAAGGAGCATATGCTGCGTGGGGGACTGCGCGTCGGGCGCGTCGCTCGTAGTGCGCGCCATCGCAAGCGGCAAAAGCGTGTCATTTCAGTGAAAGGCAAGAAGATGAATCAGCAGAGCAAAGGCGAACAGCCCCGGCAGGGGCTGTACAGACGCGAATTCGAGCACGATGCATGCGGAGTGGGGCTGGTGGCGGACTTGACCGGCCGGCCGAGCCACGCCATCGTCGCCGCCGGCATGACGGTTCTCAAACGGCTCATGCACCGCGGCGCGACGGGCAACGACCCTGAGACGGGCGACGGCGCCGGTCTGCTTCTGCAGATCCCGCGGGAGTTTTTCCGGAAGAAGGTCGGTGACGAGAAATTGGGCACGGGGGATGAGGAATTCGGCGTTGGCATGCTTTTCGGCGGAGAAGGGGCGGAAAGCGAAATCGAGAATACAGTTCGGAGCAATTCCTGCGAGGTGGTCGCCTGGCGTGAAGTTCCCGTAGATCCTTCCGCGATAGGAAGCGACGCGAGAAAGGTGATGCCGAAGATACGGCAGATATTCATCGTCGCGCGGCAGTCGGCGGACGACGGCGGCGAGCCGTCCTCGGACGCCGGAGCAACGCCCCGGCCACCCGAAGGCCAGCAGACGTCCTTTTCTTCTTTCGAGCGCCGCCTCTACAAAATCCGCAGCGAGATCGAAAAGGCTGTGCCGGGCGTCTATGTGTGCTCGCTCTCTTCGCGCACCATCGTCTACAAGGGCCTGCTGCTCGCCACGCAGGTGGAGCGCTTCTATCCCGACCTCGCGGACGAGGACTTCACCTCCGCCATCGCGCTTGTGCACCAGCGCTACTCCACCAACACCTTCCCGACGTGGGATCTGGCCCATCCCTTCAGGATGCTTGCGCACAACGGCGAGATCAACACCATCAAGGGCAATCTGAACGCCCTGAGGATGCGTGGGCTGGACATCGTCCACCGCCAGCAGTCGGACTCCGCTTCGCTCGACAACATCTTCGAGCTGCTCGTAGCCTCCGGACGCGACCTACCCCACGCCATGCTCATGCTCATGCCGCAGGCCTGGGGCGCGAAGTACCACATGGGCCACGACGTGCGCGGATTCTTCGAATACCACTCCGCGCTGATGGAGCCCTGGGACGGCCCCGCCGCCGTCGCCTTCACCGACGGCGTCACGGCCGGCGCCGCCCTCGACCGCAACGGTCTTAGGCCCGCGCGCTGGACGCTTACGAAGGACGGGCTCTTCGTCCTCGCCTCCGAAACCGGCGTGCTCGACATCCCCCCGGAGAACGTGGCGCGGCGCGGCCGGCTCAAACCCGGCTCGATGGTGTATCTCGACATCCCCAACCACCGTCTGCTCGAAGACGCCGAGATCAAGAACTTCTACGCCCGCCGCCGTCCATACCGCCGCTGGGTGAAGGAGAACAGGATAGACATCCACGGCCTCTTCTCCGAGATCGTCCCCTCCGCCGTTTTGGAAGGCGAGGACGGCAAGGCCGCGCTCCTCCGCGAGGAGAAACGCTTCGGATGGTCGCAAGAGGACGTAGACCTCGTGATCCGTCCAATGGCCGAGACGGGACAGGAGCCCGTCGGCTCGATGGGCAACGACGCGGCTCTGCCCGGGCTTTCCCGGCGCCGCCGCAGTCTCTTCGACTTCTTCCACCAGCTCTTCGCGCAGGTCACGAATCCGCCGATCGACCCGATCCGCGAGGAACTCGTCATGTCCCTCATGACCTACATCGGCAACAAGGGCGACATCCTCACTGAGACCCCCGAGCATGCGCGGCTCATCAAGCTGAAACGCCCCGTCCTCACCGACGACGAATTGGAGCGTCTCAAAAAGGCCGCCCCCGACCTCTTCCCGTCCACGACGCTTTCGCTTGGCTACGAAAACGACCTCAAGGCGGCCATTGACGCGCTCGCCGTCGCCGCTGTCGCGGCCGTGAAGGGCGGCGCGAAGATCATCGTGCTTTCAGACAGGGACGAAGGCATGAGACACGGGGCGAGAGACGGGGCGTCGCGTTCCGCGTCTAGTGCCCTGCGCCCGATGATCCCCTCGCTTCTCGCCACGGCCGCCGTGAACCGCGCGCTCGTCGATGCCGGCGTGCGGCCTTCGGTGGGGCTGATAGTTGAATCGGGCGAAATCCGCGAGGTGCACCAGTTTGCCGTCTTGATCGGCTACGGTGCCACGGCGATCAACCCGTATCTCGCCCTCGCGGCCGTCTCCTCGCTCTTCCCTGCGAACAAGGTGGCCGCGGCCACGAACTATGTGAAGGCCATCGACAAGGGTCTGCTGAAGATCATGTCGAAGATGGGTATCTCCACCCTCCGCTCCTACCGCTCGGCGCAGATATTCGAGGCCGTGGGATTCGCGCAGGAGGTGATAGACCTCTGCTTCCCCGGCACCCCCTCGCGCGTGGGCGGCATGGGCTTCGCCGAGATCGAATCCCTGGCGGGCTCCGACGGTCTTGTCGGCGGGCTCTACCGCTGGCGCAAGGACGGTGAGAGCCATTGCTGGACACCACAGACGCTCGCGTCGTTCCGAAACGCCGTGCGCAACGGCGACAGGGCGAAGTTCAAGGAGTTCACCAAGCTCATCGAGGGCCAGCGTTGCACGCTCCGCTCGCTGCTCCGCTTCAGGCCGCAGACCGCGGTGCCGGTGGAAGAGGTGGAGAGCGTAGAGTCCATCATGCGGCATTTCGTCGGCGGGGCCATGTCCCTGGGCTCGCTTTCGCCGGAGGCGCACGAGACGATCGCGCGCGCCTTCAACTCGATCGGGTCGATGTCCAACTCCGGCGAGGGCGGCGAAAATCCCGAGCGGTTCGGCACCGACGCGAACTGCGGCATAAAGCAGGTGGCCTCTGCGCGGTTCGGCGTCACGATCGAGTATCTCCGCGCCGCGAAGGACCTGCAGATAAAGCTCGCGCAGGGCGCAAAGCCCGGCGAGGGCGGACAGCTCCCCGCGCACAAGGTCAACGCGTTCGTCGCCCGTCTGCGCCACGCCAAAGAGGGCACCACGCTCATTTCGCCGCCGCCGCACCACGACATCTACTCCATCGAGGACCTCGCCCAGCTCATCTACGACCTCAAGTGCGCCAACCCCTCCGCGCGTGTCTCGGTGAAGCTCGTCTCCGAGGCCGGCGTGGGCACCATCGCAGCCGGCGTGGCCAAGGCCCATGCCGACGTGGTTCTCATCAGCGGCTACGACGGCGGCACGGGCGCCGCACCGCTCACTTCCATGAAGCACGCCGGCCTCCCGTGGGAGCTGGGTCTTGCCGAAGCGCAGCAGACTCTCCTCAAGAACGATCTCCGCTCCCGCGTGAGGCTTCAGGTCGACGGCGGACTGCGCACGGCCAAGGACATCATCGTTGGCGCGATCCTCGGCGCGCAGGAGTTCGGCTTCGGCACGACACTTCTCGTGTCCCTCGGGTGCGTGCAGGACCGCCGCTGCCACTGCGACACCTGCCCTGTGGGAATCGCAACCCAGAGCGAATGTCTTCGCAGACACTTCGCCGGCAAGCCCGAGCATATCGTCAACTTCCTGAGAATGCTCGCCGAAGACGTCCGCGCCCGCCTCGCGTCCCTCGGCCTCAAGTCGCTCTCAGACGCGATCGGCCGAGTAGATCTCCTCGAGTGTGTAGACGACCGCTTCGACTTCGGCGCCATTCTGGCAAAGCAGGAAGGAAAGCCGATCCCCGCCGTCCAGGCCCCTTGGAAGAGCGCGCCGAACTACGACGAGCGCGAGCTGATTCCGTTCATCGGAGAAGGCGGCGCAGTCACCCTTGAACGCACCATCTCCAACTGCGACCGCTCCGTGGGCACCGCCCTCTCCGGACATGTCGCGAAGGCACGGTTCGACAGGCAGTCTACTAAACCCACCGCTCACAGCCCTGATGGTCAGACTGTGCCTGACCAAACTCAACCTGAATTTGATCTTACAGTCAACTTCAAGGGTGTCGCCGGGCAGTCCTTCGGCGCATTCCTGGCGCGCGGCGTGACGTTCAACCTTGAGGGCGAGGCCAACGACTACATCGGCAAGGGCCTCTCGGGCGGCGTGATCACCATCCGTCCGCCCGCCGCCGGGGCCGACGCCTTCAAACCCGAGGAGAACGTCGTGGCCGGCAACGTGATGGCCTACGGCGCGACCTCTGGCGCGATCTTCGTGAATGGACAAGCCGGCGAGCGCTTTGGAATACGCAATTCCGGGGCAACGCTCGTCGCCGAGGGCGTGGGCGACCACGGCTGCGAGTACATGACGGGCGGCAGGGCCGTGGTCCTAGGCTCCACAGGCGTCAACTTTGGCGCCGGCATGACGGGGGGCGTGGCGTATGTGCTCGACGAGACTGGCGACTTCGACCTGAAGTGCAACCTCGACTCCATCGACCTCGCGAGCGTGGAGGCGGATTCCGACGACGAGCGCGAACTGCTCTCGCTCGTCCGCGAACACGCCGAGCGCACTTCCTCGCCGCTTGCTTCGCGCATTCTCTCCGACTGGCTCTCCTGCCGGCCGAGATTCGTGAAGGTCGTCCCCGTCAGGAGCTAGGTTCTGCTGCATACGGCTGCGGCGGCGTCACTCTTCGCCGCGCAGCCGCCGCGGCATTGCCGCCAGCGCAAGAAGTCCGATGAACGCCAGATTGGCGAGCGGACGGTTCAGGCATCCAGGCCCCAGGGGGATCTGGAACGGCCCTATGATCAGGAACCAGAAGACTGATGCCAGAATCAATGGGATGGCGGGCGCAGTGTCGCGTTGCGCCCCCATCCAAAGGGCGAACGGCGCGAATAGATACAGCCCTGTGTAGAAGTGCATGTTGCCGGGTATGAGCAGGATCGAGCCGCAAAGGAGCAGCAGCGTGTCATGGCCGGCGCTCCGTCCGCCGCCGTCACTTCGTCCGAACGCCGCCGCCAGCAGGCAGACGAACCCTGCCGCCACGTTTGCGGCGCGGCTGGCGCCGAGCGTGGACCAATCGAAGGTGTTGTAGGCCGACATGCCTTTCAGAACGCGGATTGTGCGGTCTATCGGAACCACGCCCCACGACCCTTTACTGCTGTAGTGGGAGGCGTTCTCCCGCGCGTTTGCAAGCCAGCCGAGAAAACCGTCAAAGCCCCCGTACCATGCGAACGGCACGAGGAAGGCCGTCGCCGCCACCGCCGCGAACACTGCGAATTCACGCCATCTGCGCTCCTTGAGGTAGCAGAGCGCGAACACGCCGGGGGTGATCTTCATCATGGCGGCGAGCGCCAGCGCGGTGATGGCGGCGTAACGCCGCCACGGGGAAGGGGAGTCTTTCCATGCCGCCCACAGCATCACGCCCGCCGCCGCGAGCGAGATCATGTTCGCGTTTGCCGCCGAGGCGATGAGCGGCGCCGAAAGCGCCGCGGCTCCAGTTAGCGCGGCCGTGCGCAGAGGAGAGGCCCCGGCGCTCCTCACAAGCACGCCGAACGCCAGAACGAAGATGGCCGACGATACAAGCGCGAACACAATCCCGCCAACGCGCAGGTCCGCGGGGAAGACGCGCATCATGTCGTAGCATAGGGGCGGATACACTCTGTCCCGCGATTCAACCCCTCCCGGCGCACCGGCCGCCGTGTAGGCGTCCGCCCTGCCGGCCATTGCACGGGGCGGCACGTAGTCCATCAGGAGATCGGCCACGGCCGCGTTTCTCTGCCTGCCGTTGGGATTTGCGGCGAGACCGATGCACCAGAGCGCCGCCGACGCCAAAAGCGCCGCCGTGAGTATTGTTCTGGTAATGTCGACTTTCAAGCCGAATGCCCCCCGTGCAATCGCCCTATACGTTCAGTTCCGGATGCCAAGTGAATGCTGTGATGTTTCGCCAGCGCACGGAGGTTGGCTGGCCGTCGAAGGTGGACAGCACTTTCACCTCCGGCGAGAGAAGGGCGGTGATCGCCGGCGCGCGGATGAACGTCATGCGCATGTCGGGTCTGCCGTCCCATTCCCCCACTGTCGTGAAACTGCCAAGCTGCCGTCCGTAGGCGTTGCGCTTCACCGCCACCGGCAGCAAGCCGAACCAGCGGGAAGGGCGCGTCTCGGCGCTGCCGCCGTCGTCTTCGATCCGCTCGGCAAGAAGGATGAGTCCGGCGCATGTGGCGAAAACGGGCGTTCCCTGCGTGATCATGTCCTTGATCGGGTCGAATAGGCCAAGGGCTCTGATCAACTTGCCCTGAACGGTCGATTCGCCGCCCGGAAATGCGAGCATGTCCACGCCGCGTGCGAGGTCGGACGCCTGGCGGATCTCGACGGTCTCCGCTCCGTTCGCCCGCCAGTGCGCAGCCATCTCCGCAAACGCGCCCTGAACCGACAATACACCGACTTTCATAGCTTGCCCACTAGCCGCCAGCGACCAACGGTTACTTCCCTCGTTCTTCCATGATAGTCTCGATCTCGTCGGCGTTGATCCCCACCATGGCGGGACCGAGGTTCTCGGAGAGCTTTGCGAGCAGCTTGGAGTCCTGCCAGTTGGTGACTGCCTGGACTATAGCGGCCGCGCGCTTCGCCGGATCGCCGCTCTTGAAGATGCCGGAGCCGACGAACACGCCTTCGGCGCCGAGTTCCATCATGAGCGCGGCGTCGGCGGGCGTGGCCACGCCGCCGGCGGCGAAGTTCACGACGGGCAGTTTGCCGTTGTCGTGGACGAACTTCACGAGGTCGAGCGGCGCCGCGAGCTCCTTCGCCGCCTCGTAGAGCTCGTCCTCGCGGAGCGATACGACGCGGCGGATTTCGCTCTGCATCTTGCGCATGTGCCGCACGGCCTGCACCACGTCGCCCGTGCCCGGTTCACCCTTTGTGCGGATCATCGTCGCGCCCTCGCCGATGCGCCTCAGCGCCTCGCCCAGGTCACGCGCGCCGCACACGAAAGGCACGGCGAACTTCGTCTTGTCGATGTGCCGCACGTCGTCGGCGGGAGAGAGCACTTCTGATTCGTCGATGTAGTCGATCTCGATGGCCTCGAGGATCCGCGCCTCGGCGATGTGCCCGATGCGGCACTTGGCCATCACGGGGATCGAGACGGCGGCCTGGATGCCCTTGATCATCGCGGGGTCGCTCATGCGCGAGACGCCGCCCGCTGCGCGGATGTCCGCGGGGATGCGCTCCAGCGCCATCACTGCGCACGCGCCAGCGGCCTCGGCGATCTTCGCCTGCTCGGGCGTCGTCACGTCCATGATCACCCCGCCCTTGAGCATCTGCGCGAGGTTGCGGTTCAGTTGTTGTCTGTCGTCCATGTCCATTCCTTTTTCTTGCGGCGCCTCTTCGGCGTTTTGCAGGCGTAAAGTATAGCATATCCCCGCTCTGCCGACCCATTGAAAATTAAGCCGTTGCGGGATAGGCCCGGCCTATGGGCCTTGTTAAGTTCCAAATGCCGCCGTCCTGGTCACTTCTTGCCGCCGACGGCGTAGCCGGCGCGGAGGGCGAGTTCGCGGTCGTCGTCGAAGTCCGCGCCCGGTGTGGTGAGAAGGGGGCCCGCGATGCCGGCGGACATCCCCACGTAGATGCACTTCGCCGCGGTCTCGTCGCTCATGTCGCGCCGTCCGCCCGCGAAGCGGAGCGGCGTGGAGGGGTTCACGAGGCGCAGGAGCGCGACGGAATCGACCACCCGCTCGGGGTCGAGCACGCCCTGTTCGCCGAGCGGCGTGCCGGAGATCGGATGCAGGACGTTCACGGGAATCGAATCGGGCGCGATATCCTTGAGCGTAAAGGCGAACTCCACGAGCTGTTCGTCCGTCTCGCCCATGCCGATGATCCCGCCGCAGCAGATCTGGAACCCGAGGCGCTTCGCCGCGCAGAGCGTCGCGAGCTTGTCCGCGAAGGTATGCGTGGTGCAGAGGGAGGGAAAGTGTGATGGCGCCGTTTCGATGTTGCAGTGGACGCGCTGGAGGCCCGCCGCCTTGAGCTTCGCGAGGTCGTCTTCGGAGAGGAGCCCGAGCGAGGCGCAGAGACCTATGTCCGTCGTCTGGCGCATCGCGCGCAGGGCGGTGCAGACGTTGTCCACATCCTCATGCGAGAGGCACCGCCCGGAGGTGACGATGCCGATCCGGTCCGCGCCGTTCGCCGCCGCCTCGCGCGCCGCCTTCACGCAGGCATCCGTGCCCACCCAGCCGTAGGTTTCGCAGCCGGTCTTCCAGTGGGCGGACTGCGCGCACCATTTGCAGTTCTCGGTGCAGCGCCCCGACCGCGCATTGATGATCGAGCAGAAGTCAAAGCGCTTTTCCACACACCGTTCCGTCGTCTCGTGCGCGCGCTCTCGCAACTCCTGCCGCCGTTCCGGCTTCAGCAGCGCCACGGCCTCTTCTTTATCTATCATAATGCTCTCTTCTTCTTTCACCACCAAACCACCTAACCACCTAACTACCTAACCACCTAACTACCTAACCAGCACCTCGTTCATGCTGCCGGTGCGATAGCCGCTAAGGTCAAGCGCGACATACGCGAAACCGAAATCTTTGAACGCGGCGGTGATCTCCGCCGCACGCTCGGCGAGGCGCGGAATGTCACCGGGCGGCACTTCGATGCGCGCCATGTCGCCGTGCGAACGTACGCGCAGCTGCGCGAGGCCGAACCCCGCGTCAAGAAGCCACTGCTCCGCTTTCTCCACCCGCTCAAGTCCCACGGCCGTGATGCGTTCGCCGTATGGGAAACGCGAGGCGAGGCAGGCGAACGACGGTTTGTCGGAGGTGGGAAGCCCCATTTCGCGCGAGAGCGCGCGGATCTCCGCTTTCGTGAGACCGGCTTCATGTAGCGGACTGACGATGCCTAGCTCCCGGATCGCACGACGGCCGGGGCGATAGTCGCCGTCGTCGTCGATGTTCGACCCTTCGAGCACCGCCGCCAAGCCATTCTCGCGTGCAAACGCGAGGAGCTTGCTGAACAGCTCCCTCTTGCAATGGTAGCATCTGTCCGGCGGGTTTTCCGCGAATCCGGGAATGTCCAGCTCTTCGGAATCGATTACCTCGTGTCGGACGCCTTCTGCACGGCAGAACGCCGCCGCCTCGTCCAGCTCGCGTTTGGGGAAGGTGTGCGAGCGTATCGTCACGGCGACGACGCGGTCGCCCAGCTCCTCGTGCGCCACACGCAGGAGGAAGGTCGAGTCCACGCCCGACGAGAACGCCACGACCGCGCTTCCGATTCCATGCAGGTGTTCGCGGAGCCTTTCAAGCTTCGCCTTCGCATCCAAATGTTCCTGTTGGCGTAAAGTCATTATGATGACATTATACCATACCTTTGGATTGGTCGCATAATAGGAATCGGTCTAATTGGGCTATAGGTCTGGGCAATGCCTACGATTTGCCGCCACGGGGTCGGCGGATTTTGGTAAAATATGCGGCCTATGAGCGACAGTGTTGTTATAGTCGACTACAGGGCGGGAAACCTTACGAGCGTGAAGCTCGCATTCGCCGCGCTGGGCGTGGAGGCCGCTGTGACGTCCGATCCGGAGCGCATCCGCGCGGCGAAGCGCGTTGTGTTCCCCGGCGTGGGCGCCGCCGCGAGCGCCATGGCCAATCTCAGGGACCTCGGCCTGGAGGGCGTCCTTCGCGACGTGGTGGCCGCAGGCACTCCGTTTCTCGGCATATGCCTCGGGATGCAGGTTCTTTTCGAGCATTCTGAAGAGGACGGCGGGGTGGATCTCCTCGGCATCCTCCCAGGCAAGGTGCGTCGATTCCCGGACGTTCCCGGGTGCAAGGTGCCTGAAATAGGGTGGAACCAGGTGAAGGGCGAACTGGGGGCGGGTGTGCCGGACGGCGCCGACTTCTACTTCGTCCACTCGTACTACGCCGAGAAGGGTCCGTTCACCGTGGGCGCCACTGAATACGCGGGCGTGGAGTTCACCGCCGCCGTGCGCAGGGGGAGCGTGTTCGCGACGCAGTTCCACCCGGAGAAATCGGGCCGGTTGGGCCTTGAGCTGCTGAAAGGATGGCTGGCATGCTGACCAAGCGCATAATACCCTGCCTGGACGTGATCGCGGGCCGCGTCACGAAGGGCGTGAAGTTCCAGAACAACGTCGATCTCGGCGATCCCGTGGAGATGGCCGTCGGGTATTCCGAGGGCGGCGCGGACGAACTGGTCTTCTACGACATCACCGCTTCCGCCGAGCACCGACCTATCGACATCGGCATGGTCGCCGCCGTTGCTCGCTCAATCCGCATTCCGTTTGCCGTGGGCGGCGGGATATCGTCTGTGGCGGACATGGAGCGCGTGATCCTCGCCGGCGCCGAGAAGGTGAGCGTCAACTCCCTTGCCGTGCGCAGCCCCGGAGTGATTGGCGAGGGCGCCAAGGCGTTCGGCGCGCAGTGCGTCGTTCTGGGCATGGACCCGGTGAAGAGCGACAATCCCGCCTGTCCCAGCGGCTACGAGATCACCGTGCGGGGCTTTCGCGAGTTCACCGGCCTCGACGCAGTGGAGTGGGCGAAGCGTGCTGTGGATCTTGGCGCAGGGGAGATCGTCGTCAACTCCGTGGATGCCGACGGCACGCGTAGCGGGTTTGAGCTGCCGCTCACTCGCATGATCGCCGACGCGGTGGGCGTGCCCGTCGTCGCCTCCGGCGGCGCCGGCGCCCCCTCGCATCTCGCGGACGCCTTCATTTCCGCCCATGCCGACGCCGCCATCGTCGCCGGTATGGTCCACACCGGCGAATGGACCATCGCGCAGATCAAGGCCGAGCTGTCCGCCGCGGGCATCCCGGTGCGCCTTTCCTGGTGAAATCCGTGCAAAAAAGGCGTACCTCTTGCATGCGTGGGCGGATTCTGATATAATGTCAGGCCATGGCAAAAGAAGACGACAGCGCTATTGAAGTGACCGGAACCGTAGTCAAGGTTCTGCCGGCCACGATGTACAAAGTCCAGCTCGACAACGGACATGAGGTTCTTGCGCACATCTCCGGCAAGATGCGCAAGTATTTCATCAAGATCGCCATTGGCGACAAGGTGACAGTGGAAATCTCGCCCTACGATCTGGGCAAGGGCCGCATCACATACCGCCACAAAGTCTGAGCGCCTTAGAGTTCCCAGGCCTCCCAATCCCCCGCATGGGCTTTTTCCGCTTGTGCGCCGTGCGGAATTTTGCTATCATTCCAACAAAGACAAAACAAGAGGAGCGGAATGATGAATCTTCAGAAAAGTTCGGGTCTTGTCGCTTGCGTGGTGTTTTTGTGCGCGGCGACGGCTGTCTTCGGCGAGGAATGGAAGTGGAACTATCAGGCCAGTGGCGGAACGTCGTGGGCGGACACAGCCGATTGGAGCGATCCCGCGAACTGGCTGGGCGGCGGCACGACCGTGCCGAATGGAGCCGGGGCCGTCGCGTCGTTTACCAACGACTGCAATGATACAAAGTATGTGCGCCTGCCGGAGAGCGGTGTGGCGGTGGATGCGCTCGCCCTCAAGAATTCTTCGTCTTCGTATGTGAACATCACAGGCGGCAAGTTGACCACGCGTTCGATCGCGAGTTGCAACAACAACAACTTCAATTTCTTCTGTGACATAGACTTCGCCCTTGATTCTTCGCACAAGGTGGGACAGGCCGGCTACGGTTGCCAGAACTTCGCAGGAAGGGTGTCCATGCCGCAGACGGGTTTGCCGACGACCGACTCTAGCACCACAACTGGACATGCTACTCAAGTGGCTACATGCCGCGCCATCGTCTCGACTGGGGCGCGACGAGCGAGGACTGGAGCGAGAACATTGTGAACCCCTGCCCGACGAACGGAATGCAGTCGGGCTCCGGCGGCGGAAAGTACATCTACGCGCCGCGCGGGACGGACGAGCCGATCACGCTTTCAGGCTGCACGCTTGCATCGGGTTCCAAGCTCGTGACGCTTGCCTCCGGCGCTAAAGCCCGCTCGACTTTGCCTGTCGGCACTCGTGTGACGGGCGACGGCATCCCGCCGGACACCTATCTTCGCTTCATATACTCCGACACGCTCATCGAACTCACCAATGCATACGACGGCGAGGACACCTCCGCTGGCTCCATTACATTTGCCGCCTACTCTCCGCATGTCTATCAGGACATGCTCTGGTTCGACTGCTGGGCGGGCGGACCTCAACAGCTCCTCATCGGAAAATATCGGGAGAAGGACGTGTTCCGCCTCACGCTCCACACGCTTCGTTCGCAGAACAACTCCACGGCGCTCGCGAATTCGTTGCGCCTCGGCGTGCCTGCGGCCGGCATGGTTCCTGCCACGCTTGTTTTGAGGAACACGGACAACTTGAACTCAAAGTTTGAATTTAGGGATGGTCATGTCGAGTTTCACCCCAACGGCACGAAGGGCTTTAATTCCAAATGCCGCACGACATTCTACAACTCGTCGTCCACGGGCCGCGTCACCTGCGTGGAGGGCGTTGACGCGACGATTGGCTGCCTCACGAACTGGATCGGCACGCTGATCAAGGACGGCCCGGCGGCGCTGACGCTTGGCGTGCGCGGCGTCTCGAACAGCAAGCTTGTGGTCAACGACGGCAAGGTGGTCTGGACGAACACCGTGCCCGAGGATGTCGGGCCGGCGCGCCAGAGACTCACGTTGCTTCAGATGTCCGCCGGGGCGACGCTTTCGCTTGCGTCAGGATGTTCTCTTTCGGTGACGTCGGCGACATTCGCGGATGGTGCGGTGCTGGAGCTTGCGGAAGGCGCGGTGCTTACGCTTGACGCGGCCACGTTGGCTGGCGAGCTTGTCGCACATGGTCCGGGCACGTTGAAGTTCTCGAAGGCGTCTGCCGTGCCGAGCGGACTCCAGCTGCGCGACGGGGCGGTCCTCTCCGTGGCTGGCGCTGCAGGAGGGCTTGTAACTGAGCGTCCGACGGGAATGATCGTAGGTTCTCCGGCGTTCTGGGTGGACGCCTCGGAAGATTCGTCGCTAGTCTATGAGGAAGTGGATGGCGTCAAGTATGTCTCGCGCTGGAACGACTGCCGCGGGTCGGCGGCGGAGGGGTGGAACTTCGCGACAAACTTCTCTGCGCGGCCTGTGCTGATGATCGAGACGAACAGTACGGCGGCCGGACAGGGGCCGGGCGCGATAGTCAGAGAGGCGTTGTGCGTGAGGATCCCGACTGCGAGCGATGAGGCGCATTGCGCGGCGCTCGTGTGGGGGATGCCGATCGAGGGGATAAAGTCGGTGTTCCTAGTGATGTCGGCCCAGAACGGCGGTGGATGCGTTCTCGGAAGCACGAAGCCGTTCGCCGTGGGGAACATCGATTTTGCGCGTGGCTATGTGACAGGGGCGGCGTTGTTGAGTAATGAGTATGCGGCGCCAAACGTCAAGGCGGGGCAGGTTTTCGTAAACGGCACTCCGGTGCCAAGTACATTCCCGATGTCGCCCACGACCAATCCGCGTCCGTTCCTTCTTGAAGTGCATCCTGTGGGCGATGGCGCGTCGGCCAACGCCTTTGGCCAGCAGGGCGCGCGCTGGGATCTAAGCGGCGGACAGCGGATCTTCGAGTGCCTCATCTACACGAACGAGCTAACATACGCCGAGCGGGCTCAGGTGGCGGAGGCGCTGATGCAGAAGTGGTTCGACACTGGATACAACCCGCCTTCCGCCGTGTCCGACGGTGCAGAGGTGGGGCCGCTTGATGCTGGGAACGGTCTGATGCTGGAAGTCGCCTCGGGCGCGGTGGCGGCGAAGTCGCTTTCGGGCGGTGGAACGTTCGTAAAGACGGGAGCTGGCGCGCTCCATCTCTCCGACATCTCGGGCGTCGGCGGGCTCGTCGTCTCCGGCGGCGTTCTCTCCGTCAATTCAGTTGCCGTCCCGTCTCTTGCAGAACTTCCCTCGGAGAATCTTTTCTTCCATCTTGACGCGAACGACCTCTCCACCAGTACCACTCAGGAGATTGCGGGGAAGGGACTTTGCGTGAAGAAGTGGGGGAGCGTCAGGAGCGGAGTGGTCGCGGAGGCGACGGCCACCACGACGAACTGTCCCTTGCTGAAGACGATCGCCGCGGGTGACTCCACGCGCGTCAAGCCGGGCATGAAGACCGTCGACATGGGTCCGCTCCATTCCGTCACGACGGCTAACGGGTATGGAAAATGGATTTCCAGCGGCTCCGCTGAGAACATGAAGTTCACGCGGTCGGACTCGATACGTTCGGCGTTCTTCGTTTTCAAGGGAGCGAACACGCTTCTGGGCCATCATGGTGATTACCACAACTACCATGGTGCGGGGCTTCTGCGAGGTGTAACCACCTCGCCGATCCAGTGCACTCCCACTGACAGTCTGGCGAGTTCGGCGCAGCAGCGTTCGGTATTTCAGGGCGAGCCCTACTATTCGCGGGCTTTTGCCGAGGGTAGGCGCATCAACGCGGAATCGGATCCGCTGGAGGACGAATACAGCATAATCTCGTTCAGTACGTTCTATCTGCCGGTGCGCACGAGCGCCTTCGCCTGCGAGCACTACAACAACACGATTGGCGGACAGGAGCTCGGCGAGGTGATCCTCTATACGCGCTGGCTGCCGGACTCTGAGATCAAGAAAGTGGAGGCGTACCTGCGCCAGAAATGGTACGGCACCTCGACACCGGGTACGCGTCCGGCGTCGGTTGGGACGTTGGATGTGGCCTCGGGTGCCACGCTGTCCGTCGCGGGCGGCGCGCCCATAGAGACGGCCGGGCTTGCCGGCGGCGGAACGGTTGCGGGGTCTGTCGCGCTTGCCGAGGGTGCGGTGATCCGTGCGCGTGTGGACGCTTCCGGCGAGATTGTTGATTCGCTTTCCGTCACGGGGGATGTGGACTTCTCGCACGGCGGCACCGTCGTTTTGGAGGGCGATGTGTCGCTTCTCAAGAATGGGGAGTGGCCGCTCGTGGAGTCTCCTTCGATAACGGCGGGAAGCGCGTCGGGGTGGACATGCGAGTCCACTTCGCGCAGCACGATGCGCGTCGTGGCACGCGACGGAGTGCTTGTGTTGCATGTGGTTCCCAAGGGTATGTTCATCTTGTTCAAGTGATTCCATGTGACTCGCTTGATTTCCGACGCAGAGTCGGATACATTGTAAGATTGTGAGATTGTAGGATTGTAAGATTGTGAGATTGTAGGATTGTGAGATTGTGTGATTTACTGAGATTCTTCCAATCTCCCAATCATATAATCTCTCAATCTCCAAATCTCCCAATCCTACAATCATTCAATCCTACAACATGCCGTGAAGGGGAGATTGTCGGTTGATTTCGGGAAGAGTGTTGTCCATTAAACTCCACCGCAACCGCACGACGGACGGTAATCTCACACATTCAAAGTTTTAGAATGTGACCAAACCAGATGAGAGCTTTGACATTAAACCGTATGTCTTGCCGTTCATGATCTTGGGCGAGTTCCTTGCCGTAGATCCCATGATCTCCCGTCCCGCCCGAGATTTCAATCCGAAGTGAATTCTCGTTTACATCCCGGCGGGGATTTGCTATACTTCCCGCCGCCATGGACAGGAAGATCAAGCGACATCTGGAGCGCAGGGGCGTGTACCGCACGCGTCTGCC